>Ga0157369_10001832_pt1 | contig 25686 bp, 21 predicted proteins | sample C25metaG_FD_113461 | JGI IMG/M metagenome (GOLD analysis project Ga0157369, IMG submission 113461) | Corn rhizosphere microbial communities from Kellogg Biological Station, Michigan, USA - C2-5 metaG | ecosystem: Host-associated > Plants > Roots > Rhizosphere > Soil | place: USA: Michigan... | reverse complement strand
GTGGATCTTCGGCATCATGGGCGTCATGTGCGCCCTCGCCGGGCTGGTCAACACCGCGCGCCTTGCCGCCGGCTCCCCTTCGGCGGGGAACATGGGCGAGCTGGATGCCATTGCGGCCTGCTTTATCGGCGGGACGTCGATGCGCGGCGGTTCGGGCACGGTGTATGGCGCGTTGCTCGGGGCGTTGGTGATTACCAGCCTGGACAACGGCATGTCGATGCTGGATGTGGACAGCTATTGGCAGATGATTGTGAAGGGCAGCATTTTGGTGTTGGCGGTTTGGGTCGACGTCAGTACACGCGCCGGGCGGCGGTGATACTCACGGCGGTGCGGCCGTGGGCTCAATAAATCGGAGCCCCATCATAGATAGTGTAAAGATGGTCGGGCACTTCAGAAGGCCTGGAGAGATAGACGAACAGCTTGCCATTGTGTTCTTCGTACGCAAGTACTTTCATGCTTTCTCCAGGCCCCACAGCGACATGATCCATCAAGTATCCGGTTGATAGGTTTTTCTTGGGTATTGACTCATCGAATACAAACACCACAGGTTGGACTTTATCACCTCGGCCCTTGACGGCATTCTTTGCCCATCTTTCCCATTCTCCGGCGTTACCCACAGTTGCCGAAGCTGACTGTACACCGGCATCTTGAAAAACCTTTCCAACGCCTTTTTTAATTCTTTCTGCGCCGTCACGTGTGACAAAGGCGCTGCGATAGGCCTTACCCTCATAAGCATTCAGTTGGTTGAACTCTTCAAGAAACGCTTCCAGATCAGGCGACGTGTCGCCGGAACGCAGAGGCCCGTTAACAAAATCGGAGCCTGCCTCAATATAGGTTTCGACACCCGCGAAATCCTCCGCATTACTGCCCTGTATCAGTGAACCCAGCACACGTTCAACCCGTTGCATTTCCTCTTTCGTGACGGCCTCCACGTTATCGCGCTGCGCAATGACCGCCTCCAACTCCGCGCGTGCCCGCCTATATTTAGGTGAGAAAAATTCGGATATTTTCCCGCCCCCTACCACACCCATTTTTTGCCACACGCCCGCGGCATCAGGCTTGGCAGCAATACCGCTACTCACCAGTTTCTCAGGATCATGCGGATCTTTTACATATAACCGGTAATGCATTGAGTCACCCACGTCGGGGTGTTCAGCGGCGTAGTACACCTTCCCCCTGAATTCCACCTCGCGCAGGCCTGTCAAAGATGAAGGTAGTTTGAAAGCAGGCGTCGTCTCAGGCGCATTTTCCAACGAAACAGCTACCTCATCCGTTGTGACCTGATACTTCGGCTCCCGCACTAATTCAAAACCGTCAGCGGGCGAACTGTATCGCCATCCAAACTGTTCGCGGGTGGAGGAATCAAAAGTCAACAGGGGTTCACCCGCTTCCAGCACCCCGTCGCCAGGCAATAATTCGTGCGCAAGTTGCAGCCCTGATATAACCACTGCCGCATTACCGCCAACGCGATCACTGGCGGTCATTCCATCGATGGAATCGTGAATCCCGAAAACAATAGTGCCGATGTTGCCGACGATGGGTACGTAGCCAAAGGTGCTCCCCCAGAGGTCTTTTGCTGCCTTCCAGTTTTGCTGCGCGGAGCCGAACACCTCGGTTTGATCGGACCAAACCGCGTTGTCGGCATTCGCCTTTTGGTACTTGGCAGCAATACCGGAATCCAGGCGACCATAGATCAGTTGGTAAGCACTGCTGCGCGCGCTGGTGTAGTTGAATGTCTCCCACACCGGCACCGCTTTGTCTTTGAACACGCTGGAGTACCCAGGGTAACTGGCGTGATTACCGGCAATCACGTTATCGAGCACATCCCCAGCCTTTGGCCAATGGGCATCCAGGCCGCCTTGCCTGTCGCGGGCATTGAAGCTGCGCAACAAATTGTCCCTGTTGTTTTTAGCCCAGTTGGCAAATGCCTCATCACCTTGTATCTCACTCACCCTGCCGTTCTTCAAATCGATCATCAACCCCTTGTTTGGGCGATGCTCATAATTGCCGTCATAGGCGGTGTAAGGAATAAATGCGTAACCCGTCAGTGGGTAGCCATAGAGGTTGGGAATAATCACTTGCCCATTGTGCGACAGTGTTCGCGTGACCGCCGCTTGACCATCGGCGCTTAAGGTCTTGAACGTATTCTTATTGTTCTTCAAGCTTTGCAAGGTGCCTCTAACAACGTAGGCGTCCGCTTTGCCCGAGCGCTCTGCCAGCACTCCGGACGCGTCGCGCATGGGCGGCGCTATTGCATTGTCCCAGTGTTTCTCGAGGTGCGTACCCACGGACTCCAGGTCGGCGACCTTGCTCCGGTCTTGCGGCTCGATCTCCATGAACTGGAAATTGAGCGGGCCGCCTCTCTGGACTTTGTCGTGCGCCAGTGCGCCGGCCGCGATTTCCCAGGCGAAGTAAGTACGCGTGTCGGTGCGGGTCAAATGCTCAGGTTTTCCGACCCCGGTGTACGAGGTGAACTTGAGCGTGAATTTCTCATGCGGATCGTAACCGGCAGCCAGCAGTCCACCACTGAAGTAACCCGCTGGCTCCAGGAACTGGCGAACCTGCTGGAAGCGTATGTTTCTTTCGCCTTCACTGCCCACTTCAATATTGCTGGCATGCGTAACGACACGACTCGCATAGGCATTGATACGTTGTATCTGCTCTGGCAACGGATCGCGTGCAGTCGGTGGCGATACCGCATCGGATCCAAAAATCAGGGTGTTATGAAAAGAATCGGAACCCGCTGGTACGGATGTCGACGGGGCACGAGAAAAAGTAACACCCGCATAGGTCAGCGTCAGTCCATCCTCGACGAAACCCATGTCGTCATTCAAATAGGAGTAGTCGGCTGCGAGGATAGGCGACGAAGAGTACGTATTTACACTCATGAAAGGACGACCTTTAAATATTCTCGTAATTTTCCCTACGCCGTTGAAAGCATGATTCTTACGCTTTTTGAGAAGGGCACACATGGCAGGATATCTTCGTACATAGACCGCACGACGATACCGATACCAGCAGGCCAATGTGTCGCTCCTGAAAGTCAAAGGGTTCCTTCAATGAGAAGGCCCGTTCATTGCGCACTGTTTCACGAGCACAGCACTCAAACTCCTGGAAACGGCCAAGCTAAAACGCGGATTTGATCGCCTGAAGCCCACGCAATAAAAAATGTGAGAGCTGGCTTGCCTGCGATAGCGGTGAATCAGTGCCAGATGTACTGCCTGACACCACGCTATCGCGGGCAAGCCCGCTCCCACAGTTGACCGTATACAGGCTTTGGTTATTTGGAGACTGGCATGGCGAATTCGGCGCCCTGCTCGATGCTTTCCGACCAGCGCTGCATGATCGACTTCTGCTTGGTGTAGAAGCGCACGCCCTCGGTGCCGTAGGCATGCATGTCGCCAAACAGGCTCTTCTTCCACCCGCCAAACCCGTGCCACGCCATCGGCACCGGGATCGGCACGTTGATGCCGACCATGCCCACTTCGATGCGCCGTGCAAACTCGCGGGCGATGTTGCCGTCGCGGGTAAAGCAGCTCACGCCGTTACCGAATTCGTGATCGTTGACCAGCTTGATGGCCTCGGCGAAGTCATTCACGCGCACGCAGGCCAGCACTGGGCCGAAGATTTCTTCGCGGTAGATACTCATCTCTTTAGTCACGTGATCGAACAACGTCGCACCCAGCCAGAAGCCGTTTTCCAGGCCCGGTTCAGTGGGTACATAGTCACGCCCGTCGAGCAGCAACTGCGCGCCGGCCTGCACGCCTTGTTCGATGTAGCCGCTGATGCGTTCCAGCGCCGCGCGGGACACGATCGGACCCATTTCTGCCTTGAGGTCGCGACCGTCGGTGATGCGCAGGTGCTTGGCACGTTCGGTCAGGGCGGCGATGACTTTGTCGCCCACATCGCCCACCAGCACCGCCACCGAAATGGCCATGCAGCGTTCGCCAGCACTGCCGTAGGCGGCGCCCATCAGGGCGTCGACGGTTTTTTCGATATCCGCGTCGGGCATCACCACCATGTGGTTCTTCGCGCCGCCCAGGCCTTGTACGCGCTTGCCATTACGGGCGCCGGTTTCGTAGATGTACTGGGCAATCGGCGTCGAGCCGACAAAGCTCACAGCCTTGACGTCCGGGTGTTCGATCAGCGCGTCCACCGATTCCTTGTCGCCCTGCACCACGTTAAACACACCTTTGGGCAGGCCGGCTTCGCGCAGCAGTTCGGCCATGAACAGCGAGGCGCTCGGGTCGGTCGGGCTTGGCTTGAGGATGAAGGTATTGCCCGCCGCGATGGCGATCGGGTACATCCACATCGGCACCATCACCGGGAAATTGAACGGCGTAACGCCGGCGACCACGCCCAGGGGCTGGCGCATTGTCCAGTTATCCATGCCACGGGAAACCTGGTCGGAATGCTCGCCCTTGAGCAGGTTGGGAATGCCACAGGCGAATTCGAGGATGTCGATGCCACGGTCGACTTCGCCCTGGGCGTCGGTAAAGACCTTGCCATGTTCGGCGACGATGATGCGCGCCAGGTCATCCTTGCGCTCACGCAGCAGGTGCAGGTACTCGAACAGCACGCGCGCACGGCGGATCGGCGGCGTGTCCGCCCAGCCGGCGAACGCGGCCTGGGCAGCGGCGACGGCTTCGGCGACGGTCTGGCGGCTGGCCAGGGCGACGCGGCCGGTCTTTTCGCCGGTGGCCGGGTTGTAGACGTCCTGATAGCGATCATCGCGGGACACGCGCTGGTCGTTGATGTAGTGCTCAATGGTAGTGGTCATGGCAGGCGATCCCAGGTGAGTAGCGTTGGCGCACACGATAGGCTTTCGATTTGTTCCAAACCAGAGCAGAATCCAGAACTTATTGTCCACAACAGCGAACAATACACCCATGGAAAAGGCTGAGATCGAAGGGCTCTGGACCCATATCCACTGGCTGTCAGTGCTGGAGGAACACGGTACCTACACGGCCGCCGCCGCACGCCTGGGCGTGAGCAAGTCGGCGGTGAGCCAGCGCATTTCCGATCTGGAGAAGGCCACCGGTACCCGACTGGTGACGCGCACCACGCGCAGCGTACGGCTCACCGATGCGGGGCAGTCGCTGACCCGCGACGTGCGCAGCGCCTATGAACAGATCGCCCGCAGCTTCTCGTCGGTGCGCGACTCGGCCGGGGAAATTCGCGGGCTGGTGCGCCTCACCGCGCCGGTGGCGTTTGCCCGTCAGCAACTGGTGCCGCATCTGTCGGAGTTCTTGCAGCAGTACCCGCAGGTGCGCATCCAACTGGACGTATCCGACGCCCTCAGTTCACTGGCCGCCGAAGGCTACGACCTGGCCGTACGCCATGGTTTCCAGGTGCCGGAAACCCATGTGGCGTGGAAGCTCTGCGACACCGGCTCAGTACTGGTCGCCACCCGCGACTACCTGCAACGCCACGGCGAACCACGCCAACCCGGCGACCTGTCCGCGCATAACTGCCTGTTCTACCCGCGCGGCACCGACCAGCCCGCCTGGACCTTTGAGCGCGGCACAAAAAACATCGAGCGCCTCACCGTGCCCATCGCCGGCAGCTTCGCCACCAATAACAGCGAGGCCCTGCGCGATTCGGCGCTCAACCACTTGGGCATCGCCCTGCTCCCGGACTTCAGCGCCCATGCCGCCCTGGCCAGCGGCAAGCTGGTGCAGGTGCTCAAGGACTGGACGCTCAAGGGCGCGTTCGCCGATGAGATCTACCTGATCCGACCGTACTCGCCCCATGTGCCGAAGTCGGTGAGCGCGTTGGTCAGTTATTTGAAGGGCAAATTGTCCGCGGGGTTTCGCTATACGGCGACATAATGGCCCTATCCAATCCACCATAAGTGGATCTTTTTGAGGAACCAATTCGCCCGTAGGATGCGCCTGCGGCCACACCACTCCAGGCCGCTGCAGAACTATCTCAAGGGCTCTCCTGCGGGAGTGTTGATCATCATGAATTGGAACATCGTCCCCTCCACCGCCTTTCAAACCACCGCTGCCGTGATGTCCGCCATTGCCTTGCTCGGCTGCCAACCGCCAACGCGGGCGGACTTCATCAAGTACCCGTCGCTGCAACAACGCTGGTCGATGATCTGTGACCCGCGCAGCAATATCGCAGACGCGAATGTAGAGGGCTGCCAGCACTTTCACGAATGGCAAGCGGCCAGCCGGGGACCGGTGCTGGACAACCTGATGAATCAGCACTTGGGCAAGTGAGGCGCGCATCGCGCCAGCTTTTTTGCAGTGGGATATTGCTCGGCAGAACTAAAAGTCCATAATGGACAAATTAGTTTAACTGCGGAGATCCCCATGTCCAGCTCGCCTCATGTGATCCACTCGGCCCAGGCCCACGAACTGCTCGCCCAGGTCGATGTACCGCAGATCCTGCGCAAGCTGTTCCGAGACCTGGCGGCCGGGCAAGCGGTGCAGCCGGCACAGCAGTGGGTAGAATTCCCCCACGCGGCGGGAGACTTCATCAACTACTTGGGCGTGCTGGCCGAGGATGGGGTGTATGGGGTCAAGACGTCGCCCTATATCGTGCGCGAGCAAGGACCGCTGGTGACGGCCTGGACCTTGCTGATGTCGATGCAGACCGGCCAGCCAGTGCTGTTGTGCGATGCCGCCGAGCTGACCACGGCACGCACCGCCGCCACCACGGCCCTGGCAGTGGATGCGCTGGCGCCCTTGTCCGCGCGGCGTTTGACGATCATTGGCAGTGGCAAGGTCGCACAGGCGCATTTGCACTACGCCCGACACCTGCGAGACTGGCAGAGCATCAGCGTATTTTCGCCCAGCCTGGCCAACGCCAGCGCCGAGACCACCGCAGGCATCAAGCGCCTGGACCCTCGGGTGCTCATCACGCACAGCAGCGACATGGCGGTTGAAGACGCCGACGTGATCCTGCTGTGCACCTCGTCGGCCGGGCCGGTGCTCGACCCGGCGTGCCTGAGCAAACCGGCGCTGATCACCTCGATCAGCACCAATGCCCCGCGCGCCCATGAGGTCCCGCCACAAAGTCTCAGCGCGATGCAGGTATTCTGCGACTATCGACAAACCACCCCAGGCTCGGCCGGTGAGATGCTGATCGCCGCCGAACAACACGGCTGGGACCCACGCACCGTGGTCGGTGACCTGCCTGAATTGCTCAGCGAACAGGTGCCGCGCCCGACCTACGACCGCCACGTATTCTTCCGCTCCATCGGCCTGGGCCTGGAAGACATCGCACTGGCCCATGCCCTCTGGAGACAACTATGAGCCACGCAGACTTCATCATCATCGGCGGCGGCATTGCCGGCGCGTCCACCGGTTTCTGGTTGTCGCAGCACGGCAAGGTGCTGGTGCTGGAGCGTGAAAGCCACCCGGCCTATCACTCCACCGGGCGTTCCGCCGCCCTGTATTCCGCCGCCTATGGCACCCCGCAGGTGCGCGCGCTGACCCTGGCCAGCCGGGCGTTTTTCGACAACCCGCCAGCGGGTTTCTGCGAACACCCGCTGCTGACGCCACGGGGTGAAATGACCGTGGATTTCCTCGGCGATGCGGCCGAATTGAACGCTCAATACCTGAACGCCAAGGCCACCGTCTCCCAGGTCGAATTGCTCAGTGCCGATGAAGCCTGTGCGAAGTTGCCGATCCTGCGCCGCGAAAAAGTCCACGGCGCGCTGTATGACCCCACCGCCAGCGACATCGACACCGATGCCCTGCACCAGGGCTACCTGCGCGGTATCCGCCGCAACGGTGGCGAGGTGCGCACCGACAGCCACGTGCTCGGCTTGAGCCGCGACGCCGCCGGCATGTGGCAGGTGCACACCCAGGATGCCACCTGCACGGCGCCGGTGATCATCAATGCCGCCGGCGCCTGGGCCGACCATATCGGTGGGCTCGCCGGCGCGGCCTCCATCGGCTTGCAACCCAAGCGGCGCTCGGCCTTCATCTTCGCCGGCCCAGAAGGCGTCGACAGCCATCACTGGCCGATGCTGGTGGCGCTGGACGAATCCTTCTATATGAAACCCGACGCCGGCATGTTCCTCGGCTCGCCAGCCAACGCCGACCCGGTCGAGCCCCAGGATATCCAGCCCGAAGAACTGGACATCGCCATGGGCATCTACCAGATCGAAGAAGCCACCACCCTGACCATCCGCCGCCCGACCCGTACCTGGGCCGGCCTGCGCAGTTTTGTGCACGACGGTGACCTGCTTTCGGGTTTCGACCCGATGATACCGGGCCTGTTTTGGGTGGCGGCACAGGGCGGCTACGGCATCCAGACCTCGCCGGCCATGGGCCAGGCGAGCGCGGCCTTGGTGCGTGGCGCGCCGCTGCCGGAGGCACTGACGCAGTTCGGCCTCGACGCTGGTATGCTCTCCCCTGCCCGCCTGGAGCCGCATTGATGAACACCGCTGAACAAGACAAGGTCATGCAGAACTTCCGCGCGATGGCCGACGCCATCGCCACCCTGTTCTTCCCTCACGCCGAAGCGGTGTTGCATGACCTGCGTTCACAAAAAGTCGATTACATCGCCAACAATCTGTCCAAGCGCAGCATTGGTGATGACTCGGCACTGGAAGACATGCTCGACGCTGACGTCAGCGAAGTGAATATTGGCCCGTACGAAAAGCTTAACTGGGACGGTCAGAAAATTCGCAGCCTGAGCACCGTGCTGCACGACCACAAAGGCCGCCGGCTGGCGGTGCTGTGCATCAACCTGAATATTTCGCTGTTTGAAAACGCCAAGGCGGCGCTGGACCTGTTCCTGTCGCCGAGCAAACTGATCCCGCAACCGGACGCGCTGTTTCGCGATGACTGGCAGGAGCGTATCAATACGTTTCTGCATGCGTGGATGCGCGAGCGTCAGTTGAGCCTCAACCTGCTGACCCGTGACCACAAGCGTGAGCTGGTGCTGGCACTGCACGCCGAGGGGGCATTCAAGGGCAAGAGCGCCTCGAACTATGTGGCCAATGTGCTGGGCATGGGGCGGGCGACGGTCTACAAGCATTTGAAAGAACTGAAGGGCTGATCGGTACGGCTGGAAATACCGCCGGACAAGTGTGGGAGCGGGCTTGCTCGCGAATGCGGAGTGTCAGCCACCCGATAGGCCAACTGAGCCACCGCATTCGCAAGCAAGCCCGCTCCCACATTTAGTCCGCGTAGACCTCTCAGTCGCCGTAGATGTCGGACTTGAAGTACTGCTGCGAAATCTTCTGGTACTCACCACTGGCGCGGATGCCGTCGATCGCCGCGTTCAACTCGCTGACCAACTCGGTATTGCCCTTGCGCACGGCAATCCCGGCACCCTCGCCCACGTATTTCGGGTCCTTGAGTTCCGGGCCGACAAACGCATAGCCCTTGCCCCGTGGCATTTGCAAAAAGTCGTTCAGGGGAATGGTGTCGGCAAAGATCGCATCCAGCCGCCCGGCAGCCAGGTCCATGTAGATCTCTTCGTTATTGCTGTAGCGCTTGACGTTGATGCCCTTGGGCTCGAACACCTCGGTGGCGTAACGATCCGTGGTGGTGGCGCGTTGCACGCCGACTGTCTTGCCCTTGAGGCTGGCGTACTGGTCATCGACCACCGCGCCGTCCTTCATCACCAGGCGCGATGAGGTGAAGTAGTACTTGTGGGTGAAGTCCACCGACTTCTTACGGTCTTCGTTGATGGTCATGGACGACAACGCCATGTCGATTTTCTTCACCTTGAGGGAAGGAATCAGGCCATCGAACTCGCCTTCTACCCATACACACTTGACCTTCATTTGCGCGCACAGCGCATTGCCGATGTCGTAGTCGAACCCGACGATCTTGCCTTCCTGGGTCTTGGACGCAAAGGGCGGGTAAGCCGCCTCGATGCCAATGCGCAGGGTTTTCTCGGCGGCCACCAAGTGGCTGGACGCAAGCAGGCCAAAGGCCAGGGCGGTAATGAGGGCGCGTTTCTTCATGAGGATGTTCTCGCAAGTTGTTGTTGGTTTTGGCAAGCCTGAAGAAAGAGAGAGCAGCGGTGCTTTTGTACTTATAATTCCATATTGGACTTTTATGTCTTAATCGTCAATCACGCTACCGCGCCGGTGCACACCCATGACTTTTTTGCACAACGCACCGGTGTTTTTGAGCGTTCTGCTCTGATTTATGCGTGCCTATACTCGGTCCAGCCTCTCGGTTCAGCCGGGGGCAAGTCCCACAACAATAATTAAGGACAGCCACCATGACCCAGCCCTTCCTGGCCGCTCGGGATTTTCTGCTCGCTCACCGCACCGACTACGCCACCGCCGTACGGGATTTCCGTTGGCCGCAGCTGGGCGAATTCAACTGGGCCCTGGATTATTTCGACGCCATGGCCGAGGGCAATGCGGCGAATGCGCTGTGGATCGTCGAAGAGGACGGCAGCGAGCAGCGCTACAGCTTCCAGCAATTGGCCAGGCGCTCCAACCAGGTGGCAAACCACTTGCGTGCCCTTGGCGTACGCCGGGGTGATCGTGTGCTGTTGATGCTCGGCAACGATGTGGCGTTGTGGGACACCATGCTCGCGGCCTTCAAGATCGGCGCAGTGGTCATCCCCGCCACCGCCCTGCTGAACCCGGATGACCTGCGTGACCGCATCGAACGCGGGCAGGTTCGCCATGTGGTGGTCGGCGATGCGCATGTGCACAAGTTCGCCGGCCTGGCGGAGGGTTGCAGCCGTATCTGCGTGGGCTCGGCGCCTGCCGGATGGGTTTCGCACAGCGCTGCCTTTGAATACCCCGAACACTTCGAGGCCGAAGGCCGAACCTTGGCCACCGACCCGATGCTGCTGTACTTCACCTCGGGCACCACGTCCAAGCCGAAGATGGTGCTGCACAGCCACCAGAGCTACCCGGTGGGCCACCTGTCGACCATGTACTGGATCGGCCTGCAACCAGGCGACCTGCACCTGAACATCTCATCGCCCGGCTGGGCCAAGCATGCCTGGAGTTGCCTGTTCGCGCCGTGGAATGCCGGGGCGTGCATCTTTATCCATAACGTCGCGCGGTTCAGCGCACCGGCCTTGCTCAGTGCGCTGGAACGCTACGGCGTGACCAGCCTGTGCGCGCCGCCTACGGTGTGGCGCATGCTGATCCAGGAAGACCTCGCCAGCTACAAACCGCGCTTGAGCCTGCGCGAACTGGTCGGCGCCGGGGAGCCGTTGAACCCGGAAATCATCGAGCAGATCCAACACGCCTGGGGCCTGCCGCTGCGCGACGGTTTTGGCCAATCGGAAACCACTGCCCTGGTGGGCAACACCCCCGGCCAGGTGCTCAAGCCGGGTTCCATGGGCCGCCCGCTGCCGGGCTATCAAGTGGCCCTGCTTGATCCCGATGGCTGTCCCGGCACTGAGGGCGAAGTCGCCCTGCCCCTGGACGTACGCCCGCTCGGCCTGATGCTGTGCTATGAAGACAGCCCGGAAAAAACCGCCGAGGTCATGCGTGACGGTTACTACCGCACCGGCGACACCGCGCAGATCGACGCCGACGGCTACATCACCTTCGTCGGTCGCGCCGACGATGTGTTCAAGGCTTCCGACTACCGCATCAGTCCGTTCGAGCTGGAAAGCGCCTTGATCGAACACCCGGCCGTCATGGAAGTGGCCGTGGTGCCAAGCCCCGACCCGTTACGCCTGGCCGTGCCCAAGGCGTTCCTGATCCTGGCCCACGACGAACCGGGCAGCGCGGAGTTGGCCCAACACATTCTCGCCTTCGCCCGTGAGCATCTGGCGCCCTACAAGCGGGTGCGACGTATCGAGTTCGTCACCGAACTGCCCAAGACCATCTCCGGGAAGATTCGGCGAGTAGAGCTGCGGCAGATGGAAGTACTGCGACGCCAGGGGGATGCGCGGGGTGAGCATGAGCACTTCGAGGAGGACTTCGTGCGGCCAACGGCTGAGTCGTAGTCGCACAATCCTGTTGAATACTTGCCCAATCCTCCGACTTGGCGACTAATGGATAGATAGCCCTGGCGCACTGGTCTAGAGTTCGACGATAAGCGGCCACTGCGTTCATCACTAAAACAGGCCGCACCTACCGTCGATCAGCAGGTGAGCCATGGAATTACGAATCAACCAAAAGGCCTATCAGGTGGATGCCGACGCGGACACGCCATTGCTGTGGGTGATCCGCGATGACTTGGGCCTGACGGGCACCAAATATGGCTGCGGCCTGGCCCAGTGCGGCGCGTGCTCAGTACTGGTGGACGGCAATGTGGTGCGCTCCTGCGTCACGCCGGTGGCTGGGGTGGTCGGGCGCGAAATCACCACCATCGAAGCGATTGAAACCGATGAAGTGGGCAAGCGTGTGGTCGCGACCTGGGTCGAGCATCAGGTGGCGCAATGCGGTTACTGCCAGTCCGGGCAGGTGATGGCGGCCACGGCGTTGCTCAAGCACACTCCGGCGCCCAGCAAGGCGCAGATCGACGCGGCAATGATCAACCTGTGCCGCTGCGGCACCTATAACGCCATCCACGCGGCCGTTGACGACCTGGCCAAGCAGGGGGGTGTCTGATGAACCTCATCAACGAACTGCTCGATGCACCGGTGAACCTGTCGCGCCGCCGCTTTCTGGCGAGTACGGCCGTGGGTGCGCTGGTCATTGGTTTTGGCCTGCCACTAGGCTCGGGCCGGGTACAAGCCGCCACCACCGCCGAACGCGGCACCCAGGTGCCGGCCTTCCTGGAGATTCGTCCGGACGGCACGGTGCGCCTGCTCAGCCCCTTCATGGAAGGCGGGCAAGGCACGCACACGGCCATGGCGCAGATTGTCGGTGAAGAGCTGGACGCCGACCCCGCCACATTCATCGTCGAGGCCGCGCCGCCCGGCGAAGCCTACGTGGTGATGGAAAACGGTATGCGCATCACCGGCGGCAGCATGTCGGTGCGCATGAGCTACCCAACCATGCGCCGCCTGGGCGCCCTCGCCCGCGCGATGCTGCTGCAGGCCGGCGCCCAGCAGTTGGGCGTGCCGGTGAGCGAACTGACCACCCAGCCGGGTCGCGTGGTGCACGCGGCGTCCGGCCGGTCGCTGGGCTACGGTGAGCTGGCCGGTCGCGCCCTGGACATGCCAGTGCCCGACCCGGCCAGCATCATCCTGCGCGACCCGAGCCAGTTCCGCTGGATCGGCAAGCCAGTCAAACGCCTGGACGCCTACGATAAATCCACCGGCAAGGCGCTCTACAGCATCGACCTGAAAGTCGACAACATGCTCCACGCCGCGGTTCAGCATGCGCCACGCCTGGGCATGACCGTGGGCAGCCTGCGCAATCAGTCGCAGGTCGAAGGGATGAAAGGCGTGCATTCGGTGCACGTGCTGCCCGGCGCGGTGGCCGTGGTGGCTGAGCGCTGGTGGCACGCCAAGCGTGCGGTAGAAGCAATCCAGGTCGACTGGCAGGAAGCGGCTGCCGACTCGGCACTGCGGGTCATGCCGGCGGATTTTTCCAGCGACAAGCACTTCGAGTTCCTCGCCGCCCAGCAAGGGCCGTCCCGTGATGACGAGAACGAAGGCGACGTGGCCGCCGCGCTCAAAGGCGCCAAAACCCAGGTCGAAGCGACGTACCACAACCAGTACCTCAACCACGGCCAGTTGGAGCCACCCTCCGCCCTGGCACGCTTCAACCCTGACGGCACCCTGGATATTTGGTTGCCCAACCAGGCGCCGGACATGTTCCGCGGCGATATCGCCAAGCGCACCGGCCTGGACCCTGCGCAGATCAATCTGCACTCGCCGTTGCTCGGCGGTTTTTTCGGCCGGCATTTCCTGTATGACTCGGCCAACCCCTACCCGCAGGCCATCGCGCTGGCCAAGGCGGTGGGCCGTCCGGTCAAGCTGATCTGGAGTCGTGAGGAAGAGTTCCTGCGCGATGTATTGCGCCCGGTGGCGGTGGTCAAGTTCCGCGCCGGTCTGGATGATAAAGGCCTGCCGGTGGCCATCGAAGCGGTGAGCGCCACCGAAGGCCCGACCGAAGCCCTCGCCGGCAAACAGGGCGACAAGATCGACCCCACGGCGGTCGAAGGGTTGTCGGGCAAGTCCTATGCAATCCCCAACAAACGCATCGCGCAGATCTACGTCAAAGGCGCGCCCATGCTCGGCTACTGGCGATCGGTGGGCAATTCGCTGAATGACTTTTTCTACGAGTCGTTCCTCGACGAGCTCGCGGACAAGGGCAAACATGACCCCTATGAGTTGCGCCTGCACCTGCTGCGCGACAACCCACGGCTGACCACCTTGCTGCAAGCGGCGGTTGAGTTGTCCGGCGGCTGGAAGCGCGGCCCTTTCACCGCCGAAGACGGCAGCCGGCGCGCACGCGGTGTGGCCATGGCCTCGCCGTTCGGCTCCCATACGGCGGCGATCGCCGAAGTGTCCATCGAGAATGGCAAGGTCAGGGTGCACGATATCTGGCAGGCCATCGACCCAGGCAGCATCGTCAACCCGGCGATTGTCGAAGCGCAGGTGAATGGCGCCGTGGCGTTGGGCTTGTCCCAGACCTTGCTGGAAGAAGCGGTGTACGTGGATGGCAAGCCCCGGGCGCGCAACTACGACCTTTACCCGATCCTGGCGCCTGCGCAAATGGCGCGGGTGCATGTACGGGTGGTTGAGAGTGGCGAAAAGATGGGCGGTATCGGCGAGCCGCCGTTGCCGGCCGTGGCACCGGCCGTGGCCAATGCGGTGGCGCAGTTGACGGGCCAGCGTGTTCGCAGCCTGCCAATGAGCCGACACACCTTCAGCTGACCTTCAGGAAACGCCTATGAACAACCGTCGATTCGCAAGAACCGCAGGCTGGCTGGCGCTGCCCTGCCTGGTCGCGGCAGGCCTGCTGGCCTGGTACGTCACCCGTGAGCCTGCTACACCGTTCGAACAGGCGCAGGCCGCCGCCCCCTTCGAGCCCGCCCTGGTCAGCCGTGGCGAATATGTCGCCCGCCTCAGCGACTGCGTGGCCTGCCACAGCCTGGCGGGCAAGGCGCCGTTCGCCGGTGGCCTGGAAATGGCTACACCGCTGGGGGCTATCCACGCCACCAACATCACGCCGGACAAGCAGACAGGGATCGGCACTTACAGCCTGGCCGATTTTGACCGTGCGGTGCGCCATGGCGTAGCACCCGGCGGCCGCCGGTTGTACCCGGCCATGCCCTACCCGTCCTACGTCAAACTCAACGACGACGACATAAAAGCGCTGTATGCGTTCTTCATGCAGGGCGTGCAACCGGCCAACCAGCCGAATATCCCCAGTGATATTCCGTGGCCGCTCAACCTGCGCTGGCCTATCGCGTTGTGGAACGGCGTGTTCGCCCCCACCGCCCCCTACGCGGCGAAACCGGATCAGGACGCGCTGTGGAACCGCGGCGCGTATATCGTCCAAGGCCCCGGCCACTGCGGCAGTTGTCACACGCCGCGCGGGCTGGCGTTCAATGAGAAAGCCCTGGACGAATCCGGCGCGCCGTTCCTTGCCGGCGGCCTGCTCGATGGCTGGTATGCACCGAGCCTGCGCCAAGACCCCAACACCGGGCTGGGGCGCTGGAGCGAGGCGCAGATCGCGCAGTTCCTCAAGACCGGGCGTAATGCCCATGCGGTGGTCTACGGTTCGATGACCGAAGCGTTCAACAACTCCACGCAGTTCATGCAGGACGACGACCTGGCCGCTATCGCCCGTTACCTCAAGTCACTGCCTGGCGACCCACAGCGTGACGGCACACCCTGGCAATATCAGGCAGTGGCAGCGGTTCAAGACGCCCCCGGCGCCCACACCTATGCGACCCGCTGCGCCTCTTGCCATGGTCTCGACGGCAAGGGCCTGCCCGAATGGATGCCGCCCCTGGCCGGCGCCACGTCAGCACTGGCGAAAGAAAGCGCCTCGGCGATCAACATCACCCTCAACGGCTCGCAACGCGTGGTAGCGGCCGGCGTGCCGGATGCCTACCGTATGCCGGCCTTCCGTGAGCAATTGTCCGACGCGGAAATCGCCGATGTACTGAGTTACGTGCGCAGCACCTGGGGCAATAACGGTGGCGCGGTCGATGCGAAGGCAGTGGGCAAGCTGCGCGGGCACACTGACCCGGCGAGCAGCAGCCCGATCATCCTGCACATGCGCTGAGTTCAGGGCTTCAGGTTTTTCACGCTGGCAAACGTTGCCTCTCCCCGCGCCTGCTCCAATACGTTCATGGGCGCGGGCGTAGGCAACGCATGCATCACCGGCTTGAGCACGATGGTTCGCTCACTGTCGGTGACGGAGCGCTCGTCGCTGGGCGGTACACCGAAGTATTCGCGGTAGCACTTGGAGAAGTGCGGCGTGGACACAAAGCCGCAGAGCACGGCCAGCTCCACGATGGATATGGGTGTCTGCTTGAGCAACTGCCGCGCTCGGATCAGCCGCAGCCTGAGGTAGTAGCGCGACGGCGAACAGTGCAGGTATTTCTGGAACATGCGCTCAAGCTGACGACGCGACAACGTGACATACGCAGCCAGCTCATCCAGGTTGATCGGTTCCTCCAGGTTGGCCTCCATCAACGCGACGATTTCCTGCAGCTTGGGCTGCTGGGTGCCGAGCATGTGCTTGAGCGGCACGCGCTGATGGTCCTGCTCGTTGCGGATGCGCTCGTACACAAACATGTCGGAGATGGCCGCCGACAACTCATGCCCGTGATCCCGGCCGATCAGGTGCAACATCATGTCCAACGGCGCCGTGCCGCCCGAGCTGGTGAGACGGTCCCGGTCGAGGCTGAACAGGCTGGAACTGACCGTCACACGAGGAAAGGCCTCCTGCATGGTCGCCAACCATTCCCAGTGCACGCTGCATTCATAGCCATCCAGCAAACCGGCGCGCGCCAACACAAAGCTACCGGTACAGATACCGCCCAGTCGCTTGGCGTAACGCGCCTGGCTGCGCAACCACTTGACCAGCTCACCCGTCACGGTGCCCTGGATGCCGATGCCACCGCAGACAATCACAATGTCGGCGGACGGCACGCTGAGAATCGAACCGTCCGGCGTGATGGGCACGCCGTCACTGGCCCACACGGGATTGCCGTCCGGGCTCGCGGTGTGCCATTTGTAGAGTTCCTGACCCGAGAGCTGGTTGGCCATGCGCAAGGGCTCGACCGCCGAGGCCAGTGACATCAGGGTGAACTGGTCCAGCAGCAAGAACACGATGCTGCTTACGGGGCGGCCACTCATGGCGGTGAGGCTGCGGCCACTGGTTTTTGCGTGCGTTCGGGTTGCCGCGCGGTGAGCAAGCCGACCAGGGAAATCATCAGGGCCAGGCCGATGGTCGATGACACTTCAAAACGGTGTTCAGGCGTGACCAGCATCACCGTCAATGCGGCACAGATGAACGCAATGACCAGCCAGGTCAGCCAGGGAAACAGCCACATCTGGAAGGTGAGCGTGACGTTGCGCTGTCGCAGGATCTTGCGCATGCGCAACTGCGACACGGCGATCACCAGGTACACCAGCAAGGCAATGGCGCCCGAACTGGCCAGCAGAAACTGGAACAACCCGGCCGGCGCGAAGTAACTGAACAGGGTCACGCCCGCGCCCAGGATGGTACTGGCAATCACCGCGGCCCTCGGCACGCTGGCCGCCGAGGTCTTCTTCATCAACGTGGGGGCATCCCCGCGCTTGCCCAGGGAAAACAGCATGCGCGAGGCAATGTAGATGGAGGAGTTCATACAACTGGCCACAGCGATCAACACCACCCCATCAACCAGCAGCTTGGCGTGGGGAATGTTCATCAGCTCCAGGGCGCGCTGATAAGAGCCTACCGAGGCGAGCAACGGGTCATTCCACGGCACTACGGAAATCACCACGAAGATCGACAACAGATAGAACACACCAATGCGCCACATCACCGAGCGCGTGGCCCGGGCGATGTTATGCGCCGGGTTACTGGACTCGGCCGCCGCGATGGTGACCGCCTCAGTGCCGATAAAACTGAACATGATGGTGATAAAGGCCCCAACCACCGCCGACAGTCCGTTGGGCGCGAAACCGCCGTGTTCCTCCATCAACCGGCTCAACCCACTGACCTCACGCTCGGGAATCCAACCCATCAGCACCGCAAAGCCCAAGCCGATGAAGCCGATGATCGCGATCACCTTGGCCATGGCGAACCAGAACTCGAACTCGCCGTACTTGGACACGCTGAACAGATTGGTGACCACCAACAAAAAGATCGACAACAAGGCAAACAGCCAAGCGTCGATCTGCGGGAACCACTGGTTGAGGATATGCCCGGCGGCCAGGGCCTCGATGGGGATCACCAGCACCCAAAACCACCAGTACAACCAACCGATGGTGAAGCCGGCCCAGCGCCCAATGGCCTGGTCGGCATAGGTCGAGAAAGATCCGGTATCGGGGTTGGCCACCGCCATCTCCCCGAGCATGCGCATGACCAGCACCACCAGCGTGCCAGAGAACAGATAAGCCAGCAGCACCGCCGGCCCCGCCGCCGCAATCGCATGCCCGGAACCGACAAACAACCCCGCGCCGATAATGCCTGCAATGGAAAGCATGGTCACATGACGCGGCTTGAAGCCTTGCGCCAACTGGCCGTTGGAATCGTTGGAATTCAGGCTATTCATTGTTTTTGTTGTTCTCGGTGATCGACGTCAAGGTGTACTGACTGAAGAGTCAGGCGATCATCATTTCTTAATGATGGGTCACCTTACGCGGCCTGAGTTCATCAAAAATAGCCTGGGAGCGGCGGGAGTTGGTCTGATATCGACATGGGACCTCATCTGACGGCGGAATCAGAACCTGGCTACTTAACAGATCACCGGTTAGGCACGGACATACCTGCGAAGCCTCAGCACAATCGAACCCTCACGGATAGATGAGGGCACTGTGCATCCAAATAAGAACCCTTATGAGTTATACCTCCGCCCTGACTGTCACTTTCGCCAATCGCTTTTATATACATATAAAGTATGCATAATGAGAACTTTCAGGATTCAATATGACAAGGCAAAAAGCATTGCAAATCAGCAGAAGCACAAAGGCGTCAGCCTTGCCGACGCGGAATCGGTGTTCTACGACGAAGCGGCTCTGACCATTCAAGACAATGATCACGACGAGGAGCGATGGGTAATCATGGGTACTGGTACAAAAGGAAGGGTCTTAGTAGTGGCCTACACCTACCGTGACCCAAACTTTGTGCGCATTATCAGTGCCAGGCTCGCATCCAAAAATGAAAGACACCAGTATCTGGAGGCTTGAACCATGCAAGACGAATACAATTTCAGTACCGGCAAACGCGGCGCGGTTGCCAGTACCAAGGGCAAGACCCGCATCACGATCATGTTAGATGATGCAGTAATTGAAGCCGCCCGCGAGCGTGCGGAAAATGCCGGTACGGGCTATCAAACAGTGATCAATAATCTGTTGCGCCAGGCGCTGCTCCCCCAAGGCACGCATAACCTCACGCCTGCATCGACGAAAAAGACCAAAACCCTACAAATAATTAACGATGGCATTGGGCCTGGCGAGGTCGAAGCACTGGAACAGCAGTTGATAGCGCTCGCTGGCGAGTTGAATCGAGTGCTTGGCACACCCAAACTGGCCAAATCAAAAGCCAAACCCAATCAGTGAAGGTATCCCTGTGCCTACATGCTCGATAAACATTATCCGCCAAGCCACACCCGACGACGTGCGTGCCCTGATCGAACTGGACGCCTACGCAACCGCCCACACCCATCGCCGCGTGTTCATCCATGACGCCGTGGTTCGACAACAATGCCTGGTTGCCGTCGACATCGCCGGCCGATGCGCCGGTTACCTGGTGCTGACCCATGACTTTTTCGATCATGGCTTTGTGGCGCTGGTCGTCGTGTCGCCGGCGCATCAGCGTCAAGGTGTGGCGCTGCGGTTGCTGACGGCGGCGCAGGCGGCATGCAAGACGCCCAAGCTGTTTGCTTCGACCAATGCGTCAAACACCGCAGCCAAGGCGTTGTTTGCAAAGGCTGGGTTCGTGCCGAGCGGGCAGATCGACAATCTGGACGACCACGACCCTGAGCAGGTGTATGTGAAATTCATCAAACCCCTGTGATTGCGTTCCCATCGGCTCCACGCCCCCTCCATCGAACCCCCCGTAAAACTCCCCCCCCTTGTGCACACTGGCGCCTCCCAAAACAGCGACAACGTTTTAGAGGTTTCCATGCTCCGAACTCTTGCGACTAGCCTTCTGCTGATGTCGGCGCCCCCGGCGATTGCAACGCCGCTCACGGCCGAACAGCTTTCGGCCATCGACCGTTATGTCACCTCGCACTCCTCGAAGAGTCGCTGCGACTGCACACGGCCCGCCTGAAACGGCTGCAAAGGTTCTGGGTGCCGCTGCAACAGCGCGCGCCAAAGTGGGTGCTGGCGCTGTGGATCATCGGCGTTTTCGTGTCACTGGCGACGCAATGCTGGTGCCATTGGTTCGTGACCGCGCCGCTGATCTGCGTGTTGATCGTCGCAGAAATCGTGATCGACGAGGCGCAGATGACACTTCAGTTGCGCACCGATGCCGTTCGCGATTCGCTGCGAGCAGCGCGTGGCGGCTATTCATATGCCTGATATCGTAGGGCGAGGGACAAGCCCGCTCACCACAATGGCTCGGAAACCTTGAGCAGAAGGCTATGCCTACCGGGAAACCACCCCCGGCTTGAACATCCCTTCAAAACGCACCTTGTTCGCCGCGTAATACGCCGCCACCGCCTTGTCTGCCGTACTCTCCCGCGCCTGCATCATCAGCGCTTCGAGGTCGGCCTGAGGGATGGAGAAATGCGCAAAGAAGTACGCCACCTCGGGATGTTCCTGGCTGAAGCCTTTACGGGCCATGGCGTGGATCTGCTCCGCGCCGCCGAAAACCTGCTTGGGATCATCCAGATAGCGCAGCGACCATTTGGAGAACATCCAGTGCGGGCTCCAGGCGTTGACCAATGACCACTTGTCGCGCTTGAGGTTGCGGTCCAGCTCGTTGAGCATGCCGCTTTCCGAAGACCCCACCAGTTTGTAGCCCCTCAGCTTGTAATCCTCAATCGCCTTGACGGTGAGCTTGTACTGGCCGTTGCCGACTTCGGAGGTAAAGATCTTGCCGTCGAACTTCTCGCGGATCCCGGGCTTGTTCAGGTCTTCCACGCTGGCCACTTCCGCCACCGGCACCGAAGTGGGTACAGCCATGCCGATTCGCCCTTCATACAGCACGCCAAGGTCTTCAAGCCGGTCCTTGTACTTGTCGTAGAACGCCTTGTGGGTGCTGGGCAGCCAGACCATCGGGATCAAGTCAATGTTGCCGTTGGCCAGTGCCTGGAACTGGATGCCAATGTCGGCCATCACCAGCTTGACCGGTTGCTTGAGGTGCTCCTGCAACGCGGTACTGGCGAGTTTGACGGTGATTTCCGTATCGGACCAGTTCACCCAACCGATGCGTACCGGTGGTTTTTGCTCCGCATGGGTCAGTGCAGCACTGGCACCCAGCGCAAGGCCGAGCAGGTAGGCACAGGCTTTTTTCCGATAGCGCACTTGAGTAGTCATCAGGCGTCCTCCTAGGGGGTAAAGGCGATCTTAGCGACGACTTCCGGGCCTCGCAATAAAAATGTACATACATGTCGTCTATTATTGACACCTATGTACATTTACCCTAATTTCAAATCGCCCAGCCTGATGATGCCCACGACGGAGCACACCCCGATGTCCAGCGATCCCCTGCTGCAGCCCTACACGATCAAGCACCTGACCCTGCGCAATCGGATCATGACCACCGCCCACGAACCGGCCTACCCGGTGGACGGCATGCCGCAGGCTTTGTACCGCGCGTACCACGTCGAACGTGCCAAGGCCGGCGTGGCCTTGACCATGACTGCAGGCTCTGCCGCGGTATCGCGTGACAGCCCGCCGGTGTTCAATAACGTGCTGGCGTATAAGGACGAGGTAGTCGGCTGGCTGAAGGACCTGACGGATGAGTGCCACGAACACGGCGCGGCCGTGATGATCCAGCTGACGCACCTGGGTCGTCGCACACGCTGGGACAAGGCGGATTGGCTGCCGGTGGTTTCGCCGTCGCACCGTCGCGAAGCCTCACACCGCTCCTTCCCGAAGAAGATGGAAGACTGGGACATCGAGCGGATCATCAAGGACTACGTCGACGCCGCCGAGCGCATGCAGGCGGCCGGGTTGGATGGCCTGGAACTGCAAGCCTACGGGCATTTGATGGACCAGTTCTGGTCGCCGCTCACCAATGACCTCGACGGCCCGTACGGCGGCTCGCTGGAGAACCGCATGCGGTTTACCTTCGATATCCTGCGCGGCATTCGCCAGCGGGTCGGGGAACACTTTCTGTTGGGCGTGCGCTACACCGGCGACGAAGCCTTGCCGGGCGGGTTTACTGCCAACGAAGGCTTGCAGGTGTCGCACATGCTTAAGGACAGCGGGCTGGTGGATTTCCTCAATGTGGTACGTGGGCATATCGACACGGATGCGGGGCTCACCGATGTGATTCCTATCCAGGGCATGCGCAACTCGCCGCACCTGGATTTTGCCGGCGAGATTCGCGCGTCCACCGGGTTTCCCACTTTCCATGCGGCAAAAATCCCGGATGTCGCCACCGCGCGTTATGCCATTGCCTCGGGCAAGGTGGACATGGTCGGCATGACCCGCGCCCATATGACCGACCCGCATATCGTGCGCAAGATCATCGAGCGCCGCGAAGAAGACATTCGGCCCTGCGTCGGCGCCAATTACTGCCTGGACCGTATCTACCAGGGCGGCGCGGCCTACTGCATCCACAACCCGGCGACCGGCCGCGAAACCAGCATGCCCCATGACATTCCCAAAGCGGCGGTGAAGCGCAAGGTGCTGATAATCGGCACGGGCCCGGCCGGGCTGGAAGCGGCGCGGGTGGCCGGAGAGCGTGGTCACGACGTCACCGTGCTGGAGGCCGCCGACCGGCCCGGTGGGCAGATCCGCCTGACGGCATTGAGTGAGCGGCGTCGCGAGATGATCGGCATCATCGATTGGCGCATGGCCCAGTGCGAACGCCTCGGCGTTCGGTTCCACTTCAACACCTGGGCCGAAGCCGAGACAGTGCTGGCCCATGAGCCGGACGTGGTGATTGTCGCCACCGGCGGCATGCCGCACACCGAGGTGCTGGCCCAGGGGAATGAGCTGGTGGTCTCGACCTGGGACATCATTTCCGGCGACGTCAAGCCGGGGCGCCACGTGCTGATATTCGATGACGCCGGCGACCATGCCGCCCTGCAAGCCGCCGAGGTGATCGCGCAGAGTGGCGCCAGCGTCGAAATCGTCACCCCGGACCGCGCGTTCGCCCCGGAAGTCATGGCCATGAACCTGGTGCCCTACATGCGCAGCCTGCAAGACCTGGACGTGACCTTTACCGTGACCTACCGGGTCGAAACGGTGGAGAAACACGACGGTCGGCTGCTCGTCAGCTTTGGCAGCGACTACGGCAAGGTGCACAAGCAGCGGGTGGTCGATCAAGTGGTGGTCAACCACGGCACCCTCCCCCTGGACGACCTGTACTTCGACCTGCGCGCGCATTCCAGCAATGGTGGGGCCGTGGAGCAACACGACTTGATTGCCGGGAACCCGCAGAACATCGTGACCAACCCTAACGGCCGCTTCCAACTGTTCCGGATCGGCGATGCAGTAGCCGCGCGCAATACCCATGCAGCGATCTATGATGCATTGCGGTTGGTTAAAGACCTGTAAAGAACACCGAGCCCTCTGTAGGCGCTTTTGGCGGTCATGTCTGCCAACACAGCCGATCCCCTTGTGGGAGCTGTCGAGCTTTAGCGAGGCTGCGAAAGCGGTGGGTCAGGCGATAAAAATGCCCGCAGTGCCGACGCCTTCGCAGCCTCGCTGGGGCTCGACAGCTCCCACACTAGTGCTTCGTCGTGGCACAAATTCCACCCACACAGCCGATCCCCTTGTGGGAGCTGTTGAGCTTTAGCGAGGCTACGAAAGCGGTGGGTCAGGCGATAAAAATGCCAGCAGTGCCGCCGCCTTCGCAGCCTCGCCAGGGCTCGACAGTTCCCACATTAGATCTCCGTCGCCGCCAAGATTGCGCCAATACAATCGATCCCTTGTGGGAGCGGTCGAGCTTTAGCGAGGCTGCGAAAGCGGTGGATCCGGCGATAAAAATGCCAGCAGTGCCGCCGCCTTCGCAGCCTCACCAGGGCTCGACAGCTCCCACACTTGATCTTCGTCGTGGCACAAATTCCACCCACACAACCAATCCCCTGTGGGAGCTGTCGAGCTTTAGCGAGGCTGCGAAAGCGGTGGATCAGTCGATGAAAATGCCAGCAGTGTCGCCGCCTTCGCAGCCTCGCTGGGGCTCGACAGCTCCCACACTTGATCTTCGTCGTGGCACAAATCCCACCCACACCACCGATCCCCTATGGGAGCTGTCGAGCTTTAGCGAGGCTGCGAAGGCGGTGGGTCAGGCGATAAAAATGCCCGCAGTACCGCCGCCTTCGCAGCCTCGCTGGGGCTCGACAGCTCCCACATTAGATCTCCGTCGCCGCCAAGATTGCGCCAACGCAGCCGATCCCCTGTGGGAGCTGTCGAGCTTTAGCGAGGCTGCGAAAGCGGTGGGTCAGGCGATAAAAATGCCAGCAGTACCGCCGCCTTCGCAGCCTCGCTGGGGCTCGACAGCTCCCACACTAGTGCTTCGTCGTAGCACAAATCCCACCCACACAACCGATCCCCTGTGGGAGCTGTCGAGCTTTAGCGAGGCTGCGAAAGCGGTGGATCAGTCGATAAAAATGCCCGCAGTGCCGCCGCCTTCGCAGCCTCGCTGGGGCTCGACAGCTCCCACACTTGATCTTCGTCGTGGCACAAATCCCACCCACACAACCGATCCCCTGTGGGAGCTGTCGAGCTTTAGCGAGGCTGCGAAGGCGGTGGGTCAGGCGATAAAAATGCCAGCAGTGCCGCCGCCTTCGCAGCCTCGCCAAGGCTCGACAGCTCCCACATTAGATCTTCGTCGCCGCCAAGATTGCGCCAATACAATCGATCCCCTGTGGGAGCTGTCGAGCTCTAGCGAGGCTGCGAAAGCGGTGGGTCAGGCGATAAAAATGCCAGCAGTACCGCCGCCTTCGCAGCCTCGCTGGGGCTCGACAGCTCCCACATTAGATCTCCGTCGCCGCCAAGATTGCGCCAACACCACCGATCCCCTGTGGGAGCTGTCGAGCCCTGGCGAGGCTGCGAAAGCGGTGGATCAGTCGATAAAAATGCCAGCAGTGCCGCCGCCGTCACAGCCTCGCTGGGGCTCGACAGCTCCCACATTAGATCTCCGTCGCCGCCAAGATTGCGCCAACACAACCAATCCCCTGTGGGAGCTGTCGAGCTTTAGCGAGGCTGCGAAAGCGGTGGGTCAGGCGATAAAAATGCCAGCAGTGCCGCCGCCTTCGCAGCCTCGCTGGGGCTCGACAGCTCCCACACTTGATCTTCGTCGTGGCACAAATCCCACCCACACCACCGATCCCCTGTGGGAGCTGTCGAGCTTTAGCGAGGCTGCGAAGGCGGTGGGTCAGGCGATAAAAATGCCAGCAGTGCCGCCCCCCCCCCCCCCCCCTTAAATCCATGGCGCGGCTGCCCCTGCGTCCCCGCTCTTTTATCCGGCCCCGCCTGGCGGTTCTTTAAAGGGGTTTGTCAATGGCAAAAACACCCCCCCCGGGGTTTCGGCGTAGCCAAACG
>Ga0157369_10001827_pt1 | contig 25725 bp, 38 predicted proteins | sample C25metaG_FD_113461 | JGI IMG/M metagenome (GOLD analysis project Ga0157369, IMG submission 113461) | Corn rhizosphere microbial communities from Kellogg Biological Station, Michigan, USA - C2-5 metaG | ecosystem: Host-associated > Plants > Roots > Rhizosphere > Soil | place: USA: Michigan... | reverse complement strand
GGCGTTCATGCTTTGCGAGGCGATAACGCGCCGGCTCGACCAGTGGCGGCACGACATGGAAGCTCAGCCCATGCGCGCCGTTATGGCGCGCCGCGTATTGCGAGACGGTGAGCCACAGCGTCTCCTGCTGCACGCGATCGGAGCCGGGATCGGGCGGCTCGTTCGCAGCATGGACGTAATAGACGACCGGCAGCTCGCGCGCGACGCAATGCTGCACAGTATGGATCCAGGATTGCACCACAACGATATCGGGCGCGAAGTCCGCGAGCACGCTATCGAAGGCGAAATCGACATCCCAGCTGCGATAGATCGGATAGCCGGCGAAATGATCGATCACGGCGCGGCGGCGCTCGCCGAGCTTCGTGCGCAAACTCGCCCATTTGCCGACGAGACCCGACGAGATGAGTCCCGCCACAACGGCGGGTTGATGGCCGCGCTTCAACAGCGCTTTGCAAAGCTGATCGGTATTGTGCTCCTGGCCGCGTTTGACCTCGGGCAGGAAGGCGGAATGGGTGACGAAAAGAATACGCATGGCAGATCGCCCGGTCTGGTTTGGTTGACGGAACGCGCGGCTGGTTCAGCGCGTCTCGGGCGGGTCGATCTTGGCTTTTGCCGGCCGGCCGCGATCGGTCACGAGCCAGGCAGCGAGCGCGATAAGGCCGACGCTGATCAGCGCCGCCGAGGCCTGCTGGATGCCGGTGTCGCTCAAGGGAAAGAGGTGCAAGTAATGCGGGTCGATCGAGGTCGCGATGGCATTGAGGCCCATCACAGCGCCGAGCACGCCGACGCTGTGGCCGAAGGCGCGACTCATGATGCTGGGCTTGGCGGTACGGCGGGTCATCGGTTCTTCTCCTGACGAAACAAGGAACTGCCGATGAAAAGGCAACAAATAGGCCAGACCCGCGACATCAAAGGCTTAGCGGATGTTAACCACGCCACGCCGCTCGTTTTGTAAAGCCGCGCGACGTTTACCCGCGTGACCTGCCGGAAAGCATGCCGAAATTCAGCCGCAATCCTTCCACGAAACCTCCATTGGCGCGGCTTACCGTGATGCTACTTGGGATCGCTAGACGCCTGATTCGGGAGAAAAGAACCATGCGCGTGATTTCCGCCACCATCGCCGCGGCCTTCCTGCTTGCCGCGCCGACCCTCGCCCCCTCGCCTGTCCGGGCCGCGACGCCGCAGATCACCTGCTCGCAGATTCCGCAGGCGCAACGCTTCGTCGATGGCTTGAAGCCCGGCCCCAATACCCGCGCCGCGCAACAGCATCTCGACGCCGCGAAACAAGCCGCCAATGCCGGCAATGACAGGCAATGCGTGTCGGAGCTCGGCCGGGTGAATGAATACGCGACGCGCTCGGCCGCCGCCGATAAGCGCGCCGCGACGCATCACACCAGTGCGCACCCCACGACACATCACCGTCGCGTGCAATGCGCCGATGCGCTGCATCAGAACCGCCCGGGCGGTACCGATTATCACGGTCCGCCGGTCGCAGGCTGCCCCCAGCGCAAGCTTTAGTTTTCGCCCCATCCCCAGTGATGAACGCGGGCAGCGGCGTGACGCCGCTGCCCGCTGCTGTTTCGACGCGCCGATGCCATTGCGGCTTGCCGGACTTGCACTTGCCGAGGGGCGCGAAAGATGAAATTCTCCGCGGCGCAGAAAAATCATCAAGGGAGCAGCCAATGGCGGGCGTCCAACCTCCGACCCTTTCTTTTGCCGAGCGCGATCGCCGCTGGCAGCGGACTCGCGACCTGATGCGGAAGCACGATCTCGACGGGCTGGTGATTGCCGGCTTCCGCACGCGCGAGATGTATGAGAGCTATGTCAGCGACGATTACAACGAAGGCTGCGTCATCTTCCCGCTCGAAGGCGAGCCGGTCACGGTCACCTGGGCGCATCTGCGCGTGCTGCGCGCGCTCTGGTCGGCGGAGCACGGCAACAAGCTCTGGATCGAGGATCAGCGCGTCGCCACCAGCGGCCAGGCCGCGGCCGAGATCGTCGCCGAGAAACAACTCGCCGATGCCAAGCTCGGCGTGGTCGGCCTGACCTCGCAGGCGCCGACCGAGACATGGGGCGGGATTCCCGCGACCTTCTGGGCGCAGTTCTCGACCGCGCTGCCGAAAGCGAGCTTCGAGGATATCTCGGAAGAATTCAGCCATATGATGCTGGTAAAGTCGAAGGAAGAGCTGGCGCAGGTACGCTATGCCGCCGACGCCGCGGAAGCCGCGTGCAAGGTCGTCGCGGAAGTCGCGGGGCCTGGTGTCGGCGAGGAAGTGATCATGGCCGAGGCGACGCGCGAAATGATCCGCTTCGGCATCGGCCTGCGCTATCCGATGATCGTGATGAATTCCGGTCCGGCTACGCTCTCCTGGGGGCCGCCGCGCTGGACGACGCGTGGCGAGGCGCCGCGTGTCCTGGAACGCGGCGATCTGATGCAGGCCGAGCTGATGCCGATGTGCGGCAATCAGGAGGTGCAGGTGCAAATGACCGTCGCCTGCGATCCGCTCGATGAGACCAATCGCAAATGCGAGCGGGTCGCACGCGAATGCTATGACGCCGGCGTCAAGGCGATGAAGCCGGGCATGAAATTCAGCGATCTCACCAAGATCATGGAAGAGCCGTTGAAAGCCGCGGGCTGCTGGTCCTACACGCCGCTGCTCCATTCCGTCGGCCCGCATTTCCTGATGGGCCGCAGCCACGTCAACGCGCCCAACCTCGCCGCCCAGGGCGTACGCTTCCAGGGCACGATGGATTGGCGCGTGCGCGATGCGGTGCTGGAGGAAGGCATGGTTTTCGCTTTCGAGCCGAATGCCTGTATCGAGCGGCATCGCGTCAATATCGGCGGCACTATGGTCGTGACCGCGACCGGCTGCGAAGAACTCAACCAGATCCCGACCACTGTCACCCATAAGCAATGACCGCGCAGAGCGCGGTTTGGGCAAGCAATAACAGCGGTGCGCGCCTCGTGCGCGCGCTGTGCTCTACGGGTCGAGCAATCCCGGCGCGCCGAGGGTGACGCTGCTCTCGGCGGGTGCCGGCTCCGTCTTGCCGAGCGCTTGCGCGATCTCGAAAGCCCGGTGTTGGCGATAGACGCTGCGCAGCGTCGCGTAGAAATCCATCGAATTCTTTTCGAGATCGTCGAGCGTATCGAGATGCTGGGCGCGGTCGTCGATGCCGTTGGTGGCGCCGCGCGCATAATTGGCAATGAGCGCGTTCGTTCCACCGACAAAGCCCAGGGGGTCGAGAAAGAAACCCATACCGCTACCAACGGCGTCGCGGAGATTCGACGGCCCGAGGATCGGAAGCACGAGATAGGGCCCCTCGCCGATCCCCCAGACGGCCAGCGTCTGGCCGTAATCGGCGTCGTGGAACGGCAAATCCCAATCCGCCGCGACATCGAACAGCCCGAGCCCGCCGATCGTCGAGTTGATCGCGAAGCGCTGGAATGTCACCCAGCCGCGGGCGAAATTCCCCTGGAGAAGGTCGTTCACCTCGATCACCGGATCTTGGAGATTCGCCAGCAGATCGTGCAGGCGGTGCTGCACCACGTCCGGGACATAGTCGCGATAAGCCTGCGCCACCGGCTTCAGCGCATTGCGGTCGAGGAATTCGTCCGCCGCGAAGATCTGGCGGTTCGTCGGCTCGAGCGGATCGTTGCGCGCCGCGAAGTCGGCGCGCGCCTCCGGGTCGCTGGGCGGCGTCGCACAACCAGCGAGAAGCGGAAAGAGCAGCATGAGAACAAGCGCGAAGCCGGCACGCCACGACGACGGCTCAATCCGATAACCATTTGTCACGACATTCCCCCGAACCGAAGCCGGATGGAACAGACCCGGCGGCCACCCCCGCAGCCGACGCCACCTTGCCTCACCTACTGTGCGATAACAAGGGAATGACGCGCTGCGCACGGGACATTCGGCTAATTTTCTGCCATTCTCGTGACCTAACTCTTAACCAGCACGACGGAATCAAGACGATGCAAAAGAACGCCCGCGCCAAAAGCCAGCGCATGCGCGCCAACAAGCGCAAGGCGAAGCGCAAGGCCTGGCACAAGCGGCAACGCAAGCGCGCCAATGGCTGACCGGGCGCGGCCATGAGGCCCCGCTTCATCGGTACGGTGCTCGCCATCGCTCTCGCGCTGGCGGGCGCCGGCACGACGCAGGCCGAGACCATCAAACTCGGCCTGCTCAAGACCGCCGGCAATGGCGGCATCTTCGTCGCGCAGGATCGCGGCTATTTCGCCGCCGAGAATCTGACCGTCGATCTCGTCTTCTTCGATGGCGCCTTGCCGATCGCGGTCGCCACGGTCAGCGGCGATATCGACCTTGGCTCGACCGCGCTCACCGGCGGGCTCTACAACATGGCATCGCAAGGCGCGATGCGCGTCATCGCGGCGCAAAGCGCCGATGTCCCGACCTTCCAGAACAACACGGTGATCGTCTCGAACCACGCCTGGGATGCCGGCCTCAAATCCTATAAGGACCTCGGCGGACATCCGATCGGGATCACGACGATCGGCGGATCGCCGCAATACTGCATCGTTCTGCTCTCCGAGAAATACGGGTTCGATCTGAGCAGTGTGCATTTCCTGCCGCTGCAATCGGTGACCAACATCGTCAGCGCGATCAAGGGCAACCAGGCCGATGCCGGCGTCGGTCCGGCGGCCGCGGTGCTGCCGATCGTGCAGAGCGGCGATGCGAAGCTTCTCGGCTTCGTCGGTGATGAAGCGACCTATCAGCTCGGCGCCATCTTCATCTCGACCAAGACGGCGGATAATCGCGGCGACATGCTGAAGCGCTTCCTCACAGCGTATCGCCACGGCGCGAAGGATTACCACGACGCCGTGACCGGCCCCGGCGAGAAGCGCCAGGACGGGCCCGGCACCGATGCGATGCTGAAGATCCTGTCGAAATATATCGGCCAGACGCCGGCACAACTGAAGCCCGGCATCTCCTATGTCGATGCCGAGGCGCGGCTCGATCAGCATGACGTGCAGCACCAGATCGATTGGTACAAATCGCAGGGCCAGGTGAAGGGCAACCTCACCGCCGCGCAGCTGATCGACAAGCGTTACGCGACGATCCTGCCCGGAAGGGAGTGAGCGACGGCAAACTCGCCGGTTTACAATCTATTCGCCCGGGCGATGCGCGCGGGCCAGCAGATCGTCTGTGTTTATGAAGGCCATCCGCGCGAGCTTTGCCCGATCATCCTCGGCCACTCGCTGAAAGGCGATGAGAAAGCGCTGACCTATCAATTCGCCGGCAGCAGCAATTCCGGCCTGCCGCCGGGCGGCGAGTGGCGCTGCCTCTGGTTGTCGAAAGTCCGCGATGTCGCGCTCCGCGATGGGCCTTGGCACAGCGGCTCGAGTCACAAAAAGCCACATACCTGTGTTGATATCGTCGATCTCGACGTCAATCCCGATAGCCCTTACGAGCCAAAACGGCCGACGACTCGCAAGCCCGCGCAGAGAAAGTTGCCCGCAGGAAAGCGATCAGCCGTGCGGCGCAAGCGATGACCGCCATCTATATCGACGCGGATGCCTGTCCCGTCCGCGACGAAGTCTATCGCGTCGCCGAGCGGCTGAGCCTCGACGTCTTCGTCGTCTCGAACGGCTCGCGGCCGATCCGGCCGTCGCGCGATCCAAAGGTGCACATGGTGGTTGTCGGCGAAGGCGCCGACGCGGCCGATCACTGGATCGCCGAGCATATCGGGCCGGGCGATATTTGCGTCACCGGCGATATCCCGCTCGCCTCGCGTTGCCTCGCCAAGGAGGCGCTCGCCCTGGCGCCGAACGGCAAGATCTGGACCAATGACAATATCGGCAATGCGCTGGCCGGGCGCGAGGTCTCGCGCCATTTGCGCGAGCTCGGCATGACTGGCGGCGGCGCGACGCCCTTCTCGAAGGCCGACCGGTCGCGGTTTCTGCAAGCACTCGACAAGCTCATTCAGTCAGCGCGCCGGCACGCGGGCTAGAGTCTCCGTAACGCTCGCGCAACCGCGGGCTGGCATCATCGCCCGGCCGGAGGGATGATCCGGCAAGCACAAGGCCATCCCGGGGGATTCGATGGATTTCCAGACACCGTTCACGGTCATCGTCAGCGTTTTCGTGCTGATTATTGTGATCAGCCTGCTCAAATCGGGCCTTTTCATCGTGCATCAGCAGACCAAAGAGGTGATCGAGCGGCTCGGCAAATTCCACCACCTCGCCAATCCCGGCCTCAATTTCAAATGGCCGATCATCGACAAGCGCGTCTGGAAGGTCGAGCTGCGCGTGCAGCAGCTGAATGTCATGGTCGAGACGAAGACCAAGGACAATGTCTTCGTCAAAGTGCCGGTCGCGGTGCAGTATCGGGCGATCCCCGACCGCGCCGGCGACACCTATTACCAGCTGAGCGACGACCAGAAGCAGCTCACCTCCTATGTGCTCGACGTGGTGCGCGCCAGGGTGCCGACGCTCAACCTCGACGAAGTGTTCGAGAAGAAGGACGATATCGCCGCCGCGGTGAAAGAGCATCTCGACGACACGATGAAGAATTTCGGCTGGGAGGTGATGGGCGCGCTCGTCACCGATGTCGATCCCGCCGAGAATGTCAAAGCGGCGATGAACGAGATCCAGGCGCAAAGCCGGCTGCAAGTCGCGGCGCAGGCCAAGGGCGAGGCCAACAAGGTCCTCACCGTGAAGAACGCCGAGGCCGAAGCGGAATCGAAACGCCTGCAAGGCGAAGGCATCGCCAATCAGCGCAAGGCGATCGTCGAAGGCTTGCGCGAATCCGTGAAGCAGTTCCAGGAAGCGACCGGCGTCAATGCCGGCGACGTGCTGCGCCTCGTGCTGATGACGCAGTATTTCGACACGATGAAGGAAATCGGCGTGTCCTCGGGCGCGAAGGTGATCCTGATGCCGCATACACCCGCGGGCATGAGCGACATCGCCGAGCAACTCACCAAATCGGTTATCACGGGAGAAGAAGCGAGCGGGTGAAAGGCGCGCCGCAACGCTAGCGGCCTGGACTTTCGCTAGGACCGGCGCCGCGACCAGGAGGAGGATTGGCGCTGGATCGTGCCGGTTGCCACCTGAGCCCGGTGGCGCTCGATCCAGGCTTCAGCCGCCGCTTGCGTGTCGAGGCCGGTTATTTTTGTCGGATGACTGCCGGGAATGCTTACCTCGACGGCGAATTTGCCGTCCTCCAGCGGAATCACTCGGTAGACGGCCTCGGCATGGGGATGGACAAGGGGCATTTGCCTATTCGCTACAATTACAACGTGCCGCCAAGGCAGCGTTTGCCGGCGACCGCCTACTTATACAAAGCTCTATGGCCCTATTAAGGCTATTGCGCGGCGGTTATGGACGTCGCCAAAACATTACGCAAGGGAACCGCAAAAAGACGCGACGAAACGCGGGTTTGCGGCGATAGAGTGATGACATGATCCAGCGGCCTTTTGTCCTCGTGGTCATGGGCGTATCGGGCTCCGGGAAGACGACCTTGGCCACAGCCTTGGCTCGATCGCTGAACGTGGCGTTCGAAGAAGGCGACACGCTGCATCCGCCGGCGAACGTGGCGAAGATGAAAGCCGGGCAGCCCTTGTCGGATGACGATCGGGCGCCCTGGCTCGCCCGGGTCAAGGAATGGATCGAGACGCATCTCGATCACGGACAATCCGGGATCATCACCTGCTCCGCGCTCAAGCGAGCTTATCGCGACGTGTTGCGGGCGAACCGGGCGAATGTCGTCTTTGTCTATATCGATGGCGACGAGAGTCTGATCCGCCAGCGCCTGAGCGGACGCAAAGGCCACTTCATGCCGCCGAGCCTTTTATCGAGTCAGTTCGCCACGCTGGAGCCGCCGACGGAGAATGAACATCCGATCGTTGTCTCCGCGGCCGATATACCGAGCGAGCAAGTCCGCAAAGCGATCGAGGCCCTCACCCTTCGCCTGCGATAAATTTTTCACTCAACCGCCTTTCTCGACGTCGTGCGTCCCCGCCTTCATCATAATCTTCGGGCGATGTGCCGCATGCCGGAGCCGTGTGGCGGCTGTCATCATTCGTTTGCATGGCACCCGATGATTTCGTGACGCCGCCGCATGGCGTGGCGCTGGCTGAGTTCACGCTGGCGCTCGGCGGCTTCGCGCTCGGCACGGGCGAATTCGCCTCGATGGGGTTGCTCCCCAATGTCGCCGAGTCCGTCGGCACATCGATCCCCGCTACCGGCCATATGATCAGCGCCTATGCGCTCGGCGTTGTCATCGGCGCGCCAGTGCTGGCGGCGGCGCTCGCCCGCGCCGGCCGCCGCAACCTGCTGATCGGGCTGATGACGGTGTTCGCGCTCGCCAATATCGCCAGCGCCTGCGCCTGGTCCTATGGCTCGATCGTGCTGGCGCGTTTCATCGCGGGCTTGCCACACGGCACCTATTTCGGTGTCGCCGCGCTGACCGCAGCATCGCTGGCGCCGCCGGGCAAGCGCGCCCAGGCAGTCGGCCGCATGCTGTTGGGCCTCAGCCTCGCCAATGTCCTCGGCGTGCCCTTCGCCACCTGGGCGGGACAGATCGGCGGCTGGCGCGTCGCGTTTTTGATCGTCGCAGCGCTCGGCGCGGCCACGGCGGTGCTGTCATGGTTTTGCCTAAACCGCATGCCGGCCGCGATCGGCGCCAGCCCGCTGCGCGAGCTCGGCGCTTTCACCCGCGTGCAGGTGTGGCTGACCCTCGGCATCGCGGCGATCGGCTTCGGCGGGCTGTTCGCCGTCTATAGCTACATCACACCGATGCTGATGTTCGTCACCGGCACCAGCGAGAGCACAGTACCGATCATCCTCGCCATCATCGGCGCCGGCATGGTGTGCGGCACCTTCGTCGGCGGCTGGATGGCCGATCGCGGTGTGATGCGCGCCGTCGGCACCCTGTTGATCTTCGATCTCGTGATGCTGGCGCTGATCCCGCTGACGGCGCATAGCCTCGTTGCGGTGTCGATCAACATGTTTCTGATCGGCCTCACCGCCCTCGCCATCGGCCCGGCGCTGCAGACGCGGCTGATGGATGTCGCCGCGGATGCTCAGACGCTCGCCGCCGCGCTCAATCACAGCGCCTTCAACCTGGCGAATGCGCTCGGCGCTTGGGCCGGCGGCGTCGCCATCGATGCCGGTTGGGGCTGGACCTCGACCGGCCCGATTGGGGCAGCACTCGCCGCGAGCGGCTTCGGCGTCTACCTCGTCGCGCTGCGTGCCGACCGCCGCGCCGAGGCTGAGGCGAGGGTATCAGCGAATCGGTGAGAGATCGACGTGTCATCAGGTTCGAAGGCGATCCTGATGAGGCTCGCCATTGAATAGGGCCGCGTAAAGGACCATATTCATCCCATATTTCGGCGAAGTCGCCGTTATCTAGTCGCCCGCAGATCTGGCTGCCGGTCTTCTCTAATCTCCAGACATCCATTGCGTGAGGGCAATTCCTCGCGCAGTTCCGCCTTTTGTCTCCAGCGAAAGATCGATTTGATGCAGGTCTTTGTCCGCGACAACAACATCGACGGCGCGCTGCGCATCCTCAAGAAGAAGATGCAGCGCGAAGGAACCTTCCGCGAAATGAAGCGGCGACGGACCTATGAGAAGCCGTCGGAGCGCCGCGCGCGCGAGAAAGCCGAGGCCGTCCGGCGGTACCGCAAGGCAATGCGCAAGCGCATGGAGCGCGAAGGATATTGATCGCGGGGGGCGCTTATCCGAGGAAGAAATAGATAGATGCCTCAGACCCCGAAATTTGCCGTCGGCCAATCCGTCGAGCTCGTCGCGGCGCCGCATCGGCTCAGCCCGCTCGGCCGGTTCGAGATCGTCCGGCTGATGCCGACCGAGCATGGGCTCCGCCAATATCGCATCCGTTCGCTGATCGATGGGCATGAGCGTATGGCGCTCGAAGCCGAACTCGGTTGATGGGCTGTGGCTGGACGATGCGATTGAACCAGGTGCCGGGCGGCGCTAGGCTGTGTCGGTCAATCGACCTTGGGTTGGCCGCCGCTGTTACGCTCTCGCGAGCCCAACCCCGGTTCCCATCCAAACCAGCCTTTTGACGCGTAGCGCTGCACGCCGCGGCGATTGCTTTATGGAGAATTCGATGGCCGTAGGTACCGTCAAATGGTTCAACGCACAAAAGGGTTACGGCTTCATTCAGCCCGATGATGGCTCGAAGGATGTCTTCGTGCATATCTCGGCGGTCGAGCGAGCCGGCATGGGTGGCCTTCACGAGGGCCAGAAGCTCACTTTCGACCTCGAACGGGGCCAGCAAGGTAAGACTTCGGCCGTCAATCTGAAGAACGCCTAGCAAAAAGAGCGGCCCCAGCCGCTCTGCCTGGCGCCAATTTCGTCCTCGTTCGCTTCCGGCGGCGTTGCTGCCGGTCGATCTGCCGCATTGCCACTCGCCGCTGCGGACGATTGGCACGCACACGACATCGACCTCGCACCCGCTGCCAGGAGGGATGACGCTGCCAGGAGAGATGACATGGCCAAGGAAGATTTATTGGAAATGGACGGCACCGTGCTGGAGCGGCTGCCCGATGCGCGGTATCGCGTCCGCCTCGACAATGGCCATGAAACCATGGCCTACATGGCGGGGCGGGTGAAGAAGAATCGCATCCGCATTCTCGCCGGCGATCGTGTCACGATCGAGATGACGCCGTACGATCTGACGAAAGGGCGAATTAATTTCCGTCATCGCGACGAGAAGGCGATGACAGCTCCCCCGCCACGCCGGCCGACATGGCGCCGTTAATGCGTGACGACCATGCGAGAAGGACGGTAACGACCGAATGAGCGCCAAAACAAACAACTGGAAGAATCCCCGCCCCCGATCGAGTTCGAGTTGGCAACTTCTCACGGCCAGCGAAGGCGATGACGGAAAGCGCTGGCATATCATCTGGGATACGACCCGCCGGCCGGAAAGCGACGGCCGCAATACGGCCGCCGAGAAATCGAAGAGCGCCGCGCTCGATCGCGCGCGTCACCTGCTGCGCATGGGCTTCATCGTTTACGAAATTCGCGAGCCATCGGGATCGCTTGTTCTCGACGAGGCGGCGATCCACGAGCAACTCGACGCGAATGCGCCGGCAAGCTAATCGAAGCCGGCTCTTCTTTCGCTAGGACCGGCGCCGCGACCAGAGCGGTGACACGCATATAGATGCGCGCAGCGGTACGCGTGCGTCACCCTGACCGACCCGTTCCCCCTTCGAGAACTTACCGCGACCCCACCGCCTTCTCGTAAATCTCCGGCTTGAAGCCGACGGTGAGCTTGCCGCCGATATCGAGCACCGGGCGCTTGATCATCGAGGGTTGATCGAGCATCAGGGCGATCGCCTTCTTCTCGTCGAGCTTTTCTTTCTTCGCATCGGGCAGTTTCTTGAAGGTGGTGCCGGCCTTGTTGAGCAGCACCTCCCAGCCGACTTTCTTCGCCCAGCCCTCGAGCACCGGCTTGTCGATGCCCGCGGTTTTGTAATCGTGGAATTCGTAGGCGAGTTTGTGCTGGTCGAGCCAGGTCCGCGCCTTCTTCATCGTGTCGCAATTCTTGATGCCATAGATCGTGATCGATCGCGCCATCGCTGTTCCCCTCTCCTTCTTCTTACCCTTATTTCAGCACGCCGGCTCCGCGCGCCGCAATATAGCCTGGCGATGTCCTTATTGCCGCTTGCAGGCGTCGAGCACGGCGCGCGCGGTCGCGGGATCGCTGGCGCGCGCGATCACCATCGCGCCGACCAGCATGCTGGCCTCGCGGAAGGCGGCGGCCTCTCTCTCCTGCGCGGATCCTTTCCGGACGCGCGCGAGCGCGGCGACGATGCGCCTCACGCCGGCACCGAAGGCCGATTTGAGCCGCTCCGGGGCGCGGCCGATATCCGGCCCGAGGCTGGCGACCGGGCAGCCGATCCCCGGATGGTTCTTGTGGCCGTCGGATAAATAGAGCGCGCGATAGGCCGCCACGGCGCGCTCGGGCTCGCCGCGCTCCAGCGGCTCGGCGAAACCCGCAAAGGCGGCGCCGATCGCGGCTTCGATCAGCGCCTCCTTGCTGTCGAAATGCTTGTAGAAGCCGCCATGAGTCATGCCGGCGGCCTTCATCACCTCGTCGACGCTCGCGCCGTCGAGGCCGCGCTCGCGCAGCAGCTGCGACGCGCTGGCGACGATGCGCGCGTGACTCTTCTCTTTGTCCGCCTGCGACATGCGCATCGGCCATTCCATCAAAATCGCCGCTTGACAGATTAGAGGATAGTCATCATCCTATTAGAGGTCAATCGTCATCCTAATGACGTTGCACCCCGCAAGAGCGCTTCAGAGAGATCGGAAATGGAAATAGGAGGCTGACATGCTGCCGCAAACTTCGTTCTTCATCAGCATCGCGTTTAGCTTCATCGCCTGGGGCATCATCGCCGCGCAAATCTGGCCGGTCTTGCGCCGCCAGCCACGCGCCGACGCGCTGCGCCCGCTGCTTATGCTGCACAGCTTTCGATTCATCGGACTGGCCTTCCTCGTGCCGGGCGTCGTATCGCCGGACCTGCCGGCCACCTTTGCGGTGCAAGCTGCCTATGGCGATCTGATCGCGATGATGCTGGCGCTCTTGTCTTTGCTGCTGTTGTCGAGCCGGCCAGGCATCATCCTCGTCTGGATCTTCAATCTTTGGGGCACCGCCGATCTGCTGAACGCGTTCTTCCAAGCCAGTCGCGCCGGCCTCGAGGCGGGTCAGCTGGGCGGTGCTTATTTCATTCCCACTGTCATCGTGCCACTCGCCCTGATCACCCACGGCATGATGTTCGCTCTGCTGCTCCAGCATCAGGGCGAGGCCGCGATCGAAGACAGTCGGCGCCCGGCCTGACGGGCCTTAGACCATGATCGCATAAAGGCGGAATCGCGTTTCGATTCCGCCTTACGGTGCTCACGACCCCTGGCGGATGTTCCTTCCGTCGTCGCCAATCGAACGAATGACACGCGCCGGATTTCCGCCGACGAGGGTATTCGGGGGAACGTCCTTGGTGACGACCGAACCCGCCGCCACAACCGAATTTTCGCCGACCGTCACCCCGCCGACAATCGTTGCGCCGGCTGCGATCCAGACGTTTCTCCCGATCACGATGGGCTTTCCGATCGTGGCGGCGCGGCGCTGCGAAGGTTCGAGGGGATGGCTCGCCGTGATGATGCTCACATTCGGCCCGATCATCACATCGTCCCCGATATCGAGGCCGCCAAGGTCGTAGAAAGTGCAGTTCTGATTGACGAAGACATTACGCCCGACGCGGATCTCATCACCGCCGGCGGTATAGAATGGCGGGATCAGCAGAAAGCTCTCGTCTACCTTTTTACCGATCAGTTCGCTGAACAAGCCCCGAATTTCGTCCGCATCGTTGAACGTCAAACGGTTAAGCCTGGCGGTGATCGCCATCGCTCGTTTGACGTTTGCCACCATGGCCGCCGATTCCGGCGTCCTGCGGTAAACGATCTTTGTGCCGTCCCTCATTCGACATTTGCCGCCCAGTTGAGGGTGATCCACCAATTACCACCGCCCTCGATGCTCGAGAGCCTGAGTTTCTCCGCCATGCTCCCCCTTGTCGATAGAATCTCAGACGTGTTTCGCTATCGCCTCCGCGAATTCGCGCGTGCCGGCCTTGCCGCCCATATCGCCGGTGCGGACATTGTCTTTGACGATCGCCGCATCGATCGCGGCGCGCAGCTTCTGCGCCAGATCGAGCCGGCCGACATGCTCCAGCATCAGCCCGGAAGCGAGCAGCAGCGAGACCGGGTTGGCGATGCCTTTGCCGGCGATATCGGGGGCCGAGCCATGCACCGCCTCGAAGATCGCGGCATCGGTGCCGATATTGGCGCCCGGCGCGAGGCCGAGCCCGCCGACGAGCCCAGCCATCTCGTCGCTCAAAATGTCGCCGAAGAGATTGGTCGTCACCAGCACGTCGAATTGCCAGGGATCGAGCACGAGCTGCATCGCGCAGGCATCGATGATGCGATCGTTCGATTCGACGCGGCCCTTGTATTCAGCGGCGATCTTCTGCCCCATTTCGAGGAAGAGCCCGGTCAGCGCCTTCAGCACATTCGCTTTGTGGACGATGGTCACCTTCTTGCGGCCATTCCTCACCGCGTATTCGAAGGCGTAGCGGATGATGCGCTCGGCCCCGGCCTTGGTGTTGATGCCCGAGGCGATGGCGACGGCGCGCGGATCGTCGCCGAACGGGATGTAATGCTCGAAGCCGACATAGAGGCCTTCGAGATTCTCGCGGATGAGAACAAGGTCAATCTTTTCAAAACGCCCGCCGGGCACCACGGTGCGCACCGGCCGGACATTGGCGTAAAGCCCGAATTCCTCGCGTAGCCGCACATTGACCGAGCGATAGCCGCCGCCGACCGGCGTGGTGAGCGGGCCTTTCAGCGCGAGTCGCGTGCGGCGGATGCTGTCGAGCGTGTCTTGCGGCAGCGGATCGCCGCCCTTGGCGAGCGCCGCCATTCCGGCCGACTTTTCTTCCCAGGCGAAAGGCGCGCCGAGCGCCGCGAGAACATGCTTCACCGCATCGACGATCTCCGGCCCGATGCCGTCGCCGGGGATCAGCGTCGCGGGAATCGATTTCGCGGTCTCACTCATTATGACAACTCACCCTATTTCTGGTTTCGGCGGCGCCCGCAAGGTTCGGTAGCGGCGCCAGCCGGCGTCAGTTTAGTCGCGCATCGCCTTCGATGCCATGCCGCGTTAGCATGTCGCATGGCTGTTCGCAGCATCGTCACCTTTCCCGATCCGCGACTGCGCGCCGTCGCGGCGCCGGTCACGGCGTTCGACGATGCGCTGCGCGCGCTGGCGGACGATCTCGTCGAGACGATGCGCGCCGCCGGCGGCATCGGCATCACCGCGCCGCATATCGGCATCGCCACGCGGCTCGTCGCCCTCGAGCTATCGCCCGAGGAAGGCCCCACGATCTACGTCAATCCGAAGATCGTCTGGGCGTCGGACGAGCGGATCCGGCATCCTGAGGGCAGCGTCTCGATGCCGGGCGTCACCGCCGAGCTGGAGCGGCCGGCGCGCGTGCGGGTCGCCTATCGAGATGTGAACGGCGCTGAGCAGATCGAAGAGGCCGACGGGCTGCGCGCCGTGTGCCACCAGCACGAGAGCGATCAGCTCGACGGCATCTTCTGGATCCGGCGGCTGTCGTCGCTCAAACGCGACCAAGTCATCCGGCGCTATCAGAAATTACAGCGGGCCGGGTGATGGCGGGCGAGATCGTATGGCTGGCGGCGGCTGCCATCGTCGCCGGCATCGTCAGCGGCGTCCTCGGCGGGCTGTTCGGCATCGGCGGCGGCGCCATTATCGTGCCCGTGTTGTTCGAGGCATTCCGGCTTCTCGGTGTTCCCGAGGCGGTGCGCATGCAGCTCTGCATCGGCACGTCGCTCGCGATCATCGTGCCAACGGCGATGCGTTCCTATCGGCAGCACAAGGCGCAGGGAGCAGTTCTCGGCGAGGTCTTGCGACGCTGGGCGCTTCCTTGCGTCGCCGGTGTGGCGGTCGGCTCGGCACTCGCGGCCTTGGCGCCGCCCGAGACCTTCAAAGCGGCCTTTGTGCTGGTCGCGATCGCGATCGCGACGAAGCTTTTATTCGGCAGCGATGCCTGGGCGCTTGCCGATGACTTACCGGGTAAGGCCGCGATGAACGGCTTTGGCTTCGTCATCGGTCTCGGCTCGTCGCTCATGGGGATTGCCGGCGGCTCGCTGGCGGTCATGGTCCTGACGCTTTACGGCAAGCCCATCCGGAGCGCAGTCGCGACGGGCGCGGGTCTGGGCGTCCCGATCACGCTCGCCGGGACCATCGGCTATATCTTTGCCGGCTTGCCCCATCAGTCCATGCTGCCGCCCTTGTCGATCGGCTTCGTTTCGATCCCCGGCGTCGTGCTGATCGCGCCGCTGTCGAGCTGGGTTGCGCCGTTCGGCGCGCGTCTCGCCCATCGGCTGCAGCAGCGGACGCTCGAAATTGCGTTCAGCCTCTATTTGCTGCTCGCCGCCGCGCGATTCCTGGCGAGCATGGTCGGGTGAATCGCCTTAACCGCGGGCGGCGGCTGAGACGTCGATATCGACGACGACGCCGAAATGATCGCTGGCCCAGATACCATCGATCGGCTCGTTGAAGGCAAGCGCGGCCGATTGGATTTGCGCGCGTCCCTCGGGATGCGCATCCCATGAGCCGACGAACACATAGTCGAAGCGCTCGCGGTAACGCGGCTGGCCGATGATCTCATCGATGCCGGCTTTGGCGTTGCGATTGTCGACGCTCCAGGTATGGCCATCGCCTGTGCCAGCGATCGCCCAAGCGTCGTGATAAAGCACGCTGCGTCCGGCCAGCGATTGCTTGCCGGTGAGATAGCGGATGCTGGCCGCGTCGGGGGCGGCGTTGAAGTCGCCGGCGACGATCGTCGGCAGCTTCCGGCGATGACGCGCATCGAGATCGGCAATCGCGATCGCCTGCCGCTCGCGCACCGCCTCCGCCGATGGACGCCAAGCCGAGGTCGCGGCGATGAATAGCATCTCGCCTTGATCCGGAATCGTGACGACAGCGGCCAAACTCGCCCAGGGCACATCGCCCGCGCCGGCGATGCGTCCGTCGAGCGCCTCCACCGCGCGATGCTCCCAGCGCGTCGCCAGAGCGCTGCCGCCATAGCGATCCGCGAAAGGCGGCACGAAAGCTTGGAGGCTGCTTTGATGCGTGGCGTGGAAATCGAGACCGGCCAGCAGACGATCGAGGGTTTTGATCTCCGTCGTCTGCACGACTTCTTGGCAGGCGATCAGATCCGGCGCGAGCTTCTTGAGCGCGCGATTGATGATGTCCGGCCGCTTCGGATCGCCTTCGGTGTTCCAAACGTTGAGCGTCACGATCCTGACACGCATTCGATTTCCACTTCCGCGTCTGAGCTCGTCTTTGATAACGGCTCAGACGCGCGAAGGTGGCGAGCGCGCCAGGATCGGCGCGGTAACGTCAGCGTGACGCTTAGCCGGCAGCGTTTTGCGGCATCGCTGCCGCGTCCATCCAGAACACTTCCCAGACGTTGCCGTCGGGGTCCTCGACGCTGCGGCCATACATGAAGCCGTGATCCTGCGCCGGGTTCGGATCGGCGCGGCCGCCCGCGGCGGCCGCTTGCGTGATCGTCGTATCCACCGCGGCTTTGCTGTCGACGGTGATCGCGAGCAGCGCCTGACTCTCGCGCCGTGCATCGCCGATCGGGCGCTGGGTGAATTGGCGATAATGCGTATGGGTCAGCAGCATCACGCCGATCGCCTCCGATAGCATCATCGAGCTGGAATTATCGCCCGAGAATTGCGGATTGAGCGTGCCGCCGAGCGCTTTGTAGAAGGCGGTCGACGCCGCCAGATCGCGCACGGGCAGGTTCACGAAAATCATTTTGGCCATCACATCCTCCTTCTCTTTGCGTCCCTTCTCTTTTTCAGAGGGGCGTCGTACTGTCTCGCCAGCATGTTTCTATACAGGAAGTGTCTTTATGTCAAGATACTTTCTGTCGAGGGAACGGAGGACCTTGTGGATCGGGCCGATACTGCCGTCGAGCAATGGCGCCGCGAGCGCCCCGACCTGCCATCGTTGCCGATGGCGCTGCTCGGCCGCTTGTCCGAAGCCGCCGAGCGCGTGATGCGCGATCATATGAACCCGCTCTTTGCCGAAGCCGGGCTACAGCCGGGCGAGTTCGATGTGCTGGCGACGCTCCGCCGCGCCGGCGAGCCCTATATGCTCTCGCCGACGCGGCTTTATGAGGCGTTGATGATCTCGTCGGGCGGTATGACCGCGCGGCTCGACCGGCTGGAGCGCGCCGGGCTGACCGAGCGCCATCCCGATCCGAGCGATCGCCGCGGCAAGCTGATCGCGCTGACCACGCAAGGCCGCGAGATCGTTGACGCAACGCTCACCAAGCATGTCGCCAATGAGCAAGAGCTGCTCGCCGCGCTGTCACAAGCCGAGCAGCAGAAACTCAATCAATTGCTGAAGAAGCTGATCGCGGCGCTTTAGCGGCGGCGATCAACTTCAGCCAGGGCGCGGCATGGAACGCGCTCATCAGCAGATACATCGACACCATGCCGCCGAGCGATGATATATGCTGCCCGCACAGCATGTCCGGCCCGCTGCTCAGCATCGCCGTGAGCGCTGCCATGGCCGCGAAGCTCGGCATGGCGGCGAGATGCAGCCACGCCGCCAATTCCGCGAGATCGGTCCTCGCCATCGCGTGCCTCGCTCAGCGCTTGTCGTATTCGTCGTGACGGTGCCACCAGATGCCCGTCTCGTTGCGCCCCTTCGGCGCGCGGTCGAGCCAGGGATAGACACCCCAGATCGCGTCGACGCCGCGCGCATAGGTGGAATAGGTGTGATAGACGACGCCATCCTCGAGCGCGAAAGCGCTCATGCCCGGCCGATCGCGTGAATAGCCGGGCGCATCAGTGCCGCAGCTTGCCGCAAGCCGCGCGACCGGTTCCGGCGCCGGCGTCGCATCCATCGCGTGGCTGCCGCGCCCGTAATTGTATTGGATGTCGCCCGCGCGCTGCTGCGCCTCGGTGAAAGCGACGTCGTAATCGAAGTTGAAGTCGCTGTCGCTCGAGGATGCCCAGGGAAAGCTCCAGCCCATGCGCCGCTTATAGGCCTGCAGCTTCGCGAGCGGCGCGCGCGACACGGCCCAGAGCATCACGTCATGATGGACGAGATGGGTGTCGAGCCCGTTGAAGCCATCCGCGATCATCGAGCAGGACGGACAGCCGGCCGACCAATCCGGCCCGAACATGAAATGATAGACGAGGAGTTGCGAGCGCCCGGCGAAGAGATCGCGCAGCGACTGCTTTCCGCCATCGGTATCGAAGGCATAATCCTTGTCGATGCGCACCCAGGGCAGCGCCTGCCGCTGGCGCGCGATCTCGTCGCTGCGATGGGTCAATTCCTTCTCAGCCCGCAGCAGATCGAGCCGCGCCACGAGCCATTCTTGCCGTGTTCCGATCGGATGCTTCGTCATTGCCGTCACTCCTTTCGTTCTGTGCCGTGAGATAGACTTAGGGCCGGAGCACGCGATGACGGGAGTGACAAGTGTGTCGGGATTCCGATGGATTCGCTGATCACGGCGGCAGGGCGCGCCCTCGCCAAGGGTGATCCGCTCGGCGCCCTCAACCGCGTCGCACTGCGCGAGGATCCGCCGGCGCTCGCGCTGCGCGGCATCGCGATGGCGCAGCTCGGCGAGTTTGAGCGCGCGAAAATGCTGCTGCGCCGCGCAGCGCGCGGCTTTGGCCCGAAAGAAGCGGTGGCGCGGGCGCGCTGCGTCGTTGCCGAAGCCGAGATCGCTTTCGTCTCGCGCGATCTGAGCTGGCCGGCGAAGGCGCTCGATACGGCGCGGGCGACGCTCGAAACGCATGGCGATCGTGCCAACGCCGCGCATGCGCGCAATCTCGAGCTCCGTCGTCTGCTGCTGCTCGGACATCTCGACGACGCGGAACGCATGCTAGCGACGTTCGATGCTTCAGAACTTTCACTGGCTTCGCGGGCCGCGCGCGAGTTGGTGATTGCCGGCATCGCGATCCGGCGCTTGCGGATAAGAGCGGCGCGTGACGCGCTCGCCCGCGCCATGCGGGCCGCGCGCGATGCGGCGATCCCCGCGCTGATCGCCGAAGTCGAAAGCGCGGCACGTGTAATGACCACGCCCGCAGCGCGGGTCATCGCGCGGGGCAAGGAGCGCGATCTACTGCTCGAAGAAGTTGAGACGCTTCTGGTATCCAAGGCGCTGGTGATCGATGCCTGCCGTCATGTCGTGCGCCAGGAGAAGAAGATCATTTCGCTCGCCAGCCGCCCGGTATTGTTCGCGCTCGCCCGCGCGCTGGGCGAGGCATGGCCCGGCGATGTGCCGCGTGCCGTGCTGCTCGCCCGCGCTTTCGGCGCGAAATTCGCCGATGACTCGCATCGTGCACGGCTGCGCGTCGAGATCGGCCGGCTGCGCGCGGCGTTGCGGCCACTGGCCGAGGTAAGCGCGACGCCGCAAGGCTTTGCGCTCTTGCCGCGCCGCGGCGGCGATATCGTGGTACTGGCACCGCCGGTCGACGAGCAGCACGCAACCGTCCTCGCTTTCCTCGCCGATGGCGAATCATGGTCGAGCTCGGCGCTGGCGCTTGCTCTCGGCGCCAGCCCGCGCACCGTGCAACGCGCGCTCGATACGCTGGCGACCGCCGGCAAGGTGCAATCCTTCGGGCGCGGGCGCGCGCGGCGTTGGCTAACGCCGCCGGTGCCGGCATTCCCGACAAGCTTGTTACTCCCGGGCCCGCTGCCGAGCGATTAGCTTTGCAGCATGCTACCATGGACGAGGAGCGAAACCATGCAACACTCGACAGCCGAAATCCTGCGCGAATATGGCCCGTTCCCCGGCATCAGCCAGGTGCATGGCCTGACCTTCGACGGCCATCACATCTGGTTCGCCTCGGGCGACAGGATAAACGCCCTCGATCCGGCGAGCGGCGAGATCGCGCGCAGCATCGATGTTCCCGGACATGCGGGCACCGCATTCGACGGCACGCATCTCTTTCAGATCGCCGAGGATCGCATCCAGAAGATCGATCCGAAGACGGGCCGCGTGCTTGGCTCGATTCCGGCGCCGGATGGCGGCGCCGTTTCCGGCCTTGCCTGGGCCGAAGGCTCGCTCTGGATCGGGCAACCGCGTGCCCGCAAGATCCATCAGCTCGATCCGCGGAACGGCGCGATTCTGCGCACCATCGAATGCAATCGCATCGTCACCGGCGTGACCTGGGTCGATGGCGAGCTCTGGCACGGCACCTGGGAGGGCGATGAGAGCGATGTACGGCGCATCGACCCGCAAACCGGCGAGGTGCTGGAAGCGATCGCGATGCCGGCGGGCACTGGCGTCTCGGGCCTCGAATCCGATGGCGGCGATCAACTCTTCTGCGGCGGCGGCAGCAGCGGCAAGGTGCGCGTCATCCGGCGGCCGAAGCGCGGCAGCGCACGCGGCTGAACCGCGTCTGTTCCCGCGTATGGCACTGGGCACTGCGATCGAGGCTTCGACACCGCTGCAAGCGCAGCGACTGATTCGAGCCGCGTATGCCAGCAAGCAGCGCGATGATTGTCGATGAATCGTTCGGCTCACCTAGTTGTTACGATCGTCGGCCTGGCTGTTTAGGATACCTGTGTCGCAATCCGGCCCAGGCGATATCCATCACGAGATCGACGAGTTCCTCGCGCGAGCGGCCGGGATGCTCGAGCCACCACACTGCGACCGCATGCATCCCCTCTTTCAGGAATTCGGTCGCGGCTTGCAGACGCCATGCTGCGCTGCCGGGCATGAAAGCGGCGAGCAACGGCGCGAGCCCGGCCGTCGCGCCCGCTTGCACAGCGCGGGAAACTTCGGCGGCATGTGGATCGCCGCGCGGTACGGTCAGCAGAACGCGTGCCGCATCAGGTTCTTGCTCGGCGAACTGCAAGAAGGCTTCGACGTTGCGGCGAAATTTTTCCTCGGGATCGCCATCGGTTTCAACGATCGCCTTGCCACGGGCGATCAGCCGGTCGCGGATCGACTCAAGAACCGCGAGAAACAGAGCGTGCTTCGAAGGAAAGTGATCGTAGAGCACCGGCTTAGTGATCTTCGCGCGCGCCGCAATGCGATCCATCGTCGTATCGTCGTAGCCGTCTGCCGCGAAAGCGCGCACTGCGGCTCCGAGAATCCGCTTCCGCCGCTCCGTTGCGCTTAATCGCTTCCGCACCCTTGAAGCCATGTCGAAAGGTGTTACCTACTAATCGGTAGGTTATCAAGCGCGAGGTGGGTGATAAGATGCGCATCTTCGTTGCGGGCGCCACGGGCGCGGTCGGGCGACCTCTGGTGCCGCGGCTCGTACGAGCGGGTCACACTGTGTTCGGATTAACGCGGAATCCGAGGAAAGCAGCGCTGCTGCGCGAGCTCGGTGCCGAACCGGTCGTCGCGGACGCGCTCGACGAACAGGCGATCCGTACTGCGGTCCACACTGCACGGCCGGACGTGATCGTTCACGAGCTCACCGAGCTGACCGGCGCGTCGGATCTGCGGAAATTCGATCGTACTTTCGCGAACAGCAATCTTTTGCGAACGCGCGGAACGGACCATCTGCTCGCCGCGGCACGCGATGCCGGCGTCAAGCGCTTCGTCGCGCAAAGCTATTGCGGCTGGCCATACGCGCGCAGCGGCGGCCATGTGAAGTCGGAAACGGGTCCGCTCGACCCGAATCCGCCGAAGGAATTCCAGCGGTCGCTCGAGGCGATCCGTTACCTGGAAAACGCGGTCACACGTTCGCCGACGATCGAAGGTGTCGCGCTCCGCTATGGCGCGTTTTACGGCGATGACACTGGCATGTTGGATGTCGGGCCGATCGATCAGATTCGAAAGCGGCGGGTTCCGCTGATCGGGAATGGCGCCGGGTGGTGGTCATTCCTGCACATCGACGACGCCGCAGAGGCGACCGTTGCGGCGATCGATCGAGGCCGCGGCATCTACAACATCGTCGACGACGAGCCTGCGCAGGTGCGCGACTGGCTTCCAGCACTCGCCAACATGCTCGGCGCGAAGCCACCGATCCACCTACCGGCATGGCTCGCGCGGATCCTGGCTGGCGAACATCTCGTCCTAATGATGACGGAAGCGCGCGCCGGTTCGAACGCGAAGGCGAAGAACGAGCTCGTCTGGCGCCCGCACCATCCTTCGTGGCGTCAGGGATTTGCCGAGATCATTCGGAACAAGGGTGGTTAGCCGCCTCGCGCAAGGGTGCGTTGTCCTCGCACGCGACCGATTACGCCACCAGTGGCGCGACGATCGCTTTCAAGAGGGTCGCCGCATCGCGCGGATTGAGCCGCACCTGCAGGCCGCGCTGGCCGCCATTCATGTAAACGAGATCATGCGCCAGTACCTGATCTTCGATGGCGGCCGGCAGTGTGCGCATCTGGCCGAAGGGGCTGATGCCGCCGACCTTGTAGCCCGAGAGGCGCTCGGCCTCGACCGGCGTCATCATCTGCGCCGATTTCCCGCCGAACGCCGCGGCGAGCTTTTTCATCGCGACTTCGCGGTCGGACGGCACGATCATGCAGACCGGCTTGCCATCGACCATTGCCATCAATGTCTTCAAGACCCGTTGCGGCGCTTCGCCCAAAGCCTCGGCCGCCTGCATGCCGATCTTGTCGGCATCGGGATCGTAGTCGTAGCTGTGCACGGTGAAGGCGACACCGGATTTTTCCAGTGCGGCGGTCGCGCGCGTGGCTTTGGACACGAATTGCTCCCACTCGCTTAATGCCACCTAGCCCTTGAGCTGGATCGGCTTCGAGATATGTTGGTGCGCCACTTTCCACGACCCGGACACTTTGCGCAAACAAAAGGTCGCGCGCACCAGATCCTCGAATTTCTTGCCGTCGAACAGGACGCCGCCGCATTTGATGAAGCCGTGAGCGAAGGCCACGGCACCGCCGACGGTTATCGATAAATCCTGCAGATCGAATTGCCCCTCGCCTTGCGTATCCGGCTGCCAATCGTCCCAGCTTTTTCGATACGCAGCCGCGCCCTCGTATTTCATCGGCGCGAGCACGTCATAGATCAGGACATCCGCAAGATGGTTGGCAAGGACCTGGTCCTTTTGCCCTTTGCGCGTCGCGGTGGCCCAGCCTTCGAGGACTGCGCGAATCTGCGTCTCGTCGCGCATATTCGCTCGGTCGGTCATGCGCGATTTCTATCAGTCGACAGCCGGGATGGAGTGATGCTCATGCGTGATGCGCCACTCGCCGCCGACCTTCCGCAGCCCGATGGTCAGCCGGAACGGGAATCCGCCCGGCTCCGCGTCCGTCTCGCAGCGCATGATCGCGAAGGCGAACGCAACATCGTCGCCCGCAGTGATGGTGAGCTCTTCGATATCGAAGCCTTGCGACGGCTTGTGCGCTTTGAAGAACAAATCCCAGGTTGCCTTGTACTCCTCCATGCCTTTCGATTGCAGCGGCGGCGGAAGGTCGAACATCACGATGTTTTGTTCGTGATGGGCGAGGATGGCGGGCAGGTCATGCCGCCGCGCTGCTTCCGCCCACGCTTCGATGAGTGCCCTGATCTGACGTTCGGCCGTTTCGACTTGCTGCGTCATGGCTCACGAACCTCACTGGTTACCAACGATGCGTTTCCAAGATTCTCTAACGCATTCGCTTCCGCTTTTCTCATCGCAATCGCGTGATCGGGCAACCGGAATCCGGACAAAGATCGGAACGACGAAGTCGTCACCCGATCACTCAAACCAATAGTCCAGTGTTCCGCGCGAGCCTTTTCCGAACTGGCCTTCGAAGCCGCCTTCGCCGCGCAGGCCCCGAAGCTCGCCGGTGCCTGATCCGGGGACGACGAACCATGTCCCCGTGATCTTGCCGTTTTCGATAACTTCCGAACCTTGCAGCACGAAGGTGCCCGGGCGGCCGGCCAGCTTGCCGCGGAAGCGTTGCATGCTGACGAGACTGGCCGATTTGTCGGCGCGCACGACCTGCAAGGCCCGAACCGGTGATTCGCCCTCGATATCTCCGGAGAAGGTTTCGCTGATGCTGATCTCCATCAAGGCCGGGCTTTCGGTTTCGTCGTAAGGCTTGGCCTCGGCATGCTGAACGGTAATCGTTGCTTCGGCTCTTGCGCGCATACGCACCTCCGTCAATGCATCGTGCCGGCAACATGCTTGAGCTTGTCAGGATTGCGCGTGGCATAGACGGCGACGACGCGACCGTCTTCGATCTGTAACGCGGTGGTTTGGAGGATGCCGCCCGCCTCGACCGTGACGAAACCCGGCAGGCCGTTGATATAGCCGTAGCGGACGAGACGCGACGGGCTCGCGGCAAAGACCGGCGCGAAATGCTCGAATAGTTGCATGACGCTCTCGAGGCCTTCGACCGGCGGGCCGTGCGCCGTGACCTTGCCGCCGCCATCGGCATAGACGGTGACATCGGTCGCGAGCAGCGAACGCAGGCGATCCATCTCGCCCTCGCGCGACGCGGCGAAGAAGGCTTCCGCGATCTCGAGGCCGCGCTCTTTCGGGACGGGATAACGCGGACGATCGGCACGGATATGGGCGCGGGCGCGGCTGGCGAGCTGGCGGCACGCGGCTTGATCGCGATCGATCGTCGAGGCGACTTCGGCAAAGTCGAGTCCGAACACATCATGCAGCAAGAAGGCGGCGCGCTCGAGCGGCGACAGACGCTCCAGCGCCATCAGCAGCGGCAAGGTCACGTCGTCCATCTCTTCCTCACTCGCTTCGACAACCGGTTCCGGCAGCCAGGTGCCGGGATAGGTCTTGCGCTGGCGCTGGACCGATTTCAACCGGTCCAGGCACAGACGCGTGACGATGCGGCGGAGAAAGGCGGCCGGCTCGCGCACCGAATCGCGATCGGCATCGAGCCAGCGGAGGAAGGCGTCTTGCACGACATCCTCCGCGTCCGCGATCGAGCCCAGCATCCGATAGGCGACGCGGACAAGGCTCAGCCGCAGCGGATTGAAGGTGGCTGCCGCGGCGGTTGCGGCATCCGGGCTCGATGCCCCGCTCATCACGCCGCCTTTTCTTTCGTGCCGTCGATCGGCCGGGCGTCTATCGGACGGGCTCGGGCGGCTAGATCGATGCTCGAATGCGCGAGCAGTGCTTCGACCGAGCCGTCGACCGGCGGATAGATGATCTGCGTGTTGATCAGCCGCTTCACCGCCTTACCCTCGCTGCCG
>Ga0157369_10001825_pt1 | contig 25741 bp, 22 predicted proteins | sample C25metaG_FD_113461 | JGI IMG/M metagenome (GOLD analysis project Ga0157369, IMG submission 113461) | Corn rhizosphere microbial communities from Kellogg Biological Station, Michigan, USA - C2-5 metaG | ecosystem: Host-associated > Plants > Roots > Rhizosphere > Soil | place: USA: Michigan... | reverse complement strand
TAATCCAAAAGACCACGGATGAGCAATTTCAGGCCATGCTCGACATACACGTGGTAACGCCATTTCGTATTCTGCGCGCGGCGGTTCCCTGGATTCGCGAGAAAGCAAAAGGGGAAATCGAAGCCGGCACGCCTGTTGTGCGCAAAGTCGTCAACATCACATCCATTTCCGGTCTCCACGGTAATCCCGGGCAAGCCGGCTATTCATCCGGGAAAGCTGCCGTGGTGGGTCTGACTAAAACTCTCGCTAAAGAGTGGGGCCGATATAACGTGACCGTGAATGCCGTGGGCTTCGGCCTGATCGACACCCGCCTCACACGGCCCATGCAAGATGCCGCTACAAGCATTGCCATCGGCGACAGGCAATTGCGCGTCGGGATGCAAGAGCAGGTACGCGAACAGGCAGCCCGCGCCATTCCTCTGGGTCGGATTGGTGGCCCGGAAGACGCAGCCAAAGCGGTGTTCTTCTTTTGCTCGCCCCTGTCCGACTATGTGACCGGAGAGGTGTTGGTGTGTGGCGGTGGAATCCACTTTTGAAGATTTACTTTTGAACGGTCACGGGAGATTTCCGTCGCGTTTTCAGTGCCTGCGAAACCGCCGGTATCAACGAAACCACGATAATCACAAGTACGAACGTCTGGAAATTACGCCGCACGATCGGGATGTTGCCTAAGAGATATCCGAGCGTGATCATCGAGCTGACCCAACCTGTCGCGCCCACCACGTTAAAGAGAATGAAGCGCGAGTAACTCATCTTGCCAACGCCTGCGATAAAGGCGGCGAAGGTCCGAATAATCGGCAGGAACTTTGCCAGAATAATCGTCTTCCCGCCGTGCCGTTCGTAAAACTCGTGCGTGCGTTCCAGATGTTCGCGCCGGAAGATTCGCGAGTTGGCTTGCTGGAACAACGAGTAGCCGAGCGTGCTCCCCACCCAGAATCCACAGCCATCGCCCAGAATGGAGGCGATCGTGAGCAAGGCGATCGTGAATCCAATCGGCAATTTGCCCGCGCCCGCCACTACACCGACGGTAAAAAGCATCGAATCGCCCGGAAGAAAAAACCCGACCAGCATGCCGCTCTCGGCGAACACTATCAGGAACAGAACCAGATAGCCTTCCCAACCGCTCAGCACTGTCGAAAGAAGACTGATCAGCCGGTCCGGATCCGTCAGGCTATGGATGAAATCGAGGAGTTGTCGAATCAAATAGGTGCTCTAACCTTCGAAGGAGCCAGCGATCCTGCGGATCGCCGCGTCGTTGATCTTCACTTTTCCGCGGCGTTTCAAATCATTCACCACGCTGTCGCGGAAGAGAGGCTGCTGCATCTGAAGCTTTTGCTGCTCGAGACTCTGCACAACAGCCGTCTTGTTGCTGGCGTACTGGTTCATGTCGGCAGGAATCTTTTCCGATACCCGGCATACGAATTGGCTCGCTTGTGCCGCAATCGGTCCTACGATCCCACCCGGCTTTGCTTCGAATGCCGCTGACAACTGAGTTGCCGCTCCAATACCTTCTGCGGCGCCATCAACCGTAAACGGCGCTGCTGTTTTTACAGTCAATCCGTAGGCCTTGCCGATGGCTTCGAGCGTTTCGCCCTTGCGCGCTCGGTCTACCGCTTGTCTGGCTGCATCCGCCGCCAACCGGTCGGCCTCCGCGCTCAGAAAGCGCTGCATCACTTCGTTCTGTACTTCCGCGTATTCCGCGTTCCGAGGCGGGACGATTTTCAAAATGGTCGCAAACGCCGCCTTGCCCTGCGCATCTGCATTCACGATGTCGGTCGTTGCGCCCTTCAGCGCCGCGAAAATCGCGTTTGATAATTCAGGAAAGCTATTCACTCCGGGTAGCGCGGTGCCTGTCGTGACGCTGTCGGCCTTGAAATACTTCAGACCGTACTTGGCGGCGATAGCCGCTTCTTGGTTGGGCGTGCGCAGCGCCTCGTTGTGAGCTGCCTCAATGGCCTTGCTCAAATCGTCAGATGCAGCCTGTTTCTTGGCTTCCGCCAGAAGCTGCGATTTGGCTTCATCGAACGTTTGCGTATGCGCTGCTTGCTTCTCTTCCACTTGCAAAATGTGGTAGCCATACTCTGTCTCAATGATGCCGCTCAAAGTCCCCGGCTCGAGCGAAAAGGCAGCCTTTTCAAAGTTCGCTACCGTTTGCCCTTTCACGATCCAACCAAGTTCGCCACCCTTCTCGGCTGATCCGGTATCTTCGGAGTTCTTCTTGGCTAAGTCCGCGAAATCCGCCCCGCCTTTCAGTTGTTTCAGTAGATCATCCGCCTTGGCCTTCAGCTTCGGTGCTTCCTCCTTAGGCTTACCCTGCGTTTTGATGAGTATGTGGCGCACCCGGACCCGCTCCGGTGTACGGAAGCTGTCTAGGCCGTCCTGATACTGTTTCTGGAGCTCGGAATCGGAAACCTGGACCTTTTGCATGAAGTCGGCCATGGCACCGGCAACCAGTTCGACGTCGCGCTTTTCCGGTATTCGAAATTGAGCCCGATTCTTATCGAAGTAGGCCTTCACCGCGGCCGGGTCTTTGTTGACTTTGCCGAGAAAATCTTTGCCTTCGAATTTCAGATACGCCAGCCCGATTTTTAGATTTTTGCGCTGGTATTCGGCTCTCGCATCCTCGTCCGACACAATCAGCGACTGCTTCTCGATGCTTTCGAGACGCGTGACCAGCATTGCCTCGCGCTGTTGCTCCTCGAAAGCGCGATCTGTCAGTCCCTGTTGCGCCAGGAAAGAGCGATAAATCTGCATGTCGAACTTGCCGCCCATCTGCGTTGCGAACGTAGACTGAATCGAGCTGCCCAGTTCTTCGTCTGAAACGCTCAAGCCCATCTCGTGCGCCTTGTAGGCCAGGGCCTTTTGCTCGATAAGCTGGTTCACGATAGTCGGAATGTACATCGCGATAATGCCCTTCGGCAAATTGCCTTGGCCGCGGGTCAGGCGCTGGACTTCGCGCTGCACATCGGAGGCGGTGATCTGTTCCTTGCCGACCGAGGCCACGACATTGTCGCCCGAAGCCCCTGAACCACCCACTCCGCCCGGGATCAGGTAGACCAGCATCGAGGCTGCAACCAATACGAGCATGGCCCCCAGTAAAATGCGCACACTCTTTTCGCGGCTGCGGAATACATCAAACATGATTTAGAAACGGAAACTCCTGGGAAAAATACTTCTATCTAAAAGTATATCGGACAACCGCGGGCTAAAATTGTGCGTCAGTCTCACTATGGAAACATCCCGCATTGATTCCGTTGCACTGCTCATGGCCGTCGTTGCCCTGGCTCTCGCCTTCACTACGGCGCACGGCGAATTCGGATATCTGAACAGTATTTCCGGCCTGACATTGCTGCTGGTTCTGTTTGCCTACGACCGCCAGGGTTACCGGACCGGCTGGCAGAGTCTGGCATTTGCAGCAGTGAGCGGCCTGTCTCTCGCGGTTGCCAGCACATTTGCGTTTGTCCTATATCTGAACCCTCCCCGTGCAGCTTTGGATAGCTGGCTCGCGCTCACTTGGGCCGCCGGAACTTTTGTGTTCTGTGTCGTTGACCGCGTCCGTATGAGTGGTCGTGCGCCGGCGAGCCTCGGCCTCACCGCCGGGAGCGTTATGCCGCCGGCTGTAACCATGGCGCCCGTATTTGTTCCGCCTGTGGCGGTTCCTCCCTCGCCGGTTTCCGCACAACCCGCTCCCGAGCCGGAGGCAGCACCGCTCCATGAAATGCCTGCCCCGGCGCGTGAGGCAGCCACGCCTCCACCGCCACCCCCGGCGGCTATTCCCGTGCCACCAGGCAAAGTAATCGAAATCTTTGTCAACCTCGTCGGTGAAGGTTTAAATGTATTGCGCCGGGTGCGCGCCGAACACCTCGGGCGCGATTTCTACCGCATCCTTGACGAAATGCCCCAAGGCGAAAACTGGCAGTTCCAACCGGGTCAAGTCGTTCGCTGTAGAAAGACAAAGTTATCGAGCGGCAAGGCCCTGGTGGCCTTCGAGGAAGCTCCCCGCGCCTCGTAATGTGCCCCTTGTAACCTCCGCCTGTTTGAGGAATCTCTAGAAGTAGAGGAAAGAAAATCATGCGAGCAATCATCACTCCACTCATTGCCGCCACGGCACTGTTGGCGCCGACGTTTTTGATGGCACAATCCGCTCACAACGATCCCTACATGCCCGGACCGGCCAACGAATCCAAAATGGCGCAGGAAATCCGCCATCAGCTGGTCATGCTGCCGTATTACACGATTTTTGACGATCTGGCTTTCCGGATCAACGGTGGCACAGTGACTTTATTAGGCTCAGTAACTAGGCCGACCCTGAAATCCGATGCCGAGAATGTCACCAAGCGCGTCGAGGGTGTTACTCAGGTCAATAACCAGATTGAGGTCCTGCCCTTATCGTCCATGGATAACCGTGTTCGACTGGCAGTCTATCGTGCGATCTATGGTGATCCCCAAATCGGAGACCGCTATGGCCACCGCGCGCTCCCGTCGATTCACATTATTGTGAAGAACGGTAACGTCACGCTCGAAGGGGCAGTCGCCAATCAGGGCGACAAGAACCTGATCAACATCCGCGCTAACGGTGTTCCGGGCGTTTTCAAAGTAACCAATAACCTGATCGTCGAAGGCTGACGAGGGGTGAGAAAGACAGAAGTGAGCAGATCTAGTCTTCTTTGCTCTCTCCTTAACTCCTCTGACTTCCGCCTTTTTTTGACCTTAGTCCCACAAATTTTGGTGGTACCAACTGGACGTCTCCGGCCCTTCATGGCGTAGCAAAGGCGAAGATTTATTCTCCACGGAAAAATCTTGCACAAAGGTATTGCAATCTTTTCAGCTGGATGCAACTATCTAACCAGTGGTCCGATTCGGACCAAATTGGAAGTAAGTGGAAGAGATTGGCCAATCAAGGTCGGCGTCGCCGGCGCAGGATGCCCCACGCGGTGTTTTCCGTGTAAGTGTAGACGACAAAGGCAGGCTCAAGCTCCCCGCTTCGATTGTGCAGTATTTGGAAAGTTTGGGCGAGCGAAAAGTTTTCATAACTACACTCGACGAGGCGGAGGCCAGAATCTATCCGCTTTCGGTGTGGCGTGACACGGAAAAGATGTTGCAGGAGCCGGGCGAAGATTTCGACGATCGAAGCGATATCGCGCTGATTGCGGCGAACTACGGTCAGGACACGGACGTGGATGCACAAGGCCGCGTCACATTGCCGACCGATCTGCGAAAGATTTTAGGGTTGGAGGGGGATGAAGTTCGGTTGCGCTGCTTTCAAGGCCGCATCAACCTGCTGCGCAGTAGCGAATACGAGCGGCGTTTGGAAGCCGCCAAAGCGGGTTTGTTGGAGAAGCTCAAAGCGCAGCAGAAGAAGGGATTGTGATGGGCATGTATGGCGTGGCACTATCCGGTCTTGCTCGAAGAGTCGCTGGAGTATCTGTCGATTCGGCCGGAAGGTATCTATGTCGACATGACGGCGGGTCTTGGCGGTCATACCGCAGCGATCGCCGCGCGGCTCACCACGGGCTGGGTGCTTGCCTGCGATCGAGATGCCGAATCGCTGACGCTGGCGCGCGAAAGGACGGCGGCATACGCCGCCAGGGTGCGGTTTTTTCACGGAGCTTTTTCGAAGCTGCCTGAGGCGTTCGAACGCAACGGGCTTTCGGTGGTGGATGGGGTGCTGGCGGACCTGGGCGTTAGCCGGTATCAGTTGAGTAGTGGGGAACGGGGATTTTCACTAATGGAAAAAGGACCTCTGGATATGCGCATGGATCGCAGCCAGGGGCATACCGCGGAGGAGTTCGTGAATGAACTGCCCGAGAGGGCGCTCGCCGATCTGCTCTATGAGTTCGGCGAAGAAAGGAGGTCGCGAAGAATCTCCAGAGCAATCGTTCGCGCACGGCCTATTCTGACCACTGACCGTTTGGCAGAGGTTGTTGAGCAGGCCGTGCCGCGAACGGGGAGAATTCATCCCGCGACTCAAACATTCATGGCCCTGCGGTTGAAGGTTAACGAGGAGTTGGAAGAGCTGGACGGACTTCTAATAAATGTGCCGCCGCGGTTGAAGCCCGGTGGCCGATTCGTAGTCCTGACCTTTATGTCGACTGAAGACCGGAAAGTGAAGCGGGCCTTTCAAAGCCTCGCGCGGACCGGTGACGCGAGGATCCTGACGAAACACGTGGTCAGGCCTAGCGACCAGGAGGTAGTGGAGAATTCAGCATCACGCAGCGCGAAGTTGCGCGCACTCGAACGGGCTTAAGAAGGGATAACTTATATGGCGTCATTGGCAACTTTCGTAAATCGTTTCGTCGGCGTCAGGGAGCTGGCCGAAGCTCCGCCGGCAGTCTGGACACGCGCGGACGATGCGCGCTTACGCCCGATCGCGAACGAAGATGTATACCTCTTCGTGAAGCGAATTGATAACAGCAGCGTGATCCGCGCTATCGATCCGGCGGCGCGCCGCGCGCGGAGCAACTCGATGGCCACCGGTTTCGTGGCGGCCCTCCTGGTAATCGCCGGCCTGGTGCCGACGGCTTATAACATCACGGCCGGATTCACGCTGCAAAACCTGCGCGAGGAGCGTGTCCAACTGGAACAGCAGCGCGCCAAGCTCGAGACTGCGCAAGCTAAATTGGTGAGCCCCGATCGGCTCCGCCAACTGGCCAAAGGACTGAAAATGGCCGAACCCGAGCCGCAACAGCTAGAGACCTTGCAAGGCACGTCCAGCGCCAGCGCCCAAGCGCGCAACACACTGCCTGCAAGCGCCCGCTAAGCGCGTCGGTTCTCACCCTATCGCGAGAAGCGTTAGATATGGAACTGCCGCCGCTTCCGCCACTTACTAAAACGCAAGAGCGCGCAGTGATACTAGGGCTCATCCTGCTGGGATGGGCCTTTGTCGTTACGGCGCGGCTTTTTGGCCTGCAAATTCTTGGGCATGATGATTTCGTGCGTCTCGCCAGACGCCAACAGGAGGCTTACCGGCCCATTGGCGCGCCGCGCGGCTCCATATTTGACCGCAACGGAAATGTGCTAGCCATCAGCTCGAATTCGCACCAAGTCATAGTCAATCCCCGGCGCATTCCGAACAAGAGCTTTGCCGCTGCGCTCCTCGCCCGAATATTGGGTCTTGACGGCAGTGCACTCCAGAAAGAGCTCGAGCGGGTCGTCCAATCGAAAATCCGAGGTTACTTCGTCGTCGACGATCAGGTGACCGATGAACAGGTGGCCGCCTTGAAGGGCATGGATCTCGACTGGCTTGAAATTCATGAAGGCAGTGTACGCACATACCCGAACGGTACCGTCGCCGCCCACGTCATCGGCAATGTTGACGGTCGTGGCAAAGGCGTCGCGGGAATCGAAGCGAAGTTGAACAAGGAACTGTCCGGTACGCCAGGATCATTGCGCATCGAGCGAGATGGCAAGGCCGTGTCCTACGAATCGGAGGTCGTCAAGACCGCCAACATGGGGAAGAACATCGGCTTGACCATCGACCGCGAACTCGGCTACATCGCCCAGGAGGCACTTAAAACCGCGGTCGTCAAGAACCATGGCGATCACGGCAGCCTGGTCGTTATGGATCCTCGAACGGGGGAGATTCTGGCGCTTGAGAATTATCCGACTTATGATCCTAATGCTCACCTGGTTCCCGGAGAAAAGCCGGTCGGACGTGAAGACCTCGCGGTTGTAGCGCCTTTTGAACCCGGATCGGTCTTCAAGATCGTGACATTATCCGCCGCGCTCGAGACCACCAATCTCACACCTTTAAGCGTCATCAATTGCGGCGGCGGGGTGCTTCGCATGTTCGGCCGTGTGATTCACGACACCCATTCAAACGGCGCGTTGTCCATGGAAGACGTGCTCGCACGCTCGAGCAATATCGGCGCGATTCGCATCGGGATGCAAGTCGGCAACGAGAAATTGTACGAATATATCCGCCGCCTCGGTTTCGGCACGCGCACGGGCATTGAGCTTCCCGCCGAAGCGCCCGGCCTTGTTCGGCCGCTTAAAAAATGGCAGCCGACCTCCATCGGTTCCGTTCCCATGGGACACGAAATCAGCGTTACCTCTCTGCAATTGGCGCAGCTTGGCAGCGTGATCGCAAACGGCGGATTCATGGTGCACCCTCATGTGGTCGCCTGGGAACAGACACCTGGCGGTCCCAAGCTTGAGGTCGATCGTCCCGATCCCGTGCGGGTTCTTCAATCGGACACCGTCATGATCATGCGAAGAATGATGCGGCGCGTGGTCTCGGAGCCATTTGGAACCGGCCACCGTCTGCACGTCGTCGGATACACCATCGCGGGCAAAACAGGAACCGCCCAGATCTTCGACTATGCGCACCATACTTACACGCATCGCTACAACGCCTCGTTCCTGGGCTACGGCCCCGCGCAAAATCCAGCCGTAGTGGTCGTCGTAACCGTTAGCGGTACCACCGGTGTGGCGGGTTTCGGGAGCGAAGCATCGGGACCCGCTTTTACACGAGTCATGTCGGCTGCCTTGGGCCGGCTCGGTGTGATGCGCGATGTGCCCGAGGAAATAGAAGAGCTGATTGCAAAACAGAAGAGCAATAGTCGGGACAAAGGCAAGCCCCAGGAGACTGACTCCGATGAAGTTGCCGGACTGTCCGATCCCTTGACGCCCGGGGAACTAAAGGACGCTTCGGGCGGTGATGCCGCCGTGCCGGTCGAAGACACTTGGGTGGACCCCAACGCTCCCAAAGCACCCAATTTTGTCGGTAAAACGGTAAAAGATGTGATAGCCGAAGCCGCGGCTGAAGGCATCGAAATCGACATGTTGGGCGAAGGCTTGGCCAAGACTCAAGTTCCTCTTCCCGGAGCATCCCTGATTCCCGGCGAGCGGGTTCGCGTGAGGTTCGCACGGTGAGGCGCGCCTGAATGCAACTGGAACATGTGCTCGAAGGCGTTCCGGTGATTCGGGGAGCATCTTCGGCGATACGCGCTGCAGATATCGGCGGTCTTGCATACGACAGCCGCAAAGTCGGCGCCGGCTATCTCTTTTTTGCGTTCGCCGGCGCCAAAATGGATGGCGCGCAGTTTGTTGACGCTGCCTTGAAAAAGGGTGCCCTGGCGGTGGTGGCGGACCGCCCTGTGCCCGGTGGTTTTCGCGGCGTATGGTTGCAGGTTCCTCACGGGCGCGAAGCTCTAGCTCTCGCCGCGCGCAATTTTTACGGCAAACCAGACGAACGCCTGAGCCTTAGCGCGATTACTGGAACCAACGGCAAAACGACCACCACCATGCTCCTAGATTCCATGCTGCGGGCCGCCGGAAAGACGACAGCGCTCATTGGCACCATCGAGTATCATTTGGCCGGTCGTGTTCTCCCCGCCGTCAACACAACTCCGGAATCGCTCGACTTGTTCCGCATGTTCGCCGAATTGCTCGAGGCGGGTGGTACACACGCAACGCTCGAAGCCTCCTCGCACGCGCTCGATCTCGGGCGAATTTATGCGATGAACTTCCACACCGCCGGCTTCACGAATTTCACGCGCGACCATCTCGACTATCACCAAACAATGGAGGCGTATTTCGACGCCAAACAGTTGTTGTTCAAGCCGCGAAGCGGTCCTCCCCCACGCTTCGCGGTACTGAATGGCGACGATGAAGCCGTGCGGCGGCTCGATATCTCGAAGGAAACCGAGATCTTGTGGTACGGTCTCGGCGAAACCGCTACCGGCAAGTGGCTCCGGGCTCGCGACGTGGAATCGAGTTTCAGTGGGTTGCGCTTCCGCGTAGTCGCCGAAAAGCTTGAATTTGCCGTCGAGTCGCCGCTCGTAGGCCGCATCAATGTCTACAACATACTACTCGCTTCGGGTGCGGCTCTGACGCTCGGTCTGAGCGTCGACGAGATTCAGAAGGGATTGAAAGAAATGCAGAGAGTTCCGGGGAGATTTGAAAGAGTGGAAGAAGGCCAGCCGTTTGCGGTGGTCGTCGACTACGCGCACACCGACGATGCGTTGCGCAATGTAATTTCAGTAGCGCGTGCCATGGATCCCAAACGCGTCATTACGTTGTTTGGCTGCGGCGGCGATCGCGACCGGTCCAAGAGGCCGCTCATGGGAATGGCTGCCGGCGAACTCAGCGACTACGTAGTGCTGACCTCCGACAATCCGCGCAGCGAGGATCCACTCGCCATCATGAACGACGCGATGGTAGGACTGAGCCGATACGACACGCCCCATACAGCCGAACCCGATCGCGAGCGAGCGATTCGCAAAGCCATCGAAAACGCCACGCCCGGCGACGTAGTGATTCTTGCCGGCAAAGGCCACGAAACCTACCAGATTTTGAAGGATGGTCCAATTCCTTTCGATGATCGCGAAGTCGCCCGGCGTGTGCTACGCGGTTTCGGCTACGGCCGCAGCAAACAGAACTCGCAGGCCTAGGAATGGAGCTTTCCCTCGCCGAGGTCCGGCAAGCCATCAGTGCGGAGTGGCTGGGCGCTAGCGCTACGCTCGGTTTGCGTGCTCGTGGCTGGAGCATTGATTCGCGTACTGTGGCAGCTGGTGATGTATTCTTTGCCATTCAGGGGGACCGGTTCGATGGTCATGCCTTCGTCAAAACCGCACTGGAGCGCGGCGCACTAGCTGCTGTCGTCAGTGAGACTGTCGAAGAACGCCGGCTGCTTCGAGTCGCGGACACGCTCGATGCGCTACAGCGTTTGTCTCGTTGGGTGCGCCGTCGCTGGGCGAAACCGGTGGTCGCCATCACTGGCAGCGCCGGCAAAACGAGTACCAAAGACATCGTCAGTGAGTTCCTCGGGGTCCGCCTGCGCGTGGCGAAAACCATAGGCAATCTCAACAACCACCTCGGTCTTCCCCTTACATTACTGCGCATTCCGGATGACGCCGAAGTGGCGGTCGTCGAAATGGGGATGAATCACGCCGGCGAGATTCGCCGTTTAGCCGCTCTTGCCGAACCCGCGTTCGGAGTGGTGACCAATGTAGGCTATGCGCATGTCGAAAGTTTCGACTCGATTGAAGGTGTCGCTGCCGCCAAACGTGAACTGATCGAAGCGTTGCCCTCCGAAGGTGTTGCCATCCTAAACGCCGACGACGAACTGGTCCGCAAGTTTCGTGAAGTCCATGCCGGCCGGACATTGACGTATGGCTTTGCGATGGATGCCGATATCCGTGCGACCGAAGTCGAGATGACTCCCGAAGGTGTGGCATTCACCGTCAATGGCGTCCGCTTCAACAGCCGCCTTGCCGGCCGCCACAATGTCTCGAACATGTTGGCGGGCCTCGCCGTCGCTAGCCTTTTCAATATCCCCTTTCTCGAGTTGACCGATATCGCCGGTACCCTCACGCCCGGCAAAATGCGCGGTGGGCGCAGTCTCTGGCGGGGCGTTACGATCCTGAACGATTCCTATAATTCGAACCCCGAAGCCGCCCGCCGAATGATTGACGTGCTGTGCAGCGAACCGGCACAGCGTAGAATCGCGGTCCTCGGCGAGATGCTGGAACTAGGGTCGATGTCGGAAACCTTGCACCGCCAGATAGGAAGCTATGCTGCGCGAGCCGGAATCGACGCCCTCGTGGGAATCCGCGGCGCGGCTGCTTTCCTGGTCGATGAAGCCAGGCGCGCAGGCATGTCCGAACGCCAGGTGTTCTTTTTTGATGATTCGGAAAGCGCTGGCGCGTTCCTGCGCCAGTGGGCGCAGCCGGGCGATGCCATCCTATTTAAGGGTTCTCGCGGGACTCAGGTAGAAAAGGCTCTCGCCACAATGGAGGAGGCCTAACAATGCTCTACTGGCTGTTCGTCCATGTCTTCCAGAAATATGTCCCGACGTTTCGAGTCTTCGGGTTCATCACCACGCGGGTAGCACTCGCTAGCTTGACCGCCCTGGCTCTAGGGCTCGTACTCGGACCCTTCATGATTCGCAAACTGCGCGAATGGAGCTTCGGGCAGCAAATTCGCGAGGAAGGTCCCCAATCGCATCGCAAAAAGGCTGGTACGCCGACCATGGGCGGATTGCTGATCCTCGTCTCGATCGTAGTGCCTACGCTCTTATGGGCGGACCTGCGCAACCCCTACGTCTGGCTGGCGCTGCTCGGGATCATCGCCTTTGGGGCCATCGGCTTCGTCGACGACTACGCCAAAATCTCAAAGAAGCGCAATCTCGGCTTGACGGCACGGCAGAAATTCTGGGCGCAGGTGTTTTGCGCGATGGTGGTCGGCTTCTTCCTCCTGCTGTTGCATGCTAACCAAGCCTATTCGACCGCCGTCAATATACCTTTTTTCAAACAATTCAAGCCCGAGCTTTTGATCGAGCCTTTGACGAAGAGTTTTTGGACTTACCCGCTGGCGTTTGTGCCCTTCTATCTTTTTATTGTTTTCATCATGGTCGGCTCCTCGAATGCCGTGAATCTCACCGACGGGCTGGACGGCTTGGCGATCGGGCTCATGATTATCGCTGCGGGCGCGATGACGATGCTTACCTACATTACGAGTCACGCCAGTCTTTCGAACTATCTTGATCTCGCTCACCTGCCGCGCTCGCAGGAACTGACCATCTTGTGCGGGTCTATGGTCGGAGCAAGTCTGGCGTTTCTCTGGTATAACTGCCACCCGGCGCAGGTATTTATGGGCGATGTCGGCTCGCTAGCCTTGGGCGGCGGTTTGGGCATTCTTGCGGTGCTGATCAAACAGGAAGTATTGCTGATCTTCATTGGCGGCGTCTTTGTGGTCGAGGCGCTCTCGGTCATCCTGCAGGTCGGCAGTTACAAGCTGCGCGGCGGCAAACGCATTTTCAAGATGGCGCCGATTCACCATCATTTCGAGGCGCTCGGTTGGCCGGAAGCAAAAGTCATCGTACGTTTCTGGATTGCCGGTCTGATCATGGCGCTTTTCGCGCTGACTACGTTGAAATTAAGGTAGCGGTGCAGTTCGCAAATAAACATTTCGTGGTGATCGGCGCCAAGCGTTCCGGCTTGGCGGCGATTGAGCTGCTAAAGAAACAAGGTGCGCGGGTCACTGCCATGGATTCGCACCCCCCGGAGTCTGGCGGAATCAATGTCGTGGCCCAGAAGGAAGAAAATCTTCTGAGCGCCGATGCCATCGTACTCTCCCCCGGCGTCCCATACGATTTGCCGATGCTCGAAAATGCGCGTTCCCGGGGCGTTCCCACTATCGGCGAAGTCGAACTAGCCTCCTATTTCCTCAAAGGACCAGTGATCGGCGTCACCGGCTCGAACGGTAAAACCACGACTACAGCTCTCACGGATCATCTGCTGAAGCAGTGCGGCATCCGTTGTCAGGTCGGCGGCAATATCGGGACCGCCGCGACGTCGCTCATCGAGTCTTCCTCGCCCGGGCAGTGGAACGTCCTGGAACTTTCGAGCTTCCAGCTTGAGTCCATCGTCCATTTTCGAGCTTCGATCGCCACCTGCCTGAACGTCACTCCAGATCACCTCGACCGTCATCACACGTTCGACGTTTACTTAAACGCGAAAGGCCGATTGTTTGACACACAGCAGCCAAGCGATTTCGCCGTTCTCAATTATGACGATCCGGCTTGTCGCGGATTTTCCTCCCGCACCAAAGCGCGCGTCGTCTGGTTCAGTTCAAGACAAAAAACGCCCGGTGGCATTTCTTTAAACCGCGACTCCATCGAGTTCGACAGCAATACTTTCCTGTCGCGCTCTCAAATAAGGTTGCGTGGCCTGCACAATGTCGAAAATGTGATGGCCGCCGCTGGCATCGCGCATCTTGCGGGAGCCCGACTCGCCGACATTGGCGCGGCCGTTGCCTCCTTCCCGGGTGTCGAGCATCGCATCGAGTTCGTCAGAAAACTCAATGGTGTCGACTACTATAACGATTCCAAAGCGACCAACGTCGATGCGTCACTAAAGGCCATCGATGCGTTCCAGGGCAGCTTGTGGGTCATCCTCGGCGGAAAGGACAAAGGCAGCGATTACTCTCCCTTGCGCACGCCACTCGCCCAGCGCGCCAAAGGCGCTTTGCTGATCGGGGCAGCCAGGCCTCTGATCCAAAAGGCCCTCGAGGGCGCGGTTCCTTTGAGTGACTGCGAAACTCTCGAAAATGCCGTGGCTTATGCCCGCGCCCATGCCGCATCGGGAGACACCGTGCTCCTGGCGCCGGCGTGCGCCAGCTTCGATCAGTTTGAGAATTACGAACAGCGCGGTGAACGTTTTAAACATTTAGTGGCAGAATTGTCGTAAGCAAATGGCGCAGCGTCTCAAAACGGACTGGCTTCTTTTCCTGACGGTTCTCACCCTGGTCTGCTTCGGCCTGGTGATGGTCTATAGTTCGTCGTCAATCGTCGCCGAACTGAAATACCACGTGAGTAGCACCCACTTTTTTCTACGCCAACTCGGTTGGGCCATATTTTCTTTCCTGGTCCTTCTCTACTGCATGAAGCGCGACTATCGCGGCTGGAACGATCCGAAAATTGCGTTTGCCGGTCTGGGAATCGTTCTATTACTCCTACTTGCGGTTTACGTCACCGATGGCGGCAGTCATCGCTGGTTGCGGGCGGGCCCGTTTTCCCTGCAGCCGTCGGAGCTCGCAAAACCGGCCCTTGCGCTCTTTCTGGCATTCTTTCTATGCCGCCGCATGGGCGCGGTAAACGAAAAGTACACACTCGGCCCCATCGCGATTTCCATTTCGATCATGGCTCTGGCAGTCGCTGTTGCCGATCTGGGCACAGCCGTTGTGCTGGTAACGACGACAGTAGCAGTGATCTTTGTCGCGGGCGTTGACTATCGCTATCTCGCGATCTGCGCAGTCCTCGGAGGCCTGCTCGGCTTTGGCTTCATTGTCATGAAGCCCTATCGTCTCGCGCGCTTCATCGATTTCGTCGACAAAAACCATAAGGTATTGATGAAAATCGATCCCAACGGCCACATTCTGAGTTATGCACACAAGACTGCCTCGACCAGCGACCCGGGGTACCAACAGTTGCAGTCGAAAATCGCCGTCGGCTCGGGCGGTCTCATCGGCGTCGGGCTGATGCAAAGCAAACAGAAGATGCTGTTCCTCCCAGAAGCCCACACGGACTTCATCTATGCGGTCGTGGGAGAGGAGACCGGTTTTTTCGGAGCGGTACTGGTCATCGGCGCATTTATCGTTATTCTGTGGCGAGGTCTGCGCACTTCCCTGCGTGCCGGCGACAGTTTCGGGCGCTATCTCGCTCTTAGCGTGACGGTCTGCGTTATCGTGCAGGCGTTGATCAACATCAGCGTTGTTCTGGATCTACTCCCGAACAAGGGAATTCCGCTGCCGTTCATCAGTAATGGGGGCAGTTCGCTATTGAGCACCTTGCTGCTGATGGGAATGCTGTTGAGCGTGAGCGAGAACACACCGTAGCGCATGCCGTATCCCTTTGTACTGACGGGCGGTGGCTCCGGGGGCCACGTGTTCCCAGCGGTCGCGGTCGCGAGAGTGCTCCGCGAGCGGGGCCATCGGCTGTTGTTTATCGGCACAAGCCAGGGAATGGAATCACGGCTAGTGCCGGAAGCTGGTTTTGATCTGGAGTTCATTCGCATCGGTGCGCTAAATCGCGTCGGTCGCCGCAAACAGCTGCGGACCGCTTCGCAATTGCCGCTGAGTATCGGCGCGGCCTGGCGCTTACTCAGGCGCTTCCAGGCGCGCGCAGTTTTTAGTACCGGCGGCTACGTCGCCGGTCCCGTGATGCTCGCCGCCGTTCTGGCCGGAATTCCAATCGTCGTCATGGAGCCGAATGCGACGCCCGGATTTGCCAATCGTAAGATCGCCCGGCGGGTTTATCGCGCTTTGGTCGGCTTCGAGGCCACTTGCTCTTGGTTTCCGGCTGGGCGTAGCGAAGTTACGGGACTGCCTGTGCGTCGCGAATTCTTCGAGTCGCAGCCCAAACGCGGCGAAAAATTTACGTTATTCCTCACAGGTGGAAGCCAGGGTGCTCGCAGGCTAAACCGTGCTTCCCGCGAAAGCTGGCCGCTCTTTCGGGAAAACAATTCGCCTATTCGTATCCTTCATCAAAGCGGTGCGGCAGAGCATGATTCGCTCGCGCGCGAATTTGGTAGTGCTGGAATCGAGGGCGAAGTAGTCCCTTTTATTCGGGATATGGCCGCGACATTCCAGTCGGCGGACCTAGTGGTCAGCCGTTCGGGTGCCGGTACGTTCAGCGAGATCGCTGCCTCGGCCTCAGCCTCCATTCTCGTCCCGCTGCCCTTCGCCGCCGACGATCATCAGCGACGCAACGCCGAACAGCTGGTCGAAGCCGGCGCTGCACGGATGGTGCTCGACAGCGAAATGGACGGCGAACGTCTGTTTAAGGAAGTGGAGGCGCTGCGCAATCATCCGGACGCTCTGGCCGCGATGCGCGAGCGCGTCCGCCCGTTCGCGAAACCCGGCGCAGCCGAACGAGCAGCAGCCGTTCTTGAGGAGGCCGCACGGCGATGACAAATCGCCTGGCAATAATAAAAGGGCACTTCTACATTGACACTACGCTTGAAAGCCGAAACAATACTTCTAACAAATGTTTTTTAAGCCCCAACACGTCCACTTCGTGGGAATCGGGGGCATCGGGATGAGCGGAATCGCGGAGGTCCTGCTGACGTTGGGGTACGAGGTCTCGGGCTCCGACCTCAAACCGAGCGCCATCACGGAGCGGCTGGCGAAACTGGGCGCCCGAATATACATTGGCCATCAGGCCGCGAATGTGGCGGGTGCTAAGGCGGTCGTCGTAACCTCTGCCCTCGACGCATCCAATCCAGAAGTCACCGAGGCGCGGCGCCTGCAAATTCCTGTGATCCCGCGGGGCGAACTGCTTGCCGAGCTCATGCGCCTGAAGTTCGGGATCGCCATCGCGGGCAGCCACGGCAAAACGACGACCACGTCGATGGTCGCGTCCATATTTCATGCCGCCGATCTCGATCCCACGGTAGTCGTGGGTGGGAAAGTCGCCGCCATGCAGGGGTCGAACGCGCGCGTGGGCAAAAGTACGATTCTCGTCGTCGAATCGGATGAAAGCGACGGTTCGTTCCTGAAACTCGCCCCGATTGTCGCCGTAGTCACCAACATCGACCGCGAGCATTTGGATCACTATTTCTCTCTCGAAGGTGTGCAGAAGGCTTTTACCGAATTTGTCAATCGCGTGCCCTTCTACGGCGCAGCAATTCTCTGCATGGAAGACGAAAATATCCAGCAGATTTTCCCCAACGTCAACCGCCGCACGATCACCTACGGGAGGTCCGCGCAAGTCGATCTGCAAATTGAAAATATCGCTCTCAGCTCATCGGGAAGCGATTTCTCCGTGCGCCGCAATGGCGGCTCTCTCGGCGATTTCCACATCCACGTTCCCGGCCTGCACAATGTCTTGAACGCGACTGCCGCCATCGGCGTGGCTCTTGAAATGGATGTAGCCGTCGGGAAAATCCGGGAAGGTCTAGCCGCCTTCACCGGCGTCGATCGTCGCTTTTCGGTACGGGGAGCGGCGCGCGGGGTCACCGTCGTCGATGACTACGGCCACCACCCCACAGAAATCCGCGCTACGCTCGCGGCCGCCAAGCTGTCTCCTTACCGCCACGTACATGTGCTCTTTCAACCCCACCGTTTCTCGCGCACCAAATTTTTGCTCGAAGAGTTCGGTACGGCGTTCCATCAGGCCGATAGTCTGCTCCTCCTCGATATCTACGGCGCTTCTGAGCCTTCGATCGAAGGCATTAACTCTCAAGTGCTAGTTGACAAGATCCGGTCCTACGGCCACCGCGCGGCGCACTACATACCCACGATGGAGGAAGGAGTCGCGGCCATCGCCGCTACGGCCGAACCCGGCGATCTCGTCATTACTCTCGGTGCGGGCTCTGTCTCGCAAGCCGCCGACAAAATTCTCGACAAGCTGCGGGGGGCCGCCTGATGGCGCGCCAGACCCAGCAGCCTGGCATCTTTGCCGATATTCGATGGGGCCGCTTCACCTTCTGGCTGATTGCCGGAATGCTGCTCATGGTGAGCACCCTCTTTGCCTGGCATCGCACTGAAGAATTCCTGATCAAAGACAGTCGCTTTCGAATGGTCGAGGCCGACGATTTCATCGGCCAAATCCCCAATTTGACCGTGGAGGGAATACATTATGCGTCGGCTTCCCAGATCCGTCACGTCTTCGCGAAAGATTTTGGACGGAGCCTTTATCTGGTCCCGATCGAGAAGCGCCGCCAAGAGCTTCTGGAGATTGACTGGGTGGAGGATGCGACGATTTCCAAGGTGTGGCCGGACACGGTAAGAGTCGACATTCGCGAACGCCAGCCGGTCGCCTTCGTGCGGTTGCCTCCGGCGCGTTCGGGCGACGGTCTCTCGCGCTTCGCATTGATTGACAAGGACGGTTTCATTTTGCGCCCTCGCGTGGCCGCGCAATTCACCTTACCCGTAATCGCCGGCATCAGTGAAGCCGAGCCGATCGAAGCGCGCCGGGCCCGCGTTCATCGGGCCTTGGGTATGTTAAGAGACGTCGGATCGCTTGCCGGCCAGATTTCTGAAGTAGACGTGAGCGATCCTAATAATTTGGTAGTCGCCGAGCACGTCGCGAGTGGCGTGGTTAATTTGATCATCGGCGACGAGAATTATGCGCAGCGTCTGCGGAATTTTTTGGCCAACTATCAGGAGATTCGTGAAAAGCGGCCGGACGCCACAATGCTTGATCTGCGTGTCGATGGCGCCATTACGGCGGTAGGAGATAAGGACAAGCACTTTGGGCAGTAAAACAAAATTAGCCGTAGGCCTCGACCTGGCAAGCACGAGCACCCGCGTGGTGATTTGCTCGCTCGATGGACAAGCACTGCGTTTCTTAGGCTATGGCGAAGGTCCGGTCCAGGCCTGGAACAAGGGTCGCCTCTCGGACCGGCAGGGACTCGCAGAAAGCATTCGCTTTGCCTTGCATGAAGCCGAGCTTCGAGCCGGTGCATCGCCCGAATCGGCACTCATCGGGATGGGCGGATGCGTGACCGGAGTGAACAGCCGCGGCATCTATGAATTTGGCCGACGCCGCGAAATCGAAGCCGGCGATCTGCGCTATGCCGTTGAACTGGCCGCCCGGGTGCGGATGGAAGAAGACCGGCAGGTGTTGCAGATTTGCCCACAGGATTTTATTCTCGACGGCCGTTCTGGCTACCGGAACCCCAAAGGCATCCTCGGCGCGCGCCTCGAAGCGAACGTCCACGTAGTTACCGCATCTCTCCAGGAGCACCAAGCGCTTACCTCCGCCGTGCATCTGGCCCATCTGGCGGTCGAAGAGTCCGTATTTGAAGCGATCGCCGGCGCCTACGCAACCATCCTTCCCGAAGATCGTGCCCGCGGCGTCGCTTTAGTCGATATCGGGGCGCACTCGACCGAGCTCGCCATCTACGATGGTGACGCGCTGCTGATGGCATCAACCGTTCCGATCGGCGCTGAACACTTTACGCGCGATATTTCCTGGCTATTTAAAATTAACTACGATGCAGCCGAAACATTGAAACGTGAATTCGGCTCAGCGGTGGGTGCCGCGGCGCCGGAAAATAGTATGGTCGAGCTTCCGTCCGGTGATGCCACCAGCCACCGCGAAGCGAGCCGTCGCGAGTTGAATGAAATTCTCGAAGCCCGCGCCGAGCAGTTATTCGACCGCGTACATGCGGAAGTGCGGCGTTCCGGCATGGAACAATCACTGCTCGAAGGAGCGGTGCTCACCGGCGGCGGCGCATTGCTCGCCGGCATGTGCGATGTCGCCGAACGCGTCATGCATTGCCAGGCGCGGAAGGGCTTGGCCACTGGTATTGAAGATTGGCCGGCGGAGATCGACGATCCCGTCTGGGCAACCGCCGCCGGTCTCGCAATGTATTCTGCGCGCCTCAAGCTACGGCGCGATTGGAAGCGCGGCGCGAGCATGGCCGGCGCGGCAAACTGAAAGTATTAGAACGAAGGAATCTGATATATGGCAGACGATCTGAAATTCCTCATGGAAGAGGAAGCGAGCATGGGCACGCGGATAAAAGTGGTAGGGGTGGGCGGCGGCGGCTCGAACGCCGTCGGACGCATGCTCCAGGAAGGGCTCCATGGCATTGAGTTCTACATCCTGAATACGGATAAGCAGGCGCTCGCCGCCTCGAAGGTTGCGAACAAGCTGAGCATCGGGAACAAATTGACCGGCGGCCTAGGCGCTGGCGCGGACCCGAGTGTAGGGCGTCAGGCCGCACTCGAAGACACTGCGCAGATTATCGAAATACTCGAAGGCGCCGATATGGTCTTTGTCACGGCGGGACTCGGAGGCGGCACAGGGACAGGTGCCGCTCCCGTTGTGGCTTCTCTTGCCAAAGAGCTGAACGCTCTTACTGTCGCAGTCGTGACTAAACCATTTTCTTTCGAAGGTCCACGACGGATGCGCCAGGCCGAGCGCGGCTTGTCCGAACTCGCAGGCAGTTGCGACACCGTTATCAGCATTCCCAACGAAAAACTGCTCGGGCTCGTGCCAAAGGGCACGAGCTTCATGGAAGCCTTTCGTCTCGCCGACGATGTACTGCGTCAGGCAGTTCAGGGTATGGCCGATATCATCACCACGCCCGGCGTCATCAATCGCGATTTCTCTGATATCCGCACTATCATGCTTGGCATGGGCTACGCCATGATGGGCACAGCCATCGCCTCCGGCGATAATGCGCCCGTCGAGGCGGCACAAAAGGCGATCAACAGCCCGTTGATGGAAGAAGGCGGCGTGCTTGGCGCGCGCGGTGTGCTCATCAATATTACGGCTTCCAGCCAGCTCGGAATTCACGACGTGAACGAAGCTTGCAACCTGATTCGTTCCGCTACGCAAAACGACGACGTGCAAATCAACTTCGGCGTCGTCATGGACGAGAACATGGGCAATAATGTGAAGGTTACCGTCATTGCCACGGGCTTCCAGCGCGACTCGTTGCCCGAGTTCGAGCGCCGCAGCCCGCACTTCCCGTTCAGCGCAATGAGCACTCCCGAAATCGGCGTAGAGAAACAGCAGGAGCTTGCCGCCGTCGCGGCCAAGGAATCGGATGCCGAAAGCGCCGAAGAAGAGCAGGGTAGCAAAGACGAATACGAAGTGCCGGCGATTCTAAGAAAGCAGCGAAAGGCTAGCGCAAGCTAGCCCTCTTAAGAATCACGAACTCAGCGAGCTAGACGGCGCCGCAATAGCAATCCACCGGTGGCCGATGCCGCCAACAGAAGTAGGAGCGCATCCTGCGGCTCCGGCACTTCGGCGAGGACGCCTGGAGGCGGCGCCGCCAGTCCAGCAGGCGTAGGAGTTCCGCCGTTATTTGGCGGCACTGCAGCAAAAAATGGCCCTCCAATCGCCATGGGCCCCAAGGGTCCTAGGAAATTATTAGGCCCGGCAAATGGACTGGCCGCCGCTCCTGATCTCGCTGGTGTAGCGGGAGGCGCAGCCGCCGGTGCTTCGGGTCCCGTAGGATATTGCTCGGGAGTGCCAGTGCCCGGAAAGCTCGGCGAAAACAACGGTCCCTCCGGCAGCTTCGCTAGCAGCGGCTCTTCCGTATCCAAATCTTTTTCGTGGGGCTCTTGTACGTCAAGCGCGGGTTGATACGGAAGGAAAGAAAGCCTGTTGCCGCAGCGACTGCGCGCCATATTCTTGCCATCCGTCACGATCGTCTCGCCTTCACACACCTTATGCTTCTTGGTGCTCCAGTACACGCGGTTCGCCTTGCGATACGAGACATAAACGTACATGTCTCGCCTTAACTTGGTGAGCGATACTTTTGACCCGAATACCGCGTAATGAGCGGCAACCACCGGATCCGAGCGACGCGCCCTGTCGAATTCGGTCTCCGAGTACACGCCACCCGGCACAACGGAATAGCGGTAAACCTTACGCGGGACACTTGCCGCGGGATTGCTATCTATAGATCCGACCGAATGAAAATGGAGCTCGGGCCAACTGCGACTCGTGCGAGAACCGACGCCACATACAAGGGCAGCAAAAACAATGCAGGCCCAAAAGTACCACCTTCGAAAGGGGAACAATGGACTGACTCGTAGCCTTCTTAGAACCCAGGTGAATGTCAAGTATACAACGAGTAAGTGGTACCAATCTGTAAATTTTCACAGTCTAATTCCACGAAATGCAAACAAATAGCAGCGATAAAACTATGTGCCCCGGAATCCGTGCAGCCGCCCTCTCTCGGTCAGTCTTCTGTTTGTGATTGCGGGGCTTGCTCCTGCAGCAGATCCTTCTGGAGCAACCCCGTGGATTGGTTTGGCGACGCCACATTTCCGGCTATACACCACTAATGACGAGAAAACCGCCGCCGTGGCTCTCCAAAGCTTTGAAAGTGCTCGCTATTTCTTTGAAAAATCGGGCATTTTCCGAAGCGTACCCACATCCGTTGTTCAGGTTGTGGCATTTCGTTCCGAACAGGAATATCGCGCCCGCGGAATTAATCCCGGAGCGTGCGGCTATTATCAGCGGACAAGACGCGCCGACTATATTGTCATGCGGGATCTCGCGCCAGAGCACCACCAAATCGGGGTGCACGAATACACGCACTTCGTCTTCGAACATTCAGGTCTAACGCTGCCGCTTTGGCTGAACGAAGGTTTGGCGGACCTGTACTCCTCAGTTGCGGGGAGTCAGGGTCACGTCGTACTAGGACGCGCTCCATTCGGCAGGCTCTACACGCTAGAAAATCAGTCCTGGATGGATTTGGATACGCTGCTCGACGTTGGCAGGGATTCCCCCTATTACAGCCAACCGCAAAAAATGTTGCTCTTCTACGCCGAAAGTTGGGCACTCACTCATATGCTGGCACTCAGCCCAGATTATGCCGCGGCCTTCCCGAAATTTGTGGAATCGGTTTCCGCCGGAGCGAACGCTCGCGAAAGTTTGGCGAAGATCTACGGTAGGCCGCTGGCTCAGGTAATGGCCGATCTGCACGCCTACATGTCGCGTCGCCAGTTGCCGGCTCACTTATTCGATCTCGATCTGGCCCCGGCGGATGTCGAAGCCAGACCGCTAGCCGGCCCGCGCGAACAAGCCGATCTCGCCCTCGCCGACCTGGCCGCTTCTACTTCGAGTGTAGAGGCGGAGGGAACAGCCGCACTGAATTCCTTCTCCGGGCGCTATCCCGAAAGCCCCGAAGCCGAGGAATCACTGGGTTACATGGCTCTGCGTCACAATCGCACGGAGGAAGCGCGCCTCCACTTTCAAAAGGCAGTGGATCGCCACTCGACTGCTGCCGACGTGATTTTTTATCTCGCGCATCTCGAATCGACTGACGGTGCCTCGCTTGATCGGGTCATCGCGCTATTGAATCGCGCCCTCGAGATCAATCCCGATTATTATGATGCGCGTCTCGAGCTTGGATTCGTGGCGGCGAAGGCCAAGAAATTCGACCTCGCGATCGCCTCCCTGACCGCTGCCGCGCAGCTCGCAAAAGGCGATAACTCACACCCCGAGCACGTCTACGTGCTTTCCTACACGCTCGCCTATTGTTACGCCCAGCTCAATCAGTCTGAAAGAGCGCTCGAGTATTGCGAGAAAGCAAAGCGCGCTGCCCGCAGCGGTCAGGATCAGGAGCAGACCGCTAATCTCCTCCGTTACATCGAACGCGAGCGCCAACACTCGAGCGTCGCCGCCCTGACCGTTCGCTGAGTCATGGGACCAGATCGACGTTTTCGCCTGCTTGACAACACCTCGATCTCGAATTACGGACCAGCTTCAGGCTGCCGGCAGTGAACCCTGTTTGATAATTTTGGCCATCACTTCAGTAAATGTATCGATCTCTTCGAGTGTCGTATAAACGTTCGGAGTAATCCGCAGCCCCTGATACTCGTGTGGAGTCACTACACCTACTGTCCAGATTCGGTGCTTCTGCCACAGGTGAGCCGCTAACTTCGGCGCCTCAATACCATCCACACTGATAAATCCGATGCCGCACGATTGCTCGGGATCGTCGCTGTTCAGAATCTTCACGCCGGGCAGCCGTCTAAGCTGGTCCGACCACCGCCGCCGCAAATAACGGAGTCGTTCCGCTTTTCGCTCGAGCCCGATGCTCTCGCTGAAATTCAGCGCCTCTGTAATGGCATTGCGCTGCGAAGCCGGATGAGTGCCGATCTCTTCGAATTTGCGAATATTCTCGCGCATCGAATCCGGTGCAGCCATCATCGGCCAGATATCCGCAATCTTGTTTTTGCGTACATACAGCATGCCGGTGCCAATAGGCGCCAGAATCCACTTGTGCAGCGAAGTCCCATAGTAATCACAATCCAGGTCCTCGTGCTGGATCGGAAACTGCCCGAACGCGTGCGCGCCATCCACCACAACCTCGATCCCGCGTGCCCGTGCCATCTGGCAAATTCTCTTTACAGGGAAGATTTGTCCCGTACGATTTGTGATGTGGCAGATGTGGATCACCTTCGTCTGCGGCGTAATATTTTCTTCGATGCGTTTGGCCAGATAGTCTAAACTGGGCGGCGGCACCGGAAAGGTGATCTGTTTCAGTACGATCCCGTCCCTTCGCTCGCGCTGCTGCCAGGTCGTGATCATGCGCGGATAATCTTGATTCGTTGTGAGTACTTCGTCCCCCGCTTTAAGACTCAAGCCAAGCTGCACGATCTCGAGGGACTCGCTCGCATTCCGGGTAATCGCGATTTCTTCCGGATCGCATCCGAATGACTCCGCCAGCCGTCGCCGTACTGTCTCGATCCCCGGATCGAGAACGTTCCACATGTAGTACGACGGACTGAGGTTCTCCACTTCCAGGTACCGGATCTCGGTATCCATTACAATCTTCGGCGCAGGTGACACCCCGCCGTTGTTTAAATTGACCATGTTGCGGTCGACCGTGAACGCGTGCCGCACATTAAACCAGAAATCCTCGTCCCGGGCGACGCTGTCCGCAGCCCGTCCGGAAACGGTCTCAAGGGCAGCCCGCGCATGAAGCAGAGAATCGCCGCGAAATGCAGTGGCAACACCTGCGGCGGCAGCAGTAAAGAAGTGGCGACGGCGCATGAGTCACCTTACAAGCTTTCGGCGCTCCCGGTCAACTAGGCTCTATCAAACTTTTCGATAGGCCATCTAATTGAAATCCGCGAATGGTGGTGGTAAGCTCACCTGTAAAGCTGCCAGGGTCTCGTAGTTACTTCAGCTTCCTTAGATTCTGGCTGTCTGGGTTTCTCTCCAGACCACAAGCGCGTGAGCTTATCCCTTGTAGGGATCCCCGCTCTTCGTCCTGAGCAACGGCGGCCAAATGCCGCTTACCCATGTCTTCAGGAGAAAAGAGCGGGATGATTCGACTCAACAATTTTCAAAATTTTCGATGGACAGCTCTAAGTCTGCTCGCTATCGGCGCAATGTCCGGCCTGATACAAGCACAGTCGTACTACGGTGGGCTGCGGGGCGCAGTGACCGACCAGAACGGTGGGGCCATTCCGAACGCCAAAATCACGCTGACCAACGAAGGCACCGCGGCGGCACGCGCAGTGTTGGCGACAAGCGCCGGCGAGTTCGTGTTCAGCGAAGTGATTCCAGCCACTTACACACTATCCGCCGAATCGCCCGGCTTTAAGAAATTCGAGCGTAAAGGCGTCATCGTTGGCACACAAGCGCAAGTCTCGATCGACGTGAGTCTCGAGGTGGGCGCCGTCACCGAAAGCGTTCAGGTCACAGAGCAGGTGCCGCTTGTTGAATCCGCCAACGCCTCGCAAGGCCAGGTGCTCGACAACCAAAAGCTCACCGAACTTCCCAACCTCGGCCGCAATCCCTTCATGCTTTCCAAGC
>Ga0157369_10001823_pt1 | contig 25769 bp, 22 predicted proteins | sample C25metaG_FD_113461 | JGI IMG/M metagenome (GOLD analysis project Ga0157369, IMG submission 113461) | Corn rhizosphere microbial communities from Kellogg Biological Station, Michigan, USA - C2-5 metaG | ecosystem: Host-associated > Plants > Roots > Rhizosphere > Soil | place: USA: Michigan... | reverse complement strand
GATGAAGGGCCACGACGCGCGCGGCTTCGTCTTCTACACCAACCTCGACAGCCGCAAGGGCGCCGAGCTTGAGGCCAATCCCGACGCCGCCCTGCTCTTCCACTGGAAGTCGCTTCGCCGGCAGGTGCGGATCGAGGGACCGGTCGAGCCGGTGAGTGCGGCCGAGGCCGACGCCTATTTCGCGACCCGCGCGCGCGATTCGCAGCTCGGCGCCTGGGCGTCGGACCAGTCGCGCCCGCTCGACGCCCGCGAAACCTTCGAGGCGCGCTACGAGGCGGTGCGCGCCCGCTTCGACGGCGCGGACGTGCCGCGGCCGCCGCGCTGGTCCGGCTGGCGGGTGCTGTCCGAGCGCATCGAATTCTGGTCCGACCGCCCGCACCGCCTCCACGAGCGGCGGCTGTTCACCCGCTCCGGCGACGGCTGGAGCGAAGGGCTGCTCTACCCGTGACCGGGACCCACCCCCGCCACCAGGCGCATGGTGACCTCACCCGGCGGGCGGCGACGGCGAGCGTCTCGATGGCGTCGCTACTGCTGGTCCTCAAAGGCTACGCCGCCTGGGCGACCGGATCGGTGGCGATGCTCGGCAGCCTCGCCGACACGGCGCTCGACCTCGTCACCTCGCTGATCACGCTCTACGGAGTCCGCCTCGCCGCGATGCCGGCCGACCGGGAGCACCGCTTCGGCCATGGCAAGGCGGAGGCGCTGGCCGCCTTGTTCCAGGTCGGCATCATCACCTTTTCGGCGCTCGGCATCGGCTGGCGCGCCGTCGACCGGCTGATGTCCGGCGAGACGACGGCCCACGCCGAATATGGCATCGCCGCCTCGATCGTCGCGATCGCGGCGACCCTGCTCCTCGTTCTCTATCAGCGGCGGGTGATCGCGGCGACGGGATCGGTCGCGATCAAGACCGACTACATCCATTATTCGAGCGACATGGCGCTCAACGGGTCGGTGATCGTCGCGCTTCTGCTCGATCAATATCTCCACATCCGCGCCGCCGATCCGGTGCTCGGGCTCGGCATTGCGCTGTGGCTGATCTGGAGCGCCTGGCAGGCATCCGCGCACGCCATCGACCAGCTGATGGACAAGGAATGGCCGGAGGAGAAGCGCCGGCGCTTCATCGAGGTCGCGGCCCGCCACCCGGAGCTGAAGGGCATTCACGATCTTCGGACGCGCTCGAGCGGCATGCACGACTTCGTCCAGTTCCACGTCTGGGTGGATCCGAACATGACCGTCGCGGAGGTGCATGCCGTCATGGACGAAGTCGAGCACAAGCTTGAAGCCGAGTTCCCCGGCTGCGAGGTGCTGATCCACCCCGATCCCGAGGGCCATGTCGACCAGCCGGGCAACGCGCTGGTCGAGACCGATCTCATCCCGCAGGTACAGGAAGGCAAATGAGCGAATACCGCCTCGTCCAGGTCGACGCGTTCGCGGAGCGGCCGTTCACCGGCAATCCCGCGGCCGTGGTGCCGCTCGACGCCTGGCTTCCCGACGAGATGATGCAGGCGATCGCGGAGGAAAATAACCTCTCGGAGACCGCGTTCACCGTGCCCTGCGGCGACGGGGAGGCCGATTACGAGCTGCGCTGGTTCACGCCGACGACGGAGGTCGCGCTCTGCGGCCATGCGACGCTGGCGAGCGGCCATGTGCTCATCGAGGGCGAGCGGATCCGCTTCCGGACGCGCAGAGCGGGCGTGCTCGAGGTCGGCCGCGACGGGGACGCGCTCACCCTCGACCTTCCCGAGACCCTCGTCCGGCGGGAGGATTATCCAGGCCTTCTCGACGCGCTCGGGGCGCCGGACGGCGAGGTCCACCTCAGCTACAAGGGCACGGAGGCGACGGGGGTGATCCTGCTCCGCGATGCGGCGGCGGTCCGCGCCTGCGCTCCGGACATGGCGGCGCTGCGCGGCATCGACCTGATGGCGATCGTCACCGCGCCGGGCGACGCCGGCCACGACGTCGTCAGCCGGGTCTTCGTCCCGGCCTGGGGGGTGGACGAGGATCCGGTGACCGGCTCTGCCCACGCCGCGCTCGCCCCCTTCTGGTGCGAGCGGCTGGGCCGGGACGGCTTCACCGCCTGGCAGGCGAGCCGACGCGGCGGGCTCGTCCGCTGCCGCCGCGAGGGGGGGCGGGTGATCCTGGGCGGCTGCTGCGTCACCGTCATCGAAGGAAAGCTCACCCTCTGATGCCCTCCGCGCTGTTCGAGTCGCTTCGGGTCGGCGGCCTGACGCTCGCCAACCGCATCGTCATCGCGCCGATGTGCCAGTATTCGGCGGACGGGGAGGGCAGCGCGACCGACTGGCACCTCATGCACCTCGGCAACCTCGCCCTGTCGGGCGCGGCGCTGCTGATGCTGGAGGCCACGGCCGTCACGCCGGAAGGGCGGATCTCGGCGGACGATCTCGGCCTCTGGTCCGATGCGAACGAGGCGGCGCTCGGCCGCGTGCTGGAGAGCGTGCGCCGCTGGTCTGACATGCCGATCGGCATCCAGCTCGCCCATGCCGGGCGTAAGGCCTCCACCCGTGTGCCGTGGGACGGCGGCGCCCAGATCAGGCCGGACGCGCCGCGCGGCTGGCAGACCGTCGCGCCGTCCGCTCTTCCCTTCCTCGACACAGAGCATCCACCCGCGGCCCTGGACCGCGACGGCCTCATCCGCATACGCGACGCCTTCGCCGCCGCCGCGGAGCGGGCGGCGGGGCTCGGGCTCGACGCCATCCAGCTCCACGGGGCGCACGGCTATCTGCTCCACCAATTCCTGTCGCCGCTCTCCAACCGCCGCGACGACGAATATGGCGGCAGCCTGGCGAACCGCATGCGCTTCCCACTGGAGGTCTTCGACGCCGTCCGCGCGGCCTTTCCGGCGGAGAGGCCGGTCTCGATGCGCGTCTCGGCGACGGACTGGGCGGAGGGTGGGTGGGACGTCGACCAGACGATCGCCTTCGCCCGGGCGCTCCAGGCGCGGGGGTGCGCCGCCATTCACGTCTCGTCGGGCGGCCTGACCCCGGCGCAGAAGATTCCGGTGGGCCCGTCCTACCAGGTGCCGTTGGCCCGCGCCGTCAGGCAGGCGGTGGCGATCCCGGTGGTCGCGGTCGGCCTCATCACCGGCTTCGAGCAGGCGGAGGCGATCGTCTCGACCGGCGACGCGGACGCGGTGGCGCTGGCGCGCGGCATCCTCTACGACCCGCGCTGGCCGTGGCACGCCGCCGCCGCGCTGGGCGGACGGGTCAAGGCGCCGAACCAGTATCTGCGCTGCCAGCCCCGGGGGCACCCGCACCTGTTCGAGGGCTGAGGGCGGCGAGGAGCGCGTCGAGGATGGGGCGCTGGCTCGGGAGGATTGTCCGCCGCGCCTCGTCGATGGCGAACCACCGGGCATCATCCACCTCGGGGAAGTCGCGATAGGCGCCGCTCCTCGGCGGATATTCGAGCGTGAAGCTGTTGCTGGCGAGCGTCGCCGGATCGAAGTCGCCCTCCAGCGCAAACGCCTCGACCCACTTGCCGCCCTTCTGCCGAACCGTGCAGAGCGCGGTCGGCACGCCCATCGGCGGGCTTCCGAGCTCCTCCTCGAACTCGCGCACCGCGGCCTCGAGAGCCGTCTCGCCAGGGTCTATGCCGCCCTTGGGGATCATCCAGGCGCCGTCATCCTTCCCGCGCCAGAAGGGGCCGCCGGGATGCACCAGCAGCACTTCGAGGCTGCCGCCCCGCCAGCGGTAGAGGAGGATGCCCGCGCTGACCTGCTTCACGCCGGCAGCGGCACCGTGATGACGAACGTGGTGCCCGAGTCCGAAGCACGCACCTCGCTCCGGCCGCGCACCCGCTGGACGAACGCGGCGATGAGGCGGGTGCCGAGGCCGCCCTTGCGCTCGGCGCCCCGGGGCATGCCGCGGCCGTCGTCCGCGACCTCGATGCGGGCGCCGTCGGGGGATCTCACGGCGCGGACCACGATGCTTCCGCGGCCGTCGGGAAAGGCGTGCTTGGCTGCGTTGGTGACGAGCTCGTTGACGATGATGCCGACCGCGATCCCCGTTTCGTGCGGCACCAGGATCGGCTCGAGCTCGGTGGTGAGGGCGATGCCCTCGGGAAGGATGCCGCGGCGGATCTGGCCGCATATCTCGTCGAGCTGGTCGTGGAGACGGACGGCGGCGAGATTGTGGCTGCTCGGCGCGAGCGCGGCATAGACGGCGGAGACGGCCTGCAGCCGCTCGCTCGCCTCGCGCAGCGCGGCCTTGACCTCGCCGCTTTGCGAGCGGTTCGACTGGAGCTGGAGCAGGCTGGTGACGATCTGGAAGTTGTTGCGGGTGCGGTGGTCCATCTCGCGGAGCGCATGGCCGAGGAAGTTGATGCGCCGGGTGCGCTCCATCTGGCCGCGGCGCATCTCCGACTGGTAGATGCCGAGCGCGGCGACGATCAGCGCCTCGGTGCCGCCGATGATGAGGAGCCACCACAGCATCGCCGGATCGGCGAGGATGAAGCTGCCGCGCGGCGGGAGGACGAAATACCAGACGAGCAGCTCGCCGACGAGCAGCGACAACGCTCCGGAGCGCCAGCCGGCGAGCAGGGTGGAGAGCACGACGGCAAGGAAGGTGAAGGCGAACGGGACGCCGTCGGCAAGCAGCGGGCTGAGCAGGGCGCGGCCGAGCACGAGCGACGCCGTCACCGACGCGGCGACGAGGATCTCGGTCGCGAGCTTCGGCACGCGCGGCGACAGCCGACGCGACAGGTCGATGGCGATCAGCCTCTTCACGCTCCCCCCTCTGCCCGTCCGGCAGCCTACCACTGAATCGCCTAAGCGCCACATCCTGGCGGAATGATGTAGATCAAGGTGCCCGGGCCGGCTTCCCTCGCGCGGGCCGAACGGGAATAAGCTGGCCTATGGACGATTCCTCCCGCGACGAGCCGCTGCGCCGCGACATCGGCTTCGTCGGCTCCGCCTTCCTCTCCTTCAACGGCATGGTCGGGGCGGGCATTTTCGCGCTGCCCGGAACGCTGGCGCAGAAGTTCGGGGCGTTCAGCCCGTTCCTCTTTCCGCTGTTCGGCCTGCTCGTGCTCGTCGTCGCCCTCCCCTTCGCGCGGGTGGCGGCGCGGCACCGGGTCTCCGGCGGCCCGGTCGTCTACGCGGCTGCTTTCGGCCCGTTCGCCGCCTTCCAGGCGGGCTGGATCTATTATGTCGCCCGGGCGACGGCGCTCGCCGCCAATGCGACGGTGCTCGTCACCTACCTCGCCGCCTTCTGGCCCGCCCTCGCGGCGCCGTGGCCGCGGGCCGGCATCATCCTCGCGCTGACCGGGCTGCTCACCGCGGTGAACGTCGCCGGAGTGAAACGCGCCGTGCGCCTGCTCGACGCTGTGACCCTCCTCAAGGCGGTGCCGCTGCTCGCCGCCGCGCTCCTCGGCCTCGCGCTCGCCGGGGGCAGGCTCGGCCTTCCGGCGCGGGTGCCGCCGCTTTCCGACCTGGAGGCCGCGGCGCTCCTCATCCTCTACGCCTTCGTCGGCTTCGAGAACAGCGCCACCCCGGCCGGCGAGACGGCCGATCCGCGCAGGACGATCCCGCGGGCACTGGTGACGACGATCGTCTCGACCGCCTTGCTCTATTTCGTCGTGCAGCTCGCCTATGTCGCGGTGATGCCGCGCGCCGCCGGCAGCGAAGCGCCGATGGTCGCCTTTGGAACCGCGCTGCTCGGGCCCGTAGGCGGTGCCGTGCTGACCGCGACGGCGATCTTCTCGCTGCTCGGCAATATCAGCGGCGGCATCACCGGCACGACCCGGACCAGCTATGCGATGGCGCGCGAGGGCCTGCTCCCCGACTGGTTCGGCCGGGTGAGCGCGCGCTATGCGACGCCCGCCAATTCGATCCTGTTCATGGGAGCCCTGATCGCCGTGCTCGCCCTCTCCGGCAGCTTCGTCTGGCTCGCGGTGGTGTCGACGCTGGCGCGCATGTTCGTCTACTCGATCAGCATCGCCGCGCTCGCGAGGGAGGAGCGGCCGTCGCCCGCGCTGTGGCTGCTGATCGCCGGTGCGATCGCCGTCTGCGTCTGGGCCGCCGCCCAGTCGGCCTGGGCAAGCTGGCAGATGCTCCTGATCCTCGCCGCGGCGGGGACCCTGCTCTACGCGGCGGCGCGATCGGCGAGGCCGAGGGCGAACGTCTCCTCGATCCAGCCGCCGCCCAGCACCCGCTCGCCCTCGTAGAGCACCGCCGCCTGGCCCGGGGCGACCCCGAATTCCGGCGCTTCGAAGCGAACGACCTCGCCATCGAACGAGGCGGGTACCGGCCGCGCCATCGAGCGGACCTTCACCGAGAGCCCCTCGCGCTGTCCCTCGCCCAGCCAGTTGACGCCGGAGAGGCGGGCGGCACCGACGGCGAGCGCCGCCTTCGGGCCGACGACCACGCGCCGCACCTCCGGCTCCAGGCGGACGACGTAGAGCGGCTCGGGCTGGCCGCCGATCTCCAGCCCGCGCCGCTGCCCCACCGTGTAATGGATGAGCCCCGCATGGCGGCCGAGCACGCGGCCCGTCGTGTCGACGATCTCGCCCGGCTGCGCCGCCTCCGGCCGGACCTTCTTCACGACCGCCGCATAGTCGCCGTTCGGGACGAAGCAGATGTCTTGGCTGTCGGGCTTGCCGGCGACTCCGAGGCCGAGATCGCGGGCGATCTCGCGCACCAGCGGCTTCGGCAGCCCACCCAGCGGGAAGCGCAGGTAGTCGAGCTGCTCGCGCGTCGTGGCGAAGAGGAAATAGCTCTGGTCGCGCGCCGGATCCGCGGCGCGGTGGAGCTCCGGCCCGTCCCGCCCCTCCAGCCGGCGGACGTAATGGCCGGTGGCGAGGCAGTCGGCGCCGAGATTGCGGGCGAGGCCGAACAGGTCGGTGAACTTCACCCCCTGGTTGCACGAGACGCAGGGGATCGGCGTCCGGCCCTTCGCATATTCGTCGGCGAAGCGCTCGATGACGCTGTCGCGGAAGCGGCTCTCATAATCGAAGACGTAGTGGGCGATGCCGAGCTTCGCCGCGACGGCCTGCGCGTCCTGGATGTCGCGGCCTGCGCAGCAGGCCTTGGCGCGGCCGACCGCGGCGCCATGGTCGTAGAGCTGGAGGGTGACTCCGATCACCTCGGCGCCCGAACGTGCGGCAAGAGCGGCCACGACCGAGCTGTCGACGCCGCCCGACATGGCGACGACGATCCGCGCGCCCGCCGCGGGGCGTCCTAGCTGGAAATCGGCGTTCATGGCGCGCGCTAGATAGGCGCACGGCCCCCAAAAGCCCAGTCCGGGGCGCCGTCGATTCGGCGATCGGGGCGGGACGTGCTAGGTCGCGACTCGCTTATTCCTTCCGATCGCGAAAGCCGCTGCATGTCCAATCAGTATGATTTCTACCACGCCAGGGCGGAGGAAGCCCGCGCCGAAGCGCAGGCGACGAACCTTGCCAACGTGCGCGAACGGTGCCTGCGTGCCGCCGAGGCGTGGGACGCGATGGCCGCGCGCGCGCAGCGCAGCGACGTCAACCGCGCCCGCGCCGAAGCGGAGAAGGCGGCCGCCGCCGCGGCGCCCGCGCCGGCTCCCGTCGCCGGCTGATCGACGAGCGGCGGCTCATCCGTCGAACTTCAGCCCCGCGCTCCGCACAGCACCGTCCCACGCCTCCTTCGAGGCGGGGAGGCTCGCATCGCGGACGATCTTCCAGCTGCCGTCCGCCTGCCGCTGCGCCACCACCAGGAACTTGTGATACTGGTCCGCGGGCATCGCGACGCCTGGCTTGGACGTCGCCATCGTCATGTGCCGATAGCCGGTGTCGACGGCGAGGTCGCCCGCGACCATCCGCCGCACGATCCGGTATTCCGTCCTCGCGGTGACGCCGTCCGCCTTCAGCCGGTCCGCCATGCGCTGGATGCCGGCGCGAAAGGCCGCGCCCTCGGCCGGGGCGCCGGGGCGAGGGTCGAGCACCACCGCATCCGCGGCGAAGGCCCCCGCCACGGCGTCGCCCGCATTTGCCGCAACTCCGGCGGCGATCGACTCGTACATGCGGTTGAGCGCCGCGTCGGCGCTGCTCTGCGCCGCCGCCGGGACCGCCAGTACCAGGGCCGCCGCGCCCGCTCCGATCCAAAACCACCGCATCGCCACCTCCGCCTGAATGAACGGGAGCTCGCTAGGAGGGCAGAGGCGCGCCGTCCCAGAGCAGGCGACGAAAGCCGCGCCCGGCTCGACGAAGCTCAGGCCGGCCGGGGTTCCCTCGTAAGGAGGCCGCGCCGCGCAGGTTCGCGCGGGCGGGGGTCCGGCATCACCCGTCCGCGGCTGAATAGCCGGGCGCCGTCACCCGAACGTCGGCGCCGGCGTTTTCGAGCCACCGCTTCCACTCGGCGCGCATCTCCGGGGTCTGGAGGCGCGTGCCGTGCGCGTTGCCGATCTCGAAATACTCGGCATGGACATTGCGCAGGAGGCCTTCGGGCGCATCCTTCAGCTTCAGGTTGCGGGTCCAGTAGATGCTGGATTCAAGCCCATCGGTGATCAGCACCAGGGTGCGCGCCTTCCCCTGCCAATGAAGCTCGGGATCGCTTGCCGCCCGGATCACCTGATCGGTGATCGGCGACGTCTTCGAATCGGGCAGCTCCTCGAGCTTCTTCACTTCGCTATCGAGCGCCTTCTCGAACCCGTGATACTGCTCCTCCAGAAGCTGCGCTCCTTCGTCCAGCGATGCCGTGGACGATCTGCCCGGGAGGCAGCGGTTGAAGATCGGCTGAAGCGGCGTCGCGACGTCGCCTCCAAAGGGCACGATGGTCACCCGGCTGTAGCGCGGCAACGCATTCACGGCGTCGCGGATTCGAGCCTTGATCCGCTCGGCATTCTCATGCGTCAGCCGATCCGTCTCGTCGATCAGGAACAACGTCGCCTGCGGCGCCGGCGCGTTGGCCAGGCAGTTGTCCTTATCGATCTCCCGGGCGTTGCGGCTCTGCGCGTAGCGATAGCCGAGGAAGCCCAGTCCCGCCACTAGGAGGATGCCCACAAGGATCATGAGCAAGGTGGAGGCGCCTCCTCCACCGGACCCCGATGGGCGGTAGGCGCCACCGCGAGACGGGGTGTTGCCGTACTTGCCCATCAGGCGGCCCCGCGGCTCAGCCAGGCGACGTTTCCGGCTACATCCACGGCCCGCTCGAGCGCGCCCTTTCCGCTCCACTCGCGATACTTGTCCGCGACTGCGTCCGTACAGCGCCGCTCGATCTCCTCGCAGGTCGTAACACCCCGCTCGGCCATCGCCTTACGGCACCGATCGATGGTCGACTGCTTGATCTCGTCCCAATCCTCGAGCTCGCGGGCACGGCGCCGGAAGGCGGCGAGGCGGTCGCTGAATCGCGCCATCGGCGCGTCAAAATCGACCGTCAGGCTGCTCGCCTCGACCTGCACATGCTCACGAACCACGGCAATCAGCAGGCGCGAAGCGTCCTTGATATCCTTCAAATTGTCTCGAAGCTGATCGACGACGTTCTCATAGTTCATCACCAGCTCTTTGATCGGGATGATGGTCGCTTCGATAATCCCCGGCGCCCCGTCCACGGCCTTGACGGCCTCGTCGACATAATGGCGCGCCGCCTCCCCCATGCCGATACGGACGGCCTCCATCTCGGCTTCCGCGCGGTCGGCGGACAGACGATGATGCCGAAGCCGCGGGAAGTGGCCCATCGTATCGATGAACTTGCGATACACGCCCGCGATCACCGCGATCGAGAAGAAGAAATAGGCGAGCGCCGGCAAATCGAGGAGCCCCGAGAAAGGGTGCACCTGGATCTCGCGCGCGGCTGCGGCGAACATGCGGATCTCTCCCGCCTCGCCGGCCAGCCGCGCCAGCGTAAGCAGCAGGAGGTAGTAGAAGGTCGTCAGCAGCAGGATGACGGCGCCGACCCGTCCGAACCAGCCATGCCCCTCCGCCTTGGGATTGGAAAATTGGTAGCACAGGCCGAACCCGACGCCGAGTATGATCGTCGTCACCGAAAGCAGCACGGCAAGGGCGCCGCCGCCGATGATGCCGCTGCGCTGTGAACCCGAGAAGAAGGCTGTATTGAGGAGGAGTTCAAAGATGGTGATGGCGGCGATCAGGTAGATGGATTGCCGCGTGAGCGGCTTGCCCCAATGAAGCGTCCGTTCAAGCCGATTGTCCTCGCAAAAATTCTCGAGTGCGACCCGCTTCTTTGCAAACGTGGCCGCGGCCGGTCCGAACTCGCTGTTCACATCGTTAACGACCTCGTCCAGCTTGGCGGTGAGCCGCGCCTCGATCTCCACGGGACGGCACTTTCTCAGGCAATTCTCTTCCTGCTCGATGTAGCCGTCGAGCGGATCGAGCGCGGCGTCGGCTTCGTTCTCGGCGTCGCGCACATATTTATCGAGTTGTGCATCGATCCCGGCGAGGAGTGCGTCTGCCGTACCGCCGCCCGCTGAGACCGCCTTCGCGCGCCTTTCGACCTTCAGCCGGCGGTCGATGGCCGTTGCGATCGGTGAAGCTAGGAACGGGTTCGGCCCGCCCCTGAACAGATCGATGAAAAACTGGATGAAGGCCGAACGGGGGCGAACCAGTTGCGCCTTCTCGAACGTCCTGCGTTTCGTTCGGTCGACGAACGGAACATATGTTACGAAGTAATTCCCCGTCTGCGCATTCTTCTGGATGCCCATGTTCCCCCGCCTTGCCCCCGAGGCACGCGAACCCGACTCGCGTTGCGCGGAGATAGTTCGCCAAAGCGGTGGCGGGTGGCCAAGTAATCCTGGTCCGATATGGAATCCATTGTGGCGTCAGGCCGGCTCGACGACGATCTCGGCCTTCAGCGAGTTGGCGACGAAGCAGCGCTCGTGCGCGTCGTGGTGGAGGCGCCCCAGCGTCGCCGCGTCCGGAGCGGCGCCGGCGAAGGCGATGCGGGGGCGCAGCACAATGCGCGTGATCGCGATGCGGCCGTCGCCGCTACGGCCCATCCTGCCCGACGCCGAGTCCTCGTAGGCGGCGACGTCGAGCCCCGCCTGCCGCGCAAGATCGAGGAACCAGAGCATGTGGCAGGAGGCGGCGGAGGCGACGAGCATCTCCTCCGGGTCGATGCCCGCGGGGTCCGACATGGGCTGGGGCACCACCTGAGGCGAGGCGGAGGCCGGCACCTCGGCGCCGCCGTCGAAGCGCAGGACGTGCGCACGGCTGTAGCGGTTCTCGGTGAACGCGCCGCCGGCCGCGCACCAGGCGATCGTGGCGCGGTGCTCGCTCACCTCAGGCGGCCGCCCGCTCGAGGAAGGCGCGCTCGCGCTCGACCCAGGCGGCGAAGCTCGGCCGGCCGAGGATGGCGTCGGCATAGGCGCGTGTCCGCGGCCAGCGGGCGGCGTCGATCTCCACGTCCATATGGCCGAGGTTCGCGAAGGGGCTCGCAACCGCAATATCGGCGAGCGTCAGCCGGTCTTCGACCAGGAAGCCGCTCTCCGGGACGGTGCGCTCGAGATAGTCGAGGATCGGCGGCAGCTCCTCCTTCTCCGCCTTGTCGGCGATCTCGAGGTCGCCCGCACGGCCCAGGAAGCGCGGCGCGACGACGCGGTTGAAGAACATCTTGCCTCCGCAGCCCATGACGATCGTGTCGCCGAACTCGTCGAACCAGATCGTCCGCGCCCGCGCCCGCGCTTCGGTCGGAATGAGGTTCGGCTCGGGATGCTTCGCCTCGAGATAGTGGACGATGGCCGAGCTGTCGCAGATCGAGAAGTCACCGTCCTTGAAGCCCGGGATCTTCCTGAACGGGCTTGCCGCGCAGAAATCCGGATCGTCGGAGCCGAGGCCGAGCGGCTTGTGCTCGAGCTCGAGCCCTTTCTCGGCGCCGAAGGCGAGCACCTTGCGCACGAACGGCGACATGGACGAGCCGAAGACGATCATTGGAAGCCTCCCGTTAGTTGCAAGTCAAAACCTATCCCCGCGCACCCCTCAGCGCAAGCCGCCGAAGCTGAGGCCGATCCACAGCGTGCGCGGCGTCGCCCGCTCGACGATGCCTTCGCCGCTGATCCCCGACTCGACGCGGCGGTTGCCAAGATTCTCGCCCCGCGCCTCGATCGCGACACCGCGGGCGAGGGGCAGGCGCGCGGCGGCATCGACGGTGAAGGCGCCGGCGAGGCGCTGGCGATTGAGGTCGTCCTCAAACTGGCTGGAGACGTAGCGGCCGGTGAGCGATGCGCGGGCGCCGCGCGGCGCCTGCCAGGCAAGGGTGAGCGCGCCGGTGCTTCGCGGCGTCTGCGCGGGCCGAAGGCCGGAGAGCGGGGCCGCGGCGCCGCTCGCCCGCACCTTCGCCTCAGCGAGGGACCAGCCGCCCGACAGCCGCCACGGCCCTGCTTCGAGGCTGCCGTCGACCTCCACGCCGCGCGAGACGATTGCGTCGATATTCTCCCGCACGCGGTACGTGCCGCCCGCGGCGACGAAGCCGACACCCGGGAAGGTGCCGGGGCCCTTGCCCATGGTGACGTTGGCGATGCCGTCCTCGAGCCGGTTGGCGAAGGCGGTGACGCCGAGGCGCGCATGGGCGGCCGGGCGCCAGTCGATCCCGGCTTCCGCGCCCTTCAGCCGCTCCGGGTCGAGCGACGGGTTGGCGGCGGTCGCGTCGGCGCCGGCGCGGAACGGGCGGTAAAGCTCGTTGAGCGTCGGTAGCCGCCAGCCGGCGTAGGCGGCGGCGCGCAGCGTCAGACGCGGCGCGGCCCGCCAGGCGAGGCCGGCGCGGCCGGTCGGCTGCCAGCCGCCGCGATCCGCATAGCGCGCGTCGGTGAGCAGCGCCTGGGTCGCGATCGTCCGCTCGACGAGGGCGCCGTGCGAGAGGTCCCAACGATCAATCCGGCCGCTGGCGGTGAGGGTGACCGCGTAGGACGTCCAGGTCGCCTCGGCGAAGGCCCCGAGGGTGCGGGCGCGGCCGCCGGCGGCGCGGATCCGGGTCGGCGCGTCGGCGACGTAGGAGAAGAGCTCGCGGCTCACCCCGCGCGTGTCGCGCCAGTCGCCGCCGAGGCGCAGCTCGACATGCCCGTCGACGCGCGGCCGCCACTCGGCGCGGGCGCCCAGGCCCGTGGAGGGGACGCTGTACTGCTCGGACGCGCGCGTGGCCGACGTGCGGGCGGCGGTGACGCTGGCGAAGCTGTTGAAGAAGTCGCGGCTCTGGACATAGGCGAGCGCGCTCCAGCGCGGGCCGACGAGACGGAGCGAGGCGTCGGCGCCGGTGGTGGCGATGCCGCTGAAGGCCGTGCCCCGCTCGCGACGGTCCACGAAGCCGAGGCCGCTCGCCTGCAGCTCGATGCCGCCGCCGAGCGGCGCAACGGCGCGCGCGGCGAGGCTCGCCTGCTCGTACGGGGCCGGCCGGTCGACCGGCCCCTGCTGCTCGGGCACGATGGGGATGAACCCAGAGCCGCGGGCGTAGGCGCCGGAAAGGGTGGCGAAGCCGCCGCCGAGGCCGGCGCCGAGGGCGGCCCGGGCCTCGATGCTGTCGCGGCTTCCGTAGAGCGCCTCGGCGCGAAGGCCGCGGCCGAGGTCGGGCCCGGCGCTTTCCAGCTCGATCGTGCCGGCGAGCGCGCCCGGGCCCTCGACCCCCGAGCCGCCCCCGCGGGTGACGCGGATCGCGCCGAGCCGGTAGGGATCGTAGGCGGGCCAGCTGACCCAGCCGCCGAACGGATCGGTCTGCGGGACGCCGTCGAGGAGGAGGAGCGCCCGGCTCGACGCATTGCCGCCGAGCGCACGCAGGGTCGCACCCTGGCTGGTCGGGTTTGCGCTGGACGCATCGGAGCGGCGGAAAAGCTGGAAGCCCGGAACGTCGCGGAGCAGGTCCTCGAGCCGGCCAGCGGTTTCGAGCCGCTCGCGCGGGACCTCGATGACGTCGAGCACGCCTGCCCCGGTGCCTGGCCCGAGGCCGCGCCCGGTGACGACGATGGTCTGTCCCGCCTGCTCCTGGGCGAGCGCCGGACCCGCGGCGGCGCACAAAAGAAGCGGGAGCAGGCGACGCGTCACCGCGCCGCCTTACTCCCGCTCGTCGAGACGCGAAAGCTTAGCGCGCCGAGGCGCGGCGCCGTGCGCGATTGGTCTTCGGCGCACCGGCCGACCCGAAATTCGGGCGGCGGCTGCGCGGGCGCCGGACGCGGTTGCGGTCCTCGCGCACCTCCTCGGAACGCGCGGCGCGGGGCGGCTCCGCCGGACGGGCGGCCCTGATCCGGGCAGCCTCGGCGTTGAAGTTGGCCGGCAGCGGCACCGTCTGGAGCGTCTGCCGGGTCAGCTTCTCGATGCCCTTGAGATACGCCCGCTCGTCATCCGAGCAGAAGGCGATGGCCACGCCCGTCGCGCCGGCGCGGGCGGTGCGACCGATGCGGTGGACATATTGCTCGGAGACGTTCGGCAGGTCGAAATTGACGACGTGGCTGACGCCCGACACGTCGATGCCGCGCGCCGCGATGTCAGTGGCGATCAGGATCTTCACCTTGCCGGACTTGAATTCGGCCAGTGCCCGCTCGCGCTGCGGCTGGCTCTTGTTGCCGTGGATCGCGTTCGAGGCGATGCCCGAGGCGTTCAGCTGCTTCACGATCCGGTCCGCGCCGTGCTTGGTGCGCGAGAAGATCAGCACCCGGTCCATATTGCCCTTCTCGCCGAAGCCGACGCGCAGCATGATGGTCAGAAGCGCCGGCTTCTCCGCCTGCTGGACGAAGGTCACATACTGGTCGATCTTCTCGACCGTCGTCGCCTGCGGCGTCACCGCCACCTGCGCCGGATCGGTGAGGAATCGGTCGGCCAGCTCCTTGATCGCCTTCGGCATGGTCGCCGAGAAGAACAGGCTCTGGCGCTGGGCCGGGAGCAGCTTCACGATCGCCTTCAGCGCATGGATGAAGCCGAGGTCGAGCATCTGGTCGGCCTCGTCGAGGACGAGGATCTCGACCCCGCGCAGCATCAGATAGCCCTGCTCGATGAGATCGATGAGGCGCCCGGGGGTGGCGACGAGGATGTCGACGCCGCGGCTGACGTCCTGCCGGTTCTTGTTGATGGACGTCCCGCCGAAGACGGTGGCGACGCTCATGTGGCTGAAGCGCGAATAAGCGCGGGCGCTCTCGGCGATCTGCGAGGCGAGCTCGCGGGTCGGGGCGAGGACGAGCATTCGGCAGGTCCGCGGCTGCGGCCGCTTCTTGGACGCCGTCAGCCGGTCGATCGACGGCAGCATGAAGGCCGCCGTCTTGCCGGTGCCGGTCTGTGCGATGCCGAGAAGGTCGCGGCCCTTCAAGAGGGTCGGGATCGCCTGGGTCTGGATCGGCGTCGCCTCGGTATATTCCTTGAGCGCGAGCGCCTGGAGGACGGGCTGCGACAGCCCGAGATTTTCAAAAGACATTGGTAGACTCACTATCGAGCGGCGCACCCGCGCAGCCCAAATGGCGCGCGGAAACGCGGCGGGTTAAGCGGGACCCCGTGAAAGCAGGACTTTCATGGGAACCCTGGTGACCCGCGTGAAAAGGGAAACCTTGGAAAGTACGAAGCGGAGCCGGGGCCGGTGGCCTGTTCACGCTGCATGGCGCTTCGCTGACAGCCATGTAGGCGCGGGAGGTTAAGAAAGCAACCTGAACGCGCGACCGCTGTCCGCGAGCGGACGCGCAGAGCCCGATTCCGGACACTCGGCGTGCGCGCCGCAACGGCCGTTCGAGAGCGGATTGCTGGCCCGCGGCTTGCATGGCGAACGGCATCCGCCGCCGCTGGAGACCATGATGCGCCTTCGCCTGCTCGCCGCCCTCGCCGCCTTCACGCTCGTCCCCGCCGCGTCCGCCTGCGCCGCTCCGAGCGCCGCAGCGGAGGTGCCTGCGGTCCTGCACTGGCGGATCACGCCGCGCGAGACGAACGACGGCAAGGTGCAGTTCGAGCTCAGCTATCGCACCGAGCACAGCAACAGCGTCTACAGCCACGGGGTCGCGCTGGCGGAGCTGCAGGGCCTCGATCCCACCGCGCTGCAGGGCGGCGGCAACGCGCCGGTGCGCTTCCGCATCGTGCGGGACGCCGGCAACTTCGACTGCGAGGGCGCGGCGTGGCGCGGCAACGGCACCGGCGAATGCCGCTTCACGCCGGGCACCGCCTTTGCCGCGGAGCTCGGCCGCCGCGGCTACGGCACGCCCGACGCCCCCCAGCTGTTCCGGCTCGCCATGGCCGAGATCGGCCGAACCTATCTCGACGAGCTGGAGCGCCAGCATTACGCGCGCCCGACGATCGACGAACTGGTCCAGGCCGGCAACCACGGTGTGCGGCCGGCCTATCTCACCGAAATGGGTGCGCTGGGCTACCGTGTGGGGACGCTGCCCGCGCTGGTGCGGATGCGCGACCACGGCGTCGGACCGGATTATGTGCGCAGCGTCGTCCAGGCCGGGCTCACCGACCTTCCGCCCGAGACGCTGGTCAGGATGCGCGACCACGGCGTCTCCGCCGACTATGTCGGAGAGCTCCGGCGGCTCGGCTATGGCGGCCTCGGCGTCGACCGGCTGATCGCCCTTCGCGACCACGGCGTCAGCGCCTCCTATGTCGATGCCCTGTCCAAGGCAGGGCTGAAGGGCCTGTCGCTCGACGACCTGGTGCGGCTTCGCGATCACGGCGTCAGCGCCGAGTTCATCGCCGGGCTGCGGGGCGCGGGCTACGACCGCTTCGGCGCCGACGAGCTGGTGCGGCTTCGCGACCACGGCGTGAACGCGGAGTTCGTGCGCCGCGCCGGAGCCGGCGGCAGGCTCTCGGCCGACGAGCTGATCCGGCTCCGCAACGGCGGCTGACCGGCCTGCACATTTTCTGCATGCAAAAGCGGCGGCCCCTCCTTCCGCCGAGCGGCAGGACCTCCATCGGCGGCGCCTAGGCCTCGGCGCTCCACGAGGAGGAGCCGATGGAGATCGCCGCCCGACTGCCCGCCGCCCCGCGCCCGTTGCCGCGCGGCCGCCACAGCTTCCAGGCCAAGGCCGCGGCGGCGATCCTGCTCGTCGCCGCCGCGGACTGGCTGTTCTTTCCGGACGGAGGCGGCTCGACCTTCGGCGCCTGGGCGATGGCCGCACTCGCCGCCGTGCTGGCGCTCCTTCCGGAGAGTCGACGCGGACCGGCGCGGATCGCCGCGGCGGCGGCGTTCCTGTTCGCGCTGGCGCTCGCCTGGGACCCGTCGATTCTCGCCCTCGCCCTCTTCTGGACCTCGCTGACGCTGACCGTCCTCCTCCCGCGCGCGGCGGCGGATGATGCCTGGCGCTGGGCGCTCCGCCTCGGCTGGCAGGCGCTGCGCACCGTCCTTGCCCCAGTCACCGACGGGCAGCACATTCGCGAGGCGCACCGCCGGCGCGGGGGCAGCCGGATGGCCGCCGCCCTCCCCGTGCTGATCCTGCCGCTGCTCGGAAGCGCGCTCTTCCTCAGCCTGTTCGCGATGGCCAACCCGATCATTGCCGAAGCCCTCGGGCGGATCGACCTCAGCCTCCTCGTCGCCGGCCTCAGCGTGGCGCGCATCGCCTTCTGGACGGCTGTCGCTTTGGCGCTCTGGCCCCTGTTTCGCCCGCGCGTGCTCCGCTTCGACCCCGCCGCGCCCGGGGCGGCGGCGGAGGCGGCGCTTCCCGGCGTCTCGGCGGGATCGGTGACGCTCTCGCTCCTCGCCTTCAACGCGCTCTTCGCGATCGAGAACGGCCTCGACCTCACCTTTTTGTGGAGCGGCGCCCGCCTGCCCGCCGGCATGACTCTCGCCGCCTACGCCCATCGCGGCGCCTACCCGCTGATCGCCACCGCCCTCCTCGCCGGCCTGTTCGTGCTGGTGACGCTCCGCCCCGGCTCGGCCCTGGCTGCGAGCCCGGCGATCCGGCGCCTCGTCACCCTCTGGATCACCCAGAACGTCCTCCTCGTCGCCTCCACGGCGCTTCGCACCCTCGATTATGTCGAAGCCTATTCGCTGACCCGGCTCCGCATCGCCGCTTTGATCTGGATGGCGCTGGTGGCGGTCGGCCTCGTCCTCATCTGCTGGCGGATCGCGAGGCAACGGAGCGGCGCCTGGCTGATCAACGCCAATTGCGCGGCGGCGGCGATCGCGCTCGCCGGCTGCGCCTTCGTCGATCTCGGCGGGATCGCCGCCGCCTGGAACGTCCGCCACGCCCGCGAGGCCGGTGGGCCGGGCCAGCCGCTCGACTTTTGCTACCTGGTCGATCTCGGCCCCTCGGCGCTGCTTCCGCTCCTCGAGATGGAGCAGCGGCCGCTGGCGCAGCGGGCGCGCGAGCGGGTCGCCTGGACCCGGAACCTGATCCTCGACCGGATGGAGCCGCGGCAGACGGACTGGCGCGCCTGGACCGCGCATGATGCCTGGCGGCTTTCGAGCGCCCATTCGGCGATCGCCGCCGCGCGCCTCCCCCGCGCCGCCGCCGCCCGCCGGACCTGCTCCGAGCCCACGCCCCCCGCTTTGACACCCGCACCGCAGAGGTGAGAGACATGTACGCGATGAGCCACAAGATCCTGATCGTCGACGACGACGCCCACATCCGCGAGGTGCTCCGCTTCGCGCTCGGCAAGGCGGGAATGGAGACGCAAGAGGCCGGCGACGGCGAGGCGGCGCTCGATTCGGTCGGACGCAGCCGGCCCGACCTCGTCGTCCTCGATATCAACATGCCGCGAATGGACGGCCTCGAAGTCTGCCGCCGCCTCCGCTCGGAAGGCGATCTCCCGATCCTTTTCCTCTCGTCGCGCGACGACGAGATCGACCGGGTCGTCGGCCTGGAGCTCGGCGCCGACGATTATGTGGTGAAGCCGTTCAGCCCCCGCGAGGTCGTCGCCCGCGTCACCGCAATTCTGAAGCGCGGCAGCCGTGCGGTCGCCGACGCCGGCGCGAAGGCGGCGGTGGCGCACAACCGGCTGCGGCTCGACCCGGAGGCCTGGGAGGCGCGCTGGAACGGCGAGCCGGTGCCCGTCACAGTCACCGAGTTCCAGCTCCTCCTCCTGCTGGCCGGCATGCCGTCGAAGGTCTTCACCCGCGATAACATCATCGATCGCCTGCACGGCCCCGGCTTCGCGATCACCGACCGCACGATCGACAGCCACATCCGCAACCTCCGCCACAAGTTCGCGGCTGTGGGGGCGGGGGACCTGATCGAGACCCGCCCCGGCGTCGGCTACCGGATCGGGCGGTGCATGGGCGGGACCGACGCTTGATCCGAGCGGCCAAGGATGTCGCGAAGCGGCACTGGCCCGCGCTTCGGCTTCGGACGCTTCTTTTCCTCGCGCTTCTGTTCGTCGCCGCACTTCCCGGCTTCGGCGCCGTGTTCCTGCGCGTCTACGAGAACACGCTCGTCCAGCAGACCGAGGCGGAGCTGATCGCCGAGGGCGCGGTGCTCGCCGGCGCCTATCGCGCCGCATGGCCAGGCCCGCTGCCGCCCCCCGCGGAGAAGCTCGAGCCGCAGCCCCCGACGATCGACCTGAACTCGATGCCGACGCTCCCCGAGCAGCCGCTCGCCGAGCCGACCGGCGCCCTCGCCGCGGCGGAGGCGCGGGCGGTCGCGGTGAAGCTCCAGCCGGTCGTGCGCGAGGCGTTCCGGACGACCCTCGCAGCCACCCGGCTGCTCGATGCACAAGGGATCGTGGTCCTCGGCGGCGACGACTTCCGCAAGAGCTATGCGGCCCTGCCCGAGGTGCGGCGAGCGCTCGCGGGAGAGACGTCGACGGTGCTTCGGCGCCGCGCCGATTATGAACCGCATTACGCGCTCGAATGGCTGAGCCGCGCGTCGAGCATCCGCGTCCACTACACCCGGCCCATTGGGGCGGGCGGCCGCGTCATCGGCGTGCTGATGCTGTCGCGATCGCCGCGCGGGCTGTTCGTCGGGATCTACCAGGACCGCGGCAAGATTGCGCTCGGAGTGGCGCTGATCTTCCTCACCCTGCTGGTGCTCGCCGGCCTCCTCTCGCGCGGCATCACCCGGCCGATCGACGCCCTCGCCGAAGCGACCGAGCAGGTCGCCCGCGGCCGCCTCACCGTCCCGGAGCCGCCCCCCACGGCCGCAGTGGAGATACGGAGCCTCTACCTGAACTTCGCTGCCATGGCCGCTCGAATCGACCGGCGCTCGCGCTACCTGCGCGACTTCGCCGCAGCGGTCAGTCACGAGCTCAAGACGCCGATCGCCGGCATCAAGGGCGCGCTCGAGCTCATCGAGGAGCATCCGGAGATGCGCGCGGAGGAGCGCACCCGCTTCCTCGCCAACGCCCGCGCCGACGCCGACCGGCTCTCCCACCTGCTCCGCCGCCTCCTCGACCTCGCCCGCGCGGACATGGCGGCGGCGCCCGAGGACGCTGCGAGCGACATCACCGCGCCGGTCCGCAAGATTGCCGACGCGCATCGCGGCGGCGGCTTCGCGGTTGCCGCGGAGCTTCCGGACCTTCCGCCCGCCGCCGCCCCCGCCGAGCTGGTGGAGGCGGTGCTCGAAACGCTGGTCGAGAACAGCCGCCAGGCCGGCGCGCGCTCCGTCCGGATCGCGGCAGCGGCGGAAGCGGGGCGAATCCGGATCAGCGTCACCGACGACGGCCCAGGGGTTCCGCCGGCCGACCACGAGCGGATCTTCGAACCCTTTCACACGAGCCGCCGCGCGGAGGGAGGCTCAGGCCTTGGGCTGGCGATCGCACGCTCGCTGCTCGACGCGTGCGGCGGCACGATCCGGAGCGTGCGGGTGGCGAGCGGCGCGGAGTTCGAGCTATGCCTCCCCGTCGCCGGGTGGGGAGCAATAACCTAGTCGAACTCGAGGATCACGGCGTCGACGGCGAGGCTCTCTCCGGGCTTCGCCTCCACCTTCTTGACCGTCCCCGCCTTCTCGGCGCGGAGGATGTTTTCCATTTTCATCGCCTCGACGACGGCGAGGGGCTGGCCGGCCTCGACCCTGTCGCCCTCCCCCACGTTCAGCGCGGTGAGCAGGCCGGGCATCGGGCAGATCAGGAACTTGGAAAGGTCGGGCGGCACCTTCTCGATCATGTGCCGGCTGAGCTCCGCGATGTGGGGCGCGAGCACGTCGACGCGGTGCGTGGCGCCGTGGGCGGTGAGGCGCCACTGCCGCCCGGCGCGGGCGATCTGAACGACTCGCTCGCGCCCGTCGATGCTCGCCTTGAGGAGGCGCTGGCCGGGACGCCAGCGGCCGATCAGCTCCCGCCCCTCGCCGCCGTCGACACGGGCGATGAGCCCGCCCTCGAAGCGGTCGAAGGCGACGAGCAGGGTTCGACCGTCGATCCGGACCGACCGCTCGGGCGGCGGCGGAACCGGGGCGCCGAGCTGCCCCGAAATCCCGCAGGCCCGCTCGTCCGTCTCCAGGCCGGCGAAGGCGGCAAGGACGGCGAGGTCCTCGACCAGCAGCGGATCGGCGGGCGCGCCTTGGAAGCCGTCCGGATATTCCTCGGCGATGAAGCCGGTGGTGAGCCGCCCCTCGCGGAAGCGCGGGTGCTGCATGAGCGCGGAGAGGAAGTCGACATTGTTGCCGATGCCCTCGACGACGAACGAGTCGAGCGCCTCCACCTGCGCGTCGATCGCCGCCTCGCGAGTGGGGGCCCAGGTCACCAGCTTGGCGATCATCGGATCGTAGAACATCGATACCTCGCCGCCTTCGAAGACGCCGTCGTCGACCCGGACCACCCCCTCGCCGGTGCGCGTCTCGCGCGGCGGACTGTAGCGGACGAGGCGCCCCGTCGAGGGGAGGAAGCCGCGATAGGGGTCCTCCGCATAGACGCGATTCTCGATCGACCAGCCGTTGAGCTTCACGTCGTCCTGCCGGAACGGCAGCTTCTCGCCCGCGGCGACGCGGATCATCAGCTCGACGAGGTCGAGGCCGGTCACCTCCTCGGTCACCGGATGCTCGACCTGGAGCCGGGTGTTCATCTCGAGGAAGTAGAAGCTCTTGCCGCTGGTATCGGCGCCGGAGACGATGAGCTCGACGGTGCCGGCGCTGTAATAGCCGACCGCGCGGGCGAGGGCGACGGCCTGCTCGCCCATCGCCTTGCGCATTTCCGGCGTGACGAAGGGCGACGGCGCCTCCTCCACCACCTTCTGGTGGCGGCGCTGCACCGAGCATTCGCGCTCGCCCAGATAGACGATGTTGCCGTGCTGATCGCCCATCACCTGGATCTCGATGTGGCGCGGGCTCTCGATGAACTTCTCGATGAACACCCGGTCGTCGCCGAAGCTGGCGAGGCCCTCGCGCTTGGTCGCCTCGAAGCCTTCGCGCACGTCCTTCTCGGACCAGGCGAGCCGCATCCCCTTGCCGCCGCCGCCGGCCGACGCCTTCATCATCACCGGATAGCCGATGTCGCCGGCGATCCTGACCGCGTCCTCGGTGGTGGCGATGTCGCCGAGGAAGCCCGGGACGACGTTCACACCCGCCGCCTTGGCGAGCTTCTTCGACTCGATCTTATCGCCCATCGCCGCGATCGCGTTCGGCGGCGGCCCGATGAAGGCGATTCCCGCCTCCGCCAGCGCCCGCGCGAAGCTCTCCCGCTCCGAGAGGAAGCCGTACCCCGGATGCACCGCCTCCGCGCCCGTCTCCCGACAGGCGGTGATGATCAGTTCGGCGTTGAGATAGCTCTCGCTGGCCGGCGGCGGCCCGAGCCGCACGCTCTCGTCCGCCATCCGGACGTGCGGCGCCCGCGCGTCGGCGTCTGAGTAAACCGCGACGGTCTTGATGCCCATCTTCTTCGCGGTGCGGATGACGCGGCAGGCAATCTCGCCCCGGTTCGCGATCAGGATCTTCTTGAACATCGTCACTCCGCTGCGACCCGAGCCGGCTCGGCGGCCTCCATAGCGCGAAGGCCGAGCTTGTCGAACAGGGCGGCGTCCGCGCCGGCTCCCGCGTTCCCCGTCGTCAGCAGCTTGTCGCCGGTGAAGATCGAGTTCGCCCCCGCGAGGAAGCAGAGGGCCTGAGTCGCCTCGCTCATGCTCTCGCGGCCGGCGGAGAGGCGGACCATAGCGCGCGGCATCAGGATGCGGGCGACGGCGACCGTGCGGACGAACTCTATGTCGTCGATCTTCGCGAGCGGCGTGCCGGCGAGCATGTCCCCCAAGACCGTGCCCTTGACCGGAACGAGCGCGTTGATGGGCACGCTCTCCGGGTGGACCGGGAGGGTGGCGAGGGCGTGGAGGAAGCCGACGCGATCCTCGCGGCTCTCGCCCATGCCGACGATGCCGCCGCAGCACACCGCCATCCCGGAGGCGCGGACGTGCTCCAGCGTGTCGAGCCGCTCCTGGTAGGTGCGGGTGGTGATCACCGCGCCGTAATGCTCGGGCGAGGTGTCGAGATTGTGGTTGTAATAATCGAGTCCGGCCTCCGCGAGCCGCTCCGCCTGATCGGCCGTGAGCATGCCGAGCGTCATGCAGGTTTCGAGGCCCATCGCCTTGACGCCCGCCACCATCGTGCAGAGCGCGTCCATGTCGCGCGCCTTGGGCTCGCGCCAGGCGGCGCCCATGCAGAAGCGGCCCGACCCCGCCGCCTTCGCCTGCGCAGCGGCGGCGAGAACGGCATCGACGTCCATCAGCTTCTCGGCCTTGAGGCCCGTCTTCGCGTGCGCCGACTGGCTGCAATAGCCGCAATCCTCAGGGCAGCCGCCGGTCTTGATCGAGAGGAGCGTGGAGAGCTGGACCTCGTTCGGCGCGTGGTGGCGGCGATGAACGGTCTGTGCCTCGTACAGGAGATCGAGGAAGGGCTTGTCGAACAGCTGTCGAATTCGGTCACGCGTCGAGTCGATGCGAGCCTGCGGCGGTGGGGCGTCGACCAAGAGGATCAATCTTTCGGCTTGTTGCTGAGAGGAAAAGCGAGCCCGCGCCGTTTCGCTTCCTCCAGAATGGCGGGCGCGCGGGCCAACCACTCCGGGGTCCAGAACTGCAGCGACAAGCTGATGATCTGCCCATCGGGTCCCGGGTCGATCAGGTGGAGCCGGGCAAGCCCTTCCGGCCGATCCCAGCTCCAGATGAACGATTCGCCGGTACGCGTAAGCTGCGCGCCGGCAACGCCCGCTCTTTGAAGCGTTGCGCCGATCGCCGCCACGATCGCCTCCGAGCCCACTTTCTTCGCGCTCGCGGCGAGGAAATTACATTGGGGAAGTGCCAGACCTCGGACTGCGCCCTGCTCGGTGTTGAACGTGACGTCGGAATGCACCGAGCGCCAATGATCGGCATAGACGAGCTTCGACTCCTGGCGCTCGTATTTCCAATCCGAGGCGGCGGCCGCCGCATCGAAAGCCGCACGATCGAAGGGGCGCGAGAGGCAGAGCGCCTGAAACTCGGACATCGCGCGCTCGATGTCCGTCGCACGCACCTGCACCGATTCCCTGGGGTCCGCGGTCGCAGGAGGTGACGCGGCGACCTGCAATGCGGCGAGGAGAAGAGCGATCATTCGGCGGCTTCTTCCAAGGGCGGCATGTTGTGGCCGAGGAGCTTCAGCACCTCGCCGGCGGCGTCGACCAGGTTGGTTCCGGGCCCGAAGATGGCCTGCACGCCGGCCTCGCGCAGCATGTCGTAATCCTGGGCGGGGATGACCCCGCCGACGACGACCTTGATGTCCGGCCGGCCGAGGTCCCGAAGCCGTCCGATGAGCTCCGGAACCAGCGTCTTGTGTCCGGCCGCGAGGCTGGACGCGCCGACGACGTCGACATCGTTGTCGACGGCGAGACGCGCGCTTTCCTCCGGCGTCTGGAACAGCGGTCCGGAGACGACTTCGAAGCCCAGGTCGGCGAAGGCGGAGGCGACGAGGTTGGCGCCGCGGTCGTGGCCGTCCTGCCCCATCTTTGCGACGAGCAGGCGCGGCTTGCGGCCGAGACGGCGCTCGACCGCGCCGACGCCCGCTTCCGCCCGGCTCCAGCGCCGGTCGCCCGCATATGCGCCGCCGTAAATCCCCTTCACCGGAGTCGGCACCGTGTCGTAACGCCCCCACGCCTCCTCGAGCGCGGAGCTGATCTCGCCGAGCGTGGCGCGGGCGCGGGCACAGTCCACGGCGAGGGCGAGGAGGTTGGCATCGCCCCTTGCGCCGTCGCGAAGCGCGTCGAGGGCGGCGCGGCACTTCGCCTCGTCGCGGCCGGCGCGGACCTTCTCGATCCGCGCGATCTGCCCCGTGCGGACCTTGTCGTTGTCGACTTCGAGGATGTCGATCGGCTGCTCGTCCTGAAGACGGTAGCGGTTGACGCCGACAATCACCGTCTCGCCGCGGTCGACCTTCGCGGCGCGCTCGGCCGAGGCCTCCTCGATGCGCCTCTTGGGCATCCCCTCGCGCACGGCGGCGGTCATCCCGCCCAGGCTCTCCACCTCCTCGATCAGCGCCCAGGCCTTGTCGGCGAGCTCCTTCGTCAGGCTCTCGACGAAGTAGCTGCCGCCCAGGGGATCGGCGACGTTGGGGATGCCGCTCTCCTCGGCGAGGATCAGCTGGGTGTTGCGGGCGATTCGGGCGGAGAAGTCCGTCGGGAGCGCGATCGCCTCGTCGAAGCTGTTGGTGTGGAGCGACTGCGTGCCGCCGAGCACCGCCGCCATCGCCTCGATCGTGGTCCGGACGATGTTGTTCCAAGGGTCCTGCTCGGTCAGCGACACGCCCGAGGTCTGGCAGTGGGTTCGGAGCATCAGCGATTTCGGGTTCCTGGCGCCGAAGCCGTCCATAATCCGATGCCAGAGCGTGCGGGCGGCGCGGAGCTTCGCGATCTCCATGAAGAAGTTCATGCCGATGCCGAAGAAGAACGCCAGGCGACCGGCGAACGCGTCGACGTCGAGGCCGCGCGCGGCGACCGTGCGCGCGTATTCCAGCCCGTCGGCCAGCGTGAACCCGAGCTCCTGCACCGCGGTCGCG
>Ga0157369_10001821_pt1 | contig 25788 bp, 25 predicted proteins | sample C25metaG_FD_113461 | JGI IMG/M metagenome (GOLD analysis project Ga0157369, IMG submission 113461) | Corn rhizosphere microbial communities from Kellogg Biological Station, Michigan, USA - C2-5 metaG | ecosystem: Host-associated > Plants > Roots > Rhizosphere > Soil | place: USA: Michigan... | reverse complement strand
CTCTTCAATCAGCTGCGACATGACCATCGTCGAAAGCATGAGGGTCAGGAAGAACAGAATCGCCTGCGCGCCCCAGGCAGTATTCACTCGATCAGCCTCCTCCGACCCCGACGAAACCTGCACCTCGGTGACCGGAAGGTCTGGCGTGCGGCCTGCGTTCCCCGCTCGCGCGTCCGCGACCAGCAGCCTCAGCTGGCTGACGATGCCCGGATCATTGCCGAAAGCGCCGACAAGGCGCGGGTGGCCGAGGCCGCCGCTCAGCACGGCGCGGATCGGCGGATGGTGGCTTGCAAGCAGGTGCTTCTCCTGCGCGGCGAGATCGGGCTCTGGCGAATAGCGGATGATCCTGACGATCGCCTGATCGCCGAGCGCCGCCGTCATTTGGTCGCGCGCGGCCTCGAGGCGCTGGAACTCCGCTCGTGAAACCACGACGGCCACCGCTGGCCGCTCCGTCTGGGTGGCGACGCGTGCTCCGATGCCCCCGAACAGGCCGCCCATGGCCGCTGGAAAAAGCGGCGCAAGCAGGAAGAAAATGAAGGTTTTCGACAGCACAGTCGCCGAGAAGTCGCGGCGGGCGATGACGAAGGCGGAGCGGACAAACCGCATCATTGCACCTTCTCCTGCCCCATCTCGGCCGCGGCCTTGTCTCCCGCGATCGCGACGAACGCATCGTGGAGCCCGGGTCGCTCGATCGCCAGGGTCTCGATTCCGGCTCCGCCGTCGATCAGCGCCTTCAGAAACGGCTCAGGCCCGCCCTCGGGTAACTCGAACACCCATTCGCCGCCCTCAACGCGTGCGTCCTTCGGAATGGCCGAGCGCCAGGGGCCGTCGCTTGCCCGAGTGCGCAGGCGGACGATCGAGCGCAGCCGCGAGCGGGCTTCGTCAACCCGGCCGTCGAACACAATGCGGCCTTTGGCGATGATCGCGATCTGCTCGCACAGGCGCTCGGCGTGGGCGATGACGTGGGTCGAGAAGATGACCGTCGCCCCCGCCCGGGTTTCGCGCCGGATCAGCTCCTCGAGCTTTGCCTGGTTGATGGCGTCGAGCCCGGCGAAGGGCTCGTCGAGCACGATCAGCCGCGGCTTGTGAATGATGGTGCCGAGGAGCTGGACGATCTGGGCCATGCCCTTGGAAAGGGTGCGAATCGGCTTCTTCGCCCAGTTCCCGAGATCATGCTCTTCGAGCAAGGCATCGGCGCGGCGACGACCTTCGGCTATTGGCAGACCCCGAAGCGCGCCCATGAACGCGACAGCTTCGCGCGCCTGCATTGCCGGATAGAGTCCCCGCTCCTCGGGCAGATAGCCGATCTCCGGCGCGGCATCGAGCGGCCGCTCGCGGCCGAGCACGAGGCGCCTGCCGCTCGACGGATCGATGATGCCCAGGATCATGCGCAGCGTCGTGGTCTTGCCCGCGCCGTTCGGGCCGAGCAGGCCATGGATGGTTCCGGCGGGCACGATGAGGCTGACGCCGTTCACCGCGCGCGTCTCGCCGAAATCCTTGACGAGATCGGTCGCCTCGACGGCGAGGTCGTTCTGAAACCGTTCGTGCTGAGCCTCTCGAGGCACTGAAGTTCCTTGGAGAAATCAAAGGCAGGCCTTCGACAAGCTCAGGCCGAACGGTGTAGGTGCGCGCGGTGGCTAGCAGTGAAAAGCTTGCGGAAGCAATAAAAGCGGAGGCGGCGCGGCGCGGCTTCGTCGCCTGCGGCTTCGCGCGTTCCGACGGGGCGGATTCAGCGGGACTCGAGCTTAAGCGCTGGCTCGAGGCCGGCCATCACGGAACGATGGGCTGGATCGAAGCGCGGGCGCATCATCGCGTGTCGCCGCTGGAGCTGTGGCCCGAGGCGAAATCGGTGATTGCGCTGGGCATGAGCTATGCGCCGGCATCCGATCCGCTGACACTCGCCGCTCGGCGCGAGGTTGGTCGGATCTCGGTCTATGCGCAGGGCGGCGACTATCACAAGACGGTCAAGAAGGCGCTGAAGGCCCTCGCCCGCTTCATCATCGACCGTGCTCCGTCCGAGCTGAAGGTGTTCGTCGATACGGCGCCGGTGATGGAAAAGCCGCTCGCCCAGGCGGGGGGGATCGGCTGGCAGGGCAAGCACACCAATCTCGTCAGCCGCGAGCATGGCAGCTGGCTGTTCCTCGGCGTCATCCTGACCAACCTGGAGCTGACTCTGGATTCCCCCCTCCAATCGGGCGAGCACTGCGGCACCTGCTCGCGCTGTCTCGATTGCTGCCCGACGCAGGCGTTCCTCGGGCCGCACCGGATCGATGCCCGGCGTTGCATCTCCTATCTCACGATCGAGCATGACGGCCCGATCCCGCAGGAGTTTCGCTCGGCGATGGGCAACCGCATCTACGGCTGCGACGATTGCCTGGCGATCTGCCCGTGGAACCGCTTCGCCGATGCCGCCGCGGCGAACCGCGCCTTCCTGCCGCGAGCGGAGCTTGCCGCCCCGCGCCTCGCCGACCTGTTGGCGCTGGACGACGACGCCTTCCGGGAGATGTTCGCCGGCTCACCGATCAAGCGCATTGGACGCGGACGGATGATCCGCAACTGCCTGATCGCCGCCGGGAACAGCGGCGATCGATCACTGATTGCAGCAGTTCGGGCGCACCTCGACGATTCCGACCTGGTCATCGCCGAGGCCGCGCGCTGGGCGCTGGATCAGCTGGCGGCCTCGTGCAGCGCGGTGGTGCAGGCCGCCTGAGGCATGTCCGCTCCGGTCGGCAGGCGCGTGTCGACATGCCTCACCCTAAGCGTGCCGCTGGTCCCTGATGGATAGAGATAAGCATCTAGCACGCAACGCGGGTTGCGGAATTGCAGCTTGACGCTGCTCCCTTCTCGTATCTGCAGCGCCGGGGCGCCGAAGCGGCCGACGAGGTCCTGCGCGGTCAAGCCGACGAGGCTGTTCTGCTCCGCGGGTTGCTGCGGCTGGACGGCGGGAGGGGCCTGGACTTGCTCCTGCCGGGGCGCGGTCATGCAGCCGGCGACGAGAAGGCTGAGCGATAAAGCAAGAAAGCGGCGCATGGGCTGACGATGGCCTGTGATGCTGGCCAAGGCAATGTTGCCGCGCACCAAATGGCCCGCTAGGCGGCGCGCTCCCACTCAAATTCCGGAGTCCTGAATGCCCGACCCGCGCCTCGATGTCCTGTGCATCGGCAACGCCATCGTCGACGTGATCGCCGATGCGACCGACGCCTTCCTCGCTCAGGAGGGGCAGGTCAAAGGAGCGATGCGGCTGATTGACGGGGACGAGGCCGAGCGGCTCTACGCGCACATGGCCCCGGCGCGGCAGGTGAGCGGCGGTTCGGCCGGGAACACGGCGGCCGGTGTCGCGGCGCTCGGTGGCCGCGCGGGATTCATCGGCCAGGTGGCGCCCGATCAGCTGGGCGAATTCTATCGGCATGATCTCACCGCCGCGGGGATCGAGTTCATCACGCCCGCTTCCGACGTCGGAGCACCGACAGCGCGCTCGATGATCCTGGTGACGCCCGACGGGCACCGGACGATGAACACCTTCCTCGGCGCGGCCCAGCATCTGCCGAAGCAGGCGCTCGACGAGCAGCAGATCCGCGATTCCGCGATCCTCTACCTCGAAGGCTATCTGTGGGACCCGGAGACACCGCGCTACGCAATGGTCCGGGCGATCGAAGTGGCCCGCCAGGCCGGTCGCAAGGTGGCCTTCACCTTGTCCGATATGTTCTGCGTGGGCCGCCACCGGGAGGGCTTCAACCAGCTGCTCGACGGTGGCCGGATCGACATCTTGTTCGCCAACCAGGCGGAGGTGGAGGCGCTGGCTGGGGTGGCGCACCTTGAAAGCGCGGTTGCCGCGGTTGCTCCAAAGGTCGAGACGTTGGTCGTGACGCGCAGCGAAGACGGGGCGCTGGCGGTGCGGGGTCCTGAGCGGGCCGACGTCCCGGCGGAGCCGATCCGCGAGCTCGTCGATACAACCGGGGCGGGCGACCTGTTCGCCGCCGGCTTCCTGCTCGGCATAGCGCGCGGCAAGTCGCTTGAGCAGTCGCTTCGGCTCGGCGCCGTCGCCGCCGCCGAAGTGATCCAGCACTATGGCGCGCGCCCCGAAGCGGATCTCAGGGCGCTTGCTGGCGACCTTCTCGCCTAGTCGCCGAGATCCTGTGGCGGCACCGGAGCGCCCGGCATCGGCGCGATGCCGATCGATCCAGGCGCATCGGTCGCAAGCTCCGGCACTTCGTTGATGCCGCGGCCAACATGGCTCCGACTGCGCGAGTAGCCGAAGTAGATCAGCAGTCCGACTGCGCCCCAGACCGGAAGGACAGCGATCGCGATCGGAGGAAGCATCACGTAGAGGGCGATGCAGCCAAGAATGGCAACCGGAGCGATGATCCCTACCGCCGGCGTGCGAAACGGCCGCTTGCGCGAAGGATCGGTGCGGCGGAGCACCATCACGGAGATGGCGACCATCATGAAGGCGAACAAAGTCCCCGAGTTCGAATAATCGGCGAGCTTGCCAACCGGCAGGAATGCAGCGGCTAGCATGACCCCAATGCCGGTCACCGCGGTCACTACGTGCGGCGTATGGAACCGGGGGTGAACCGAGGCGAGCTTGTCAGGAAGCAACCCGTCGCGTGCCATCACGAAGAAAATGCGCGTCTGCCCGAACATCATCATCAGCACGACCGACGGCAAGGCAATGAAGGCGGCAATGCCCATCAGATCGCCGATCCGCTGATAGCCGACGGTGCGAAGTACATGCGCCAGCGCTTCGCGCGAGCAGACCAGGGGCTGGGTCACGCCGCTCGAGACGATCGCGCTGCACTGATTGGTGAGCTCGATGCTGCCGGGCGGGAACGGATGGCCCAGCGCATCGCGAACCGGTTGCGCGCCGATCGCGCCGATTGCTCCGGCGGCGACGAGCAAATAGAAGATCGTGCAGATGCCGAGCGATCCGATGAGGCCGATGGGCACGTTGCGCTGCGGGTTCTTCGTTTCCTCGGCGGCGGTCGAGACCGCGTCGAATCCAACATAAGCGAAGAAGATCGAGGCGGCCGCTCCGACCACGCCATAGGTGCCCCAGCCGTTGGGGATGAATGGCGTGAAATGCTCGCCCTTTAGAATGGGAAGCGTGAGGATACAGAAAATGGTCAGCGCAGTGACCTTCACCAGGACCAGGACGGCGTTGAAACGGGCGCTTTCCTTGGTGCCGACGATGAGCAGGATCGTGACCAGACCCGAAATTATCGCCGCTGGGAGATTGAAGACTCCGCCACCGAACGGACCCGCGGCGAGCGCGGGCGGAACGATGATCCCCCAGCTCTTCATCAGCCCCACAAAATAGCCCGACCAGCCGACCGCGACCGCGCTCGCCCCGATCGCATATTCGAGGATCAACGCCCACCCGACCGTCCAGGCGAACAACTCACCCATAACGGCATAGGTGTAGGTGTAGGCAGAGCCCGCGACCGGAACCATCGAGGCGAGCTCCGAATAGCAGAGGGCGGCAACCGCGCAGACAGTGCCGGCGATCACGAAACTGATCATCATCGCCGGGCCGGCCTTCTGGGCGGCCTCGGCGGTTAGCACGAATATACCAGTGCCGATAACGGCCCCGATGCCCAGGAGTGTCAGCTGGAACGCACCAAGCGAGCGATGCAGGCCCTTTTTCTCCGCCGTCGCAAGAATTGCATCCAGCGATTTAACTCGACCAAGAAGGCCCCCACGCTCTGCTGCAGTCGCCATGTCTCTCCCCTATGGAACTGTTGTCGGAGTGGACCCTAACGGCTGGAGGGCCGAGGGCAATCCCATATCGACCATTGCGCCCCATGGCGCTGAACCCCTGCTGAAGGTCGTCTAGCGTGGCAGCATCGGCCCGAGCGGCCGCCCGGCGAAGATATGGACATGGAGGTGCGGCACTTCCTGACCGGAGTTCAGCCCGGTGTTGGCGAGCAGCCGGTAGCCGCTCTCCACGGCACCCGCCTCCCGCGCGACCCTGCCCACGGCGCGAACGAAGCCGACGATCTCGGGTTCGGAAGCCTTGGCCGAAAAGTCGTCCCACGAAACGTACGGACCCTTGGGGATCACCAGGATGTGGGTCGGCGCCAATGGGTTGATATCGTGAAAAGCGAGCGCAAACTCGTCCTCGTACACCCGCTTCGACGGGATCTCGCCGCGCAGGACGCGAGCGAAGACATTGCTGTCGTCATAGGGTTCAGTCGCATTGATCGGCATTAGGAGGACTCCGCTTGACCGCGCTTTTCCGCCCGCTACCACCTGCGGTTGTGAGCGACGAGACCCCCGAGAGCCTGATTCCCTATGACGAGATCGTGCAGGATGCGCTGCGCGCGGTCGTCGGGCGAGTGCTCGGGGAGGTCGAGGCCTCGGGCGGCCTGCCCGGCGAGCATCATTTCTACATCACCTTCAAGACCCGCATGCCGGGAGTATTGATACCCAAGCATCTGCTCGAGCGATTCCCCGATGAAATGACGATCGTCATCCAGCACCGCTTCTGGGACCTAAAGGTCGAGGAGGACGACTTCACCGTCGGCCTGTCATTCGGCGGAGTCCCGGCAATGCTCCATGTTCCGTTCGCGGCGGTGACCCAGTTCCACGACCCCGCGGTCGAGTTCGCTTTGACGTTCCAGGCCAATGCCGCGGAAATCCCGCCGGATGAGCATGAGGAAGCGGAAAACGATCCGCCGGAGGACTCGGTCGACGACAAGCCGGACGACGGATCGAACGTCGTGAGCGTGGATTTCACGCGCAAGAAATAGACCGTCATGCCGGACTTGATCCGGCACCTGCCTGCCTTAAAGCGCCAACCGAAACAGGCGGATCCCCGCCTTCGCGGGGATGACGAGGGAAAGACAATGGCCAGCACCCGCATCGAGACCGACAGCCTGGGGCCGATCGAAGTCCCCGCCGACGCTTATTGGGGAGCGCAGACCGAGCGTTCGATCGAGAATTTCCCGTTCGGCCGGCGCGAGCAGATGCCGGTTGAAATCGTCCACGCGCTCGGCTTCATCAAGCAGGCCGCGGCACGGGTGAATGCGCGCATGGGCGGTCTCGACCCCAAGGTCGCAGAGGTCATTCAGCAGGCTGCGGCCGAGGTCGCGCGCGGCGACCTCGACGGCCAGTTCCCGCTGGTCATCTGGCAGACCGGCTCGGGTACGCAGTCGAACATGAACGCCAATGAAGTGATCGCCGGACGCGCCAACGAGATCCTGACCGGCAAGCGCGGCGGCAAGTCGCCGATCCACCCCAACGATCATGTCAACAAGAGCCAGTCGTCCAACGACAGCTTCCCGACGGCGATGCACATCGCCGCCGCGCGCGCGGTCCACATGAAGCTGCTGCCCGCGCTTCGGACGATGCGGACGCGGCTCACCGACCAGGCCACGCGCTGGGATTCGATCGTCAAGATCGGCCGCACCCACCTCCAGGACGCAACCCCGCTCACGTTGGGGCAGGAATTCTCCGGCTATGCGGCGCAGGTCGGTGACTGCATCGAGCGGGTCGAAAGCGTCCTGCCGCGGGTGATGCGGCTGGCGCAGGGCGGGACTGCGGTCGGCACGGGCCTCAACGCGCCCAAAGGCTTTGCCGACGAGTTCGCGAAGGAGGTCTCGAACCTCACCCAGCTGCCATTCACCCCGGCGCCCAACAAGTTCGCGGAGCTCGCGGCGCACGACACGATGGTCGAGCTGTCGGGCGTCCTCAACGTCATTGCCACGGCATGCACCAAGATCGCCAACGACATCCGGCTCCTAGGCTCCGGGCCGCGCTGCGGTCTCGGCGAATTGAAGCTACCGGAAAATGAGCCGGGTAGTTCGATCATGCCCGGCAAGGTCAACCCGACCCAGGCTGAGATGCTGACGATGGTCTCGGCGCAAGTGGCCGGCAATCATGTCGCGGTCACCATCGGGGGGATGCAGGGGCATCTTGAGCTCAACGTGTTCAAGCCGTTGATCAGCGCCAACGTGATCCGCTCGATCAACCTGCTGGCGATCGGCATGGAGAGCTTCACGACAAGAATGCTCGACGGGGCCGAACCCGACGAAAAGCGCATCGCCGAGCTGATGAATCGCTCGCTGATGCTGGTAACGGCGCTCGCGCCCGAGATTGGCTACGACAATGCCGCGGCGATCGCCAAGCATGCCCACGAGAAGGGGCTGACGCTCAAGGAAGCGGGCCTCGAGTTGGGGCTGGTCGACGAAGCGACGTTCGACCGCGTCGTGAAGCCACAAGGGATGCTGGGACGCTAGAGCTGCAGGTTCACTCGAACCCCGAGATTGTCGATTCCCGGATTCTCCCGCCCGAAGATCTGGGCATGGCTCATATGGACCCAGCTCGCCTCGACGCCGAGGCGCCGGTTTAGCTGCGCCCCGATGGCGATCTCCGGTTCGGCGAGGACCCGGCTTCCGAAGGCGATCTTGTCGCTTCGAAAAAACTTGCCGGCTGACCCGTCGTGGACGGCGATCCCAAGGCCGGGACGAAAATACCAGTTGCTCCCCAGCGGAAGCCGGGCGGCAATTCCGGCCGCCGCATAGTCAGTGTTGCCGGCACTGTTCAGCGCGCCGAAAACATACGGCTGCAAGCTCGCTCGCCAGAGATGGCCGATCGAGCCGCCGCGGATGCCCAGGGACAGGTCAAAGCCGGATTCGATGCCCGATTCATCGAGCGGAAGCTTGACGTCGTGGACATAGACCCCGGCGAACAATTCAGCGGCTTGCGCGCTTCCGGGAACGGTCAGGGCCAGCACCCCGGCGAGGCCGATTGCACAATGATTCAAACCCGCCTCCCGTCAGAATATTTTTGATTAACAGATGAACTATCGATGGTGTCGCAACCTGCCGCGCCTAGGCCATCGGCGCTCATCTTAGCCCCTACACAGAATGTCTTTAACGGCATCTATACCTGTTAAGTTGATAATTCCTCGGCGCTGAATCGCGCGGTAGCAATTCGCCTCGGGGGTTCATCTGTCATGTACACGCGTTCATCGATGACCGCGATTATCGCGGCCGCAGGACTTCTTCTCAGCGCGTGCGATCCGGGCGGCGGCGGAAACTCCTTGACGCGGACTCCAAGCCCAACTCCGACGCCCACGCCAAGCGCGAGCCTCCAGTCGCTGGCCAACCAGCCGCCGGTACCCTTGTTCCTGGCGATGCTAATGACCAATGGCACCGTGCTTGCGCAGGCGGACCCCAATCCGGCCGCAGGAATCAGCGCGGCGGACTTCTACATCCTGACTCCGGACGCGAACGGCGACTATTCCAAGGGTACGTGGCGCAAGGCCGCATCGCCGCCCCCCGGCTATTCGCCCTGGGCGACGAACGAGGAGGTGCTTTCGGACGGGCACGTGCTGCTCATCGGCGGGGAATATAATCACGATGAGTTTCAGATTCCGTTCAAGCCCTCGGCTCTCACCAACATGTCGGCCCTCTACGATCCGACCACCGACCATTGGACGATGATCCCAGCGCCAGCGGGGCTCGACTATATCGGTGACGTCGCGAGCGTGACACTGCCCGACGGGCGGGTCGTGATCGGCGACAAATTGTTCAAACGGATGTGGCAGTTCGATCCCGCGAGCAACCAATGGAGCGCGTTCAACTTCACCGGCTATCCAGCGAATGATTTCGCCGAGATGGGTTTCACGCTGCTTCCGAACGGGTCCGTGCTTACCACCGATGTCCGGAACGCGCCGAGCAGCTACCATTTCATCGCGGGGACCGGGGCTTGGGTCTCCGACGGAGGGACCCCCGTCAACCTAGCCGAACTGAGCCCCCAAGCAATCCCCTACGGCCCAGCGCCGGAGCAGGTCGTCGGCGGCGTGACCTACGGTCCCGGGCCGAGCGGCACCTACAACGCGCCGGGCGAGATCGGTCCGGCGATCCTGCGCCCCGACGGAACCGTCTTCTGGACCGGCGCGGCTCCGGCCGGACAGGTCGCGCATACCGCCATCTATCACCCCGGCGCGACCGCCGCAGTCGCGGGCACCTGGACTACGGGGCCGGACATGCCGAATGCCGACAATGCAGGCGACAGCACCGCCGCTCTGCTCGTCAACGGCAACGTACTGGTCGCCGGCAAGACCGACGCGCTCTACGAATTCGACGGGACCAGCTTCACCCGCACGGTGTCGCCCCCTGCAACGGCAGTAGGCGTATACCTCCTGCCGCTGCCCAACGGCCAGGTCCTCGTGCTTACTCCGGGACAGCCGACCCTCGCCAAGGTCTACACGCCGCTGGGCGGCCCCCAGGCGGGCTGGGCGCCGACCATTACGACCGTTCCGACCAGCGTGACGCGCGGACAGACCTATCCTCTCACCGGAACGCAGCTCAATGGCCTGAGCGAGGCCGCGGCATATGGCGACGAGCTCAGCGCGCCGACCAACTATCCGTTGGTGCGGATCACCAACGTCGCCACCGGCCACGTCTTCTACGCCCGCACCCATGGGCACACGATGGGCGTGGCGACGGGAGCGACCCCGGTGACGACGATGTTCGACGTTCCGGCCGCCGCCGAGACGGGCGCGTCCACTCTGGTCGTGGTCGCCAACGGCATCGCCTCGTCGGCAGTGAACGTCACGGTCAGCTGACTGCGCGCACCGAGCCGCGGCTAACGCGTCTGCCATGCCTGGATCGCGCGGTTTGGGGCGACCAAGGCCCAAACGTTCAGCGTCAGATTGTCACGGATCGCATACAGCGGCGCCGTCTCCAGCACGATCAGTAGGCAGACCGACGCCCATAGCGGCAGCTTGCGCGCGATCAGGAAGCCGAGCGCCATCATCAGAATGTCCGACATCGAGTTGACGACGCTATCGCCCGAATAGCCGATCGCCGCCGTGGTTGCGCGATAGCGATCGATCACCAACGGCGTGTTCTCGAACATTTCCCAACAGGTTTCGACCAGCAGCGCTGCCAGGAACCGCCGTTCAACCGGCCAGTTCCGCGCCAGCAACCAGACCAGCGCGTAGAAAAGCAGACCGTGGACGATGTGGCTGAGACTGTACCAGTCGGCGAGCATCTGACTGGTTTTCGGGCTATCGCGAGAACCGACCCACAGATCGAGCGTGCCGCAGGTGCAGATCAGATTGCGCCCCATCGCCAGCTCGACCGCTGCCGCACAGAAGACGATGGCGCAGGCGAGGAGCCAGGTACGACGCGACATGCGCGCAAGCCTAGCACAGACCCATGTCTTGCAAAGCTGCGCCGTTCAGGGGACAGAAGCGGACATGTTGCGCACCTACGGGCCCGGCTGCGACGGAAGCATCGTCGATCCAAAGCTTGAGCGAATCCCTGACGGAGCCACTTGGATCGATCTTGAAGAACCGACGCATGAGGAAGAGGCGATCGTCGAGCGCTGCATCGAAGTCGATGTTCCGACCCTGGCGGAAATGGCCGAGATCGAGCCATCGAGCCGGCTCTATGAGCGAAACGGCGCGCTCTATATGACGGTAAGTGCGCTACGCGGCGTCGAAGACCACCTCCCAACCACCACCCCGATCGGGTTCGTGCTTGCCGGCAAGCGGCTGGTGACCATCCGCTATGCGACTCCAAAGCCGGTGCGCGTGTTCGAAAATCATGCCCGGCGCGATCCCGAACTGGTCCGCGACGGGCCGACGGCGCTCATTCGGCTGCTCGACGCGATCATCGACCGGCTCGCCGACGAGATCGAACAGGTCAGCGCGACGATGGAAGAGCTAAGCCACCAAATCTTCGCGCAAAGCCCGCAGGAACGGCGGATACCGGTTCAAAAGCTGACCGCCCTTCTTACCCAGATCGGCCGAGTGCAGACCTTGCTCACCAAGATCCGATACTCGGCCGTCAGCACGCTCAGGATGCTGAGCTTCTTCGGCAGCTCGAACCTGGTGCACGAAGAGAAGCAGGCCGAGCTTCGACACCATGTCGCGAGCCTGACGACCGACCTGACGGCCTTGAGCGAGCATGCTAGCTATCTGGTCGACAGTCTTCAGTTCCTGCTCGACGCCTCGCTCGGCCTGATCAGCATCGAGCAGAATGCGGCAATGAAGCTGTTCAGCTGGGCAGCAGTCGTGTTCCTGCCACCGACTCTGATCGCCGGCATATTCGGCATGAACTTTCACTATATGCCTGAGCTCAGCTGGCGTTTGGGCTTCCCGCTATCGCTGGCGCTGATGTTGGCCTGCGCGGTCGGCCCTTACCTCTACTTCAAGAAGCGCGGCTGGATCTAACTAAACCCGCTGATTGAGCGGAATGGCCGGCATTTCTTCGGCACGGGCCGCAGCCGCCGCGCGGCGGCGCGCGAGCGCGGCATAAGCCAAGGCAAGCTCGCCGGCGACCTCCGCCTGTTCAGGCTGGTCCTTAGAGCAGGCGGCAGCACGCGCCTCGGCTGCCCTGCGCAGGAAATAGTCGTCGTCCCTGGTCACGTCTTGCGAAACCCCGCTTGGTTGCGACGAATTTATTGCGTCGCCGCCTCATTGACGAGTCGGCTGGCCTACAATCCGGCGCAGCCCGCATTCCGTTGGGCGCAACTTCAAGCGGTCAGAATTGGGCGTGGATCCGAAGGCCGCCAACAGCGACCGGGCCGCGGTCGCGATTGTAGGCGGGGTTCGCAATGACCTGCGCGTCGAGGCTGAGATGCACCGGCTTCGCGAGCGCAGCGTCGTAATAGGCTTCGGCGATATATTCGTCGCCCGGATGCGGTAGCTTCCCGTCGCCGACCAGAATCCCGAGCCCGCCGGCATTGAGGAATCGCTGGTGGACCTTGACTATCGCATTGGCGACTCCGGCGAGCCCGACAGTGTCGTCAGAGCGGCCCCACCCGGTCCCCTTGGCGGTCGCTCCCGCCGCGATGCTGCGGTCGACGTCGCTGAACTCGTAAGGTTCGATACTGCCGTCGGTGATGCCACCCTTGATGAACATCGCGACGGATTTTGTCAGCTGCTGCTCAAAATTGAAGCTAATGCCAGCGCGGTTGCGCATCTGGCGGACCGCTGCAATGTCGGCGCGCTGGCCGCTCAGCGCCGACAGCCGGATCGCGTCTTCGAAGCGGCCCATGCGGCCATGATTTAGGTAGACTGTCAGCTTGAGCTCGCCCGGCTGGCCGCCAATCGAATGGCGGTGCTCGACCTCGCCGTCGAACTCAAGCTGGCTGAAGGTTGGATCGAGCCGTTCGCTGTTGGGAACGTCCGACAGGTCGAACGCTCCCGCCCTGAATACCCAGGGCCCGGCATAGAGCTCGGCGGCCGAGCCATAAGTATAGCCCCAGGCGTTAGCGGCATAGTCGAACGTCCCAGCGTCGATGATCGTCCAGTTCATGAAGTCCGACCGCGGGTCGTGCGCCTGATCGTTGGTGTCGAACACGTCGACCACACTGAACTTGCCGAGCGTCAGTACGAGCCGGCTTGCGCTCTGCCGCCCGCCGAGTTGGAGGAGGTCGGGCTCAACCTTCTCGCTGTCCCCACCGAGATTGATCGTCTGGCGAAGGAACCAGCGCGGCAGCTTCGCATAGGGCTCGGCTTTGCCGATCTTGTACGCCTCCCCGCTCGGGAAGCCGGCGACTCCAAGCGTGTTGCTGAGGCCAAATCCCTGGTCGATCTCGGGATCGACCCAGATCTCGGCGCCGCCCCATGGGCGAAACCCGGCGTAGACAGTCGCGTCAAACGTTTCCTTGACCTCTCTTCGACGATCCAGGCTGTTTGGACCCTCGAAGGCCGAGTGAAAGGCCGGATGGGCTTGAAGGACGAAAGTAGCTTGGCCGTGGATTGCCCAGGATTGCTGCTCCGAGCCGTCGTCGCCGACGGCGGCCAATGCGGGAGCCGCGAAAGCCAAGGCAAGAAAGCCAGCGAATCCCGGGAACAACCTGCGCATCTGCCTCCGTTGCGGCGAAGCCCCGTCCTCTCGTTTCCGCGGCGATGTTAGCCGGGCCGAATGAACGCGCAAACCCGGCTCTGGTTCGCCTTCAACGTGACCAGACCTTTGCGGCGATCGCGCGCGCTTGCTAAGGCCGTCCGCGACCCCATCTGGCGCGCATCGCGATGCCGCGCCACGACACGATTCGAAGGAAAGCAATGATCCCCATCGGCCAGGACAGCCTCCGGACCCGCTCGACCCTCGAGGTCGAGGGTAAGACCTACGCTTATTATTCGCTTCGGAAGGCCGCGCAGTCGCTTGGGGACGTGTCGCGACTGCCCTTCTCGATGAAGGTGCTGCTAGAGAATCTGCTGCGCTTCGAGGACGGGAAGACCGTCACCCACGACGACCTCCAGGCGATGGCCAATTGGCTCAAGGAGCGGCGGATCAACCGCGAGATCCAGTACCGCCCGGCGCGCGTGCTGATGCAGGATTTCACTGGCGTCCCGGCAGTCGTCGACCTCGCCGCGATGCGGGACGCGATGCGCCAGCTCGGCGGCGATCCGCAGAAGATCAATCCGCTCGTCCCCGTCCACCTGATCATCGACCACAGCGTGATGGTCGACGAGTTCGGCACGCCTCAGGCATTTGGGAAGAACGTCGAGTTCGAATATCAGCGCAACGGCGAGCGTTACGAATTCCTCAAGTGGGGCAGCCAGGCGTTCGACAATTTCAAGGTCGTGCCGCCGGGCACCGGCATCTGTCACCAGGTGAACCTCGAGCATATCGCCCGATGTGTCTGGTCGGGCGAGGACCAGAAGGGCGAGATGGTGGCCTATCCCGACACTTTGGTCGGCACCGACAGCCACACGACGATGGTCAACGGCCTTGGAGTGCTCGGCTGGGGTGTCGGAGGGATCGAGGCCGAGGCGGCGATGCTCGGCCAACCAGTCAGCATGCTGATCCCCGAGGTCGTCGGCTTCCACCTTTCCGGCGAGCTCAAGGAAGGCATCACCGCAACCGACCTGGTGCTCACCGTCACGCAGATGTTGCGCCAGAAGGGCGTCGTCGGGCGCTTTGTCGAATTCTACGGGCCCGGCCTCGACAATTTGCCGCTCGCCGATCGCGCGACCATCGGCAACATGGCCCCGGAATATGGCGCGACCTGCGGCTTTTTCCCGATCGACGCGCGGACGATCGACTATCTGAAGCTGACCGGCCGCGACGATCATCAAATCGCGCTCGTCCGGGTCTATGCCCAGACTCAGGGCCTATGGCGCGATGCCGACGCGCCCGAGCCATTGTTCACCGACACGCTCGAACTCGACATGAGCACGATCGAGCCGTCGCTCGCCGGACCCAAACGCCCGCAAGACCGAGTGTTGCTCAGCGACGTCGATGAGAAGTTCAACCGCGACCTCGATGACACCTACCAGAAAGGCTCGCAGGGGCGCGTCGCGGTCGAGGGGGAGAGCTTTGACTTCGGCAACGGGGATGTCGCTATCGCCGCGATCACCAGTTGCACCAACACATCGAACCCGTCCGTTCTTATCGCCGCCGGCCTGGTCGCCCGCAAGGCGCGCGAGAAGGGCCTCACCGCCAAGCCATGGGTCAAGACCAGCCTTGCGCCCGGGAGCCAGGTGGTGACCGATTATCTCAACGAAAGCGGGCTCAGCGAGGACCTGAACGCACTCGGTTTCGACCTCGTCGGCTACGGGTGCACCACGTGCATCGGCAATTCAGGACCGCTGCCCGAGCCGATCAGCAAGGCAATCGCCGACAACGACCTGGTGGCGGTCAGCGTGCTGTCCGGCAATCGCAACTTCGAGGGCCGGGTGTCGCCCGACTGCCGCGCCAACTATCTCGCTTCGCCGCCGCTGGTCGTCGCTTACGCCCTGAAGGGCACGGTCCGCTCCGACATGGTCAACGAACCGATCGGCACCGCGTCCAACGGCGAGCCCGTATTCCTCAAGGACATCTGGCCGACTAACGAGGAAATCCGCACGCTGATCGACGCGCACGTCCATTCCAAGATGTTCCGCCGCCGTTACGCCGACGTCTATCGCGGCGATGAGCGCTGGCGGAAGATCGAGGTGAAGGGCGGCGAGACATACGGCTGGCCCGCGGGATCGACCTACATCCAGAACCCGCCTTACTTCGAAGGCATGGCGATGGAGGCCAAGCCGCTGACCGACATCGAGCGCGCACGGCCCCTAGCGATCTTCGGCGATTCGATCACCACCGACCACATCTCGCCCGCCGGCGCGATCAAGCCCGACAGTCCGGCAGGCCGCTACCTTCTCGAGCACCAGGTCAGCCGCGGCGAGTTCAACAGCTATGGATCGAGGCGCGGCAATCACGAAGTGATGATGCGCGGCACCTTCGCCAACATCCGTATCCGCAACCGCATGCTCGACAATGTCGAGGGCGGCTTCACTCGCTACGCGCCTACTGGCGAAGTCATGCCGATCTACGACGCGGCGATGCTCTACAAGCATGACGACCGCCCGCTCGTGGTCATTGCGGGCAAGGAATATGGCACCGGCAGCTCGCGCGATTGGGCGGCGAAGGGCACCGTCCTTCTCGGAGTCCGGGCGGTGATCGCCGAAAGCTTCGAGCGAATACACCGCTCCAACCTGATCGGCATGGGCGTCCTCCCGCTCCAGTTCCGCGAAGGAGAGAATGCGGCGGACCTCGGACTCACGGGCGAGGAGAAATATACGATTGACAGCATCGCCGACGTGAAGCCGCGTCAAGACGTCGAGGTGAAAGTCACGCGCGACAGCGGCGAGGAGCTCGGCTTCACGGCCCGCTGCCGGATCGATACCTTCAACGAGCTCGAATATTTCCGCGCCGGCGGCATCTTGCAGTACGTGTTGCGGAAGCTGGCCGCCGCGTGAGCCCGATCGAGATCGCGATCGAGGTCGCTGGCTGGGCGGGAGCTCTCCTGATCCTTCTCGCCTATCTGTTCTTGTCGGCGGGCAAGCTCACCGGCCAGTCGCTTGTCTATCAAGGCATGAACATCGTCGGGGCCGCGGGGTTCGTGATCAACGGCTGGTGGCATCGCGCGATCCCTTCGGCGGTGCTCAACGTGCTATGGCTGCTGATCGGAGGGGTGGCAACATGGCGGATCTTGCGGAGAAGAGGCTCGTCGACCTCAGCCATGTGATCGAGCATGACATGACGACCTATCCCGGACTGCCGGGGCCACACATCTGCGATTTCTGGACGCGAGAGGGGTCAGCCGCGAATTACCACGACGGATCGAGCTTTCAGATCGGACGCATCGACATGGTCGCCAATACCGGCACTTATGTAGATGCTCCGTTCCATCGCTATGCCGACGGCATGGATCTCGTGGATCTTCCGCTACCATCGCTTGCCGATCTGCCCGGCATCGTCATACGCCGCCCGTGGGAGAATGAGCTCGCCACCGATGCGGCGCATATCGAAGGTCTCGATGTTCGCGGAAAGGCCGTCCTAATCCATACTGGATGGGACCGGCACTGGCGCACCGATCGCTACGGGGTCGATCATCCCTTCCTGACCGCCGAGGCGGCGGACTGGCTGGTCGCAAACGGCGTGGCGCTGGTCGGGATCGACAGCAACAATATCGACGACACGCGCGTGCGGGTGCGGCCGGTGCACTCGAAGCTGCTCGGCGCAAACGTACCGATCTGCGAACATATGACGGGCCTCGACAGCTTGCCGGACGAAGGTTTCCGCTTCTCCGCCGTGCCGCCGAAAGTGCGCGGGATGGGCACTTTCCCCGTTCGCGCCTACGCCGTGCTCGGCTGAGACAGCGCATCCTTCAGCCAGTCGGGAAGGATCGCGCGGGGCGGAACCGCGTCGACGCGCGCGTGAACGACCGATAGATTGAGTTTCGGATAGCTGACCCGCGACCTCTCTCCGCCCTCGCCCTCCACCACCACCAGCCGGCGATTGGTCTTCTGCCGCCAGTTCATTCGGGCCGTATTCTCCTGTCCGACGAAGCAGCCCTTGCTGAAGCTGACACCGTTGAGCTCGGCCGCATTGCATTCCAGCCAGAGGATATCTCCGAGTTCCGCCCGCCCTTCACACACACCAAGGCGAAGGCGATGTTCGAGCCAGCCTGAGGCGGGTTCATTCGCCGCCGCTATCCACCGCTTACCGAGTCCCGGCAGCCGCGGGTCGGAAACTCCCTCGCCTTCCAGCGACCAATGCGCCGCGAGCGTGGGATCGCACTCGATACGGATCGGCCGGCGCAGCCGATAGAGCATGAGCCGCTTCACCAAGTCATCGGCCGCCGCCGCTTCGCAATCGAGCAGCAGGCCTTCGCCCTCAGCCCAGATCAGGAAGTCGAACAGGCATTTGCCCTGCGGCGTCAGCAGCCCAGCCCAGACGGGAAGCTCCCCGGTTATGTCGCTGGTGACGAGCCCCTGAACGAAGCCGCGCACGTCCTCTCCGGAGAGACGTATGACGGCGCGGTCGGTCAGGGTGGTAGCGGCCATGGGTCTCAGTTAGGGAGCGCCAAGTGGCTACGCAAACGCTGACCATCCGCAGGCCCGACGATTGGCACGTGCATTTGCGCGATGGGGACATGCTGCGGAAGGTCGCGCCGTACACCGCACGGCAGTTCGCTCGGGCGATCGTCATGCCAAATTTGGCGCCACCGGTGACGACACCCGGGCTTGCCGCCACCTATCGCGAGCGAATTATCGAGGCCGCCGGCTCCGGGTTCACGCCGCTGATGACTTGCTACCTGACAGACCAGGCCAGCCCGGACGAGGTGGAGCGCGGGTTCGAGGAGAAAATCTGGATCGCCGCCAAGCTCTATCCCGCGGGTGCAACCACCAACAGCGCGAGTGGGGTCACCGACATTCGCAACATCCATCCGGTGCTCGAACGGATGGAGCGCATTGGCATGGTTCTCTGCGTCCACGGCGAGGTGACCGATCCAGAGGTCGACGTGTTCGACCGCGAAGCGGTGTTCATCGAGCGCATCCTGGAGCCGCTGACCCACGATTTTCCGGCGCTGAAGATTGTCTTGGAACACATCACCACCGCCGAGGCGGTGCAGTTCGTAGGCGAGGCGAGTCCGAACGTCGCGGCCACGATCACTCCGCAGCACCTGAGCATCAATCGCAATGCCCTCTTCGCCGGGGGTCTGAGGCCGCACGCTTACTGCCTGCCCGTCGCAAAGCGCGAGCGGCACCGCCTCGCGGTCCGCAAGGCGGCGACGTCGGGCTCGGCCAAATTCTTCCTCGGCACCGACAGCGCTCCGCATGAGCGCCATGCCAAGGAATCCGCCTGCGGTTGTGCCGGAATCTTCAATGCGCCGTTCGCGCTCGAAAGCTACGCGACGGTGTTCGAGGAGGAAGGCGCGCTCGACAGGTTCGCGGAGTTCGCCTCCCTGAACGGCCCGAGCTTTTACGGGCTTCCGCCCAATGACGCTTCAATAACTTTGACGCGGGCTGAGGTTCAGGTGGCCAATGAAGTGGCAGGCCTCGTCCCGTTTCACGCTGGCGAGACGCTGCGCTGGCGACTCGCGGACTAGGCCGCTCCCCGGCCGCCGGCGCCGATCACAGCGTCGAAATGCTCCTGCAGCCGCTGGTAGCATTCGCATGACCTGCGCTTGAGCCCGGCGCGGTCGGTCACCCGAATGACGCCACGGCCGGTGGCAACCAGGTTTTCATTTTGCAGCGTCTGGATTACGGCATTGACGGTCGTGCGCTGAACCCCGAGCAGCCCGGCGAAAGCCTCTTGGGTCAACTCGATACGATCGCCCGCCCGATCCTGCGCGTGAAGCAGCCAGCGCGCGGCGCGCTCGGAGATCGAATGGAACGCGTTGCACGCCACCGACTGCATCACTTCGGCGAGCAGGAAGTCCGAGAAGCGGCAAAAGAGGTTGGCGATGAACGGCGAGCGGTTCTTGGCATCCTCGAGCGTTTTCATCGGCACCCGCAGCGCGGAGCCGGGGACGAGCACCTCGGACTTCGAGAAGGCGGGCGCATGGCCGCAGCTGACGATCCCGCCGACAGCGCCCTCGCGACCGATCGACGCCACCTCGGCTGATCTGCGGCCGCTGAGCTCGACCGTCATCGAAATCATCGTCGGTCCGACCGGAAACAGGCTCGATTGGACCTGCTTACCCTTCGTCAGGACGACGTCGCCCGATTTCAGATCGACCATTTCGCCGAACGGCTCGATCAGCACGCGAGCCTCGCGTGAGAAGGTGGAAAGCAAGCGATTGCCGGCGAAGGCCTCGTCGGCCCGCGTCAATTCGTCGGTCGTTACTTCTGCCACGTTATCCTTCCTGCGACGAGCGCGGCTGTTGATCAGCGCGCCCGGTTTGCCACCGAACAATGCGCCGGAGCCAAAGTTGCTCCATCAGCTATGGACGGCGTCGGTGCTGGCGGTTTTCGCGAGAAGAAACGAATCGGCGACGAGGCGGAATGGCGCAACATCGACCAGGCTCCGGCGCTCGTCGATCAAACTGACGAAGGTCCGGTAGATGTCCGGATATTCCCCCGGCCCGTCGTCTTTCTGAGGATGCCCGCCGTTGACGATCAGCGTCGCGCCGCCGTCTTCCAGCCGCACCGTGCGGCCGTCGCTGGTCTCGACCGCGATTGTCCATTCCTCGCCTTCGCTGCGGCGCCAGTCGAGGCTTGCTCGAAGCGGCCCGTCAGCCTGGGGGCTCGAGAAGACGATGTCGGCGGCAATCGGCGTTTGGGCGTTGCTCGGCACCTTGAGTTCGGCCGATTGGACGAACAGGCCTCCAGGGAAGATTTTGGTCGCGATCGACAAAGCGTTGATGCCCGGATCGAACACGCCGAAGCCGCCCGGCTCCCAGATCCATTGCTGGCCAGGATGCCATTTGTGCACATCCTCGTGCCAGTGAATCTCCATCGACCTGATCCGGTTGCCGGCGAGCACCTTCGCGGCGGCGTCAACGGTCGCGTGATGCTGGGCGTGCCAGGTGGTGAAGAGGCTCACCCCCTTTGCCCGCGCCTGGCAGTCTAGGTCGGCGATCTCGGCAAGGCCTGCGGTCGGCGGTTTTTCGAGCAGGCAGTGCAATCCCGCGGCGATGCACTCGCGTGCGATCTCGAAGCGCGGCGCGGGAGGCGTCGTGATCGCGACGGCATCGAGCCCCTCGACGCTTCGGATCAGCTCGCGCCAGTCGGTGAACGTCTTGGCGACGCCCTGCCCCGAGCGGCTCGACGTCGCCACAAGCTCCAAGCGCGAGTTGCCGCGGATCGAGGGAAGATGCTGGTCCTCGGCGATCTTGCCGTAGCCGATGATGGCGATCCGGATCGGCTTCATGCGCCGAGTCCGGCCACATAGGCCTTGGTCTTGGCAAGGGTCTCGGCCGGCGTCTGCCCGGGGTGATAGAGGCCGCCGCCAAGGCCGAAGCCCGTCGCCCCCGCTTCGAGCCACGACTTCATATTGTCCGGCTTGATGCCACCAACCACCAGAACCGGCACGTTCCTCGGGATAATCGCGAGCTGCGATTTGAGCACTGCCGGGCTCGCGGCTTCCGCGGGGAACAGCTTCAGCGCCGTCGCGCCGGCGCGCATGGCGCCCAAAGCTTCGGACGGCGTGAAGAAGCCTGGGGAGGACACGAGTCCGGCGGTCGCCGCGGCAGCAATCACCTCCCTGTTGGTGTCGGGCGAAACGACGATCCGCCCGCCCGCCTCTTTTACCTCCCGAACTTCCGAAGTGCGCAGCACTGTGCCCGCGCCGACGAGCATTTTCTCACCGAACTTCTTCGCCAGCCGCTCGATGCTGCCGAGCGGATCGGGCGAATTGAGCGGGACCTCGATGATCCGGATACCGCCGTCGTAGACGGCCTGCCCGATCGCCTGGGCCTCGTCCGGTGTGACGCCGCGGATGATGGCGACCAACGGGCATTCCTCCAGATAACGATGAAGCAGCTTGGTGGCGCTCATGAGATCCTCTTCGCGATTTCGTGGATTCCGGCGAGAAAGCATTTCTCACCGTCGAGCTCGACCGCGGTTCGGCCCGATTGGGCGATCGCTGCGGCATAAAGGCGGGTAAGCTCGGGCCGGCCCATGACATGGATCTCCGCGCCGGTCGGCGTTGCGAGACCGATGCGGACATCGGCCCCGATCAGCAAGCCGCTCGTGTACGAAGCGGCGTCTTGCTTTTTCGCCTGGCCGAGAAGGACGCGGGCGCGAACCCCGAACAAATCGGCCGAAAGCGCTGCGTCGTTCAAGGCGTAAAGCGCTGCTTGCTTGAATGAATCACTCGCCTCCACGTTGCCCTGGAGCAGGTCGGACAGGATGCTGTGGTCCTTGAGTAAACTGAACAGCTCGCCAGTCATCACCGTCCGGAACTCGGCGATCTTGCCGTGTCGCAAGGTCGCCCACTTGTTGTGCGTCCCGGGATGACAGACGAGCCCCATCGGATCGACCCAATCCGCGGCGACGGCGCCGAGCAGCTGCACTTCCTCGCCGCGCATCACATCGGCGCGGCCGTTGCCGATATAAGATACTCCAGGGACGATCGCCTCCCGGTCGCCCGTCCACACAAGACCCTTGGCGAGCTCATCGATTCCGGCAGGACAGGGAACATAGGGCGCTTCCTTCCAGCCCCGGTTCGACCCGATCATCCCCGCCAACAGCAGCGGTAGATCGCCTAATCGCTGGCGAATTTCGGCCACGGCGTCGGGAAAACCGTCGCTACTGATCGAAAGGACGCCCTTGTGATCCTCGAACTCGTCGCCGCGCTTGCCCTGTGCGTCGATCCGATAGGCGCGTCGATTGGTTGTTCCCCAATCGACGGCAATGAACCCCTCAGTCCAGCGCATGCGCGGTTCCATGCCCCTTACAACAGCCGAGCATCAAGCCCGCTCCATCTCGAATGCAACCATTTCGTGCGAGGGTTGCTTATGACGATTGCGGGGGGCAGGGCAGCGCGACTGCCCGCTTGGCCGGCTGAAGACGACGGAGACTGAGTCATCGCCAACTTCATGTTCGCGACCGGGATCGAGAACAGCATCCCGACGATCAATCATGGCAAGACCCGCATCGACGAGATGGAGGTCTGCGGGCACTATGAGCGCTGGCGCGAGGATTTCGACTGCGTCCAGGAAATCGGGATCAACTTTCTCCGCTACGGGCCGCCGATCCACAAGACCTATTTGGGGCCCGGCAAGTTCGACTGGGAATTTGCCGATCTCACCTTTGCCGAGCTGAAGAAGCGTGACATCACGCCGATCGTCGACCTGTGCCACTTCGGAGTTCCCGACTGGCTCGGCAATTTCCAGAACCCCGACTTCCCGCGGCTGTTCGCCGATTATGCCGGCGAATTCGCCGAGCGCTTCCCCTGGGTCCAACTCTACACGCCGATCAACGAGATGCTGATCTGCTCGATCTTCTCGGCCAAATACGGCTGGTGGAACGAGCAGAAAAAGGACGACCGCTCCTTCATCACAGCGCTGAAGCACATCGTCAAAGCCAATGTCATGGGGATGATCGAGATCCTCAAGCGCCGCCACGACGCGATCTTCATTCAGAGCGAGAGCTCCGAATATTACCACGCCGATTCACCCGGTGCGATCGGCCGCGCCGAGGTCCTCAACCAGATGCGCTTTCTCAGCCTCGATCTCAATTACGGCCGGCGGGTGGACAGCGGGATGTACCAGTACCTGCTGGATAGCGGGATGACGCGGGAGGAATATGACTGGTTCCTCAACCACCGGCTGAAGCAGCACTGCATCCTCGGCAACGATTATTATCAGCTCAACGAGCACCGGGTGTTCGCCGACGGGCACACCGTCGCCGCCGGCGAGACCTTCGGCTACTCCGAGATCACCCGCCAATATTACAACCGCTACCGGGTGCCGGTGATGCACACCGAGACTAACCTGTGGGAAGGCCCACACGGCGACGAAGCGGTCAAGTGGCTGTGGAAGGAATGGGCCAACGTACTGCGCTTGAGGAACGTCGGCATCCCGACCGTCGGTTTCACTTGGTACAGCCTGACCGATCAAGTCGACTGGGACACCGCGCTCCGGGAGCAGAACGGCAACGTCAATCCGCTTGGCCTGTTCGACCTCGATCGAAAGATCCGCAACGTTGGCAAGGCCTATAAGCAGCTGATCGCCGACTGGCGCAACGTGCTTCCGGCGCAGAGCGTGTGCCTGATCGTGCCGATCAAGAAGATCGGCGAATATGACGAGGAGGACGCCGCCGGACGCGATTTCGCCGACTCCAACTCGCAAGCCGATGAGGCGGGCAGTGGCTGACCGGAAGATCGGCAAGATCGAGACGTTCGTCGTTCCGCCGCGCTGGCTGTTCGTCCGTGTCGAGAGCGAGGACGGGGCGGTCGGCTGGGGCGAGGCCAGCCTCGAAGGCTGGGCCGAAGCGGTGGAAGGCGTGTTCGAGGTCTTCCGCGACCGGTTCATCGGTGCCGATCCGTTCGCGATCGAGAACATCTGGCAAGTCGGCTATCGCGGCGGCTTCTACCGTGGCGGCGCAGTCATGATGTCGGCGCTGTCGGGGCTTGAGCAGGCCTTGTGGGACCTGAAGGGCCGGGCGCTCGGCCTTCCCGCCTGGCAGATGCTCGGCGGCAAGGTGCGCGAGAAGGTGCGTTCCTACGCCTGGATCGGCGGCGACCGCCCGCACGAGATCGGAGAGGTGGCCGAGCATCGCAAGAAGCAGGGCTTCAACGCAGTCAAGATGAATGCCACCGCCGAACTGAGCTGGATCGGCACGAACAAGCAATTCGACGATGTCGTGAAGCGAGTCGAGGCGGCGCAGGCGCAAGGCCTGGACGTGGGTCTCGACTTCCACGGCCGGGTCCACCGGCCGCTCGCCAAACAGCTCGCCAAGGTCTTGGAACCGCTAGGACTGCTGTTCATCGAAGAGCCGCTGCTGTCCGAAAACATGGGCGGGCTGCCGGAAATCGCTTGCCATACGACCACGCCGATCGCACTCGGCGAACGGCTGTACGGCCGGTGGGAGTTCAAGCCCTTCTTCGAGCAGGGTGCAATTGACATCATCCAGCCCGACCTCAGCCACGCCGGCGGCATCCTCGAAGTGCGCAAGATCGCGGCGATGGCCGAAGCCTATGACATCGCCGTCGCGCCGCACTGCCCGCTCGGGCCGCTGGCGCTCGGCGCCTGTCTGCAGATCGCGGCATGCACGCCGAACCACGCGATCCAGGAGATCAGTCTTGGCATTCATTACAATACCGGCGGACACGACCTCCTGAATTTCGTCGTCAACAAGGAAGCGCTGACACCGGTCGAGGGATGGTTGCCGGTGCCGGAAGGACCCGGCCTCGGGGTCGAAATCGACGAGGCGGCGGTGCGCGAGGCCGACAAGGACCGCCACCGCTGGCGCAACCCGATCTGGCGAACCAGGGACGGGAGCTTCGCGGAATGGTGATGGGGTGTGCTCCTGCAAAGGCAAGAAGCCGGACTTTCCTTATTGGGTTGTACCCCGGCCTTCGCCGGAGAACTAATGGCACTTGAAACGGTCGAATGGCTCCAGGCAAGCGTTGCAGCGCCATTGTGCTTTGCACGGTGTCGAGCCGAAGCGGCTGACCTCGGCCGTATCCGTCGAACCGCACAAAGGGCATTCGACCGTCGCTGAGGGACTCGGGGGAGCGATCCCGTAGGCGTGGAGCCGCTCCCGGCCGCGCTTCGTAATCCAGTCGGTGGTCCATGGCGGGAACAGCACCCGCTCGATATGGACGTCGGCGAACCCGGCGCTGTCGAGGGCTTCGCGAATTGAGGTCTCGATCGCCACCGTCGCCGGACAGCCGGTGTAGGTCGGGCTGATCAGCACGCGCGGCGGGTGCTGGGCGATTCCACGGACGATACCCAGGTCGGTGATAGAGAGCACCGGAATCTCGGGGTCGAGCACGGCTTCGAGCACGGCCATGACCGCGGCTTCGTCGATCGCCATTTCCGCCACCCCACCCATGAGCGCGATCCTACACCCGTTCGAGCGCGAGCGCGATTCCCTGCCCG
>Ga0157369_10001819_pt1 | contig 25809 bp, 31 predicted proteins | sample C25metaG_FD_113461 | JGI IMG/M metagenome (GOLD analysis project Ga0157369, IMG submission 113461) | Corn rhizosphere microbial communities from Kellogg Biological Station, Michigan, USA - C2-5 metaG | ecosystem: Host-associated > Plants > Roots > Rhizosphere > Soil | place: USA: Michigan... | reverse complement strand
CAGCTTGCTGAAAAATGCATTTTCGGACCACGAAATTGAACAGGGGCTAAAGCCCAACTCAATCAAATGTGCAGCTTAGGCGGCACGACTGAAGTCATGCCCTGACACAAAGCCTGGTGCGCGGGGTTTTTTCAGCAAGCTGTAAAGTCATGCCCTGACACAAAGGCTGATGCGCGGAGTTTTTTCAGCAAGCTGTAAAGTCGTGCCCTGACACGAAGCCCCTTGCGTGGCATTGTTCAGCAAGCTTTGAAGTCATTCCCGTTCAGTACTCGGTGGGGAGGCGCTCTTTCATTGGCCGAGGACAAGGACGGCGAAGAGTAGGATCCATGCCGCGCCAAGGGTGTGCCAATACCAGCTCGTGATGTCGACAACGATCTGGCGCGATTCGACGCGTTTGAACCATGTGAGGCCGGTAAGGCAGAGCAGGAGCGCCACCACGCCGAGCACGAGGTGGCCGGCATGCAGGCCGGTCACGATATAGAAGAAGTAGCTTGCGGGCGTGGACCAGCGGTCGAACGCGAACCCCTGGGCGGTGAGCTGCTTCCAGGCCATGAACTGACCGACCACGAAGAGAGAACCGAGTGTCAGAGTGGCGCCGATCCAGGGGAGGGTTCGGCGGAGGGCCGGCTTGCCCATGCCCAGCCATTCTTCCAGCACGTCGATCTCGCGGAAGATATTGCGCCGGCCGAGTTCCATGGTGAGACTGCTCAGAATGAGGATGGCGGTATTGAGATAGACGATGGGCGGCAGACTGATGGGGTGCCAGTCGCCGATCATTTCATGGCTGCGCGGATCCATGTGCATGCCCGCCTGGCGAGCGAAGAACAGGACCACAAGCGCGGCAAAGAACATCATGTCTCCGGCCAGCGCGAAGAAAACAAAGAAGCGGATGCGCTGCAGTCGCTCGCGAGGTCCTTTTCGGGGATGTTGCCAGTCGTCGTCTCCGCCGCCACCGCCTCCGCCGGTCGGGCGGCGATCTACCGGTGGCTTGCCTCCAATTCCGGGTTCTTTCCGTTCAACTTCCGCCGGGGCGCGGGTAAAGGCTATGGGCATGGGGAAGCCTCTGTGCGTGTGAGATGAATCCCACCCATGCTTGGACGCAGCAAGCAGAGCATGAGATGGTCGATTTTGCAACAGAACGACCTGTCAGCGACAGGGAAATCTCAATTCTTATGATGTGACAACACCGTTTCGACAAAAAGACGATGGACGCGACGGTCGGCGGAGAACTCTGGATGGAAGGTCGCAGCCATCAGTTTTCCCTGGCGGACGAGCACCGGGAAACTGTCGCGCCGGGCCAGTATCTCAACCGCGGGGCCGGTTTCGACGATGCGCGGGGCACGAATAAAGACCATCTCGAGCGGTTCGCCGGGGAGGGAAGAGGGCGCGACGAGAATGCTTGAGTCAATCTGTCGGCCGTAGGCGTTGCGTTCCACAACGGCGTCGAGGACGCCGAGGCTGCGCTGGACTGGGTTGCGCACATCGCGCGCCAGCAGGATGGCGCCGGCGCACGTGCCAAAGGCCGGCTTGGAGTGCACGAATTCCTTCAGGCGATCGAAGAAATTATGGCGATCAAGAAACTTGAGAACTGTTGTGGATTCGCCGCCGGGGAGGACGAGTCCGTCGAGCTGATCGAGTTCATCGGGATTGCGGACCTCGATGGGTTCGGCGCCGGCCTCGGTCAGGGCCGCGGCGTGGGCGGCGAAGTTGCCCTGAATGGCAAGGATGCCGATGCGGGGAGGGGCAGTACGGGACAAAGCTAGCGGTCTCCTGGGAACGAGGAACGGAAGAATCTGCGCAAATATCTATTTTAATGAGGCGGCGCGGTTGTTGCGGACGAGAGCGGACTAGCGGGCTTTTCGATAATGCAGATGAAGTCTCCTCCCTTGCGAAGAATTTTGGTGATGAGCGCGGTCCATTGCGTTCCGAAGCGGGTGAATGAGAGGCGTCTCGAGAAGTAGTGGGTGAGCCGGTTCACAAAGAAGATGTTCGCGCCCGGATAGACGGAGAAGTGCTGACGCACATCCGCCATGGAGTGATGCCTCCACGCGCCGGCTGACGGGGAGGGGAACAGCCTGGAGTTGTAGACGAAGATGAGCACGCCGTGAGGCTTGAGAAATGCAAGGAGCTTATCAGTGAACTCTCTGTCGGTGGGGAAATCGCTGGTGTTGTGGAGTGAACACGATCTGACGAAGACGCAATCGAAGAGCTCAGGGAAACCGGCCAGCCAGATGTCGTCTGCGATAAAGCGAATGGGCAGGTCGGAATATTGTTTTTCCGCCATTTGAATGCCGATGCGGGACTGGTCGATGCCATGAACCCTGAAGCCGCGTTTTGCGAAGAGTGCTGAGAAGAAGCCTTGCCCGCACCCGACGTCGAGAACGGTTGCGCCCGCGGGCAGCTTGCAAAACGAGACGAGGCTGGCGATGACAGGGTCGTGCAGCCGCGGACTGTAGAGGTGATAATTCGGAGTCTTGTACTTCTGGTCGTAGCCTTCGACGGGATTTTCCAGTGCGATCATGCCGGCCTTTAGAACTGAAATGTCACCGCGGAGATTCTTCCTATGCGTTGCTGAGATTGGGCAATTTCCTTTGATACCATGCGCCGCGGAGCCTGCGAAGACGCTCCGTGATGGAGGGCGGAATCCGGTCCTTCCATTCCCGATGCAATTGGAGGCGTAATGCAATGCTGCCCCAGGCGGTGAGAGGCACAAAATATCGCGGGACTTCGATTTGTTCAAAGCCATTGGCACTCTTGAACTTCGCCAGGCCGTCCGGCTGCTTTTTGCCGTAGGAAAGCCTTGCGTAGTGGAGCATGCCGATGCCGTGTTCGACGCAGGATTGAACGCACTGGGCCAAAAGGGCATTGGCGGGAGCCTTGTCGCGATGCGAGATCATGGAGAGGAACTGCATGAGTCCGGCGAGAGTGCGATCGCGGTCCGTCACCATTTTCGCGAAGCCGATCATGGCGCCGTCCAGGAAGGCTCCGATGAAGATGGTGCGCCCTGGAAAGGTCGCATTCATGCTGCGGACTTCCTCAATGGTCTTGCGGTAGTGCCGGAAGGGCTTGCCCTGGCGTACCGGTGATTCGTTATAGATGCGCCAGATGCCGTCGACCAGGGTGTCATCGAATGGCACCTCGCGGACGGTAACGCCGGCCTTTGCGGCCTTCCGGATCTTGTTGCGCGCTCTGAAATCGAGGCGGTGGGTCATCCACTCGTCGAGTGAGGTGATCGGAAGACACGCAAAGTTGTCCGTCTCCTGATGGAAGGCGTATTTGGGAGCTGGATGGCCTGGATGTGCGACAAAGGTGAAGAGATCAGCCCGGATGCCATTTGCGCGGATGTCTCGCAGGGCGTCGAGAGGATCATCGACGAAATCGTATCCCTCCGCGTCGATGCGGAGCACGCGGACTGCCGACCCGTCGATATGGCACAGATTGCCGCAGATATGCATGGAACGCATCCTTGGGGGGATGGTCCGAATTGTAACGGCAACGGGCCTGTCTTTGCAGAATAAAAGACGGGCCGGGTATGCAGGGAGGCGGGTTTGTTGGATCGCGTCCAGCCCGGCCCGCAGTTGTTACCAGCCGCGGGTCTGGAGGAGTTCTTTTTCTTCGATGGCGGCGGCGGCTAGCCCCTTCATGGTGCCGGTGACCTGCTCGCTGACTTCGGCCAGTATCTTGGGATCGTTGTAGTGGGTGGTGGCGATCACGATGGCCTTGGCGCGGGAGACGGCTTCTGCGCGCTCTGCGGGATTGCGCGAGGTGCCGATGTCCTCTTTGCCGCAGAGGCCGAGTTCGGCGTCGGAATTGGTCCAGTTTTCGACGTCGAGCGGAGTGGCGCGCTCCTTCATAAAAATTCCTGATCCAACGAAGATGGCCTCCGCACCCAACTGCATCATGAGCGCCGCGTCGGCGGGGGTGGCGATGCCGCCGGCGGAGAAGTTGGGCACGGGGAGCTTGCCGGTCTGGGCGACCATGCGGATGAGCTCGTAGGGGGCCTGGTGCTCCTTGGCGGCTGCGTAGAGCTCCTGCTCGCTAAGCACGGTGAGGGCCTTCATCTCCTTGACGATCTGGCGCATGTGCTGGACGGCGTGGACTACGTCGCCGGTGCCTGCCTCTCCCTTAGTCCGGATCATGGCCGCGCCCTCGGCGATACGGCGCAAGGCTTCACCCAGGTTGCGCGCCCCGCAGACAAAGGGGGTGGTAAAGGCGTGCTTGTCGATGTGGTGCGTCTCGTCGGCGGGAGTGAGCACTTCGCTTTCGTCGATGAAGTCGACCCCGAGCGCCTGCAGGATCTGCGCCTCGGCAAAGTGCCCGATGCGGGCCTTGGCCATGACTGGAATGGAAACTGTTTCGATGATGCCCTTGATCAGCTTGGGATTGGCCATGCGGGCCACGCCGCCCTCGGCGCGGATCATGGCGGGCACGCGCTCGAGCGCCATGACGGACGTGGCTCCGGCTTCCTCGGCGATGCGCGCCTGTTCGACGTTCATCACGTCCATGATGACGCCGCCCTTCAGCATCTCGGCGAGACCGATTTTCAGGCGCAGGCTGGTTCCCGTAAAGCTCGATTTTCCATTCAGTTCAGACATAAGCGTTTCCCTTTTTCGGGTGTGCGCGGCATGCTCCGGAGCCATGTCCGCGACAGATGGGGATCAACTATCAGTGTATCAGCGAATTGACTGGCTCTTCCTAATGGCCGGCGGCGTAGAGGAATGAAGCCGTTTGCGATGAGGACGTCACCGGGCAGATGAGTATCTGGGCGCACACGCAACTCCGCCGACGCGGGAATCCATCCTCGCGCGCGGCGACGCATAATGTCCGACAGCCGTGCGGGGGCGCGCACCTGTGGCGCTATGCCCGCGCAGGCGTTTCAGAATGTGCAGACCAGATGAATTTGCATGCCACAAGCGTGGCGGAGTTTCCCAATCGATCAGGCGCGTGAGGATTGACGCCGCAGCTTCCCCGCATCCAGGAACAGAAGATGACTGCGCCGAAAGCAGCACCGGCAGCGGACGGGACGGAAAAGCGGGTAGAGGAAGAAGTAGTCAGAGAACCTGAGGCGAGAGAACCGAATATCCGAATCACCACAATACGAACAAATCATAGGGGCCCTTCTCTCATTTCGCGAGAATTCGAATGCCCTCTGGTCATCGCGCGGGGAAGCTTTGCTGAAGGCTGTTGAAATATTAATCGAACTCTTCCCCTTTCATCAACTTGCAATTACCTGTCGCAATCGTTCCGCCGCAACGATTCTTTGCTTCTTCTAATGAGATTGTCCTGCTTCTGGTCAATCTGCTGCTTAGTACGTTGCGCATGGCTACCACTTCGGTCCATCCCAACACGTCCGCGCAGGAGCTGCGGTATGAGCCGCATGCGAAGGAGACCGGATCCGCCCTGGTGACGAGCGGCGGTGCGGAGTCTGCGATTGTCCGCGAGCATGAGGGGATCGATCGCGATTCGGTGGTCTGCCGCATGCCGGTCGAGGTCGAAGTTGGCGTCCCGGTGCGCGATTTCAGGGTGCGGAACCTGCTGGCTTTGAATGCAGGAACGATTGTGCACTCGCAATGGAACCACGGCGAAGATCTGCCGCTGGCGGCGGGACATGTGCAACTGGCATGGATCGAGTTCGAAGTACTGGATTCGGTGCTTGCCGCGCGGATCACGCGTCCCGCCTGAGCGGGTTGGCGAAGGGATTTCGATGAATCGACCAGACAAGGGAATGGCAGGGGCGCCGGGTGGGCTGGCCGGCTGGCTGCTGGCGCGCTGGCGCGGGCGAGCCGGCACTGAGCGCCGCCTGATCCTGATCGAACGCATCAGCCTGGGTCCGCGACAGTCGCTGTGCCTGGTCAAGGCCGATGGGCGCAGCATTCTGGTGGCGAACTCGGCCGACGGAGCGTCGTTTTATCCGCTGGAAGGACGCAGCTCACGCCGGGTCGCCGATGCGCGTCCGGACGCAACGCGCGGGAGGGTTTCGTGGTAGCCATACTTGCTGCTGCCCACACTGCCGCGGCGGGCTCCTCGTCGCTGCTGCCGGACCTGAATTCGCGGCTGCGCGGTTCGGACTCGACGCCCTGGACGATTGTTTTCGTTCTGACGCTGATCACGCTCCTGCCCGCGATCCTGATGGCAATGACGCCGCTGGTGCGGCTCACAGTGGTGTTTCACTTTTTGCGCCAGGCGCTAGGGACGCAGACCGCACCTTCCAACCCTACGCTGCTGGGGCTGGCGCTGATGATGACGTGGTTTCTGATGACGCCGGTGCTGACGCAGGTGGATCAGCAGGCGGTGGAGCCGTATCGAGCCGGGCAGATCACGGGGATGGAAGCCATCGACCTGGGAGCGCAACCGGTGAAGCATTTCATGCTGCGCTACGCGCGGGAGAAGGACCTGGCGCTGTTCACCGCCGCAGGACAGATTGCGCGGCCGGCTACGGCGGACGATTTGCCGATGCGCGTGGTGATTCCTGCTTATGTGCTTTCGGAGCTGAAGGCGGGCTTCGCCATCGGCGCGGTGCTGTTCCTTCCGTTCCTGCTGATCGACATGGTCACGGCCTCGATTACGACGTCGATCGGCATGTTCCAGTTGCCGCCGGTGGTGGTTTCGACGCCGCTCAAGATTTTGCTGTTTGTGATGGTGGACGGTTGGAACCTGCTGGCCGGTTCGCTGTTGAAGAGTTTCTAGGAGGGCTTTCGAGATGAGTCCCGACATGGTGTCTGAACTGCTGCGGCAGCTCATGCGCGAAGCGATGATCGTGGCGGCTCCGGTGCTGGTGGTGGCGGTTCTCCTCAGCTTTGTTTTTAGCCTGGGGCAGACGCTGACCAGTTTGCAGGATCAGTCGTTGACTACGGTTCCGCGGCTGCTGGCCGTAGCCCTGATGCTGCTGGCTGGGATGCCGTGGTTCCTGGGCCGCATGACGCAATACACGCGGGCGCTGTTGATCGATCTGCATAGGTATCTGGGGTGAAAAACGCAGGCAGCAGAGAACGGAAAGCAGGGACAAAGGGACAGAGGGACAGAGAAATGCACGTGGCACCAACACGAACAGCGAACTGTGAACTGACATGAGCGACTGGCCCACATTTTTGAGCGCGTTGACGCTGGCGCTGGTTCGCATCAGCGGAGTGGTGCTGTTTGCGCCGTTCTTTTCTTCGAACGCGCTTCCCACGCGTACGAAGGCGGTGTTCGTGCTTGCGGTTGCGTACCTGCTGGCGCCGGTGGTGGCATCGCTGCCGAGTGCGCGCGCCGAAATCAGTTTCACAGCGATCCTCGGCGAGTTGGCGGTCGGGCTGGTGTATGGACTTTCGCTGGCCATGCTGAACGAAATGCTGCTCTTCGCCGGGCAGATTGCCGGGGTGCAGTTCAGCTTCTCGCTGGTGAACCTGATGGACCCGTCGTCGCCAATTGAGACGCCGCTTATTGGGGAGTTGTTTCAGCTGATGGGCACCCTGGTGCTTCTCGCCGCCGGTCTGGATCGCATCCTTCTTGCCTCGCTGGTACGCAGCTTCCGCGCGGTTCCGCTGGGCACGTATGCGCTGGCGCCGGTTACCGGTCTCGCAATCGTAAGGGCTGCCGGGGGGGTATTCCTGGCGGCGCTCGAACTGGCCGCCCCGGTGCTGGCCGCCACCATGCTGGTGGAGATCGCAGTGGCGTTGATGGGCAGGCTGAGTCCGCAATTGCCGGTGATGAACCTGACGGTTCCCATGAAGACGCTCACGGGATTTGTAGTGCTCTCCGGCTCGCTCGCCCTGTGGCCGCGCTTTATCGAGGCGCGTTTCGGCGGATTGCTGGACATGGCGGAACGGCTGATTGCCAGTCACGGAGCGGCTGCGGTTTCAGGAGGCTGAGCTATGCCCGGGGACCGCACCGAACAGGCATCCAAGCATCGTCGGGACAAGGCGCGCAAGGACGGCGACATACTCCACAGCCGCGAACTGACCACCGCGGCCGGAACGCTGGCCGGCGTTCTCGCGCTGGGTGTGATGGGCAGGGCTATTTTGCCGGCGTGGCGCGGAGTGTTCGCAGGATATCTCAACCTTGGGCAGGCGGCCCGGTGGGAGCCGGGAGAACTCGCGCCCACGCTGGCGGCGATGCGGAGGATCGCGCTGACCGTGCTGGGCCCGGTGGGATTGGTGATGGCCGCCGTGGTCTCCGCCGCGCTGGCTGTTGCGGTGGTGCAGACCGGCGGAGTGAACGTTCATGCCGAAGCGATTGCTTTCAAGCTTGAGCGCATTAGTCCATTAACGAACGCTAAGAATCTTTTCTCGCTGCGCGCGGTGGGCAGGCTGGGCAAGTCCCTGATTCCCGCGGCGCTGCTGGCGGTGTTTGCGGTGCAGAGGATCGCGCGTCAGTTGACGGTTCCGCCGTTCTCGACGCAACGGCTTGAACTGCTGGGCAGTGACATCTACGGACTGCTACTGGTTGCATCGTGGCTGCTGTTTGCATGGGCCGCGGTGGATTACGCGATTGAGTGGCAAAGCCGCGAAAGCCGCTTGAAGATGAGCCGGCAGGACATGCGCGATGAGTACAAGGAGACGGAAGGTTCGCCGCAGGTGCGGAGCCGGATTCGCGGGCTGCAGCGGCAGTTGCGCCGGCGGCGGGTGAAGGCGGATGTAAGCCGCGCCGCGGTGGTGCTGACCAATCCGACGCATTACGCGGTAGCACTGGGATTCGATTTCGAAACCATGGAAGCTCCCAAGGTACTGGCCAAGGGACGCAATCTGCTGGCGGAGGAGATCAAGGCGGAAGCTCGCTGGGCGGGAGTGCCAATTGTCGAGAATCCGCCGCTGGCGCGGTCGCTGTATCGATCCGTTGAAGTGGGCCAGCCGATTCCGGTGGATCTGTACGCAGCCGTGGCCGCGATTCTGGCGTATCTCTACCGGCAGAGAGTAGAGAGCGAAATCCGCGATCGGCGGGCGCGGGAAGCCGCGGCGCGCATGGGCGCGGCTGCGCGCAGCCGCGCGTCAGCGCGCAGCGGCGCGTCAGCGCGCATGCGAGCCCAAGGGTATGCGGGGCCAGCCGGCGCCGAACCTTCAGATTCATCCGTACCACCCGGAACACCACGAGGTCCGCAATGAGCACTACCGCAGTTGTCCCGGCGCCGCTGGGCGGGCTGGCATTTCTCGCCCGCTTCAAGGAATACGTGCTGCCCTTTGTGGCCATCAGCGTGATTTTCGTGATGCTGGTGCCGCTGCCCGCCGCGGCTCTCGATCTGCTGTTGGCGCTCTCGATGGCGGCGAGCATGATTGTGTTCCTGGCCTCGGTGCAGATTCGGCGCGCCGTGGAGCTGAGCGTTTTTCCCACGCTGTTGCTGTTGCTGACGCTGTTCCGGTTGTCGCTGAATATCGCTTCGAGCCGGCGCATCCTGCTGCATGGGCAGGAAGGGACGGCGGCGGCGGGCAAGGTGATTGAGGCGTTCGGGCAGTTCGTGGTGGGCGGCAATTACGTGGTGGGTTTCGTCCTGTTCCTGGCATTGATCGCGATTCAGTTTCTGGTGGTATCGCACGGCGCGGTGCGCACGGCCGAGGTGACGGCGCGCTTCACTCTGGATGCCCTGCCGGGCAAGCAGATGGCGATCGACGCGGACATGAACGCGGGCCTGATCGACGAAGCCGAGGCGCGCCGGCGCCGGCAGGCGATTGCCCGCGAGGCGGAGTTCTACGGGGCCATGGACGGCGCGGCGCGGTTCAATCAGCGCGATTCGCTGGCCACGATCCTGATTACGGCGATCAACATCATTGCCGGATTACTGATTGGAACGCTGCAGCAGGGAGTTGGGCTGAGCGAGGCGGTGCGAACGTACACCATCCTCACAGTCGGCGACGGGCTGGTCACGATGATTCCATCGCTGCTGGTCTCCGTTGCCGGCGGTATCACGCTCACGCGCGCAAATTCAGCGGGGATGCTGGGATCCGAAATCCGGCAGCAGCTGCTGGCGCGTCCCGCGACGCTGTACCTGGCCGGTGTGGTGTGCGCCGCGCTTTGCCTGATTCCCGGGCTGCCTAAGATGGCATTCCTGCTGGTGTCGGGGACGCTGTTCGTGGCGGGCCGAAGGGTGAGCGCAGCCAATGCGGCGATCGTACCGGCAGAGGGGATTCGGGCGGAGAAGAAGAAGAGCGATCAGGCGCAGAGCAGCGAGTTGGCCAACCTGCTGAGGCTCGAGGACCTGACGCTCGAGATCGGGTTTCAGTTGATTCCCATGGTGGACGACAAGCAGGGCGGGCAACTGCTGACGCGGATCCGCACGCTGCGGCGGCATCTGTCGGCAGAGCTGGGATTTTTGATTCCGCCGGTGCACATTTCCGACAACCTGCGGCTGCGTCCGCGGGAGTATGTGTTTTCGCTGCGTGGCCTCGAGATCGCGCGGTGGCAGACGGAGGGGCCGCAACTGCTGGCGGTGTCGGGCGAGGTGAACCGCAGGCCGCTGGCGGGGCGGGAGACGCGCGAGCCGGCATTTGGCGTTCCGGCATTGTGGATTGCGCCGAACCTCGAAGAGCAGGCGATTGCCGCGGGCTATTCGGTGGTGGACGCATCCACGGTGATCACGACGCATCTCGGGGAAGTGGTCCGGCAGCACGCGTGGGAGCTTCTGAACCGCTCGGAGATCAAGCGCCTGATGGATGCGCTCAACGATTCGCATCCCAAGCTGATCGAGGAACTGGTGCCCAAGCTCCTGACGCTGGGCGAGGTGGGTCGCGTCCTGGAGCAGTTGCTGAGGGAGCGCGTATCGATGCGCGACCTGGGCGCGATTCTGGAGGCGCTGCTCGAAGCCGCTCCCGTGAACAAGAGCACCGAATACCTGGTAGAGGCGGCGCGGCAGGCGATGGGTCGCAGGCTGGTGCATCCGCTGCTCGATGGGGAGGGACAGCTTCCAGTGCTGCTGCTCGATCCAGCGCTCGAGGAAGAGATTGTTTCGACGGTGGCGCCGGAGGGCAATCAGCGGCTTCTGATGGCAGAGAGCGTGCCGGGAACGCCGCTGGTGCGCCGCCTGGTCGATTCTTTGAAATCGCTTATCGCCTCCAGTTCCCCTGCGGCACCGCCCGTGCTCCTTTGTCCGAGTCCTGCCCGATATCACGTTCGGAGATGGCTGGAGCCGATCTTTCCGCGGCTGGCCGTGGTGGCGGCGGGGGAGATTCCTCCCGAAGTTCGTCTGCGCCCAGTGGGCACGGTGCGCTGACACTTCCGGCGGGGAACACACAGGGGACAGGCGCAAGGCCTGAAGCGGGGGAAACGAATGCTGGAAACGGCGACGGGTACAAACCAGGTGAGACGGGCGGCGGTGCGATTCGCGAGCGGATATCCCCCGGGAGGGGGAGCTCCGGGGATGACGGCGGAGCAGGAACGGGTTCTGCTGGAGCACCTCCCGGTGGTTCGGTTTCTGGCACGGCGTATCCACGAGCGGCTGCCGCAGCACGTGGACATGGACGACCTGGTATCGGCGGGCGTGGTAGGGCTGCTGGATGCCTTCGCCAAGTTCGATCCCGACAAGAAGGTGCAGTTCCGCAGCTATGCGCAGTTCCGCATCCGGGGCGCCATTCTGGACAGCCTGCGCACCCTGGACTGGAGCCCGCGGGAGTTGCGGCGTAAAGGCCGCGCGGTGGAAGAGGCGATCCGCGTAGTGACGGCGCGCCTGGGACGGCCGCCGAACGAGGCCGAGGTGGCGCAGGAGATGACCCTTGGCCTCGATGAGTACCAGCAACTGCTGGGCGACCTGAAGGGGCTTGAGATCGGCACACTGCATGTTGAGCGCAATGAGGATTCCGGGGAAGAAGAGCTGGCGTACGTACCGGGAAGCCCGGATGACGATCCGCTGTTTCGCTGCCTGCGTGGGGAGTTGGAAGGACGCCTTGCCGAGGCGATCCAGAAGCTGCCCGATCGTGAGCGCCTGGTGATGACCCTCTACTACTACGAGGAAATGACGATGCGCGAAATCGGGCTGGTGCTCGGAGTGGTGGAATCGCGTGTCTCGCAGGTGCACGCGTCAGCGGTGACGCATCTGCGCGTGGCGCTCAAGGACCTTGCGGCGCGAGACACATTTGATCGCGGAAAGCATGGTAAGAGACAGTCTGCGATGGCCGCGGGACGAGCCGGGAGATAACAAATGGAAAAGACTCTGAAGCAGGACGAAATCGACGCCTTGTTCGAAGCGGCGCGGGCGCCGTCGGCCGGGGGCGAGACCGCGACACGCACGCGGGAGCGCGTTCTGCCTTACAAGTTTTCTTCCGCCGGGCAGATTTCCACCGAGCAGTTGCGCGCCATCAGCATGCTGAATGATCTGTTCGCGCGCAATCTCACGCACAACCTTTCGGCTTCGCTGAGGGCGCGTTTCCAGGTGAACCTGGTATCGGCCGAGCAGATCGCGTTCAACGATTTCCTGCTGCGCATTCCCGAGATCAGCTATGTGGCGTCGGTGCGGCTGGAGCCCCTGGGAGCGCTCTCGGTGCTGCAACTCGAGATGTCGCTGGCGCCGCCGGTCATCGACCTTCTGCTGGGGGGAGAGGGCAAAGAGGGCCCGCTGCGCGAGCTCACGGACATTGAGGAATCGATACTGGGCAGCGTGGTGGAGATCATCTGCCGCGAACTGACCGCCGCCTGGCAGCCGGTGGGGATGAGCTTCAACCTTGACCGGCGGCAGATGCTGACGCAGGTGGGGCGCATTATCAGCGTGAACGAAAAGACATTGTGCCTCAGCTTCGAGATCCGCATGCCACACAGCTCAGGGCTGCTGAATCTGGCGTTCCCAGCGGTGGTGTCGAATGCGATTCTGCGCAAGCTGACGGTGGACTTCGGACGCGCCAGCCGACATCCGGCAGACACACGGGCGCGAATGGAGGAGACCGCCCGACGCGTCCGATTCGGCACGGCGCTGCAATTGCCCAGAGTTGCGATTCCGGCGCGGACTCTGGAGCAACTGGCGCCCGGCAGCGTACTTCGCTTCGACCTCCCAGCGCAGACGCGGCCATTGTGGTGTGCCGGAGGCCATGTACTGAGTACGGCGCAGCCTGTGCGTGAAGGAGCCCATCGCGGCGCGAGGGTTACGGCAGCCGTCGCATCCCGGCAAAAGGGAGGCGGCCTGTGAACTACCTTGATTGCTGGATTTCCTCGGCCGCGGCGTTGCTGCCGCAGGCGCTTGCCGGGGAGGCGGAACTGGTTGATTCTTTGCCCCGGCCCACAGAGTCGACCTTTGCGTTTACGGCAAAGCTTTCCGGTGAGCAGGAGGGACGTTTCACGGTTGTGGTGGAGGCGAGGATTCTGGAGACACCGCTGCTGGGTGAGGGGGTGGACCAGAAATCGGCCTGGGGCGAGCTTATGCGCGAGGTCGCGGAGTCCGCAGTGGGCGAGCTTCTTGCGCGGACGGGTGAGAAGTGCCGCGTTGAGGCGTTTGAAGCATCTGAGGGCGAATCGCAGGTGAGCCGCGCGTTTCTGCTGCGGAACGGCGAGCAGGCCTGGACACTGCTGGTGCGGGATGACGTGCATGCCGCGGCCGCGGGCGCGTGCGTTGCCGGAGAAGTTGGGTCGGGAGAGGTGAAGGTGGCGCAGGATCCCGTAGAGGCGCCGGTTGCAGGGCGGGGCGTGGATCTGCTGCTCGATGTCGAACTCGAGGCGACCATTCGGTTTGGTTGCCGCGAGATGCCGCTGGGCGAGATTCTCGAGCTTGGCGCAGGCGACGTGGTGCAGCTTGACCGGCATGTGTCGGATCCAGCGGACCTGATTGTCGGTGACAAGATCGTGGCAAGGGGCGAAGTGGTGCTGGTGAACGGCAATTTCGGCCTGCGGGTGACCGAGGTGGCCACGCCGCGGAAGCGGCTGGAGAGTATCCGATGTCTGTTTTGATGCGACGCCCGAGGTTTTCTAATCAGGGGTCTGCGAATGTTGCGGCAACGGGAAGTTCTGTGCCCGCAATGCCCGGAGGGCTCTTCACCACCTGTGCCAACCCGGCCTGCTCTACAGGCTGGCTACAGATCTGGAGGAGCCGTTCGTCGCCGATGTTCGAGGGCGGCTGGAACTGCTCTCCGGCATGCACGGGAGACAGGCTGCAGGCGGCGGTGAGCCGGGAGATGGATGGGCGGGGCGTTCTGGCAGAGACGCATCGCCACCGTGTTCCGCTGGGACTTCTGATGCTGGAACAGGGCTGGATCACGCAGGCGCAACTGCGCAGCGCTCTCGAGGGACAGCGGGCGCACCAGGCGGGCCGGCTTGGTCACTGGCTGATGGTGCGCGAAGGCGTGAGCGAGCAACTGGTGACGCGAGCGCTTGGATTGCAATGGAGCTGCCCGGTGCTGCCACTCGATCTTCACGATCCCGAGGGATTGAGCCCGCTGCTGCCGCGTTTGTTCGTTGACGCATTCGGCGCGCTGCCTCTGCGGATTGTCGCAGGAAAGCTCGTGTATCTCGGCTTCGAGGACCGCCTCGATTCTGCGGTGGCGTTGGCGCTGGAACGGATGTCCGGGCTGCGGGTGGAGAGCGGACTGGTGGCTGGTTCGCATTTCCGCCCCGCGCATAGCCGCATGCTGGAGGCGAAGTATCCGTCGGTGGAACTGCTGGAGGCATCCTCTGAACCAGCGCTGGTCCGAGCCCTGACCCGTGCGGTGGAGCGGACGAAACCGGTGGAGTCGCGCCTGGTGCGGGTTCACGACTGCCTGTGGCTTCGCATGTGGCGGCGGCGGCAGACGGGACATGTTCCCAATCCCTCTTCGGTGCAGGATATGATCTGCACGATTGCGTGCTAGGGTGATTCGATCGCGCTTTGCTGAACTTCCCGGGCGCATCGCCGATAAAGGATTTGGGAGGCGACACAGATGAGGGAAGTACACACGCTGATCGTGGACGACTCCTCGGTCATGCGGAAGATTGTCGAACGGTCTCTGCGCCAGGCAGGCATTGAGGCGATCGTGGTGCACGAGGCCGGCAACGGTATCGAGGCATTGGAACTGCTGCGCAGCGGGAAGATGGATTTGATTCTGAGCGACATTAACATGCCGGCGATGGATGGAATTGAACTGCTGCGCCAGATCAAGGAGCAGAACCTCGCGCCAGGGGTGCCGGTGGTAATGATCACAACGGAATCGAGCGAGGAGCACGTTCGCCAGGCGATCGCGTTGGGGGCCCGCGGTTATATCCGCAAGCCATTCACTGCGGATCAGGTGAAGGAACGGGTTTTGCCGCTGATCGAAGCGGCCTGACTGCGCACAGGCACGGTTGGAACCAGGCGCGCCCCGGGAGGCTGCGCGCCGAAAGGACGGAGTGCGGAATGGCAACATCGATGCGCGCATGTCTCAGCGAGATAGCGGATCCCCACAACCTGGATAGCGCGGTCGAGGAGGTATTTCGGACGATGCTGGGAACTGATTGCCGCCGCGACAGCGAAGCCCTGGCAGACGATCGGGAATGGGTGACTGCAGTGGTCGGTTTCGGTGGGCTGTTGAGCGGAGCGTGCGTGCTGCGGTGCGGTGGAAGGGCTGCGTGTACATTGGCGGAGCGGATGATGGGTACACCGTTCGTCGAGATCGACGGAACGGTCAAGGACGCGGCCGGCGAAATCTGCAACATGCTGGCGGGATCCTGGAAAGGCAAGTCGCCGGAGCTGGCGGCGCGCTGTGGGTTGTCGGTTCCCGCAGTGATCACCGGGTGCGACTACCGCCTGCACGTGCAGGCGCCGGAGTTTCGGCTGCAGCACGTATACGTGTTCGATGGAACACGGTTTGAAGTAACGATTCTGTGCGATGGATTAAAGTAGCTTCTCCCCGGGCCGGCGCTGGGATGGGATGGCGTGTTTCCGCCGCCTGGTCCAGGCCGGCCCGATTTTATGTCTAGAAGTGGGACACCATATTGAATCCCTTTTAATCTTCTGATCCTCCTGACGGTCCCCCATCTGCTTTGCACTCCTGTGCCCCGGGAGGAGCGTCAATGGACAGCGGCTATTACGCGGCGATGACGGGATTGATGGCGCGCACGCAAGCGCTGGACACGGCTGCTGCCAATCTGGCCAACGCGCAGACGCCGGGTTACCGCGCCGAGCGCGACTATTTCCGATCGGTGCTGGCCAGCAGCGATGCCGGCGATTCTCAGCTGGGGATGGCCGTTAACCGCTTTGGGCTGCTGGGCGGCGACCGGCTGAACCTGGAACAGGGCCCTCTGCAGCAGACGGGCAATCCTCTCGACCTGGCTGTGGAAGGCGAGGGATTCTTTCGGATCCAGACTCAAAATGGACCTCGGTACACGCGGGACGGAAGTTTTCACCGTTCGCAGGCGGGGACGCTGGTGACGCAAACCGGCGAGCCGGTGCTCTCCGCCGCGGGCAAGCCAATCTCCTTGCCGCCGGGCGAGGTGTCGGTGGGAGCGAACGGGGTGGTTTCGGTAGCTGGCGGGGCGGTGGATACGGTTGGAGTATTCACATTTCCCGCACAGGTCCAGCTTACGGCAGAGGGCGCGAACCGCTACGTGGCGCCGGCTGAGGTGACACCGTTGGCCGCCAAGGGCGCGACGATTCACCAGGGCGCGCTAGAGTCGGCCAATCAGGATGCGATCCAGGGCACGATGGATCTGGTGCTGATGCAGCGCCAGGCCGAGATGATGCAGAAGGCGCTCACGATCTTTCATACCGAGTTCAACAAGTTTGCCAGCGAGGATTTGTCGAGGGTGTAGAGGCAGGGACAAAGGGACAGAGGGACAAAGGGACAGAGGGACATAGGGTTTGACTGACAACTGAAAACTCTGCGAACTGTGAGATGAAGAGGAGAAGTCATGATTCGGGCACTGTATACAGCGGCGAGCGGCATGAGTGCGCAGCAGATGAACCTGGACACGATCGCCAATAACCTGGCCAACTCGTCGACCACCGGGTTTCGACAACTGCGGCTGCAGTTTCAGGACATGGTGTACCAGAACCTGGTGACGCCGGGTGCGGCGCAGAGCCAGTCGACCGTGGGGGCGGGACTGCAGATTGGTCTGGGAACGAAGTCCGCCGCCACCGAAGTAATCATGACGCAGGGCTCGCTGAACCAGACGTCGAATCCTCTGGACGTGGCGATCGAGGGCTCGGGCTTTTTCCAGGTGCAGCGGCCGGACGGCACAATTGCGTACACGCGCGCCGGACAGTTCCACATGAACAATCAGGGAACGATTGTGACCACGGACGGTGATCCACTGATTCCGACAATCACAATTCCGCCCAATGCCACCTCTGTGACTATCACGCAATACGGCATGGTCAACGCCACACTTCCGGGGCAGCAGAACCCATCTCAACTGGGGCAAATTCAACTGGCGACGTTTCCCAACCCCGGAGGACTGGAGAGCCTGGGTGCGAACCTGCTGGCGTCCACGCTGAGTTCCGGCGATGCCGTGCTGGGCAATCCCGGCGGCACCGAGGGGCTGGGAAAGCTGCAGCAAGGCTATCTCGAGAATTCGAATGTGGACGTGGTCACGGAGTTTGTGCAGATGGTATTGGCCCAGCGGGCCTATGAATCGAATTCGAAAGTGATCAAAGCCGCGGACGACATGTACACACAGGTCAACAACATGGCGCAGTAAGGATGATGAAGCGCATGCAACTCGACATGAGAACCGCATGCACCGCAGCCTTGATGGCGGCGTGCGTGATCGTGGCCCAGGCGGCAGGCTCCCGTGCGGTCGCGACGGGAGTAGGTGCACCGGCGTGGCGGGTGATCGAAGATCCGCATCTGGGCCGGCGCTGGGTGCTGGCAAGGGATCCCGAGCATCCGGGCGGGCCGGGAAAGCTGGTCGAGGAAGCGGCGGGAGCGGCGCAATCAGGAAGCGGCCCGAAGGCGCTTCCGGTGATTCGCGCAGGCGATCGTGTGCTGGTGGAAGAGAACACGCGAGTGGCCCGCGGACTGTTCGAGGCAGTTGCACTGGGCACGGCGCGGCCGGGCGCGAGCTTTCGCGTGCGGCTTTGTGTCGGCGGCCGGGTGGTGTGGGCCATTGCGATGGGTCCGGGCCGGGCGACCCTGGCCGGAGCGGATGAGGTGGGGCAATGAATGTTCGGCGAATGGCGGCGATGGTTATGGGAGTGGCGCTCGCGGCGCAGAGCTCGACCGCGATGGGGAAAAAGGCCAGAACACCGGATGGGAAGAAGGCGAGTCCGCCGGCGGCATCGCTCGAATCTTACGTGCAGCGCGTGCGGGCGCAGCAGGCGGCGGAGATCCGCACAACGGGTTCGATCTGGAGCCCGAACGGACAGCTCGTACGGCTGGGCACGGATGTGAAGGCCTTCCGGCTGCACGATGTGGTTTCGATCGTGGTGAGCGAAAGCCTGGCCGCATCGACCGACGGGCAGGTAAAGAACTCGCGCGCGTCGAATGCGAACTCGAGCGTGGCGGCATTGTTCGGCGCAATCAAGCCGGGCAACGCGCTGCAGAACCTGCTGAACCAGACATCGTCGTCGGGGTTGACGGCCCAGGGCCAGAGCAAGACGAACTCGAGCCTGACGACGACGTTCGGGGCCGAGGTGGTGGATGTGCTGCCCAACGGGATGCTGGTGGTGCAGGCGACGCGGCAGTTGACGTTCTCGCAACAGACGCAACTGATCCGGTTGCGGGGTTTGGTGCGCCCGGAAGATGTGAGTGCGCAGAACCAGGTGCAGTCGGCGGCCATGACCGATCTGGAACTGGAAGTTACGGGCAAAGGAATCGTGAACGACTCGACGTACCGGCAGAATCTGCTGGTGCGGTTTCTAGAGAGGCTGATCGTGTTCTGAGAGCAGGGATCAGGGTACAGGGGACAGGGTGCAGGGAGTGATAAGGACGGGATTGGATATGGTGGCGCGAAGAGTCGCGATCGTTGGGCTGGTGATGTGCGCCGCGCTGGGGATGGCGGTGACGGCGGAGACTTCGCCGCAGAAGGCTCGAGTGAAGGACATCGCCACCATCGAGGGGATTCGCGACAACCAGCTCGTCGGTTATGGACTGGTGGTTGGGTTGCGTGGGACCGGCGACAGCTCGCAGACGGTGTTCCCGGCGCAGACGCTGATCTCGGCGTTACAGCGGATGGGCATCACGGTGCCGCAGACGGGGTCGAACTCGGCCAGCAACATGCAGGTCAAGAATATGGCTGCGGTGTTCGTAGTGGCCACGCTGCCGCCGTTCAGCCGGCCGGGCTACAAGATGGATATCACGGTGTCGTCGGCCGGAGATGCGCGATCGCTGGAAGGAGGAATTCTCCTGATGACTCCGCTGTATGGGCCGGACGGGCAGATCTATGCCGAGGCACAGTGGTCGCTGGTGCTGGGCGGATAAATGGCAACGGGCGGCGGCAATGCGCGCCAGATGAATCATCCGACGACCGGGCGGATTCCCGGAGGGGCGCTGGTGGAGCGGGGAGTCAGCCTGGACCTGACGCAACTGCGCTCACTCAACGTGGTGCTGAATGATGCCGATTTTCATACGTCCGAGCGTCTGGCTAAGGAGATCGACTCCGTGCTTGGGCCGCACCGGGCACGGGCCATCGACAGCCGGAGGGTGGAAGTCGAGATTTCGAACGGGGAGGATCGTGCGGCGCTGCTCGATCGGATCGAAGAAGTCGAGATCGAGGTAAGCCCGCGGGCTCGGGTCGTGGTGAACGAGCGCACGGGTACGGTGGTGATCGGGGGAACCGTACGGCTGCAGCCGGTCTCGATTCTGCATGGCGGGTTGAGCGTGAATGTGGTCTCGGAGTTCCAGGTGTCGCAGCCCGGTCCATTGTCGAATGGAACGACGCAGTTGGTGCAGCAGACGAAGATCGAGGCTCAGGACAGGCCGGTGAACCATATCGAGCTGAAGGCGGGCGCCACCGTAGAGGACCTGGTGCAGGAGCTGCAGCGCACCGGGGCGGGCGCGCGCGACGTGATCTCGATTCTGCAGGCGATGAAAGAGGCAGGCGCGCTCGAAGCGGACCTGGAGGTGCTGTAATGCAGCAAGCTGGAATGCAGTTGCATGGAGTGATGGCCGGAGTGGAGAATTCTTCGCGCAGCGCGGTTTCTGAGAATCGTCTTATCCGGGCAGCGCATGAATTTGAAGGCCAAATGCTGAAAGAATTGCTAAAACCAATGGCATCCGGTGGATTGGATGGCAGTGGGGATGATGGAGAATCCGGTGGGGTTCTCGGGCAATTTGCCGCCGAGGCCTTGGGACGGGGGCTGAGCGAACGGGGAGGGCTGGGGATCGCGAATCAGATCCTGAGCCAGCTTTCCCGGAAGGGGTAATAACCCTGGAACGGCAACAGTAACCGGAGATGAGCACTTGGATACCGGCCTGAGAGGCTTTGAAGGACTAGAGTCATTTGCACAGTTGCCGATGCAGGGAGTGAGGGGTGGAACATATGGAAATTCGCAATGACATGGACGGACTGAAGTCGCTGCTCGGTATTTCGCAGGCAGCCCCGAACCAGGTGCAGGCCGGCAAGGGCGCCGGGGTACGGGATGCAGGGCCGCTTTCGGCCGATACGGCGACACTGAGCAGTGCCGGCAGCGTGGTGGCTCAGGACGCCGCAGACGGCGGCGTTCGCATGGACAAAGTGGCCGCCGTGCAGGCGGCATTGGCAGCGGGGACATACAGTGTTCCTTCGTCGGCGGTGGCGTCGCGTGTGGTGGACGCGATGCTGGGCGCCGGGCGGTAGTGCTGATCATTACGCGGCTGGAGCGGGTCGAATCCAAAGGAAGGAATCATGCAGGCGCTGGTAATTCGCCGGATCGATCCGGAGCTGAAGCAGGTGGTCCAGGAGGCGTCGCGGGCGTTGGCCCTGCTCGATGCGAACCGGTTGGAAGAACTGGCCTGCGCTTGCCGCGCGTTGCGCTGTGATCCGGCTGAAAGGCTTGAGCTCCGGCGCCAGGCGCGGGAGGCAGCGGGGGAGATGGCGGTCTTTGCACGGGTGCTGGATGCGACGCGAGCCAATTTACAGGTGATGAATCGTCTGAGGGCCTTGCGCGAAGGACGCATCTCTTACGCGGAGGGCGCCGGTGCTCGGATTGGGGAGGCGCGGGATGGGGACGATTAATTCCGCATTCAGCCTGATCTCGGGTGCGCTGAACGCAGACCAGTCGGCTTTGAGTATCGTTGCGGGCAATGTGGCCAATGCCAATACGCCGGGGTACACCCGGGAGACGCCTACGTGGAGCGAGAACACGCCGGTAACGATCAACGGGCGGACGTATGGAACGGGTGTCACGCAGACAGGCGCCAGTTCGGTGCGCGACCGCATTCTGCTCAAGCGCCTCGACCAGCAGCAGCAGCTTGCGTCGGCATCGGGGACCCGGCTTTCCGCGCTGAACCTGCTTCAGAGCCTTTTTACTCCGGCATCGGGGGCAAGCGGCTCGACGGCCGGCGATATTGGCAGCGCGATGACGGGTTTCTTCAACTCATTTTCGCAAATGGAAGCGAATCCCGGAGACCATGCGTTGCGCCAGCAGGTGCTTTCCTCGGCGCAGATGCTGGCCGGGGATATTTCGAGCGCAGCAGCAAGCATGGCCGATCAGCGGTCCGCGGTTGACCAGGAGGCGGCCGGAGTTGTTACGCAGGTAAACGCACTCACGGCGTCGATTGCGCAACTGAACCAGCAGATCCAGTCGCTGTCGGCGAACGGGGACGCCGGGCCGCTCGAGGATCAGCGGCAGCAGGACATTTCCAGGCTGTCGCAACTGGTGGGAATCAACCAGATCGTGACGGAGAATAACGGCCTGACGATAACCACGGCTTCGGGGCGGATGCTTGTTTCCGAAGGAGTGAGCACGAACCTGACGACGGGCACCGTGAACGGCGTGACGGCGTTTTTTCTGGGCACAGACGACGTGACAGGCGAGTTGACCGGAGGCGGGGGCCAGCTAGGCGGGTACCTGACGGCTCGCGACGAGGACATTCCGCAGGTGATGGGTGCGCTGGACCAGCTTGCCTTTGGAATTGCGACGGAAGTGAATGCGCAAAACGCGGCCGGATTGGATTTGAATGGGAACGCCGGAGCAGCGATTTTCGCGCAGCCAGGCGTGGTGGCCGGGGCGGCCCTGCACATGCGCGTGGCTATGACCGACCCCAACCAGATTGCGGCCGCAGGCGCGGGAAAAGGGGCAGGGGATAATTCCAATGCGATAGCGTTGGCGAGGCTGGCTTCGCAGGCCAATCCGCCGATCTTAACCGGGCTGGTGTTACCGGACGGGACGACGCTTCTGGCTGGGCAGACGCTGCTCGGCGGACAGACTCCAAGCGGCTCGTATTCGGGACTTGTCAGCCGGCTGGGCTCGACTGTCTCTCAGGTGCAGACCGAGAATGAGGCGGAGAATGCGTCTGTATCGCAATTGCAGACGCAGAACAATGCGCTTTCGCAGGTGAATCTGAATGACGAGGCTGCGGCGCTGACCATGCTGCAGCGAAGCTACCAGGCGGCTTCGCAGGTATTTGCCATACTGAACTCGATCATGGCGTCGGCGCTGAACCTGGGCTCGCAGACGACCGTGGGGTAACGGTGCGGAATAAGGAATAGGTAGGCAATGCGCGTGGATCCAAGTTATGTGACGAATCTTGTAGGCGCCCTGAACAGCACGCAGGCCAGGGCGCAGCAACTCACGTCACAGATTTCGAGCGGTGTGCGGGTGAACTCGCTGAGCGACGATCCGCTGGCCGCGGGAGAAAACGTTCTGCTTCTGAACCAGATGCAGCAGGATGATTCGTTCACGCAGTCGTCGGGGATGATTACGGGGCAACTGCAGGTGGCCGACTCGGCGCTTGGACAGGTGGTCTCGCAGTTGACGCAGGCGATTTCTCTGGCGACGGCTGCGAACAACGGGACAATGAGCGCGAATGATCGAGCGTCGATTGCCAACCAGCTTGCAGGCATCCGGTCAGAGATGCTGAGCCTGGCGAATTCAAGCTACCAGGGGCAGTACATCTTTAGCGGAGGGCAGATGGCGAATCCTCCGTTCTCGCTGAACGCGGCGGTATCGCCGGCGACCGTAGTGTACGGTGGCGACAGCGGAGTGAATTTCCTCGAGACGCCGAACGGGCAGCAGATCCAGATGAATGTGCCGGGCGATCAGATATTTGCGGGATCGGGGTCGACCAGCGTATTTGGCGCGCTGAACAGGCTGATTGCGGACTACTCAGCGGGCAACGTGGACACGTCGCAGGCGGTGGCCGATACCACGGCTCTGAATACGGCCCTGGGGTATGTTTCGCAGCAGCGAGTGACGATCGACAATTCGATCACGCAGCTCAACGCGGCAAGCGGCGCCGTGAGCAGCCAGGCGACGCAGTTAACCGCGGCGCAGACGAACCTTATGCAGGCGGATGTGGCGCAGATTGCCACGCAACTTGCGCTGGCACAGACGCAGCAGACGGCGCTCGAGTCAGTGATTGCGCAGATGGCCTCGGGAAGCCTGTTCGACAAGTTGCGGGGTTGACGCAGGCTGGATTTTCGCGGGCTAACGATCCGGCATTGCGACTTCTGCGATAGAGGCGGCATCGCTATACTGGGGGAACGAGACCTGCCTTGTTCGAACCGATCCGTTTCCTGTGGAATGCGACGCGCGGCTCGCGGCTTAGGCCGTGGCGCAGCGAGTATTTACGCTGGCGGATTGAAACCTATTCCGGACTGTGGGCGGAAAAGCTGACGCTGCGGGAGATGGTCGCATTTGTGTGGACATCGCGCTGGGAACTTCTGCGATTTCTGGTGTGGACGGGCGACGTGAAACGCGAGGCGTTGCGCCGGCCCTGAGTGCGTTGCGGGCAACCGTCCAGGTGCAGGGACGACCCTTCGCGATCTGGGGGCCACGGGAGTTGGTTGCGCGCGGCTCGTGTGCCGGCGGAAGTCAATGTAAGCCCCACCGATCATCGCTTGCCGGGTAGTGCAGTGCCGCATCCAAACATACATGCAGACCCGGATTCTGTGCGTTGACGACGACCTGGCAGTGCTCAGGTCCCTTGAGTCCGTGCTGGTGTACAGCGGCTTCGAAGTGGATGCGGTTTCAACTGTGCCTGCGGCGCTCGATCTGATCAACCGGAAAAGATACGACGTTCTTCTTGCGGATTTGAATGTGGGAGAGGCGGGCGACGGGTTCACGGTGGTGAGCGCGATGCGGAGGGTGCAGCCCGATGCCTGCACATTCATCCTGACGGGCTACCCCGACATTGAATCGGCGATCCGGGCGATTCGGGCGCAGGTGGACAACTATTTTGCGAAGCCGCTGAATGTCGACGAACTGTTGGCGGCCATTGTAGAGACGCGAACAGGGAAGCGCTCCATCAGCAAACTGGCCGCGCCAATAAAGCTGCACGAGTTTGTGCGGACGCACAGCGTCGTTCTGTGCGAACGTTGGCTGGAGGCTACCCTCAAAGATCCGGAGGTGGCGGCGCTCAAGCTGAGCCGGGAAGAGCGCATTGACCATGTACCCGTCCTGCTGGAAGAACTGGCGCGAGCGATGGAGGACTCGGCCGAAGTTCTGACCGATACGATGACGGAGAGCGCGCGCAAACACGGACGGCTGCGCTACGAGCAGGGGTACACGATTCCGCAGGTGGTGGCGGAGGCTCGCGTACTGCAGCAGGTGCTGAGTTCGGCGATTCAGCGGGATCTTCTTTCGATTGACCTGAGCGCGCTGGTCCCGGACACGTTCCGGATTGGCGAATTCGTGGAAGCAGCGCTGGAAACGTCGGTTCGAGCATACCAGGCACAAATTCCGAAATCGCTCCAGGCATCGATATCGCTGCTCTACAAGTCGCCGCATCTGGGGGTGGCGATCGCCAACGAGAACCACATCATCGATGCCAACGACGCCCTGCTGAACATGATCCAGTACTCGCGCGAGCAGATGCTGGCAGGCGAGATCGACTGGCTTGAGATGACGCCGGAGGAGCTTCGTTACCGCGACCTCAATGCGGTGGAACAGATTCGCGAGTATGGCGCGTGCGTTCCGTTCGAGAAGGAATTCATTTTGCCGGACAGCTCCAGGCTGCCCTTCCTGGTGGGAGCGGTACGGCTTGGGATCGAGCCCCTGCAATGGGCGGTATACATCGTGAATCTTCAGGAGCAGCGCAGGCTCACCACCGTGGAGCGCAAGGTGCGCGAGTGGGAGTCGCGGCACGCGATCATCAATCACCTGGCGCACGAGATCAACAACCCGCTGGCCGCGCTGATGTTCACGGTTCACCTGATGCGGACTCACTCGAATGTGTCCAGCGACATGCGCGAGCTGGTGAGCAATGCCGAGGATATGCTGCAGCGGGTTGCGGCGGTGGTGAAGCAGGTGCTGGCGGAGAGCCAGGGAAGCGAGACAGGGGAATACAGGCAAAAGGGCTCCTGAGGCCCGCGATCTCGGGACCGGCAGCCGCAGCGACTACCACCCATCAATTTGAATGAGGAGCTTATCGTTGCGACTGAAGTTGCACCCTTTCGCAATGCGGTCCGGTTCCCCATCCTTTTCACAAACATAACGTGAAAAGGACGGGGCGCGGGAAGGCTTACGCGAAGCCGATGATGTGGAGCTTTAGTGAACGCGGACGTCGCCAGAGCCGGTCTGGGCGCGGACGGTGGGGCCGCCGCCGCCGACTTTGCCGGTGATGTGGTGTTTGTCAAACGAGCCCTGCACTGCCATCTCGTGTTCGGTGTGGATGCTGCCTGATCCGGTGGATGCGTCGAGGGTGAAGCCGGCGCTGCCGGGCCACAACTCGATGTTTCCCGAGCCGGTCTCGAGGCGCCAGTCGCTGGTGGGAGCGCCGCCGGCCTTGATGTCCCCGGAGCCGGTTGTGGCCTTGAGCGCGCCGCGCAGATCGCGCAGTTCGATGTTCCCTGAGCCGGTTTCGGCCTTGACGTCGCCATCGCCGGACTGCT
>Ga0157369_10001818_pt1 | contig 25829 bp, 24 predicted proteins | sample C25metaG_FD_113461 | JGI IMG/M metagenome (GOLD analysis project Ga0157369, IMG submission 113461) | Corn rhizosphere microbial communities from Kellogg Biological Station, Michigan, USA - C2-5 metaG | ecosystem: Host-associated > Plants > Roots > Rhizosphere > Soil | place: USA: Michigan... | reverse complement strand
ATCCAGTCCGCGATCGCCGACGCCATCGCGCAGCGCAGGATCGCTGCGGGTTTTACCGAAACCCGGCGCTTGTCCGGCAGCACCACGGCCTCCAGCCGCACCAGATCCTCGCCGCCGCAGCCGTCGGCGCCATGGATGTCGGGAATGCTGGGGGCAATCGCAATCTCCTCGGTCAGCGCCAACCGGCAGGCCGATGGCAGCGGCGGCGCGGCCTGCTCGGCCGGCTTGTCAGCCTCGGCAGGCGCCTGTTTTGCGGCCGCGGGCTTTTCGGGCTCGGCTGCTGGTGCTTCCGTCGGCCGCGGCTTGGGCAACGGCACCGATGCCGGGAGTGCGGCCCGGCGCAGCTTCGGCCGCTTCTCCCGGAACAGGTCGCCCCAGGGTTCCTGCGACCAGAAGCCGGGCCTGCGCGCCGCCACAGCGGGTTCGGTTGCTGCGAAAATCACCAGCAGGACGGCAGCGACGGCAACCATTGGCCTTTCGCCGCAGGCCAGGCTGCCACAAGGGCATTTGCGGCTTGCTTTCTCCGCGCTAAAGTTCATGGCAATTCCGTGAAGACCTGCTCCGTGAAGACCTGCGGCAAGCGATAACACCATTGGGAGGAACGTTCGTATGCGTGGTTTGATGCAAGACTGGCCTTTGCTTTGTCACCGGATTATCGAGCACGCGGCGGCGGTTCATGGAACACAGGAAATCGTAACGCGATCGATCGAAGGCCCCATCCATCGCACCAATTACGCCGAAATTCGCGATCGTGCGCTGAAGGTCTCGCAGCGCCTCGATCGCGACGGCATCAAGCTCGGCGACCGTGTCGCCACCATCGCCTGGAACACCTGGCGCCATCTCGAGGCCTGGTACGGCATCATGGGCATTGGCGCGATCTGCCATACCGTCAATCCGCGCCTGTTTCCTGACCAGATCGCCTGGATCATCAATCACGCGGAAGACCGCGTGGTGATGACGGATACCACCTTTGTGCCGATCCTGGAAAAGATCGCCGACAAGCTTGCGAGCGTGGAACGCTACGTCGTGTTCACCGACAAGGCGCACATGCCGCAGACCAGGCTGAAGAACGCGATCGCCTATGAAGACTGGATCGCGGAAGCGGACGGAGATTTCAAGTGGAAGACGTTTGACGAAAATACCGCGGCCGCGATGTGCTACACCTCCGGCACTACGGGCGATCCCAAGGGCGTGTTGTATTCGCATCGCTCCAACGTGCTGCATGCGCTGATGGCCAACACCGGCGATTCCCTGGGCGCAAACGCAGGGGATACCATGCTGCCAGTGGTTCCGCTGTTCCATGCCAACAGCTGGGGTATCGCGTTCTCGGCACCCTCGATGGGCACCAAGCTGGTGCTGCCCGGCGCCAAACTCGACGGCGCGTCGGTCTTCGAACTGCTGGAGACCGAGAAGGTGACGCATACCGCCGGTGTTCCGACGGTGTGGCTGATGCTGCTCAATCATATCGCCGCCAACAATCTGAAGCTGCCGCACTTGAGATTTGTGGTCTGCGGCGGCTCGGCAATGCCGCGTACGATGATCAAGGCGTTCGTCGACATGGGGGTAACGGTGCGTCACGCCTGGGGCATGACCGAGATGAGCCCGATCGGCACTCTCGCCGCGCTGAAACCGCCGTTCGCGGAACTCACCGGCGACGCCCGGCTCGATATCCTGCAGACCCAGGGCTACCCGCCGTTCGGCGTCCAGATGAAAATCACCGACGATGCCGGCAAAACCCTGCCGTGGGACGGCAAGACATTCGGCCGGCTGAAAGTTGCCGGCCCCGCGATATCGAAGGCCTATTTCCGCATCGATAGCGACATTCTCGACGAGGAAGGCTATTTCGACACCGGTGACGTCGCGACCATCGACAAGCACGGATATATGCGGATCACCGACCGCTCCAAGGACGTCATCAAATCCGGCGGCGAATGGATTTCGTCGATCGAGCTGGAAAATCTCGCGGTTGGACATCCCGCGGTGGCGGAAGCCGCCGTGATCGGCATCCATCATCCGAAATGGGACGAGCGGCCGCTTCTTATCGTGCAACTCAAGCAGGGCCAGAAGGCGACACGCGAGGACATCCTGAAATTCATGGATGGCAAGATCGCCAAATGGTGGATGCCGGATGACATCGTGTTCGTCGACGGCATTCCGCACACCGCGACTGGAAAAATCCTCAAGACCGCGCTGCGCGACCAGTTTAAGGCCTACAGTTTCCCGAACGCCGCGGCGTAGGATCCTTCTTACCTCTCTCCGCACTGCGCGGGGAGAGGTTGAGAGCGACCCTAATCCACCCTTGAATTTGCCGCAGGTCCGTGGTCTCAAACGGGCCAGTTTACAAGCCCGGCGCATGTCGCCCGGCAATGTTCCAACCCGGCAGATTTTGACCGATGGCCCGCAGGTTTTCCGCTCCCTATCAGTCGGAGCCCGTGTCCAGCCTCGCTTCATGGGCGCGCAACCTCGCGGTGTTCTCGGTGGTCGCGGTCGTGGTCTCGATCCTCATCGTCCGCTTCGGCTTCCTCGAAATGAAACCGGCGCTGGCGACGTTCTTCGGCGCGCTGGCCTGCGCCGGTCTTTCCATTCTGGTTGGCCTCGCCGCCTTTGTCGCGATCTGGCAGAACGGATCGCGCGGCATGAGCCGCATCCTGCTGGCGCTGTTGATCGACGCGGTGGTGCTCGCTTATCCCGCCTATCTCGGCCTGCAATATCGCAAGCTGCCGCCGATCCACGACATCACCACCGATCCGATCGATCCGCCGCGCTTCGACGCCCTGGCGCGGCTGCGCACCGGCGACGGTGCCAACACCGCCGTTTATGCCGGGCTGTATTCCGCCGAACTGCAGCGGATGGCCTATCCCGATATCGAGACGTTGGAACTCGAGGTCCCCGTGCAACGCGCCTATGAGGTCACGATGCATCTGGTCGCCAAGCGGAAATGGCTTGTCATCGACGAGCGCGCGCCGCAGCCGCCGCGCCGCGTCGGCCGCATCGAGGCGGTGGCGCGGACCCCGATCATGGGTTTCCGCGAGGATGTGTCGATCCGCGTCACGCCCGATGGCGAGGGGTCTCGGGTCGATATCCGCTCCTCGTCGCGCTATTTCGAAAGCGATCTCGGCAGCAACGCCGCGCGCATCGCCAGGCTGATCGACGACATCAACGACGCCGTCGACAACGCCAAACCGGTGGTGAAAAAGCCGCAGGCGCCGGTCAAGGTTCAGCCCAAGGTGGTCAAGAAATAGGGCGAATGGCGAGTGGCGAAATAGCGAATAGAAGATAGGGCCGAGAGCCGAACCGCACTTCCCTATTCGCCATCAGCCATTCGCCAACCTGTACGTCCCGCCGATCACGGGATCGCCGTCGGTCGCAACGATCCCGCGCGCCACCAGATCCTCCAGATGCGCCAGGACGGAATAGCCGGCGGCAGCCGTCAGCCGCGGGTCGATGCCGATATAGATCGCGCGCACCATGGTGGGAATATCGGCTTCGCCTTTCGCAAGACGGTGCAGGATCGAGGCTTCGCGGGCCTGGCGGTGCCGGATCAGGAAGCGCACATAGCGCGGACCTTCCGGGATTTCCGGTCCGTGACCCGAAAAATACAGATTTTCGTCGCGCCGGGTCAGCCGCTCCAGCGAGGCCATGTAGTCGATCATCGATCCGTCCGGCGGCGCCACGATCGAGGTCGACCAGCCCATCACGTGGTCGCCGACGAACATTGTTTTTCGATTCTGCCAGGCGAATGCCATATGGTTGGCGGTATGGCCCGGCGTCGCCACCGCCTGCAGCGCCCAACCAGCACCTTCGACGGTGTCGCCGTCGCGCATTTCAATGTCGGGCTTGAAGTCGCGGTCGGCGCCGGATTCCGAGGAGATCTTTTCGCTCTCATAGCGCGGCCGCGACGCGCGATGCGGACCCTCGGCATAGACGGTGGCGCCGGTCGCAGCCTTGATCCGCGCGGTATTTGGCGAATGGTCGCGGTGAGTGTGGGTGACCAGAATATGGGTCACGGTTTCCCCGCGCACGGTGTCGAGCAGCGCCGCCGCGTGGGCCTCATCGTCGGGCCCGGGATCGATGATCGCGACCTTGCCACGGCCTACGATGTAACTCACCGTGCCGGTGAAGGTGAATGGGCTCGGATTGTTGCAGAGAATCCGCCGCACGCCGGGTCTGACATCATCGACCACGCCGGGCTGAAGCGGAAAGTCGCGGTTGAACGGGACGTCGTCGTTGTCGGCCATGGGGCGGTGCTCAATTTTGGGAAGTTGCCCGTCATCCTGAGGTGCGAGCTCTTGCGAGCCTCGAAGGATGGCGGGCACCACCCTCTCGTCATCCTTCGAGGCGCGCCAAAAGGGGGCGCGCACCTCAGGATGACGCGCATTGGGATCTTACGAAAACGCCTGAATGCCGGTGATGGCGCGCCCCAGGATCAGGGCGTGGACGTCGTGGGTGCCTTCATAGGTGTTGACGGTTTCCAGGTTCGCGGCGTGGCGCATCACATGATATTCGATCTGGATGCCGTTGCCGCCGTGCATGTCGCGGGCCATGCGCGCGATGTCGAGCGCCTTGCCGCAATTGTTGCGCTTGACGATGGAAATCATCTCCGGCGCCATCTTGCCTTCGTCCATCAATCGTCCGACCCGCAACGAGGCCTGCAGGCCGAGCGCGATGTCGGTTTGCATGTCCGCGAGCTTTTTCTGCACCAGCTGCGTCGCCGCCAACGGCCGATTGAACTGCTTGCGGTCGAGCGTGTATTGCCGCGCGCGATGCATGCAGTCTTCCGCCGCCCCCATCGCGCCCCAGGAAATGCCGTAGCGGGCGCGGTTCAGGCATCCGAACGGCCCCTTCAGGCCCGATACGTTGGGCAACAGCGCGCTCTCCGGCACCACCACCCCTTCCATCACGACCTCGCCGGTGACGGATGCGCGCAACGAGAGCTTGCCGCCGATCTTCGGCGCCGAGAGGCCCTTCATGCCCTTTTCGAGAATGAAGCCGCGGATATGGTTGTTATGCTCGGCTGATTTCGCCCACACCACGAACACATCGGCGATCGGCGCGTTGGAAATCCACATCTTGGTGCCGGTCAGCCGGTAACCGTCGGATACCTTCTCGGCGCGGGTCTTCATGCCGCCGGGATCGGAGCCGGCATCCGGCTCGGTCAGGCCAAAACAGCCGACCCATTCGCCGGTGGCGAGCTTGGGCAGATATTTCTTGCGCTGGTTCTCGTCGCCATAGGCATAGATCGGATGCATCACCAGCGAGGACTGCACCGAATTCATCGAACGATAGCCGGAATCGACGCGCTCGATCTCGCGCGCAACCAGGCCATAGGCGACGTAACTCGCATTGGCGCAGCCATATTCTTCCGGTAGCGTGATGCCGATCAGGCCGAGTTCGCCCATCTCGTGGAAGATGTCGCGATCGACCTTCTCTTCCAGATAGGCCTTGGTGATGCGCGGCAGCAGCTTGTCCTGCGCATAGGCCCGCGCGGTGTCGCGGATCATGCGCTCGTCTTCGGTGAGCTGCTCGTCGAGCATGAACGGATCGTCCCACTGGAAATTCACCGGGGACGGCTTGTCCTTGGTCTGAGGGCGCACGCTCATGAGAATTCCTTTCGCATCATTATATTTATTTTAGAGCGATAGTAGCACAAGCGCAATTGCGTTGGTTTCGTCATTTTGGGGCGCGAGTGAAACGAGCGAACCCTCTCGAGATTCCCCGATGTGTAATTGCACATCTGAGGTCCGGCTCTTCGAGCCATCCCGGAATGACGGCGTTCGGCTACCCTTCAAGCAGTTCGTTGGAGACGATCTCGATGCCGAAGCCGGACAGTCCCTTGTAGTCGTGCACCGACGACGTCAGATGACGGATCGAGGTGATGCCGAGATCGCGCAGGATCTGGGCGCCCACACCGACCTCGCGCCATTGCCGGTTGCGGTCGGCTTCCGCGGAATTCTCTTCCGGCAGCGGCGCAACCGGAACGCCGGCGGCACCGTCACGCAGGTAAACCAGCACGCCGCGGCCGGCCTTCTCGAAATGTTCGAGCACGACCTGCATGCGCTTCGGCGCGGTGAAGATGTCCTTGACGATGTTGGGCTTGTGAAAGCGGGTAAGCACGTTCTTGCCGTCGCCGATGCCATTATAGACGAACGCGACGTGGGCAATGGAATCGAACGGCGAGCGATAGGCATAGCCCTGCAGCAGCCCGATCGGGCTCTCCGTGGTGAAGGTCGCTACCCGCTCGATCAGTTTCTCGCGCGCCTGGCGATAGGCGATCATGTCGGCGATGGTGACGTGCTTGAGCTTGTGGGCGGCTGCGAACCGCGCCACCTGCTCGCCCTTCATGACGGTGCCGTCGTCGTTCATCAACTCGCTGATGACGCCGACCGGCGGCAGCCCGCTCAGCTTGCAAAGATCGACCGCGGCCTCGGTATGGCCGGAGCGCAAGAGCACGCCGCCGTCGCGCGCGATCAGCGGAAACACGTGACCGGGCCGCGCGAAATCGTTGGCGCCGGCATTCGGATTGGCCAGCGCGCGGCAGCAGGAGGCGCGTTCGTCTGCCGAAATCCCGGTGCCGCCATCGGGCTTGTAGTCGATCGACACCGTGAAGGCGGTGGTGTGACTGGATTCGTTATGCGCGACCATCGGATCGAGCCGCAGCCGGCGCGCGTCTTCGCCTGTGATCGGCGCGCAGACGATGCCCGAGGTATGGCGGATGATAAACGCCATCTTCTCGGCGGTGCATAGCGACGCCGCGACGATCAGGTCGCCCTCGCCTTCACGATCGTCGTCATCGGTGACGACGACGAGTTCGCCATGGGCGAAGGCATGCAAAACTTCCTGGATCGGATCGGCCATCGAAGGTCTCACTTCTGTGCTGGGAGCATTAGCCGGACTCGTCAGCCTGCGCCAGTATCATTACGCAGGGCAAACAGGATCACCCGGCGGGCACGCACGATCTTCTGCGGATCGATTTCCAGCCCGATCATGAACAGCATGAAGATCAGGCCAAGCTCGGAGATGATGCGGATCGATTTGACCCACCCCATCCCGAATGGACCAATCAAGAACCCGGCGATAAGGTAGGCTGGGGATCAGCGGCTGGCGGAAGAAATGGGCCAGAAGCCCAAGCACCCAAGCGAACAGGACGCATCAAGTGATATCGCGAATAAACTCGTGCATGACTCAAGGGTTCCCCTCGCCGCAACCTAAGGGCATGCGCGCGAAGGTCAAACCAGCCATGCGTCACATTCGGATCGGCTGCTTTTTTCACGCGATTCTGGCATGCCTGATGACGATGCCGGTGTCGGCCGCGCAGGCACAGACCGCCGCCGGCGTCGAGCAGACCTTCGCCGGTTCGCTGACCGCCATGCCATCCGAAAATCTCGGCGTATCCGGCGCATTCTACGTTCCGGCCTATTCGAGCATCTCGATGAGCCAAGGCAAATTGCGGGCGGATTTCTCGGTGACGCTGAGCATCCACAACGCCTCGGAAACGCGGCCGCTGGTGCTGCGCCGGGTCGCCTATTTCGACACCGGCGGGAAAATGGTGGAAAATTACCTCAAGGCACCGGTGGCGCTGAAGCCGTTCTCGACAATCGAGGTCTTCGTCCCCACTACGGACGTGCGGGGCGGATCCGGCGCCAATTTCGTGGTGGACTGGGCAGCCACAGGTGAGATCGCCGAACCGGTGGTCGAGGCGCTGATGTTCGGCAGCCTGGGCAGCGGGCATTACGCGTTCATCAGCCAGGGTCGGCCGGTAAAACTGGTCGGCAAGAACTAACCTGCAGGGAAGCCGCAGTAGCCGGCTCCTCAACGAGAAAAAAGGGACGACGCCCCATGACATCACCGCCATTCGATTTCGCACCCCTGCTCCCGGCGGGACTGCCCGCGGCCGCGGCGAAATGGACCGGACTTGCAAAATACAGCTTTGTCGGCGGCAATAATGATCCAGACCAGGTCCCGGTCGAGGGTCTGATCGACGCCGTTAGCGCGGTGCTCAAGCGCGAAGGCAAGACGCTCGCCACCTACGGCCTCGCCAGCGGTCCGCAGGGTTACCGCCCCCTGCGCGAGTTCCTGACGGCAAAACTCAAGCGCGATGCCGGCATCGGCTGCGTCGCTGACGACATCCTGATCGTCTCCGGCTCGCTGCAGGCGCTCGACCTCGTCAACGCCACGCTGCTGGCCCGCGGCGATACCGTCATCGTCGAGCAGGACACCTATCAGGGCGCGCTGAACCGGTTGACGCGGCTCGGCGTCAATGTGGCCGGCATTCCGCTCGACCAGCAGGGCATGCGGATGGACGCGCTGGCGGCAACGCTTGCCGACCTCAAGCGCCGCGGCATCACGCCGAAATACATCTACACCATCCCGACCGTGCAGAATCCAACCGGAACCATCATGCCGCAGGCGCGCCGCGCCGAACTTTTGAGGCTCGCAGAACAATACGGCGTGCCGATCTTCGAGGACGATTGCTATGCCGACCTGATCTGGGACGGACAGCGGCCGCCCGCGCTCCATGCGATGAGTCAGAGCGGCGGCGTCATCCATATCGGTTCGTTTTCCAAATCGATCGCGCCGGCGCTGCGGGTCGGGTTCATCGTCGCGCCCTGGGCGATGCTGTCGCGGATGCTGGCGCTGAAGACCGACGCCGGCTCCGGCGCGCTCGAGCAGATGGTGCTCGCGGAATATTGCGCGCCGCATTTCACCTCACACGTGCCGAAGCTGACGCGCGGGCTGCGCGCCAAGCTCGACACGCTGATGGAAGCACTCAACGAGCAGTTCGGTACATCAGCGGAATTCGAAGATCCCAAGGGCGGCATCTTCCTGTGGGTGAAGTTGCCGGACAATGTCGATACGCTGAAGCTCTACCAGGCGGCGCTCGCCGCAGGCGTCGCCATCAATCCGGGGCCGGAATGGTCGACCGACAAGACCTATGCCGGCAGCCGGTTGCGGCTGTGCTTCGCCAGTCCATCGCATGAGCAAATCCGCGAAGGCGTCGCCGTGCTCGCCGAAGTGTGCCGCAAGGAATTCGGCGTGCCGGCTAGAATCGCGAATGTGGAAAAGCGGGCGAAGGGCTAAGGTTCGCAAGACGGCGGCAGACTCTGGATTGCTTCGCGGAGCCTGTCATCGGGCGCGCATTCGCGCGAACCGTTGGCTCGCAATGACGGGAATACTGCGACGGGAATACTGCGTCATTGCGAGGAGCGGAAGCGACGAAGCAATCCATTCTTTGGCTTCCAGATCGCCGCCCCTTACCGCACCGCGAACGGCGCTTGATACGGCCTTCCGAACGGCACGCCGTTGATCACGGTCTGCACCGGCTTCAGGTAGGCCTTGCCGTCGCGCTTGTTGTTGCGGGTATCGAGGAACGACACCGGCCCTTCCACCAGCTCCATGATCGCGACGTCGCCGGGGGCGCCGATCTGCAGCGTACCGATCTTCGGCGCGCGGTTGATGATTTTCGCCGGCGCGGTGGTCGCCATCGTCACCACCTGCTCCAGCGAAAAGCCCAGTATCATGAACTTGCTCATCACATTCGGCAGATACGGCACGCCCGGCGAATTGCCCGAAAATACGTGGATGTCGGACGAGATCGTGTCGGGCGTGCAGCCGCCGGGAATAGCCACTTCGGCAACTGTAAAGTCAAAACTGCCGCCGCCATGGCCGACATCGAACATCACGCCGCGCTGCTTGGCGGCGAGCGCCGCCGGCAGCAGTTTGCCGTCCTGCACGATATTCGTGAACACCCCGGACATGTTCGGGAAACCCGAATAGGCATGGGTCAGCACATCGCCCGGCCGCAGCAGATCGAGGATCTGCGACATCAGCTCCTTGGTCTCGACGCCGCCGATATGCACCATCATCTTGGCCGGCCAGCCGCACATCTCGCAGGCCTGGATGCCACGCTTCAAGGGCTCCAGGCCGTGCTTGAAGATGACGTTTTCCGACATCCGCACTTTGACGCCGATCAGGAAGTCGGGATTTTCAGCCAGCGCCATCGCACAGGCCTCCGTCTGCGCGTTGTCGATATTGTAGAGCTCGGCCACTGGGAAAGCCGACAGCCCGTTGTTGGCAATGTGAACGAATGCGTAAATCCGCGCCCGCGACTGCGCCACGATATAGCGGCGCAGCGCCGCGAGGTTGTTGACGCCGGCGTCGCCCGCCGACACCACGGTGGTGGTTCCCTGGAATTGCACCAGTTCGTCGGCGGGAATGCCGATCGCAGAGCCATAGGGGTAGACATGGCAATGCAGATCGATCAGGCCGGGCGTCACCAATTTGCCCGCGGCGTCGATGGTCTTCAACGCGCGGGCGGCGGGAATCTCGGCCTCGATCGCCTCGATCATTCCCCAGCGGATGCCGATGTCGCGTTTTCCGCGCAGCGACTGGCTCGGATCGAGCACGTCGCCGCCCTTGATCACGAGGTCGAACTTGTCGTTTGGCCCCATCGCCGCCTGGGCAGAATTTGTGAGGCGCCCCGACATCACAGCGGTAGCGGCAGACCCCGTGAGGCTGAGAAAATTGCGGCGTGACAATGCGGACATGGCTCCCCCCGAATTTATTTTTAGGGGATGGATGATGCGCCGACAATTGGCTTTCCGCAAGCGGACGACGACAAGCGTCAGCGCCGAGTCAGCCCCTACGAAAACGAATGCATTCGCCGCTGGCCCCGCCAAACGCGGTGCCCTAGTCTTTTCAGCACAAAACACCAAGGGCCGAAGAGCCCGAACGGGAGACGTCCATGGCTGCCATCAAAATTCTCGCGACCACGCTTTGCCTGCTCGCCTCCGGCGCCGCGTTCGCCGATGACCCCTTGCCGCGCGCCAAGCCCGAAGACGTCGGCCTCTCCAGCGAGCGGCTGGCGCGGATCGGCGCGACGCTGAAGGCCGACATCGAGGCCGGACGGATTCCCGGCGCTGTCATCGCCATCGCCCGGCACGGCAGACTGGTGGCGCTCGATGCCTATGGCTGGCGCGACAAGGCGGCCGGCGTCGCCATGACCACCGACACCATCTTCAACATCGCCTCGATGACCAAACCGATGACGGCGGTGGGCGCCCTGATGCTGTATGAGCAGGGCAAGCTCCTGATCGACGATCCCTTGAGCAAGTATTTTCCGAAATTCGCACAAATGCGCGTCGCCGTGCGCGACGCCGGCGAGCCGACGGCCGACACCGTGCCCGCCAATCGCCAGATCACGATCCAGGACCTGATGCGCCACACCTCCGGCCTGATCTACGGTGGCCGCGGCACTACGCTGGTGCACAAGATGTATCCGGCGGGAAGCGGTGATGCGGCGCGCGATTATGATGGCGCGGCCTTCACCGACAAGCTGGCGTCGCTGCCGCTGTTGTATCAGCCCGCGACGGTGTGGGACTATGGTTTCGGTCTCGACGTACTGGGCCTCACCATCGAAAGCATCACCAGGCAGACGCTCGGGCAATATCTGCAGGCCAACCTGTTCACGCCGCTGGGCATGACCGACACCGGATTCTCGATTTCCGCGGACAAGGCGGCGCGCTACGCCAAGCCGCTGCCGGCTGATCCCGACACCGGCAAGCCGCAAGCGCGCAGCCCCGAGCTGACGCAACCGCTCAAATTCGACTGCGGCGGCGGCTGCGCGGCCTCCACCGCGTCAGACTACTTACGCTTTGCGATGATGCTGATGAACGGCGGACGCTCCGGCGGGGCCCGCCTGCTCGGCCGCAAGACGGTCGACTACATGCTGTCCGACCAGCTCGGACCCAATATCAAGAATCTCGTCGGCAACGCCGATCCGACCCGGGCCGATTACGGCTTCGGTCTGGGATTAGCGGTGCGCGCGACGCCCGGCGTGGTCCGGATGATGGGATCGGTCGGACAATTCTCCTGGCCCGGCGCCAGCGGTACCGATTGGTGGGCCGATCCAAAGGAAGAGCTTGCGGTGGTGTATCTGTCCGCGGCGCCCGGACCGATCCGCTGGCACTATCGCCAGAAAATCAATGCGATGGTGTATCAGGCGATCATCGAATAGCGCGACTTGTGGAAACGTCGACGTAATTGCGCGTTAACTTTGCTGAACAACCGTTCAGAATTCTCCTGCGGTTCCGCGGGAACGTTCCGCCGCATGCGATGTTTAATCCTCGCTCAACCGAGGAGGATACTATGAAGAAGCTTGGATACGTTATTGCAGCCCTTGGCGCGATCGCCATTGCCGCGCCGTCGATTGCCAGTGCCGAAACCACGATCATCAAGCGCGGCGGCGAGCATCACCGCTTCGGCGCGCGCGCCGAATTCCGCGAGCATCGGGACTTCGGCCGGCACGAAGGCTGGCGCCATCATGACCGAAAGGTCGTGATCATCAAGAAGGGTCATCACGACTATTGAGGACGACACAGGAAGTGGCCCCGCGAGGGGCCATTTTTCTTGCCTCAATCCCACGCCGGCGCGAAGCCGGGATTTACGAAGCGCTTGTCTTTCGGCAGCGCCGCGATCGCCTTCCAGTCCTCATCGTCGAGCTTTAGCTTCAGCGCGTCGAGATTGGCTTGCTGGCTTTCGGCGCGCGACGCCTTCGGGATCGCGGCAACGCCGTCCTGGTCGAGCAGCCATTTCAGCGCCACCTGCGCCGCGCTGGCATTGTGCTTGCGGCCGATCGAGCGCAGCGTTTCATCGGAGGCGGCGCGGCCCTGCGCCAGCGGGGCGTAGGCGACCAGCGGGATCGATTTCGCCGCAAGATATTTGCGGATCGGCGTCTGGTCGAGCATTACGTGATACTCGATCTGGTTGCAGGCGATCGGCGCCTTGATCTGTTCGACCACGGTCTTCATCAGCGCAATGTTGAAATTGGCGACGCCGATGGCGCGGGTGCGACCCTCCTGTTTCAGCTTGAGCAATGTTTCGAATATCGCCGGCAGGTTCATGTTCTTGGACGGCCAGTGCACCAGATAGAGATCGACGTGATCGAGCTTCAGCTTTTTCAGGCTGGCATCGAACGCCCTGCGGATCGCATCCGGCGCCAGGTTTTCATGCCAGACCTTGGTGGTGATGTGCAGATCCCCACGTTTGATGCGAGATGCGGAAATGGCCGCGCCGACGGCATCTTCGTTGCCATACATTTCCGCGGTGTCGATATGCCGATAGCCGAGAGCCAGCGCGCTTTCGACCGCGGCGCGGCAGACCTCGCCTTGCATGCGAAAGGTGCCGAGCCCAAGCCGCGGCAGGCCGATGCCCTGGGTTTGCAGATGTTCCATGATTACTCCTGAAAGACTTTGAGATCGCCGGCTCAACCACCGGCGCTGCCGCGTGAACGGGCGTTTTGTTGGAAGGACGGGTGAGACAGCGTATCAGCGGTTTGATAGTCTGCGCCGCGCGAAGTTCAAATCAAGATCGAGTTAGAATGGTCAAAGCACTGCGACGATGGCTGGAAGCCAACGAACTGTTCGCGATCGTTACCGGCGTGCGCGGTGCGCTCGTGGTGCTGTCGATGCTGCTGGTCCTGGGCGGCCATCTGATCGTGACGCGCTGAGCGACCTGTGAAGCTGCTGATGTCGCCGCACTCAATTCCCTACCGCTTCCAGTTGCAAATGCCGCCGGACCTGCACGGCCAGACCTGAATCCGCGTATCGAACGCTTGCGCGTCCAGCGGATTGCCATGCCGTCGCGCCAGCCTGGCTCGAACCGCGCCGCGCGGGTTCTCCGCGCGCGCATGCACGACTGGCTTCTCCGCACGCGCGTGCACGATTGGCTTCTGCGGGCGCGCGTGCACGACTCTGGTCTTGACGATCCTGGGTTCGGCCTTCGCTTCGGCGCGCGCAGGCGTACCCTCGTTTCCACGATCGGTGTTGGCCTCGAGCTGAACCGGAACGAATTGCTGGGCCGGCCCCAGCGGCTTCGGCGATAGTACCGCCCTGGAAAGGTCGAGGCCAAGAAACTCCTCGGGACGGTACTCGTCGGCGGCAGCCAGACCGCTCCACGCCAGCAGCGTCGTGCACACGATCGCGGCGGAAACATTTTTCAGGACCATGCGAGGCCTCCTGAAATACTCAAAAGAGGGAACAACAGTTCATCTAGGAAGCGGACTGCGCAATTCCAGCCGATATCGGCCTGCAAGGCTCGCCGCGTCGATGTCGATCTGTGGGCTATGCGCACGAGGTGGGATTGTTCCGGCCGGATTGGGTTATTTGGATAACAAGCCGCGCGGAGCCCTTAGAATAGATATCTAATCTATCACTTATTGACACTTTAACATCATTAATTATGATGCAGGAGTGATGTTTGATAGAGATTCGGGTCCCGGGGCAGACCTAATGATCACAGCGGCACAATTGCGGGCTGCCAGGGTACTTCTCGGCATCGATCAGCGTCGGCTCGCCGAACTGTCGGGGCTTTCCGTGCCAACCATTCAGCGCATGGAGGCCAGCGAAACCATGGTCCGGGGCAATGTCGATTCGCTGGTCAAGTTGATCGCCGCCTTCGATGCGGCCGGGATCGAGATGATCGACGAAGGAGCCGCCAGCCATGCGCAGGGGCGCGGGGTACGGCTCAAAATCGCTTCGGGTTCGGCCAAGACCCCTTGGGGCGCTCGATCGGAAAGCAGAGCCTCTGATAGAACCAGGGCGCGCACATGAATTCTGCGGTCGTCATCTCTGCCGTCGCTTTGCAAATGTCGTGCGTCGCAGGATTATTGGCGATCGCCGTTCTCGCGATCGTGCTGAGCCGCTCAAACAGTTCTACGGCCATGGTCTACAGCGCCACGTTGGCGCTTTGCGTGGTCGGATTGTTCGGATCCATTCGCTGGCTGGTCGGGGACACCGCGAATGCCACCGAGCTGACCTTGCCCTTCGGATTGCCGTGGCTCGGCGCCCATTTTCTTATTGATGCGCTGGCCTCGTTTTTCCTGGTCGTGGTCAATCTGGGCGGAGCAGCCGCAAGTCTTTTTGGTCTCGGCTACGGCCATCACGACCCGGCGCCGCACCGCGTGCTTCCATTCTTCCCGGCCTTTCTGGCCGGCATGAATCTCGTGGTGCTGGCGGACGACGCATTTTCCTATCTGCTGTGCTGGGAATTCATGTCGCTCGCTTCCTGGGCGCTGGTCATGGCGCACCACCGCGAAGCCGGCACCGCGAAGGCCGGTTACGTCTATCTGGTGATGGCAAGCTTCGGCACGCTGGCGTTGCTGCTGGCCTTCGGCCTGCTGGCGGGGCCGGCGGGCGATTACGGATTTGCAGCCATTCGCGCCGCTCAACACACGCCGTATGTGGCTGCACTGGTGTTAATCCTGATGTTGCTCGGAGCCGGTTCAAAGGCCGGCCTTGTGCCTCTTCACGTTTGGCTGCCGCTCGCTCATCCCGCGGCTCCCAGCCACGTTTCGGCGCTGATGAGCGGCGTCATGACCAAGGTCGCGATCTACGGTTTCATTCGCGTCGTATTCGATCTGCTGGGGCCGCCGACCTGGTCGGCGAGTGTCATCGTTCTCTTCCTGGGCGGCATCACCGCCGTCATGGGGATTCTGTACGCCATGATGGAAAAGGACCTCAAGCGTCTGCTCGCTTACAGCACTATAGAAAATGTCGGCATCATCTTCGTGAGCCTCGGCCTTGCGCTGGCGTTTCAGGCCAATGGCCTGAAGCTGGCGGCGGCGCTCGCCTTCACGGGCGCATTGTTTCACGTCCTCAATCACTCGTTCTTCAAGAGCCTGCTGTTTTTCGGGGCCGGTGCCGTCCTGATGTCGACGGGCGAGCGGGACATGGACAAATTGGGCGGCCTCATTCACCGCATGCCGTTCTCGAGCTTCGCCATTCTCGTCGGCTGCGTCGCCATATCGGCACTTCCGCCATTCAACGGCTTCGTTTCGGAATGGCTCATCTTCCAGGCCATGCTGCAAAGTCCGCAGCTACCGCAATGGGCCCTCAAGATCATGGTGCCCGCGGTCGGAGCGCTGCTCGCTTTGGCCGCGGCGTTGGCAGCTGCGTGCTTCGTCAAGGCATTCGGCATCACTTTCCTCGGACGACCGCGCAGCCCGGCGGCGGAAACCGCGCACGAAGTCGACCGTTACTCGCTATCGGCGATGTTCATCCTCGCCGCACTTTGCTTGCTGGCCGGAATCCTGCCGGGCCTGGTGATCGACGCGCTTTCGCCGATCACGATGGAAATCCTCGGTAGCCGCATGCCGATGCAGGCCAATGTGCCGTGGCTATCGATCGTACCGATTGCGGAGAGCGAGAGTTCATACAACGGATTGCTTGTGATGGTTTTCATCACGGTATCCGCATCGCTTGCCGTCTATTTTATTCATCGCTTCGCTTCTCATGCGCTACGACGGGGGCCGGCCTGGGGCTGTGGCTTTTCCGATCCGACCCCCGCTGCTCAGTATTCCGGCGGAAGCTTCGCTCAACCGATCCGTCGCGTTTTCGGCACGCTCGTGTTCCGCGCGCACGATCATGTCGAGATGCCGGCCCCCGGAGACATCAGGCCGGCGCGGCTCAGGATCGAACTGCATGATCTGGTCTGGGAGGGGCTGTACGCGCCGATTGCAAATGCAGTCGGCCTCTCTGCCGATCTGCTCAATCGTCTGCAGTTCCTCACCATCCGCCGCTATCTCAGCCTCGTTTTCGGCACGCTCGTCACCCTGCTGCTGGTGCTCGCGATATGGTCGTGATCTCCGACATACTTGTGCAGGGCGCGCAGATGCTTCTGGTGCTGTTGCTCGCGCCGCTGCTGACCGGCTTCGTGCGCAAGATCAAGGCGCGGCTGGTGCGTCGCCAGGGAGCGTCGGTTTTCCAACCGTATCGCGATCTCCTGCGCTTGCTTCGCAAGGAAGTGGTGCTGGCCGAAAACGCGTCATGGCTGTTCCGCGTGACGCCCTATGTGACCTTTGCCGCGATCTGGGTGGCCGCCGCCCTGGTGCCGACTTTTGCGACCGGTCTGTTGTTCAACTGGACGGCGGACCTGATCGCCATCGTTGCGCTCCTGGGAAGCGCACGCTTCTTTCTGGCGCTGGCGGGGATGGACGTCGGCACCAGTTTCGGCGGCATCGGCTCCAGCCGCGAGGTCATGATTGCGGCGCTTGCGGAGCCGGCGATGCTGCTGATCGTGTTTTGCATGGCGCTTGTTGCCGGCTCGACCCAACTCTCGACGGTCGCAAATTTCATGGCTTTGTCCAACGTTGGGTTACGGGTATCGCTGGGAATGGCGGTCATCGCGCTGATTATGGTGGCGCTCGCAGAGAACGCGCGAATCCCGGTCGACAATCCGGCCACGCACCTGGAACTCACCATGGTGCATGAGGCGATGGTCCTCGAATATTCGGGTCGCCATCTCGCAATGATCGAATTTGGCGCCTACCTCAAGCTGCTGCTCTATATCTCGCTGATCGCCTGCGTCTTCTTGCCCTGGAAGATAGCGGTCTTCGGCACCGGACCATTGTCATACGCGATCGGCGCCGGCGCCTACCTCGTCAAGCTTGCGGCTGCGGGTTTCTTCCTCGCGCTGTTCGAGACCGCGACGGCGAAAATGCGGGTGTTTCGCATTCCGCAATTTCTTGGCGCGGCGCTGATGCTCGGCCTGCTCGGTACGCTCCTGCTGTTCGTATCGAGGAGCTTCTGATGCAGATGCACAGCCTCTCCTTCGACGTCTCCCATACGCTCGCCGGCGGCCTCGTCCTGATCAGCTTCATGATGCTGTACCAGGACCGGCTTTATTCGCTGCTCAATGTCTTTGCCCTGCATGCCCTGGTGCTCGCCCTTTCCGTCGCCTGGCAAGCCTTCGCTCAGGACGCGCCTCATCTTTACGTCACCGCGGCAATCGCTCTCGTCTTCAAGGCCATGGTCATCCCGGTGGCGCTGCACCGCATCGTCAAGCAGCTTGGGATCCACCGCGACATCGAGTCGGCGGTAGGAATCGGCCTGACCATGCTGGCCGGAATGGGACTGGTCGCCCTCTCCATGGTGCTGATGTTGCGGGTGACCGCGGAGGCTGACGCCCTGGCGCGCGAGGATCTGGCCTTCGCATTGTCGGTGGTGCTGCTCGGACTTCTGGTCATGGTGACCCGCCGCAACGCCGTCAGTCAGGTCGTCGGATTCATGTCGCTCGAGAACGGACTGGTGCTGGCGGCGACCGGCGCCAAGGGCATGCCGCTGGTCGTCGAGATCAGCGTGGCTTTCTCGATCCTGATCGCTTTCATCGTCATCGGCATCTTCCTGTTCCGGATCCGGGAACGCTTTGATTCCGTGGACGTCTCCGCGCTCGACGATTTCCGGGGCGAGCGGGAATGAACGTGATCTCCTTCAATCCTGTGGCGGCCGTCCTGCTGATACCGATCGGCTCGGCGGCGCTGCTGGCTATACTGCCGGGCTACCGGCAGACGGCGCGTTTGAACGTGGTGGCGAGCCTGGCGACGTTTCTTTCGGCGCTTTCGCTGTTTGTGATCGCGCGTCCGCAGCCCACGCCATACGTGCTGGTCGACGATCTGAACATCGTCTTCATCGTGCTCAATACCTTCGTGGGTTTCACGACCAGCATCTTCAGCGCAAGCTACATCGCGCATGAACTGGAGACCGGCCGGTTGACGCCGGTCTACCTGCGTTTCTATCACGCCATGTATCAGACCATGATGTTCGGCATGAATCTCGCTTTCGTGTCGAACAATATCGGCTTGATGTGGGTCGCGGTGGAAATCGCTACGCTAACCACGGTGCTGATGGTCGGCATCTACCGTACGCACGCCGCACTGGAAGCAGCGTGGAAATATTTCATCCTGGGCAGCGTCGGAATAGGGCTCGCGCTGTTCGGCACGATCCTGGTCTACATGGCGGCGCGTCCGGTTGTGGGCGAAGGCCAGGACGGCATGGTCTGGACGCTGTTGATCGAACACGCGGCGAATTTCGATCCGGCTCTTCTCAACGTCGCCTTCGTTTTCCTTTTTCTCGGCTACGGAACAAAAGTCGGTCTCGCGCCGCTGCACGCCTGGCTTCCCGATGCGCATGCCGAGGGTCCTACGCCAATTTCGGCGGTGCTTTCGGGGCTCCTGCTCAATGTCGCGCTGTACGCGCTGTTGCGCTTCAAGATCCTGCTCGCGGTTAATCCGGCCGCGATTGCTCCGGGCCCGCTGATGGTGACAATGGGACTCGTCTCCGTCGTTTTCGCGGCGTTCATGCTTTACCGAAGGCGCGACATCAAGCGCATGTTCGCCTATTCGTCGATCGAGCACATGGGCATTATCGTTTTTGCGTTTGGAATGGGCGGCCCGCTCGCCAATTTTGCCGGGCTATTGCACATGGTGATGCACAGCCTGACCAAGTCGGCGATCTTCTACGCCGTCGGCCATATTTCGCAGATCAAGGGTACGCAGAGGATCGCCAGCATTCGCGGCTTGACGGTGACCCATCCGGCGCTTGGGTGGGGTCTGGTGATGGGCGTCGTCGCGATCGCCGGATTGCCGCCGCTCGGCATCTTCATGAGCGAATTTCTGGTTGTGAGTTCCACCTTTGCGCGGCAGCCGTTGCTTGCGATCGCGCTGGTGTTCGGGCTTTTGCTGGCCTTTGGCGCATTGATGCTGCGTCTGACAGGCGTCGCCTTCGGCGAACCTCGCGGCAGCACGGCCGCAGCCGAGGCTTCCTACGTGCCGATGTTTGCGCATCTCTCCCTGGTTCTGATCGCCGGGATCTATCTCCCGACACCGTTAGTGGTCTGGTTTCAACACGTGGCTCGCCTTCTCGGATAATTGAGGGGATTACAGGACATGCCTTCGCTGATCGATCTCATGTTGGAGGGCCGTCAAGTCAGGGAACACAGCCCATGGCGGCGGGCCGTGGTCGATGCCTCCGTGTGGGATCTTGCGGCGCGCGAGCTGGCACTGGGACGTTTAGGCTTGCTCGGCCTTTGGGGGGAAACCTCGACGGTGCACATGGCGATCATGCAAGAGCATCCGGCGGAAATCGCTGTTATCAGCCTGGACTGTCCCGACCGCGTTTATTCCTCGGTCGGCAGGCACCACCCGCCGGCGCTTCGATTGGAGCGCGCCATCAACGATCTGTTCGGGCTAGCCGCGGAAGGCCTGCCTGATCCCCGTCCCTGGCTCGATCATCATGGTTGGGACGTACGCTTCCCGTTGGGAGATCGCATCAACGCGGTGTCGAAGGCGTCGCCCTACCGCTTCCTGTCGGCGAAAGGCGACGGCCTGCATCAGATTGCGGTCGGTCCCGTGCATGCCGGCATCATTGAACCCGGGCATTTCCGGTTTACCGCGAGCGGGGAGACCGTGGTCCGGCTGGAAGAGCGGCTGGGATATACCCACAAGGGTATCGAGGGGCTGATGACCGGAGCCAATCTCGAGCGGGCCGTCCAACTCGCCGGACGCGTATCAGGCGACAGCACGGTTGCCCATGCCTATGCGTTTTCGCGGGCGGTTGAGGCGGCCCTGCAACTTATTGTGCCCGAGCGCGCGGTTTGGCTGCGTGCTCTGGTCGCGGAACTCGAGCGGATTGCCAACCATCTCGGCGACATCGGCGCCATCTGCAACGATGCTTCCTTCATCCTGATGCATGCGCATTGCAGCGTGTTGCGGGAAAGTATCCTGCGCGCATCCCATACCGCATTCGGTCATCGATTGATGCGCGATATCATCGTGCCCGGGGGCGTGACCCACGACCTCAATGATGGCGGGAGAGAAATCATCCAGGCGACGCTCGGCAACATCCGCCTGCGCTTTCCTGCTCTGGTCGAGCTCTACGACAACACGGCATCGCTTCAGGATCGCACCGTCGATACCGGCGTGCTCAAGCCCGCATTGGCGCGGCAGTATGCCGTTGGAGGTTACATCGGTCGCGCCTCCGGCCGATCGTTCGACGCACGCCGGACCCTGGCCTATCCGCCGTATGATGGCTTGCGCTTCGATGTGCCGGTCCTGAATGAAGGTGATGTCAACGCTCGGGTCTGGATCCGCGTGCGCGAGGTTGAGCAGAGCCTTTCACTGATCGACCAGATATTGGACCGGCTTGTCGAAGGCCCACTGCTGGCAGGGGTCGAGCAATTCGGGGGACCGCGGGAAGGCATGGCGATCGTCGAGGGATTCCGCGGCGACATTCTGGTCTGGCTCCGCCTGCGGGATGGTCGGGTCGAACGATGCCACCTGCGCGACCCCTCGTGGTTTCAATGGCCACTGCTGGAGGCCGCCATCGAGAACAATATCGTTGCGGATTTTCCGCTCTGCAACAAGTCGTTCAATTGTTCCTATTCAGGCCACGATCTCTGAGGACAGCACAAGATGCGCAAGCTGCTTTTTGAAAGCCTGTTTCGCCGGCCATTCACCGAGCCGGCGCCGACGTCGGACGATGCCGCGGTGGCCGAACTTGCAACGGCCATCGGTCACGCGGCGCGGCGGCGGCTCGGCCGAAGTCTGTCCATCCGCGAGGTCGACGCCGGCTCCTGCAATGGATGCGAACTCGAAATCCACGCATTGAACAACGCCTATTACGACGTCGAGCGCTTTGGCCTCCGCTTCGTTGCCTCGCCGCGCCATGCCGATGTATTGATGGTGACCGGCCCCGTGACCAAAAATATGCGTGAAGCGCTGGAGCGCACCTATGATGCGGTCCCAAATCCAAAATGGGTGGTCGCGATCGGAGATTGCGCGCGGGACGGCGGGTGTTTCGCCGGCAGCTACGCGGTGGTTGGCGGGGTCTCCGAAGTCGTCCCCGTCGACCTTCACATTCCCGGTTGCCCCCCCACCCCGATGGCTATGCTGCAGGGTCTTCTGGCGCTGCTCGAACGGGTGGACGCCGGCGCCGTTACGTCTTGATTTATCGGGCGCGCTCCGGGGCTCGCGAGGAAGACGGCTTCGGTTGCCGGACGGTCCTGAGCTTTTGCTTGGCAACATGCTCCCGGAGTCGCACGCCCCGGCCTCCGGCCGGACTCTGAACTCCCGGATTGATCAGCTCGATCCCTGCGTTCTCAAGCGCGGCAACCAGCTTCATCAGGGAATCGACGTTGGCCCGGATGACGCCGTCACTGGCTTCCATGCGTTGAATCGTCGGGACTGAAAGGTCTGCCAGATCGGCCATTTGCCGCTGATCGATGTTCAGCAGCGCGCGTGCGGCCCTGAGTTGATTGGCAGTAATCATGAAACGCATTGCTCCCAATCGCGGTCAAACATATTTACACCGCATGAATTCCAGCCTCAAGCATCAATTTACAAGCAAAATATATCAGAAATTATCTGGCTCACTCGATGACGATGCGCGGTGCCGGTCTGCTCGCCGCTCCGGCGGCAATCGTGGTCCAGATTTCGCGGGCGATGCCGCTATAATCCCGCGCAAGCACGCTGTCGGGCTCGATCGCGACAATCGGGCGTCCGTCGTCCGATGTCTCGCGAATGTGCAGGTCGAGCGGGATCTCGCCGAGAAACGGGATTCCGCGCGTTTCGGCCTCCAGCCGTGCGCCGCCGTGGCCGAATATCGGGGTGACATGATTGCAGGTCGGGCAGCAGAAGCTCGACATGTTTTCGATCAAACCGAGCAGCGGTATGTTTACTTTCTGAAACATGGCGATGCCGCGCCGCGCATCGATCAGGGCGATGTCCTGCGGCGTCGAGACAATAATCGCGCCGGTGAGCGGCGCCTGCTGCGCCATGGTGAGCTGCGCATCGCCGGTGCCAGGCGGCAGATCGACGACGAGAATATCGAGATCCCCCCACGCCACTTCGCGCAGCATTTGGGTGATGGCCGAGATCACCATCGGCCCGCGCCAGATCATGGCGAGGTCTTCCTCGACCAGAAACCCGATCGACATCACCTTGACGCCAAAGCGTTCCATCGGCTCAAGCATGCGCGGGCCCACCTGGCGCGGTTTGCCGCGCAGGCCGAACAGCTTTGGTTGCGACGGACCGTAAATGTCGGCGTCAAGGATGCCGGTTTTCAGCCCCATCGCGGCGAAGCCGAGCGCGAGATTGCACGAGATGGTGGACTTGCCGACGCCTCCTTTGCCGGAGGCGACGGCGATGACGTGCTTTACGCCGGGAATGCCGGCGGCCTTCGAGGTCGCGCGCGCTTTCGGGTCTGGATGGATGGCGGACACCACGTGCTCCTCACGATCCGAGCGGATCGCCTTTCTTCGCATCGCGTGCGCGCAAATAATCCTCGGTGGTCATGACGGGCGGGCGCTGCGGCGCCGCATGCGGGTCGAAGCTCTCGTTGACCACGGCTTCGACGCGGCAATCGGCGCACATCTTGATGACGTCGATCCGCTTGGCGTTGGCGCCCTCGAACATCCAGTGCTTCTCGCCGAGCTTGGCGAGCACGCGGTCGATCGAGCTCTTGGTGCCGAAGGGCTTGCCGCAGGCAATGCAGAGGAATGGCTCTTCTTCCTTCAGCACCTGCAGCGGCGCGTTCCATGCCTTGAAATCAAGGCGCGGCTCAAGAGTGATGACCTTTTCCGGACAGGTCGACTCGCAAAGCCCGCACTGCACGCACAGGCTTTCGGTGAAGCGCAGCATCGCGCGGTCGGGATTGTCCGACAGCGCGCTGGTCGGACAGGCGGTGACACAGGCATGGCAGAGCGTGCAGCCCTCGACGTTCAGTTTCACGCCGCCGAACGGTGCGCCCGGCGCCAGCGGCACGGCATCGACTGGCGCGGGCGCGGCGAGATGGAGTTCGCGAAACGTGGTCTCAAGCACGCTGCGCTTGGCGCCGCGCGGCACAAAGCCGGCAGGCTTTTGGGTCGCGACGCCAACAGGCGATGCATCGAGCATGACGCGCAGCTGGTCCGGATCGTCGGTCTCGATGATGCGCACGAGGCCTGCGCCGAAGCCAAGCGCCGAGACAATGCTGTCCGACATCTCGACCGCCTGGCGAAGCGCTGAAATGTCGTGCCTCGGTCTGGCGCGCGTCACCATCGCGGCGCCGCAGCCACCATAGGCAAACACGGCCGCGATGATCTCCGGTCCGAGCTGCGTCACTTCGTTGACGCGAAGCGGCAGCACGTTCGCCGGCAGACCTGAGCCGAACCGCGCCAAGGCGTCGATGATTTCCTCGCCGTGCTCGCCGTCGTGAAACAGCACGATGGCGTTGCTGCCGCCGGCTTTGCGGTAGGTCTGCATCAGCGTGCGCAACCGCCGCATCAGCGCGTCCGCGCTCGGCACCGAATACGATGCCGCGCCGGTCGGGCAAACCGAAGCGCACGAACCGCAACCGGCGCAAACCTCGGCATCGATGACGACCGAATTCCCGTTCGGCGTGATCGCGCCGGTCGGACACCGATCGAGACAGCGGGTGTAGCCGGTGATGCCGGAGCGCGAATGCGCGCACACCGACTCCTCAAAATGGATGAAGCGTGGCTTGTCGAACGTGCCCACCAGGCCGCCCGCGTCCGCAATCGCGCGTTCGACCGCGGCCCGGTCGCGCGGATCGGCGCGCAGATATCCCGAACGCAATTCATGCGCGGGGAACATCGGAACGCCGCCGCTGAGATCGAGGATCAGATCGCAGGTCGAAACGGCGCCGTCGCGCGAAGGCCCGAACACCAGTTTGGCGCGCGACGACGGCAATGGCAGCGCATAGTCGTCGATCGCAAGCTCAAAGCGGCCGAGATGTCCACGAGCGTTGCGGATCGTGCCTTTGAGAACAGGAAACTCATTGGTCCGGCGCGGCGTCACGTCGCCGGGTTTTGTCAGAAGCACGGTGATGTCGAGACGGTCCGCAAGACGCTGTGCGGCTTCGATGGCGATCTCATCGCGGCCATAGATCAGCGCGACGCCGCTGCTTTCGAGCGTCACCAGCGAGATCGGCGGCATCTCTTCGCCGGCCGCGGCAATCAGCGCCGCGGCTTTCGGGCCGGCCGCGGTCGCATCGTTCGACCAGCCGCCGTTTTCCCGAATGTTGACAAAGGTCAGTTGCGCCTGCGGGAAATTCTCCGCGACTTCCCTAAACAGCGGGGCTTCCTGGGTGCAGGCGACGGTGACGGGCGCGCCGTCGGCGAGGGCCTCCTTGAACCGCCCAAGGTCCAGACCGCAGAGCTGATTCGCCTGCGTGATCCGTGCCGGGCAGCCGCGACCGATTGCCTCAGCGTCGAGCGGCATGGTCTTCTCGCAACTACAGATCAGGAGATGAGAAGAGACCGCACTCATTGTAAATCACCCTGAACCGGCGCGCCGACCCTACGGTTCTGCGGTACTTGCTAAGAAGAAAATCCGCAAGGTCAAGGCCCGCTCGCCTCATGACCTCGACCGGGATAGCATACACCGGCGGATTGCAAAGCAACTAAGGATGAGTTCATCGATGCCGTCGCGTCTCGCCGACGCCGAGCAGACACTCGATCTGCCCCCCGGCTATACCCTGGTTCCGTTGCGTGAACTTGGCGACGCCTTCGTTCACGGCTGCGCGATTGCCGCCGATGCCGGCGCCGGAGCGCTGGTCTGGGTGCGGCGCTACGATCTGGTCGAATTCGCCGTGGTTCTGGAGCCCGATGAGCCGCTGCTGTCGGCGCGCCGGGCGTTGTTTGCCGGCATGAACGCAGTGGCGGACGCGATCGCCGCCCATTGTCCGCCCGAACGGGACGTGGGTTTCGGCTGGCCTGACGCGATTATGTTCGATAGCGGGCTGCTTGGCGGCGCCCGGCTCGGCTGGCCGGCAGATTGCGCCGAGGGCGAGGTGCCCGCGTGGCTGGTGTTCGGCGTCATCCTGCGCGCCGCCGAGATGGCCCATGTCGAGGAGGTGCAGACCGCCGCCGGCGTTGCCCTGCTGAGCGAAGGCTTTGCGATGATCGATACCGACGCGATCATCGGCAGCTTTGCCCGTCATCTCATGACCGCGTTCGACCGATGGAACGAGCGCGGGTTCGAGGCGATCGCACGGGATTAT
>Ga0157369_10001813_pt1 | contig 25856 bp, 20 predicted proteins | sample C25metaG_FD_113461 | JGI IMG/M metagenome (GOLD analysis project Ga0157369, IMG submission 113461) | Corn rhizosphere microbial communities from Kellogg Biological Station, Michigan, USA - C2-5 metaG | ecosystem: Host-associated > Plants > Roots > Rhizosphere > Soil | place: USA: Michigan... | reverse complement strand
CGAGAGCTCGCCGACGACGCCGTCGATCGGCGAGTTGATCGTGAACCGCGGCTGCACCGCACCACGCGCGTCGACCTCGCGGATCTGCCGCTCGCTCATGCCCGCGAGGCGCATCCGTTGCGCGGCGGCGTCGGCGAGTCCGCCGAGCGCAAGCGCGTCGACATCGGTATGCAGGCGCTTCGCCGCGAGGTACTCTTCCTGCGCGGCGATCCACTCCGGCACGTAAAGCTCCGCGAGCGGCTGGCCCTTGCGCACGCGATCGAGCGCGGCGCGAACGAATAGCTTCTCGACGAAGCCGCTGCCGCGCGCCTGCACCAGCACCACGTCGCGCTCGTTGTAGGCGATGTTACCCACCACGGAGATCGTTCGCGACAGTGACCCGGTGACGGCCTTCGCCGTGCGTATGCCGAGGTTCTGCTGGAGCCGCGGATCGATCGTGACGCCGCCGGCGCCCGGCGCGTCGTCGGCATAGACGGGAACGAGCTGCATGTCCATGAAGGGCGACTTGCCCGGCTTGTCGAACTTCTGTCCCGGCACCATCGGATCGTGCCAGTAGAGCACGCGCTTGCCGGTCGACGGGTCGACGTCGCCCGCCTGGATTGCCGGCGAGTCCACGGCGGCCGAAGAGGCAGCGCGGGTCGCATTCGCCGTGGCAACCGGGTCGCTGCTGGCCGCCAGGCTCGAGATCGCTTTGCGACCGCGATCGATACCCGCTTCGAATGCGACGTAGGCGACGAGCGCCAGCACCGCCACCGCTGCGCTGCCGATCGCCGCGACGCGAAGGATCATTGCGCGCTCTCCAACGGCGCAGCCTCCCGCGGCGCCATTGCGAACGTCTCGGGGAGCGCAAAGTCGAGCCGCGCCCACATCCGCGCGACGTCGCGCTCCATCTCGACGCTTTGCAATTGCGCTTCGGTCTCGGCGCGGCGCGCGGCGAGCACCTCGGTGAGCGTCGCCTTGCCGCCGCGATACGCGACGACCGTCGCCAGCGTGCGTTCGCGGGCGAGCGGCACGAGCTCGCGCGCGTAGCGGTCCCGCCGATCGCGCGCGTGCTGCCACTCGTCAATCATGATCCGGGTTTGCGCGACTTCGGCGCGCAGCTTTTCGTCTCGCGCCGCGCGCGCCACGTCGCGCCGCGCGAGCGTTGCCGCGATTTCGGCCTCCGATCGTCGGCTTGCCTGCGCGACGCGAACGTCGCTCGCCGCGACCTCCGCCTCCTTGTCGAGCAGCGCGACGTCCGGTTGCCGGGCAAGGTCACCCTCGAGCGCCGCTGCCTTGAGGCGGATGCGATCGATGTTGGGCAGCGCCGCAAGGGGCGTATCGCCGGCGTCGCCGATCCAGCGCTTGAGTGCGATCCGCGCGGCGCGCCCGCGATGCTCGAGCTCGCTCGACTTGTCCTCGAACATGACGAGCATGCTGCGCGCGGCGTAGAACGCGGCCTGGCTCGAACGCCCGGCCCAATACATGCGTTCGGCGCCGTCGAGCTCGACCTGCGCGAACTTGAGCTGATCGGCCGCGACCCGTGTCATCTGCTCGACGAAATGGCAGTCGAGCCATGCGAGCGCGGTGTCGCGCACGATGTCCACGCTCGTCGCGACTTTCTGCGCGTGGGCCCGCTCGGCTTCGCGCGTATAGCGCTTGGCGAGCGCTTCGCGCGCACGAGCATCGGTAAGCGGTGCGGTGAGCGGCAGGTAATCGGCACGGAACTGCAGCGTGGGGTCGGGCAGGCGCGCGGCGGCCGCAGCCATGCCGTGTGCGGCAGCGACCGCAGCATCGAATGCCGCCATCTGCGGCGAGCGCTCGACGGCGAGCCGCTGCGCCTCGGCGAGCGTGAGCGCGGCAGGCGCCGCGACCGCCTGACCGATGATCGCGGCGACCGCAAACAACGCGAGCGCCAGTGCCCGCCTGCCGCTGGCACGCGCGCGCACATTCGATCGACCGCGCTGCAACTGCAACGCGTCAACGCGAATACGAGCGTGGCAGGGCGCCGGAGCGCAATGCAGCGGGCGGGTATCGGAAACAGAAGCGTACGACAAGGCTTGCTCGGCCGGCGGGGCGCTAAGCGTGCCGGCGGGGTCGGATCCCACCGGCGACGCGCTCGACATTATGCATGCAATGGATCGGTGCAGCGCCTCGAGCCGATCGGTTCGACGAGGACCGCTGCAAGTGAAAAACCCGCCGATCGACGATGCGATCGGCGGGTCGTGTTTCGTCTGAAGCCCCGGACTTTACCTGTTCGGGCCGATCAACGCGCGTGTCGACAATCAGCCGGCGCCTGCAGCGTTCCCGCGCCGGCCGATGGCTCGTCCGACGCGGGATGCGCCATTCACGACGCCGCGCCTCAGTCGCCCGCCGAAACGTGCGCCTCCTCGAAGCACTTGCTCGAGTCTTCCTTGCACGCCTTGTCGAATGCGACCAGCGCCTTGCGGCGAGCGGCGAGCTGAACCGGCGACTTGAACGGCGCCATGATTTGCTCGAGCGAGTACGGGATGCCGTTCTTGACGACGTAGTGCACTGCTCCCGCGTACTTGAGGTCGTCGAGCGGATTGCCGTCGACGATCGTCAGGTCGGCGAGCTTGCCCACCTCGACGCTGCCAAGCTCCTTGTCCTTGAAGCTCATCCTGGCGGCGTTGATCGTCAACGCCTGAAGCGCCTGGTGATTCGACATGCTGAGGCCCAGTGCCATCAGGCTCGCGTGGTTCTGCACGCCCGGCGGATTGAGCGGCACGTCGGTGCCGATCGCGAACAGCGCGCCCGCCTCGATCGCACGCGCATCGTCGTCAGTCGCGATCTTGATCGTCGCGAGCTGCGCCGGCGTGGGCGGGTTCTGCGCGAGCAGGCCGCTCACGTACGGGATGGGCATCAACACGTTGAAGCGATCTCCGCTCAGCAGGATTTCGCTCTTCGCCGCCATCCGGATCGACCCCAGCGTTTCCATCAGATGCACGTCACCCGTACCGAGCAACGCATTGACGTCCTGGTACGCGATCCCCTGCGGGGATTTCGCCCAGCCGTAGCCCATCCGTTGCGTCGCCTGCAGGTGAGTGAGTCCCTGGATGCCGGTGGAGTAACCCGGCGTCAGCAGGTGCGTGCCGCTCGGGACGCCCATCTCGTGCGCGGCCTTCGCGAAGCGTCGCATCGCCGGGATCGGGTCGCGCACGTACGTCTTGATCCAGTCGATGTCGACGGACTTGAAGCGCGTGATTTCGAGGTCAGCCACGTCGGCGTTGCGCACGGCTCTCGACATGTCGTACGACATGCGATTGCCTTCCATGAGCGGCGTCGACGTGTAGAGCCGCGGGCCGATCATATTGCCTGATTCGAGCGCTTCGCGAATCTCGGTGCTCGCATAGATCGGGCCGGCCACCGACTGCACCGACGTGAACCCGTACGCGAACATCGCCGCCCACACCAGGTTGAACTGGCTGCCCTGGTAGACGTTCAGCGGATGGAAGTGCGGATCCCAGTAGCCGGGCAGCACCGTCTGGCGGGACGCATCGACGAACGTCGTGTTCGGCGTGCGCGGACGCTCCTTGTGCGGCCCGATCGCGGTGATGCGGTTGCCTTCGATCACGATGTCGACGTCGTGCTTGAGCTCGGGTGAGATCGCATCCCACAGCGCGCCCGCATGGACGATCGTCGTGCCTTTCGGCGCGGCCGGCTTGTACGTGAGGTCGAGCGCCACGTCCTGCTTTCCGGTTCCGTCGACCTTGATCTTCCTGAGCTGGTCAGCCGACATGTACAGGAGCGTCTGCGAATCGGCCTGCCACGACAGCATGTCGGCGACTTCGTTGGTGAGCTGCACCGCCGGGCCCGACGGCGAGCCGTCGGCGTTGACCGGCATCACCTTCAGCACCGAGTCGCTGATGAACGCGACCTTCGTGCCGTCGGGCGACCACGCCGCCGCACCCTCGGTGCGATCCGAGACCGCCGCGGGCATCGGGCCGACCGGGTACCACGTCGCCTCCTTGGTGGCGATGTCGGCGACACGCAGCTTGTTGTAACCCTCGCGGAAGCGCGGATTGATCCGGTCGTTGTCGACGAACATCACCTTGGTGCCGTCGTGCGACCAGAACGGCCGGCTCACCTGCGGCTGCGGCGACAGATGGTCGACGATCGGCGTGCGCGTGCGCGTCGCGATGTCCATGACCTCGACGAATCCGGAACCGGTCGAATACGCGAAGCGATCCTCGGTCGGCGACAGCGTCGGCTGGATCATCGAGACGCTCGGGATCGCCGCGACGCGCGTGCGCGCGTGGGTGACGACGTCGATCTTGTCGACGGCGAGGCTGCCGGCGTTGTTCTTGTCGCTCGACCAGTAGACGAAGCGGCCGTCGGCGGTCCAGCGCGGATCGACGTCGCGGTCGATGTCGTTGGTGAGGCGCTCGGGTTTCTGCCCGATCTTCATCACCCACAGGTCGTTCAGCGCGACGAACGCGACGCTGTTGCCGTCGGGCGATATCACGGCGCCATTGATGCCCTTCACGCGCTTGGTGCCCGTGTTGCCGAGGCTCGGCCGGCTCACGGAGGCCGTGAACTTCGGCCGGTGCAGGATCTGCGTCGCGCTGAACGCGACGTCCTGCAGGCTGCCGCCGCCCGCGTCACGCGTGCGGATCTTGCCGCTCGCCGTGTAGATGAAGCGCCCGCCGACCGTGTACTGCACCGGGAACGGGAACAGGTCCTCGTCGCTCGTGACGGCGTTGCCGTTGACGATCAGATCGCCGCCGCTCTGGTAGACGAGGTTCGCGCTGTTCGGCGTCCATTGCGGAAAGCTGCCGCTGCCGAACACGCTCGGCGGGGCGCTCAGGTTGGCGGGCATCGTGAGGATCGTGTTGGAGCCGCTCATGAACGCGATCTTGGTGCCGTCGGGCGATACGACAGGATTGCTCTCGGCGCCGTCGCCCGTCGTCAGCTGCTGCAGCGCGCCGGCGAGCGTCACCGACCAGATCTTGTATTGCTTGTCATTGCTGCGATCCGACGAGAAGACGATCCTGCTCGAGTCGGGGTACCACGATGGCTCGCGATCGTCGAACGGACCGCTGGTGACCGCGTGCAGCTGCGACCCGTCGGCCTTCACCAGCCAGATCGCGTAGTTCGCCTCGGTCGAATAGTTCTGGAATGCGATCCACTGCCCGTCGGGCGACCATGCGGGCTGCGTCGCTTCGACGTCCCACGGCGTGATCTTGGTCGCCGTGCCGCCGTTGGCGGGGACGATCCACAGGCCACCCTGCAGCGACAGCACCATCTTCGTGCCGTCGGGCGACGGCACCGCCGCCATGTTCGTGCCCTCGTGCATCTCGACCGTGAGGTCCTTGGTCGGCGCCGTCAGCTCGTTCTGGTTCTCGGGTCCGGCCAGACCGAGTGTCGACGTGTCGACGGCGAGCGCATACGGGGCGGCGCCGATGAGCGCCGCGCAGGCGAACAGCGACATCAGGCGAACGCTCAGGGAACCGTTGTGCGGTCGGCGGACAAACGGCGGCCTTGCGTCGTGCGTGCGATTCATGAATCTCCTCCTCTGGATGGGATAGGCAGGAACGCGCGCCGCAGGAAGCGGCGCACGCATCGCCCCGCGCCATTGCGCGCGGTGAAAGTGACTGTCAACGTCGAACTGCTTGTTGTTTTAGGTGAGTGAAGATAGTTGCGTAGTACAGCATGTGTCAATACCTATCTGCGTCGAAGATGCGCTTCGCGTGACGCTCGGCGCCTGATCGAGCGCCTGTTGAACAGCTGATCGATCGTCGTCGACGCTACTGCGCGTCGCGGCGGCTTCACGAGGCGCGACCGGAAAGAGGCTCGTGCGGCGGCATCATCGCGCTACAGCGCGAATATGCGCTGCGCATTCGCGAAGCGAACCGCCTTCATCTGGGCTTCCGTGAGCCGTGCGGTATTCGCGAACGCGCCCTTCGTGTCGTGCACCTGGTGCGGCCAGTCGGTGCCGAGCAACACGTGCTCGCCGCCGGCGACCGAGATCAGGTATTGCAGCGCACCGAGGTCGTACGTGATGCTGTCGTAGTAGATGTGGCGCAGGTAATCGGTGGGCTTGCGTTGCATGCGGCGCCGGCTGGGGATCTCAACGTCGTCGCCCTTCTCGAACCGGCCCACGAGGTACGGAAGCGTGCCGCCGCCGTGCGACGCGATGATCTTCAGGTCGGGAAAGCGATCGAAAAAGCCGTCGAAGATCATCCGCGTGATCGCGAGCGTCGTGTCGAACATGAAGCCGACCGACCAGCTGAGGTCGTACCGGGTCATGTCCATCACGTCCACACCCGGCGGGTCGGTCGGATGCACGAGCACCGGCAGCTGGCGCCGGTCGATCTCGGCCCAGATCGGCGCGAAGAACGGATCGGTGAGGCTGCGTCCGGCGACGTTGGCCAGCACCATCACGCCTATCGCGCCGTTGCTGCACGTACGGCTCAGTTCGTCGAGCGCCCGCTGCGGATACTCCCAGGGCAGCGAGGTGAACCAGCGGATGCGATCCGGATACGTCGCCTGCGCCTGCGCCATCGTGTCGTTCGATTCGCGCGCGGCGCGGCAACTGACGTCCTCGTTGCCCCAGTAAACGTTGGGACACGTCAGCGAGACGATCGAAACGTCGATGCCCGCGGCATCCATGTGCGCGATGCGCAGCCCGTAGTCGAAATGGCCGCGCTGCGGAATCACGACCGGCGTGTCGCCGCGGAAGATCTCCTGCTGCCCGTCGGGGCGGGTCTTGATGTTGTAGATGCCGCCTTCCCGCTTCAAAAGCTCCAGCCAGCGCGCGGTGAACATGTGGGTGTGGACGTCGATGACGGGCATGGAATCGGTTCTCCGGTTCTGAATGTGCTGGATCGAAAGGGATGGCGTCAATGCGGCAGCACCTGTCCCAGGAAGGATTGCAGTCGCGCGCTTCGCGGCCGCTCGAAAAAGTCGTCGGGCGCGGCCATTTCGACGATCTGTCCCTGGTCCATGAAGATCACGCGGTCGGCCACGCGCCGCGCGAAGCCCATCTCGTGCGTGACCACGACCATCGTCATGCCTTCGGCGGCGAGGCTTTCCATCGTCTGCAACACCTCGTTCACCATCTCGGGGTCGAGCGATGCCGTGGGCTCGTCGAAAAGAACTAGCTGCGGCCGCGTGCACAACGCGCGCGCGATCGCGACGCGCTGCTGCTGGCCACCGGACAGTTGCGCCGGATGCTTGTGCGCCTGGTCGATCAACCCGACGCGCTGCAGGTAATGATCGGCCAGCGCGCGCGCTTCGTCGCGGCTCACGCCGCTGCCCCATACCGGGCCGACCGTCAGGTTCTGCAGCACCGTCATGTGCGGAAACAGGTTGAACTGCTGGAACACCATGGCCACGCGCCGGTTCACCGCGCGGCGCGCGGCGCGGGTGATCCCGTTGGCGCGCACGTCGACGCCGCAGATCGCAAGGCGTCCTTGCTGGAACGGCTCGAGCAGGTTCATCGTGCGCACGAGCGTCGACTTGCCCGAGCCCGACGGGCCGCAGATCACGACGCGTTCCCCCGATGCCACCTGCAGGTCGACGTCGCGCAGTGCATGGTAGTCGCCGTACCACTTGTTGATGCCTTGCATGCGCACGATGTCCGCGTTGGCGTCCGCACTCGTGCGAGTGCGCGTCGTCGTCATGCGTGCAAGCGGTCTTCGCGCCGCGTTTCGAGCCGCCGGCTGTAGCGCGACAACCCGTAGCACACCGTCAGGTACGCGAACGCCAGGAACACGTAGCCCGACGTCAGGATGTTCGATTCGCCGGTCCAGTCAGGCGATTTGGCGCCGATCTCGATCGCGCCGAGCAGATCGTTGACGCCGATCACCGACAGCAGCGTCGTTTCCTTGATCACGGCGATCATGATGTTCACCAGCGCGGGGACGACGGCGGTCACCGCTTGCGGAAGCACGATCAGGCGCAGCGCGGCGAAATCCGAGAGCCCGACCGTCGTTGCCGCCTCGCGTTGGCCGCGTCCGACCGCTTGCAAACCGCCGCGGAAGACCTCCGCCGCCATGGCCGCGTTGAAGAGCGCGAACGCGATCACGGCGCGCGCGAACAGCCCGACATCGGCACCTTTCGGCAGGAACATCGGCAGCAGCGTCGCGGCGATGAACAGCACGGCGAGAAGCGGGACCGCGCGCATGCCTTCGACGAACGTGCCGCACAGCCAGCGCACGACTGGCAGCCGCGACCGGCGCCCGAGCGCCAGGCAAAGCCCGAGCGGCAGCGCGGTAGCGAAGGTCGCCAGCGTCACCACCAGCGTCAGCAGCAGGCCGCCCCAGCGCGTGGGCACGACGACGGGCAGCGGGCCGCCGCCGATCAGCAGCACGAACATCGCGACCGGCAACAGGACGAAACCCAGCAGCACGCGCTGCAGGCTCGCCGTGCGCGAGCGCTGCACGACCCACGTCCAGAACAGCGCGAATGCGCCGAAGCATGTCCATGCGCGCCACAGCTGGTCGGACGGATAGTTGCCGACCAGCCAGGGCTTCCAGCGCGCGATCACGAACGCCCAGCACGCACCCGCGTCGCCCGGGCATGCCGCGCTCGAACTGCCGGTCCAGTGCGCCTGCACGATCGCCCACTGCAGGAAGCGCCACCCGAGCACGACGAACAGTGTCGATAGCAACAGCGAAAGTACGCTCATCGCCGGCGTCGGAAACCACGCGCGGCGCCAGCGCACCCGGGCCGCCGTCACGCCGGCCGGCGCGACGCGCGGCTCGATCATGCTTGCCCGGACGAAATGAGCTGTCATGCCGCCGCGTGCGCGGTCACGGGACCCGGAGACGGTGCCCCGGCGATCGCCGCGAACGCGACGATCGTCGTGCACGGTGCGCGGAAATCAGCGGCCCTCGCGTGCGAGCAGGCCACGATTGGCAAGACCCACGAGCAACGCGATGGCCAGGTTGATCGCCGCATACGAGAGCACCACGAGCGCCATCGCTTCGAGCGCCTGGCTGGTCTGGCTCGCCACCGTGCCGCCGACGATTTGCATGATGTCCGGATAGCCGATGGCAGCCGCCAGCGACGACGCCTTTGCGAGCGTCTGGTATTGCCCGCCGGCCGCCGGCAGCGCGACGCGCAGCGCCTGCGGCAACGTGATCAGCAGCGCCGCCCGCACGCCGTGAAGGCCTACCGTGGCCGCCGCCTCGCTCTGGCCGCGTGGCACCGACAGGATGCCGGCGCGAAAAATCTCGGCGAGGAACGTGCCGTTGTAGATCGACAGTCCGAGGGTCAGCGCCATCAGCTCGGGCAGTATCGCCACACCGCCGGTGACGTCGAACCCGTCGACGTGCGGCCGGTCGAGTGTGACGGCGTTCGTCAGCGCCAGCGACCCGATGCAAAGCGCGATCAGCACGACCACGACAAGCGCCCGGCCGCGCGGCCGCGTGATCGGCTTCGCGGGCCATTGGCGTCGCGCCAGCACGAACAGCACGACGAAGGCGACGAGCGCGGCGACGATCATCCACGCGCCCGCGGGCGTGACCTGCATCCGTGGCAGGAACAAGCCGCGATTGTTGAGCAGCACGGCGCCGAACGCGATGCTGTCGCCGACACCGGGCAGCAACGCGATCGCGGAGAAATACCAGAACAGGATCTGCAGCAGCAGCGGAATGTTGCGAAACACCTCGACGTAGCCCGACGACGCGCGCTGCACGAGGCCGTCCGGCGCCAGCCGCCCGAACGCGATGCCAAGCCCGATCAGCGTGCCGACCACGCTCGCCAGCACGACGACGAGCAGCGTGTTGAGCGCGGCCGCGACGATCGCGTCGAGGTACGTCGACGCAGGGCCGAACGGGATCAGGCTCTGCGCGATCTGGAATCCGGCCTGCGCGTGCAGGAAGCCGAAGCCCGCGGAAAGATTGAGCGCGCGGGCATTCGCCTGGAAATTCGCGACGCCGCGCGAGGCAAGCCAGCCGACGACTGCCAGCAACGCCGCCTGGCCGACATAGCCGGGCAGCCGTTCGATCAGCAGCGCACGGGACAGCGTCGGCCGGGGAGGCACCGTCATGCGGCGATCGGGCGCGCCGCGCATGCCGCGGACGCGCGCACGGGGATCAGCGGATCGGAATCGACATCATCACGCCGCCATTGGCGACGAGCGCGTTGCGCCCGCGCTCGAGCCGCAGCGGTGTGGCGTGGTCGATGTTGCGGTCCCAGATCTCGCCGTAGTTGCCGACCGCCTTGATCGCCTTGTACGCGTAGTCGTTGTCGATGCCGAGCTTGCTGCCGAAGTCGCCGGTCACGCCGAGCAGCCGCTGCACGTCGGGATTCGGCGAGCTGCGCTGCGTGTCGACGTTCGCCTGCGTCACGCCGAGTTCCTCGGCAGCGACGAGCGCGTTGAGCGTGAAGCGCACGACATCCTCCCAGCGCGTCTGGCCCTGGGCGACGATCGGGCCGATCGGCTCGTTCGACACGGTCTCGGCGAGCACCTTGAAGTCGTCGCGGTTCGGCAGCTTGGCAAGGCGCGCGGCGAGGCCCGAGCGATCGTTGATCACGGTATCGCAGCGCTTGCCCACGAACGCATCCCACGCCTGCTCCGCCGATGCAAACGTCACGATCTTGTACTTGAGCTTGTGCGCGGCGAAATAGCTCGCGACGATCAGCTCGGACGTGCTGCCCTGCAGCGTGCAGATCGTCGCGTTGTTGAGATCGGCGATCCTGTTCGCCTTGGATTTCTTGTTCACGGCGAAGCCCTGGCCGTCGAAGAACATGATCTTCGGGAACTTGAGGCCGCCGACGTCACGGCTTTGCGTCCAGGTGAACCGGTGCGTGAGCACGTCGACGGCGCCGGTCGGCAGGCCCGCGAATGCCGTCTTCAGATCCATCGGCGTGAGCTGGATCTTGCTTGCGTCGCCGAGCGCGGCCGCGCCGATCGCCTTGCACAGGTCGATGTCGAAGCCCTCGCGCTTGCCTGCGTTGTTCTCGGCCGAAAAGCCGGCCGACGCCAGCGTCACGCCGCACTTGACGACGCCGTGCGCCTTGACGTCGTCCAGCACGTCGGCGCGCGCCACGCCGGTGAGCGCGGCGAACGCGCCGATCGCAAGAAATGTCCGGCGTGCGAATGAAGGCGTGCTGTGAAGGCGCATGTCGTCGTCTCGATCGGTGGCAGGATGGCGCCCCGGCCGGGGATGGCGACGGCAAGCGGAACGGCCGAACCGGAAACCGGGGCGCAAGGACGCGCATTGTCGCACTTCGCGACGCGGCGGCACCGATCGGAATTTCCGATGCCGCCCTCGGCGCCGGCGATGCCGACGCCTCCCAGCGCCCCTACAGTCCCCGGCGGTGTGGCACGAGCATGCCGACCTGGCTGCGATAGCGCCGGTACTGCTCGCCGAACTGAGCGACGAGATCGCGTTCCTCGAACCAGATGCCGATCAGGACGTAACCGGTGGTGGCGATGGCGAACAGCAGGTGCCCGGCGGTCATGACCGGCGTTGCCCAGAAGCCGAGCAGGAAGCCGAGATAGATCGGATGACGCACGTAGCGGTAGAAGAACGGCGTCCTGAATTCCTGCTCGGGCGGCGGACGGTTCGCAAGGCGCGCAAAGACCTGCCGCAATCCGAACAGCTCGAAGTGGTTGATCAGGAAAGTGCTTGTCAGCAGCACCACCCATCCCAGCCAGAACATGGCGAGGAGCGCGTTCATCCCGGCGATGCTGTCGACGTTCCAGACGACGGGCTCGGGAATCGGCCGCCACTGCCACAGCAGCAGCGCAAGCGCGACGGTGGACGCGAGCACGTACGTGCTGCGCTCCATCGCAGGCGCAACGATGCGGGTCCACCAGCGCTTGAACGAGCGTCGCGCCATCACGCTGTGCTGCACGGCGAACAGCGCGAGCAGCAGAACGTCGACGATCAGCGCTTCGGTCAACGGCACCGTCGGTCCGGTGTCGATCGATTTCGGAACCCCGAAGTTGCCGGTGAAACCGATCGCGTAGACAAACGTCGTCAGGAAGAACGCATAGACGAGCAAACCATACGCAAGCGTGAAGAATCTGGCCATGGCAGTCCCCTTGGGCGAGAGCATTGTCGATGGATGCCGATCGTCCGATCGGCAGCGGTTTCGCGCGCGATCGAAGCAGTGTATCGACCGGATGTCGCGAGAGGACTTCGCGGGGAGATCGATTTCGTTTCGTTTGTTTCAGCGCGTCGCCGCGGCTGCAACGTTGCCCGGCGCGCGAGCTCGAAGGCGGCTACCGCGGCGTGGCGCGCAACACGGGCCTGATCTGCACGATGTCCCGCGCGGCCTGCTCGTACAGATGCGCGACCTGCAGCACGGCAAGATCGCCGCGCGGCGGCCCGATCAGCTGCATCCCCATCGGCAGTCCTGCCTCGTTGAAGCCGACCGGGACGGCGATGCAAGGCAGGCCCGCGAAGGTCGCGTAGATCGTCACTTCCATCCACCGGTGATAGGTGTCCATCGCGCGATCGGCGATCCGCGCAGGCCAGCGCTGCGCGGCGTCGAACGGCCACGCCTGCGCCGACGGCAGTGCGAGGAAGTCGCAGCGTTCGAACAGTGCGAGCATCCGTCGGTAAAAATCGCTGCGTTCGATGCTTGCGTCCATGACTTCGGTGCCGGTCAGTTGCGCCGCCTGGTCGTACTCCCAAAGTGCCTCGGGTTTCACCCGCGCGCGATTTTCGGGATCGGCGAGGTGCGGCGCGATGCGCGCGGCGACGAGCCAGCGGCGCCACGTCAGCCACGCCTGCCAAACCTTCTCCGGGGCGAAGTTCGGCGGCATCGCTTCGACGTTGCAGCCTGCATCCTGCAAGCGTCGCAGTGCGCGCTCGCAGGTTTCGAGGATGCCGGGTTCGAAAGGCAGGTATGCGCAAAGGTCGCCAAGCCAACCGATGCGCACGCCGTGCGCGTCGAAGTGCCCGATGCGCGGCGCGAATGGCGCTTCATTGCCAAGCGACAACGGCGCGCGGGAATCGTATCCGGCCTGCACGTCGAGCAGCGCCGCCACGTCCCGGACGGTGCGGCCCATCGGGCCCTCGGTGCTTAGCTGCGTGACCCAGACGTCCTGCACAGGCCAGCGCGGCACGCGTCCCTCGCTTGGACGCATGCCGAACACGTTGTTCCATGCCGCCGGGTTGCGCAGGCTGCCCATGAAGTCGCTGCCATCGGCGACGGCGACCATGCGCGTCGCGAGCGCGACGGCGGCGCCGCCGCTGCTCCCGCCGGCGGACTTCGACGGGTCGTAGGCGTTTCGCGTGACGCCGAACACTTCGTTGAACGTGTGCGAGCCGAGTCCGAACTCCGGCGTGTTCGTCTTCCCGATCACGATGCAGCCTGCCGCCTTCATCCGCTGCACCATCAACGCGTCCTCGCTCGGAACGTTGTCGCGAAGCAGCGGGGAACCGAGCGTGGTGCGAATGCCGGCCGTCGGCGCGATGTCCTTGATCGCCTGCGGCATGCCGTGCATCCAGCCGATGGTCGTGGCGCGCGCCAGCCGCGCGTCGCATTCGTCCGCCTCGCGCAGCAACGCGTCGCCGTCGCGCAGCGTGACGATGGCGTTGTAAACCGGATTCAGGGCCGCGATGCGCGCCAGCGTCGCCTGCATGACCTCGCGACACGATACCTGGCGCGTCCGAATGGCGTCGGAGAGGCGGTGCGCGGGAAGGTCGGTGACGTCCATGCCTGCTTCGCTATCGCCTCGCGCGTGGCCATTTGCTGCACGATGCAGCACGGGAATACCCGCGCGCGCCGCGCTGTTTCAGAAAGACAGCCGAGCGCCGCCTCGGCTCGCTTGCGTCGCCGACGCAGGAGGCGAACGCGCGCACTTCCGGTTCACCGAGCCTGCGTCGTCACAGTGCCAGGAAGGAGCCTCTCATGATCGCATCTTCGCCCATCGCGCGCATTTTCCGGCAATTCGCGGTTCTTGCCTGCGCGCTCGCGCTGGCAGCACCCGCTTTCGCAGACGCCGGCCGCTACGCCGTCACGAATCTCGTCGCCGATCTGCCCGGCGTGACGGCGCATACCGATGCCAACCTCGTGAATGGCTGGGGCATCGCGATGCGTGCGACAAGCCCCATCTGGGTGTCGAACAACGGGACCGGCACCTCGACGCTGTACAACGGGCTTGGCGTGGCGATTTCGCCGCCGTCGCCGGTGATCATCCCGGCGGCGAGCGGCACCGGCCAAGGCGTGCCGACCGGCATCACGTCCAATCCGTCGACCAACGATTTTTTGCTCGGCGGGCCCGGAACGGCCGCCAGCTTCCTGTGGGCGACCGAGGATGGCGGCATCGCGGCGTGGAACGGCGGACCTGCCGCGACGATCAAGTTCGCGGCGACCGACGGCGCGGTCTACAAGGGCCTCGCGCTCGCCGGCGACGGCGCGCACTTTCGCCTGTACGCCGCCGATTTTCACAATGGCAAGATCGACGTCCTCGACAACGCGTTCGCACCCGCCAGCGTTCCCGGCGGCTTTGTCGATCCGTCGATCCCGGCCGGGTTCGCGCCGTTCAACATCATGAACCTGCAGGGCAATCTCTACGTCGCGTATGCGCTGCGCGAGCAGGGCGGTGACGACGAGGTCGCGGGTGTCGGACTCGGATTCGTCGACGTCTTCGACGCCGACGGGTTCCTGCTCGCGCGCGCCGCCACCCGCGGGAAACTCAACGCGCCGTGGGGCATGGCAATCGCGCCTGCCGGTTTCGGCGCGTTCAGCAACCACCTGATCGTCGGCAATTTCGGCGACGGGACGATCAACGCGTACGATCTCAAGAATTTCACGTTCGCCGGACAGCTGCGCGCCGCGAAAGGCGGTACGCTGGTGATCGATGGACTGTGGGGCATCGCCTTCGGCAACGGGTTCCAGCAGCAGCCGACGGACGCGCTCTTCTTCGCCGCCGGTCCCGACGACGAGCATCACGGCTTGTACGGAAGAATCGACCCCGCGCAGTAGCTGGGTCGCGTTTATCCGGGGCTGCGCTGCCGGGCGGCGGCGTGCCCCCGCGCCTTGGCGCACGCGCCACGGCTGCGCGGCACGTCCGATCGTCGCAGCAGCACGCGCATCGAGCAGTCGGAGAACGCCGATGGGTGAGAACGTCGAGATCGTTGCGAACCACCCGCGTTCACCGTGACGGCGGCCTTCGGAAAGCCCGGAATTTCCGCGCGCTGGACGTCGAGCGCGAAAAGCGGCGTCGGCACCGCTTGCGGCGCGCGAAGCCGGGTGTGGTTCACGCTGTCGCACGGCATCGTCAACGAGGTTTACTTCCCGAGGATGGACCAGGCGAACACGCGCGACCTGGGCCTGATCGTCACCGATCGCCAGGATTTCTTTTCCGAGGAAAAGCGATCGACGATCTCCACGATCGGCATGCTGGCGCCCGGGGTTCCGGCCTATCGCGTGGTCAACGACTGCGTGCTGGGACGCTATCGGATCGTCAAGACGATCGTCACGGACACGCAGCGCGACGTGCTGCTGCAGGAGATCACCTTCGAGGCGCTGCAAGGCGGACGATCCGACTACGCCGTTCATGCGCTGCTCGCGCCTCACGTGGACAACGGCGGCAGCGGCAACGATGCGTGGATCGGCGCGTGGAAGGGCATGCCGATGCTGTTCGCGCAGCGTCATGGAACGGCGCTGGCGCTCGCCTGCTCGGTGCCGTTTCGCGCGATGAGCTGCGGCTTCGTCGGGGCGAGCGACGGTTGGCAGGATCTGCATGCCCATCGGCAGCTCACGTGGCGCTTCGACGAGGCGCGTGACGGGAACGTCGCCGTCACGGCCGAGCTCGATTTCACCGTCGGCAACGGCCGCGTCGTGCTCGCACTTGCTTTCGGTCGCAGCGATGCCGAGGCCGCGCACAACGCGCGCGCCGCGCTGCTTTTGGACATGGACGCGCACGTCGCCGAATACGTCGCCCAGTGGGCGGGCTTTCACCAACGCTGCCTCGACCTCGGCGAAATCGACGCGACCGGGTTCGACGTCTACCGCGTGTCGACTGCGGTGATCAAGACGCACCAGGCGAAAAGCTTCAGCGGCGCGCTGATCGCGAGTCTTTCGATCCCGTGGGGTTTCACCAAGGGCGACGAGGATCTCGGCGGCTATCACCTCGTCTGGACGCGCGACCTGGTCGAAAGCGCGGGCGGACTGCTCGCCGCCGGCGACGGGGAGGGCGCACGCCAGGCGCTCGTCTATTTGATGACCACCCAGGAACCGGACGGGCACTGGCCGCAGAACATGTGGACGGACGGCACCGCTTACTGGTCCGGCATTCAGCTCGATGAAACCGCATTTCCGATCCTGCTCGCCGATGCATTGCGCCGCGATGGCGAATTGACGGGCATCGACGTCTGGCCGATGGTGCTGCGTGCCGCCGGCCACGTCGTTCGCAATGGACCGGTGACGCAGCAGGATCGCTGGGAGGAGGACGCCGGCTATTCGCCGTTCACGCTCGCCGTCTGCGTCGCGGCGCTGCTGGCGGCCGCGGATTTCGCGACGGCGGCCGCGGAAGCGACGATCGCAGCGTATCTGCGCGAGACCGCCGATGCATGGAATGCCGCGATCGAACGCTGGACTTACGTGACCGGCACGGACCTCGCGCGAACGTGCAACGTTGCCGGTTACTACGTGCGCATCGCACCCGCCGCAAGCGACGATGCGTATGCGCCGGCACGAGGCCTCGTGTCGATCAAAAATCGTCCACGCGACGATCGGCAGGTTTCCGCGGCCGAGGTCCTGAGTCCGGACGCATTGGCACTGGTTCGCTTCGGATTGCGTGCGCCCGACGATCCGCGCATCGTCGACACGGTGAAAGTGATCGACGCGGTACTGAAAAGCGAGACGGCGACGGGTCCGGTTTGGCATCGGTACAACGGCGACGGATACGGCGAGCACGAGGACGGCGCACCGTTCGACGGCGTCGGCATCGGCCGGGGATGGCCCTTGCTGACAGGCGAGCGCGCGCATTACGAGCTTGCGGCGGGCCATTACGCCGTCGCCTCGAGCCTGGCGCAAGCAATGGCGACGCAATCGAGCGCCGGCCGCCTCATTCCCGAGCAGATCTGGGACGCCGCCGATCTGCCCGCGCGCGAGCTCTACAACGGCCGGCCTGCGGGTTCCGCGATGCCGCTCGTATGGGCGCATGCCGAGTACGTCAAGCTGCGACGGTCATTGCACGATGGAAGGATATTCGACCTGCCGCCCGGGCCGGTGCGCCGTTACCAGGTCGAACGCACCGGTTCGACGCTCGAATCGTGGCGCTTGAATCGCCGGTCGAATCGGCTCACGCGTGGCAAGACGCTGCGCATCGAGGCGCTGCAGCCGGCGATCGTGCGTTGGACGAGCGACGAGTGGCGCACGAGCCGCGATACGCCGACGCTCGAAACGACGCTCGGCGTCCACTGGGCGGACCTGTCGACGGCCGCGCTCGCGGAAGGAGCGACCGTGCGCTTCACGTTTCGGTGGCGCGACTCCAATCGCTGGCAAGGCGAGGATTTCAGCTGCGTCGTCGTGGCAGCCGCTTGACGCGGCCGCAGCCGATCACGCCGCCTGCGCCTCGCGCGGCTTGTTCTGCGCCCGCAGCGCCTCGAGCTCCAGGTCCTCGAGCTCGCGCTTCTTCTGCATTTGCTGCTGCTTTTCCGCATGCATCTGCGCGAGCCGCTCCTGCTCGACCTGGCGCTTCTTGTCCTGCTGCTTCAGCAGCTCCTGCTGGCGCTGCTGCTCGAGTTCCTCGCCGCTCGGCGCCTCGTCGATCGACAGCGAAAGGCCACTCGCGGAGGCCGGCTCGCCACGCTCGCTCCGAAGCTTGATGTTGAGGCGCAACTCGTTGGCCGAATCGGCGTTGCGGATCGCTTCCTCGTAGCTGATGTGGCCCTCGTTGTAGAGCTCGAACAGCGCCCAGTCGAACGTGCGCATGCCGAGTTCGCGCGACTTCGCCATGATCGGCTTCAGCTCGTGGAAGTCGCCCTTGAAGATGCGGTCGGCGATCGTCGGCGTGTTGATCAGGATCTCGATCGCCGCCTTGCGGCCTTCGCCGTCCTGCTTGCGCACCAGGCGCTGCGAGACGATCGCGCGCAGGTTCGCGGACAGGTCCATCAGCAACTGGTTGCGGCGCTCCTCGGGAAAGAAGTTGACGATCCGGTCGAGCGTCTGGTTGGCGTTGTTGGCATGCAGCGTACCGAGGCACAGGTGGCCCGTCTCGGCGAAGGTGATCGCGTGCTCCATCGTTTCGGCATCGCGGATTTCGCCGATCAGGATCACGTCGGGCGCCTGGCGCAGCGTGTTCTTCAGCGCGTCGTGCCACGAGTGCGTGTCGACGCCCACTTCGCGGTGCGTCACAAGCGAGTTCTTCGATACGTGGACGTACTCGACCGGATCCTCGATCGTGATGATGTGACCCGACGACGTGGCGTTGCGGTGGTCGATCATCGCGGCGAGCGACGTCGATTTGCCCGAGCCCGTTGCGCCGACGACCAGCACGAGGCCGCGCTTGGCCATGACGATATCCTTCAGCGTGTCGGGCAGCCCGAGCTTTTCGAACGTCGGCATTTCGGAGGCGATCGTCCGGATCACCATGCCGACCTGCTGCTGCTGCACGAGGATGTTCACGCGAAAGCGCGACACGCCGGGCACGGATATCGCGAAATTGCACTCGAGGTCCTTCGCGAATTCCTGGCGCTGCCGCTCGTTCATCAGCGCGTCCGCGAGCATGCGCGTCATCTGTCCGGACAGCTTCTGGGCGGTCAGCGGCTGCATGTGGCCATGCGCCTTCATGCTCGGTGGAAAATCGGCCGCGATGAACAGGTCCGAACCGCCGGCCGCCTTCATGGCGGCAAGCAGCTTGTGCATATGGGCGCGGGCTTGCTCTTCGCTTACGTTCGACATGATGCTCCTGAGGCGCAGCGGGTTGTTCGACGGAGGTGAACGGTGCAACGCGCCGCGTGGCAACGCAGCCGGTCGTTCCGCAACATGCAGGATTTGGGCCACCGCGGCGCACGACCACGCGCACGATCGACGACCGAAGAACGAACACTTCAGGCGGCCGGCCTCGGGCGGGCCGGCCGGCGTGCGGCGAGGACGTCGCGGCTAGTCGGACGCCGACAAGGCGGAAGGCGCCGGGATGGCGCGCGACTGCGCATCGGTGACCGACTGCATCGCGCGCCTGAATTCGAGCGGAGCCTGGATGTCCGAGAACGCCTCCGCCGTTCCGCCGCTACCGGTGACGACGATATCGCCGTAGCCGAACAGGCGTCCGCCGAACGTCTGGTTCACCGCAATGGCCTCGACCTTGGTCAGCAGAAGCTCGATCGAGCGCGTATTGAAGATGCCGGTTTTCATCATCACGCGCTTGTTCGTCACCGCGAAGTCCGAGCTCTGTCGCTTCAGGATTGCCGCGAGCAGCACGACCACGCCGACGGCCGGCGCGATGAGCGCCCAGTTGGTGTAGCCGCTCGTCGCGCGGAGCCATGCGATCGGGACCAGCGTGGCCAACATGAAGAGTACAGGCCCGACGAGCAGCTTCCAGTGCAGCCTCGTGCGGAAGACGACGTGCTCCCCGGCAAGCAGGTTTGCATCGATATAACTCATGAGCGTGCGCGTGCCCGGGCGAGTGGGACCGCTACTATACGGTAGCGCTCGCCGCGGGCCGCGCCATCGATGCGCGGTGCGCTGCGCCGGACACGAACCGCGGAGGTGTCGCGAACCGGCGGTAGACGTCAACGTGTTTCGGAACGCGGTGCCGGGTCGGTGGTGGGCGCGTCGGGCGTGCGCGTCGTCCCCGCTGCGGCGGGCGACGGCGTGCGCGACGCATGACGATCGCTTGACGCGTCGGGCCGCGCAGTGACGCGGTTCGGACGAATCGTCCCTTGTTCGCCGAGGTTGTGACCGCCGTGGAAATACGCGTACGAGTCGCCGGTGAACGGATTCATGCTGCTGTCGCCGCTGTCGCCACCGCCTCGGTTGGCCATGGCCACGCCCGGGATGCCGATCGTTGCGACGACGATCAGGATGCTGGTGCTGCGCGGGATGATCCTGAAGTTCATGCCTGTCTCCTTGGTGGTAACCACGAGGATGCAAACATCGTACGGGCGCGAAATATTGCGAAGGCAACGGAACATGCGCCTGCGCGTCGCAAGATGCGCCCGGCGACGCAAAACTTGCCGATGTCAGGCGATTTGGACATGAGACAGCGCTGCTACTCGATGATTTCGACGGCCGACAACGGACGCGCAACCTCCTCGAGCGAGCGGCGCTCGGCCGCGATGCCGAGCCACCACGCCACCGCGGCGGCGGCCAGCATCAGAACTGCGCCCGATGCATAACCCCACGCGATCGCCGCCGGATCGCCGGTTCCGATCAGCGCGCCGAACAGCCAGGGCGCGCCGATCCCGCCGATACCGGTGCCGAGCGCATAGAACAGTGCTATCGCGAGCGCGCGCACTTCGATCGGAAAGCTTTCGCTGACCACGAGATAGGCCGAGCTCGCGGCCGCCGACGCGAAGAAGAACACGAACGTCCACGCGAGCGTCTGCGTGGCGGCACTGAGCGCCCCGCCGACGAACAGGATCGCGGTGACGCCGAGCAGGAGCCCCGAAAGCGCGTACGTCGTGGCGATCATCGGGCGGCGACCCCAGGTATCGAAATAACGACCGAGGACCAGCGGCCCGACGAAGTTGCTCACCGCGAACGGAAGCAGATAAAGGCCGACGTCCGCGGGCGCGACTGCATAGAAGCGACCGAGGACCAGCGCGTACGTGAAGAAGATGGCGTTGTAGCAGAACGCCTGCGCGGTCATCAGCACGAGGCCCAGCACCGCGCGACGAGGATAACGGCGAAACAGCGTCACGCCGAGGTCGACGAAGTTGGTCGCGCGTGCGCGGATGCGCAGGCGCAGCGGCGCAAGCGAAACCGCCGCGGTCGCGCGCGCTCGTCGTTCGATCGCGGCCGCCACGTATTCCGCTTCCTCGACGCGTCCGTGAAGCAGGAGCCACCGCGGGCTTTCCGGCAGGTACCGGCGCAGCAGGAGAATGCCGAGTCCGAGCGCCGCGCCGATTCCGAACGCCAGCCGCCAGCCGACATCCGGCGCAAAGCGCCCGGGCTGCAACAGCACGCTCGCGCCGATCGCGCCCATTACCGCGCCGAGCCAGAAGCTGCCGTTGACGCCGAGGTCCGTGCGGCCGCGGTAGCGCGCGGGGATCAGTTCCTGGATGGCCGAATTGATTGCCGAATACTCGCCCCCGATGCCTGCGCCGGTGATGAAGCGACAAAGCGCGAACGCGGCGAAATCGGTGGAGAGCGCCGTCGAGGCGGTGCCGAGGACGTAGACGCCGAGCGTCACGAAGAAAAGGCGCTTGCGCCCGTAAAGATCGGTGAGCCAGCCGAACACGAGCGCGCCGAGCACGGCGCCGGCGAGGTATGCGCTTGCCGACATGCCGACCTGCGCGTCGTCGAGCGCGAGCGTCGGGCTCGTCCTGAGCGCGCCCGACACCGCCCCGGCAAGCGTCACCTCGAGGCCGTCGAGCACCCAGGTGATGCCGAGTGCGAGGATCGCCAGCGTATGGAAGCGCGACCACGACAGCGCATCGAGTCGCGCCGGCACCGTGGTCTCGACGATCGCGCCAGCCCCGCGCACCGTCCGATTCATCGGGGGAACGATAGCCCTGCGTCGTGCATGGCGCGTGAAGTCGAGCGTCGGCGCGCGCGCAATTGACGCCGACGCGCAGCCGGCATCGCAGTACAGCGCCGATCAGTGGCGCGTGCCGGTCTTCCCGGGGCGCTTTCCCCGAGCCTCGACCGCTTCGACCGTGAGCGCGAACGTGGACTGCTCGTTGGCGCCGAGCACACCCACGCCGATGAGCTTGCGCGCGATTTCCTCGCCGCGGTCGTTACGCACGGTGACGACGACCGTGTATTCCCAAGGCTCGCCGTCGGCCGGATGGCGGATGCCGCCTTCGATGCGCAGTGGCGTGATCGCCGGCGCCGCCGCGCCTTCGCCGGCTGCGTCGAAGCGCAGGTAGTGCCGGCACGATGGACACACGCCCGCGCTTTCGAGGATCGTCTCCCGACAATGCGGACACGCGCGGGTCGCCCCGGGCATGCCCGGGCGCACACTGCTCATGAGTACAAGACGGCCTCCCGGCCGTCATGCATGCCGGGCGCCCTTCGGTCCCTTCCCGTCGTCCCAGCCGAATTCGGCCTGCCCGCGCAGCCGCGCGCCCGCGGCGACGGTGAGCGAGCCTGCCTTCACGTCGCCCATGACCACCCCGGTGTGCTGCAATTCGACGAGCGACGCCTGCTCGACGTTCCCCTCGAGTTCCCCGGCGATCGTGACCTTTTCGGCCCGCACGCTGCCGGTGAGCTTGGCACCGGACTCGATCGTGAGATCGCCCTGCACGTTGACGTCACCCTTGAACTTGCCGGCGATGCGCACGCTGCCGCCGCCTTCGATCTTGCCTTCGATCGTGATATCGGCGGCGATCAGCGATTCCTTGCGCGCGGTCGCGGGCTCGCTGCGCGGACTCGGGGCCGCGGCCGGAATGGGCGCGAGCTCGGGCTTGGGCGGCTCGTAGCGGGTGGGTTGTTCCTTGGCTTCGGGAGCCGGGCTCGGAGGCAGCCGGGTGGCTGTGTTGTCTTTCCAGATCGCCATCGTGGGGGCCTATCGGGTTGCGTTAGGGTATTGCAGGCTAGCGCTAAAGGCCGCGCAAGGCAACCGGTTTTTCGCTTTTTGATGCCGACGTCATGACGACGGACAGGGCGCTCGTCGCGCCGGCGCAACGCCTTGTCGCGACTGACGCCATGCGCGCGCGATGCGGCGGGAGCAGGGGCGGGTCGATTGCACACCGCGAATCGGCCGTGGTATAGCAGCGCATGCTGCTGGGCTGCATCGCCGACGATTTCACCGGCGCGACCGATCTTGCGAACAACCTCGTGCGCGGCGGCATGCGCACGCTGCAGGCGATCGGAGTTCCACAGGCGCGAATCGCCGACGACGTCGACGCCATCGTCGTCGCGCTGAAATCGCGCACGATTCCCGCGGCCGATGCGGTCGCGCAATCGCTCGCGGCCCACGCCTGGCTGCGTGCGCAAGGCTGCCGGCAGTACTACTTCAAGTATTGCTCGACGTTCGATTCGACGGCGGACGGCAACATCGGCCCGGTCGCCGAAGCGCTGATGCGCGTCACCGGAGCCGACCTCGCGATCGCATGCCCGGCGTTCCCTGCGGCGGGCCGGACCGTTTACCTGGGCAACCTGTTCGTCGGCGACGTGCCGCTCGCCGAATCCGGCATGCGCGATCATCCGTTGACGCCGATGAACGACTCCAATCTCGTTCGCGTATTGCAGGCGCAGGCGCGATCCCCCGTGGGAATGGTGGCGTGGCGAGACGTCGCGAACGGCTCGGCTGCGATCCGTGCGCGATTCGACGCGTTGCGACAACGGGGTGTTCGCCTCGCGATCGTCGATGCGATCACCGAGGCCGACCTGCGCGTCATCGGGGAAGCCTGCGCCGATCATCCGCTCGTCACTGCCGGGTCCGGCGTTGCCATCGGCTTGCCGCAAAACTTCCGGCGCGCGGGCCTTCTGCCCGATCATGCCGACGCGGCGCGGCTTCCGCGCGTCGAAGGCCCGGCGGCGATCCTGTCGGGGTCGTGCTCGACGGCGACGAATGCGCAGGTGACGCACTGGATCGATGCCGGCCGTCCGGCGTTTCGCATCGACCCGGTCGAGGCGAACGCCGATGTCGACCTCGCCGCGCGTCTCGTGGAGGCGGCGCGGCCCATCCTGGCGTCGGCGCCGGCGCTCTTCTACGCCACCGCATCGCCCGATCGTGTCAGGGAGGTCCAGGCGGAGCTCGGGGTCGAACGTGCGAGCGCGGTGGTCGAGGCGACGCTCGCGCGCATCGCACGGCTGCTCGTCGAGGAGGCGGGCGTCCCGAGGCTCGTCGTTGCGGGCGGCGACACTGCCGGCGCCGTCGTGCAAGCGCTCGGCATTTCGGCGCTGCGGATCGGTCCGCAGATCGAACCCGGCGTGCCATGGACGTTCACCGAGGGCCGGCAGCGGATCCTTCTCGCATTGAAGTCCGGCAATTTCGGCAGCGTCGATTTCTTCGACCGCGCGCTCGTACGGCCGGGGCCCTGACGCGGTGACCGACGACGAAATTGCGCTGCGGGAAGCGATCTGCGAATCGGGTCGCTCGATTTTCGAGCGCGGCCTCACGCATGGGAGTACCGGGAACATCAGCGTGCGATGCGGCGACGGCTGGCTTCTCACGCCCACCGGCACGAGCCTCGGCAGCCTCGACCCGGCGCGGCTGTCGCGCGTCGACGCGCAAGGCTCGCTGACATCGGGCGATGCGCCGACGAAGGAGCATTTGCTGCACCTTGCCCTGTACGCCGAGCGCCCGCGCGTGAATGCCGTCGTGCACTTGCACTCGACGCATTCGGTGGCGTTGTCGCTACTCGGCGGCCTGAATCCCGACGATCTGCTGCCGCCGCTTACCGCCTACTACGTGATGCGGATCGGAGCCTTGCCGCTCGTGCCGTATTTCGCGCCCGGCGACGCGAAGCTCGCCGATGCGGTCCGCGTCGTCGCGCGCAAGCACCATGCAATGCTGCTGGCCAATCACGGGCCGGTCGTCGGCGGCACGAGCTTGTCCGCCGCGTCCGACGCCATCGAGGAGCTCGAGGCCACCGCGCGGCTTTACCTGCTGGTGCGCGGCAGTTCGACGCGCCTGTTGTCGGCGGACGAGGTGGCGCAATTGCGGCGGAACAACCCGCTGCCGTAGGCGTTTTCCTGGCAACGAGGTGACGATATGAGCGGTGGCGTCGATTCGCACTGTCACGTTTTCGATCCCGCGCGCTTTCCGTACGCCGCCGATGCGTCGTACAGGCCGCCGCCGGCGGAGCAGGGGACGGCGGAACAGCTCGCGTCGCTGCTCGACGCGAACGGCATGGCGCATGCGCTCCTCGTCAATCCGACGAGCGGGTACGGCTACGACAACGCGTACATGATCGCGGCGCTTCGCGCGTCGCGAGGCCGGTTCAAGGGTATCGCGCGCGTGCGACCCGGCATCGCGGCATCGGAGCTCGCGCCGATGGCCGCGGCGGGCGTGATCGGCGTCCGGCTCGATCTCATCGGTGACGGCGTCGACGTGCTGCAAAGCCCGGCGATGCCGCAGTTGCTCGGGCATGTCCGGGAACTGGGCTGGCAAGTGCACGTGCAATGCGAGAACGATCAGCTGGTCGAAGCGGCGCCGATCCTGCGCGATGCCAACGTGCCGCTCGTCGTCGATCATTGCGGACGGCCCGACGTGGCGCGCGGCGTAACGCAGCCCGGGTTCCAGGCGCTGCTGCAACTTGGCCGCGAGGGCCACGCCGTGAAGCTGTCGGGCCCGTTCCGCTTTTCCTGCCATCCATCGCCCTATCACGACGTTGCGCCGTTCGTCGCTGCGCTGGTCGACACCTTCACGCCGGCACGTTGCGTGTTCGGTTCCGACTGGCCGTTCCTGCGCCTGCAGGACCGCCCCGACTATGCCGGCGTGCTGGCGCTCTTGCAGCGCTGGCTTCCCGACGAACGCGACCGTCACCAGGTGCTGTGTGATACGCCCAGGCGGCTGTTCGGATTCTGACGCGCGTATCGAGCGATCGACGCCGACGCCTGTACTCGGCGTCCGCGTTACGTCGCGCACTTTCCCGATGCCGCGGGCGCCTGCTGAACGGCGTGCACGCGCACGGCGGCGCGGAGCCCCACCGGTTCTCCGGCTGCGGCGCCAACGCGTACCTTCACTTGTACCCCGGTGGCCCGCGCCGAGGCGCACACGACGCGCCGCACGCGGTCATCGCTAGAATTCCCCCGGCGCGCACTGCAGGCAAACGAGCCCCTGCGCACGCCACATGTCGACGACGCTGCTCCTGTCCTCGACGATG
>Ga0157369_10001812_pt1 | contig 25861 bp, 17 predicted proteins | sample C25metaG_FD_113461 | JGI IMG/M metagenome (GOLD analysis project Ga0157369, IMG submission 113461) | Corn rhizosphere microbial communities from Kellogg Biological Station, Michigan, USA - C2-5 metaG | ecosystem: Host-associated > Plants > Roots > Rhizosphere > Soil | place: USA: Michigan... | reverse complement strand
GGATGTTTACTTATATAATACGGTAACAGATCAATGGCGAAAGCTGCACAAACTTCCCTTTGATGGTCAGGTTACTACGACGGCTGTAAAGTGGGGAAACGAGATCCTCATTCCGGGGGGCGAAATCATGCCTGGAACTCGTACAGCCGCTATAACTTTAGGTTTAATAAGTAAATGATGAGCCTGCTATTTACCAATACTTCAAAGCGAGAGCCGAGAAGCTACCCCTGGGTGGTCGTTGGATTACTGTGGGGCGTTGCCTTACTTAACTACATGGACCGGCAAATGCTGTCGACGATGAAGCCTGCTATGCAGATTGATATCCCCGAATTAAGATCCGCAACACATTTTGGCTATCTGATGTCAATCTTCCTATGGATATATGCGATCATGAGCCCGGTTTCGGGTGCTATTGCAGATCGCATCAATCGTAAATGGCTCATCATTTTTAGTTTATTTGTTTGGTCAGCAGTAACCTTCGCTATGGGTTATGCTAAAACCTTTCATCAGGTGTATTGGCTAAGGGCACTGATGGGGGTAAGCGAGGCCTTATATATCCCTGCCGGACTTTCGCTCATTGCCGACTACCATTCGTCTAAAACCCGTTCATTGGCAATTGGGCTGCATATGACCGGGCTCTATATTGGCCAGGCATTGGGCGGCTTTGGTGCTACGGTGGCCGCCAGATTTTCATGGCAAACTACTTTTCATGATTTCGGCCTTGTCGGCATCGTCTATTCCCTGATACTGATCCTCTTCCTGCGAGAACAACGCGATCGAAAAACGGCATTGAATAATCGCGGAGACGAGCCGGAACAAAGCTTTGTTCCACATCTGAGGTCGCTGATAACGAATCGGGCATTTTGGGTAATCTTGTTTATTTTTGCAATACCCAGCTTACCCGGGTGGGCCGCCAAAAACTGGCTGCCAACGCTTTTCGCCCAAAATTTGAATATTACGATGGCGGAAGCGGGCCCCCTGTCAACGGTAACAACAGCACTGTCATCATTAGCTGGCGTAATTGTGGGCGGCGTATTATCAGACAGGTGGGTGCAGCACGATATCAGGGCGAGGGTTTATACCAGTGCTATCGGGTTATCCCTGACCATTCCTGCATTACTCTTACTAGGATTAGGTCATACAATACTGACCGTTACAGGTGCAGCTGTTTGTTTTGGGCTGGGTTATGGTATGTTCGACGCCAACAACATGCCGTTGTTATGCCAGTTTGTTCCGCGCCGGTCAAGAGCCGCCGGCTATGGTTTAATGAATATGACCGGTGTACTCTGCGGCGCGCTGATCACCAACGTACTTGGAAGATCTTCTGATGCAGGTCAGTTAGGCAGCAGCTTTGCTACGCTCGCAGCGGTCGTGCTGCTCACGCTGATTATTCAATTGCTATTCCTGAAGCCAAAGGTTAATGACCATGCTTGAATTGAAGAGGAATTTAACCTATTGGCTGCTGGCTGCCGCGCTACTGATCAGCCTGCATGCCGGCGCACAGCCGGGTAAGATCAGGGTAGCCTGTATAGGCAATTCGGTAACGTACGGCTATGGGCTCGCTTATCGTGAGCAAAATTGCTATCCCGCCAGGTTGCAAATATCGTTGGGTGATCAATACCTGGTTAAAAACCTTGGGCACAGCGGCGCTACCCTGCTCAGAAAAAGCCATAATCCTTATGACAAAACCGACGAGTTGGCCGCTGCAATAGCTTTTAAGCCGGATATTGCCATCATCCACCTTGGCCTGAATGATACTGACCCCCGTGACTGGCCGGATCATCGTTTAGATTTCCCGGCAGATTACGCCTGGTTAATTGAGCAGGTACGGAAAGCCAATTCGGCCGTGAAAATATATATCTGCCGGCTTACGCCTGTTTTTAGTGGTCATCCGCTATTTAAATCGGGCACCAGAGATTGGTATGATCAAATACAGGCGCTGATACCTCAAATCGCGGCGGCGAATCATACCGGCCTTATTGACCTGCATACGCCATTATATGGTCGTCCGGACCTGTTTGCGGATAATCTCCATCCCAATAATGAGGGTGCAGCGATCATAGCCCGCACCATTCAGCAGACCCTCACTCAAAATTTTGGAGGCTTAAAATTACCGGAAGTATTTGCGGATCACGCCGTTTTACAGCGCAACCGGCCTATACCTATCTATGGAAAAGCGAACGGTGGTGATTACATCAAGATTCATTTTGCCGGACACCAGTTAACCACGATCACAGACAACACCGGCCAATGGAGTGTTACTTTTCCCGCCATGCCCGCTGGTGGTCCTTACCAACTGGAAATAAAGGATAACGGTACTTCGATTACCCTCAAAGATATATTGATTGGCGATGTATGGCTATGTTCCGGACAGTCCAATATGGCGTTCCCATTAATAAAATCCGTGGGCGCGGAACAGGAACTTCGCCATGCTGGTCAGAACAAACAAATACGCCTATATAAATTAAGGGTACTAAAAGAAACAGACCGGGTGGAATGGGACACGGCTGCCTTAAACAAGGTTAACCGGCTGCATTATTTTTCGGGAGCCTGGCATCAAAGTGATTCGGTAACTGCTGCAAGCTTTTCGGCTGTTGGCTGGTATTTCGGCCAAAAGCTATTCAGCGAAGAACACATACCGATCGGATTAATACAGGTGGCTGTGGGCGGCTCCCCGATTGAATCGTGGATTGACCGCTTTACTATGGAACATGACAACCTGCTGGTTGACGAACTGGGCAATTGGCGAAAGTCCGATTTCCTGATGAAATTTTGCCGGGACCGGGCTGATACCAATTTAATGCTGGCCAGCTCACGCGGGCAGCGTCATCCTTACGAGCCTTGTTATAATTACGAGGCGGGTATAAGCCGCCTGATACAGTTCCCGGTAAAAGGAGTGATCTGGTACCAGGGTGAGAGCAACGCCCATAATGCCGATCTGTATCAGCATGCTTTTCCGATGCTTGTTAAAAGTTGGCGGAAAGGCTGGGGGTGTCAATTGCCGTTCTACTTTGTACAGTTATCCGCTATCGACCGCCCATCATGGCCGGTTTTCAGGAATATGGAACGCGCTCTTCAAAAACAGGTGCCTGGCTGCCATTTCGTGGTTAGTACAGACGTCGGCGATTCCGTCAATGTGCATTATACCAACAAGAAACCGGTCGGTGAGCGCCTGGCCTTGCAGGCCTTGCATTATACCTACCGTAAACCAATTATTGCTGACGGCCCTGCTGCTTTGTACGCGGTAAGGAAGAGGAATAAGATTGTCGTTGCTTTTTCGAAAGGGCAACTATTAACCACTGCTGACCACAGTGTGCTGAAGGGGTTCGAATTGGTCAATCAGAAGGGCCAGCACGAGGTAGCCTATGGCGCAATCAAAAGTAACCGGGTCGTTTTAAGCATACCGGCCGGTGAAAATATTAAGTCCGTATGGTATGCTATGCAGCCTTTTACCAGGGCAAATCTAATCAACCAGGCCGGCTTGCCGGCTTCAACCTTCGCTATTGATGTGTCCAATAAATCCAATGAATAACTAACCATGCACTATACAAACAACGAGCTGATTGAACTCCAGCATTTTTACCGGCGGCAACTGCTGAATGATACGATACCATTTTGGTTCCCGAGGTCTATTGACCATGAATATGGCGGGTATTTACTGATGCGCGACCGTGACGGCAGCCTGATCGATGATGATAAAGCGGTGTGGATACAAGGTCGTGCCGCCTGGTTATTGTCGACACTTTACAATACCGTTGAGCCGAGGGAGGAGTGGTTGGCAGGGGCTAAGGCCGGCATTGATTTTCTTCGCACTTATTGCTTCGACACGGATGGCCGCATGTTTTTCCATGTGAGCCGTCAGGGGCAGCCGATACGCAAAAGACGGTATTTCTTTTCTGAAACATTCGCTGTAATCGCAATGGCAGCCTATGCCAAGGCCACCGGCGATGTACAAATCGCAATCCAGGCAAGGGAGCTATTTGGCCGGTGTATTGAATATGCTTCCAATCCGTCGCTGCTGCCGCCAAAATTTACAGACCTGCGTCCGTCTAAAGGGATAGGTGTCCCGATGATCATGATCAACACCGCCCAACAAATCCGGGCTACCATCGGCGATCCCCGGTGCGACGAATGGATCGGTAAATGGATTGAAGAAATAGAAACTAATTTTGTAAAAGATGATATAGCCTGCGTGATGGAGCAGGTCGCCCCAGATGGCGGTATCATCGATCATATTGACGGGCGTACACTCAACCCTGGTCACGCTATTGAAGGCGCCTGGTTTATCCTCGAAGAAGCCAAATATCGAAATAATAATCCCGAGCTGATCCGGCTGGGCTGTAAAATGCTGGACTATATGTGGGAGCGTGGCTGGGATAAAGTACATGGTGGCATATTATATTACCAGGATGTATACGGTAAGCCGGTGCAGGAATATTGGCAGGATATGAAGTTCTGGTGGCCACATAATGAAGCTATTATTGCCACCTTATTGGCTTATACCCTAACCGGAGAAGCCAAATATGCGCAATGGCATCGGCTGGTGCACGATTATGCCTATGGTCATTTCCATGATAAACAACACGGCGAATGGTATGGCTACCTGCACCGTGACGGCAGTGTGGCGCAAGCCGCGAAAGGCAATCTATTTAAAGGCCCTTTTCATCTGCCCCGGCAAGAGTGGATCTGCATGCAACTACTTGAGGAATATCTAAAAAAACAAACACGATGAGGAAAGCATTAATCATTTTGCTATTACTGCCATTTGCGGCTTTAGCGCAAGAAACCATCACCCCGGTTTTCATTTCCGGCACTGATGGCTATAAAAGCTTTCGGATACCGGCTATCGTCAGGGCGCCAAATGATGAGCTGCTTGCCTTTGCCGAAGGCCGGGTCGACGGCTCCGGTGATTTTGGGAACATCCGGATCGTCGAAAAGCGCAGCAGCGACAATGGTAAAACCTGGACTACCTTACAGGTGGTAGCCTCTAACGATTCCCTACAGGCCGACAATGCCGCACCCGTCGTCGACAGGACCGACCCTGCATACCCAAAAGGAAGAATATTTCTATTTTATAATACCGGTAATGTATCGGAATCAAAATTACGTAACGGCTTGGGCGTGCGCGAGGTATGGTACAAAACCTCAGTTGATAATGGCCATACGTGGTCGGCTCCTGTAAATATTACTTTGCAGGTCCATAAACCCAGACAGCCCCAATTCAACAAAGCTTATCATTTCCCCCAAGACTGGCGCAGCTACGCCAATACGCCCGGGCATGCCATTCAACTGATTCATGGGAAATACAAAGGCAGAATATATGTAGCCGCCAATCACTCAGCCGGTGAACCTGAGCCGCATTATGCTGATGGCAGGGCCTTTGGTTACTATACCGACGACCACGGCAAAACCTTTAAGATAAGCGAAGATGTAGCTGTTGCGGGCGGTAATGAAGTCATGGCTGTTGAATTGCCGGGCAACAGGGTCATGCTGAACGCCCGGAACCAACAGGGAAATATCAGATGCCGCATCATTGCCATCAGTAATAACGGCGGACAAAATTGGTCGGCGGCCTATTTCGACCGCAACTTACCAGACCCGGTGTGCCAGGGAAGCATATTGAGCCTGGGCAAAAAGAGGATTGCTGTTTGCAATGATGCGGATACCATCCATAGAAATAACCTGACTGTTCGTATAAGCTTTGATGAAGGGAAAACCTGGAAGACCAGTAAAGATATTGCTAAGGCGCCGGAGGGGTATAAGGGCGATTTTTCGGGTTATTCCGACTTAGTGCCGCTGCCTGGTAAACAGCTAGGCATACTCTACGAGCGCGATAATTACGCAAAAATAGTTTTTACGACAGTAAATTGGTAAGATGACAAGAAGGACCTGGCTTAGTTTACTACTGGTAGTGCTGACTTTGCCCATATTCGGGCAGATACGATTACCATTGTATCCGGATTCGATATTCTCCACTTACTATCAGCAACGCCTTACACATTTCAGATCGCTTTCCAAAACAAAGGATGACTGCATCTTTTTGGGGAACAGTATTACAGATGGCGCTGGATGGAATGAGCTTTTTGCCGGCTGCCCTGTTAAAAACCGTGGTATAAGCGGCGATATTACTGCCGGGGTAATTAACCGGCTGGATGAGGTAACTGACCGCAAGCCCGCAAAAATCTTTTTACTGATCGGCACCAACGATCTTTCGCGGAATATAAAACCTGACAGCGTAGTAAAAAACATCGTGCTGATTGCTGATTATGTCCATCAGCAAAACCCCGCGGGCCGACTGTTTATTCAAAGTATATTGCCAGTGAACGCCATTTATAAAAAATTTACGACACACACTGATAAAGGGGCACAAATAAACCAAGTAAATTCATTATTGAAGCAAAACGCGGGCAGCCATCATTATAGCTATATCAACATTCATGACGCATTTTGCAATGCGGAAGGGCAAATGAATGCCCGATTGACCAACGACGGCTTGCACCTCAAAGGCGAAGGCTACTTGCTTTGGAAACACCTGATTTATCCCTACGTGTACGGCTTGCAGCCAAAACCATCGCTCATTCCGGCACCCCGGCAGCTGGAATGGAAGGATGGCTTATTTCCCGCTTATCGGTGCCATACGATTCAAATCCAAAGCGAAAAACTGAGAACCGAAGCCGCTTATTTACAGCAAGAGTTAAGTCAGAAAGGTATCCATACGCAAATACGTGCTTCCAGCGATTCAGGCGCAAAAATCGAATTAAAATTAGGGAAGGTGCCCGCTTTCAACCTGCCTGATGAGGCTTACCATCTTGCAGCAGGTGAGCAAAAAGTAAGCATTACTGCCAATACGCCGCACGGTATATTCAACGGCATCCAGACGCTGCTTCAGTTGCTGCGTGATAATGTCATGATAGACGGCTGCGACATCACCGATTGGCCGGCATTTTCCTGGCGCGGATATATGGTTGATGTCGGCCGTAATTTTCAATCGGTTGACCTTCTCGAGCAGCAGATTGATAAAATGGCCTTGTATAAACTCAACGTTTTCCATTTCCACCTGACCGAGGATATCGCCTGGCGATTGGTTATTAAAAGATACCCGGAGCTTACCCGGCCCGGGAACATGCTGCGTGATCAGGGCGCATTCTACACGGAAAACGATATTAAACAATTAATGGCTTATTGCGCCGAAAGGCACATTGAATTCGTACCGGAAATCGACATGCCCGGCCACAGCGGCGCTTTTAAGCGGTGTTTTAACCAGGATATGCAAACTGATTCAGGAATGGCTGTCCTGAAAAATATCCTGAAGGAGGTACTGGAAACCTATCATTTTAAATACTTACATATCGGCGGAGACGAAGTCAAGATCACCAATCCTCATTTTCTGCCGGAGATGATCAACTTCATCCGCCGATATCATACCGAAACGATTGGATGGAGCCCCGGTGGAACCCTGCCCCAGAGAACGCTACGCCAACTATGGTCGGCCAGTGTAGTATTAGATAAGCATAGCCGTTACATTGATTCACGGCATTTATACCTTAATCACATGGATCCCTTAGAAAGTGTAGTTACGATCTTTAGCCGTCAGCTGGATAATGTTCAGCAGGGTGACGCGTCCCACCATATCGGGGCGGAAATCTGCTTGTGGCATGACCGCGCTGTAAATAGCGAGATTGAGCTGCTGCGAATGAATCCCGTTTATCCGGCTATGCTGGCATTCGCAGAACGCGGCTGGCGCGGTGGCGGCGAACCGGGACGGACAGCTGTCATGGGCCCTCCAAATGCCGATCTAGTCAACGCATTTACCGCGTTTGAAGCGAGGCTATCGGATCAGCAAAAAGAGAACTTTCAAGGTTTACCTTTCCCATATCGCAAGCAAGCTGATATGGTTTGGAACCTGTATGGGCCGTACCAGAACGATGGTGATCTTTCGAAACAGTTTGTACCGGAACAGACAGGCGTAGATCAATTAGCGCCGAGTCTGAAAGTAGTCGGCGGCACGATTATTTTAAGGCACTGGTGGTATCCGCAGGTGCTGGGTGCCCTTATTGATCCGAAGGAGAATACAACCTGGTATGCGACTACGGAAATATGGAGCAATGAAGATCAGACAGCAGGTTTTTGGATCGGCTTTAATGATCTCTCCCGTTCCTATGCCAGTGATTCACCGCCTGTTGGCAAGTGGGACGACAAGGGCGATGCAATATGGGTCAATCGTAAGCTGATTTCGCCGCCACGCTGGAAACATCCGGCGCGTAAAGGCAACCTGGAAATCCCCTTAATTGATGAAGGGTATGCCTATCGGACGCCCACTTATATCCAGCTTAAGAAGGGATGGAATCGGGTTTTAGTCAAATTGCCGATCGGCAGTTTTACAGGTAAAGACTGGAATAACCCGGTAAAATGGATGTTTACTTTCGTTCCCGCAAAAAAAGAAACGGCGGCAGTTGATCGGGAGTATGAGCAAAATTAGAGGCCTACGTTTAGGTCATCCGCCTTCCTGTTTTATATGTTTTTGCATATAACTTACAGCATTTTGTTGCTATTATATGCAATTGGATATAATCTGTTATAGTGTATATGTAATTGCATATAGTAAAGGTTTGGCTGGTTTCGTGAAAAGAAAAACGCAAGGAAAGACAGCTTAACCAGGAGGGGTTTGCCTAAAGCGAATCATTGGTTAAAAAAAATATCCATGGAAATGACAACGGCCTATAACGCCCCTAATAGAAAGAACCATATTGATAACTTGTTTTAAATGAAAATCACACCTTACTCATCGGGTGATTCAACGAGTACCTGGAAGTGTTCGCATCTTTAAAGTACGTAACTACTCTGGTCATAGCTGTGGAAATAAGCGGTCAAAGGTATACCTAACACACGACAAGTAATTTAGCGGGGCTGCAATGACGGCCCGGCTACTATTGGATAATTAGGGGCTATGGAACTGACGTCAGTGATTAATACTGCCAAGAGAAATTTCGCGGTGGACCCTTCCATTAGACTGACTACTCACAACCGTTTGATTTGACTGATTAACTTTTCCAGCGTTTGAATCGCGACGATTTTGTCATGTTCTTCAAATTTATAGGTACTGCTTCGTGCGCTTTTCCACGAAACGTCCTTTTTCTGTTCGGTGGAAACAAACGGCATGATACTGCGAAAGATGGCACTAAGTGATTTAGCGATGAGCAGCTTGGTGTCATCCGCTGCTTTGAGAATAACTGCAATTTGGTCAACACTCAGTTTTATCAATACTTTATATAGCGGGCTGTCGCTGCCGATGGAAGCGACCGAACGATTTCTTTGCTGAAGCAGGTAACGGGCGTACCGCTTTTGTATACGCCTTTGCAGATCGTCAAGGCCCATTAAGATCAGTTCGCCCGCTTCCGAAAGCTGTTGATCATCTCCATAGCCGACCAGATTCTCACGGGCCTGATTTTGCAGGTTATCGATCGCTTCCAGGTAAGCATTTACTACTGGGGCGATCTGATTAGGTGTAAACAAGGCAAAAGTGTGGCACTTCAGAATGACAAAAACCCGTTCCAATTCCGCTGAAAGTGTCGTCAAGTCGACGGTAGCCGGAGGGACATAGGAACGTCGGTAAGGGTTGAAATTAATTTCCACGAGTTCGTCGAGCCGTGCAAACGGATAATTGGTAGGTTTGATCTGTTCCATCATTTTTACGAATTTGGGCGGGCGAAGAAAACCCGTATGGGTAATATATTCCTTGGCATCCCAGGAATCGCCGATAGCTAATTCCTACCGGAGCTACTCAGAAATGATCATTAAAAAGTAATGGAAGACGAGCATTAGATAGTTCACATTGAAGCCTATACATGCGCAGTCTTTGATAATCAAGAGATGTCTGCTTATCATCTGGCAAACAATCCTGGCTACGTTAGCTTAATCGCCAACAGGAGAATCGGTGGGGAAATTGCTTTTGAGGAGGAGGGTCTGTGAGCGCGTCGCCTTTAAGGATATGGGCTAACGATTTTTGGCGAAATATTGGGTGAACGAGAAGGCAGTAGCCCATTAAGACTTGGATCCGTTTGCGGTTTGGTATAACGTGCTTAACATTAGAATTATTGAATGATTCACCAGGGGTCTTCTTATTACGCTTATTGCGGGAGTATTCGGCTTTTTTCATAGTAGATTGATCTGAAATAAAATTGTAAAAGGATATACTGTATTAAATAATAGTTAATAAAAGTAATTTCGGACGAAGTTTAAAAAAAATCAAATTAACGTGTACCGAATAACTGGCTAACCATACCGGAAAACCTGCAGATGCACCATTGTTAATACTCGTTTACAATTAGCACGGGAAATAACTATATAGGGACAACCGCTGCATGGTCGATTCCCTAGCATAAAACTCGTTCCGGTGGGGCAGCTACTTTTTGCCTTTAACGTACCTTTTCCCGATTCAGCCGAAGCTTATCTACTGTCTAATTTGGTTTTGATATAGAAAACATACCCTTGCGTATAAAAAAGCCGGATCCAATGGTCTGATCAAATTCTTTTGAAGCCAACTACAGTTCAATAATAGTTGTTATGGCCATCCAATTGCTTACTACTGCCGTGTTGCGCACGCCCGCATTTGCTACCCAGGACGAATTAATTGCCCAATGGAAAGCATTAAAGGCATTAATCGCGGAGGCCTCGCCGGCATTTTATCGACAAATACAAAATGTTGAGGCTGAGGAATTGAAAACGCTGCCTGAAGAAATTCAAACGACGATCAGAAAATATTTTAACCGCGCTCGTTTTCGCCCGACGCCTTTCGGCGGTTTTGCGGCCATTAGTCCAGTCGTTCTCGCGACGGGGAAGCAGCCACTGGTCACGTTAAAAAATGAAATCCGGAGTTTACAGCTGCCTGACTGGAAGCTTATCGTAGAAGAGTCGGCCATAAAAGGCGACTTACGAAATGAGAACCAGCTACAAGCAAATGCGACGATCTACCGCGTAGGGGAGGAGCTCAGGTATATCGGCAGGGGTAGCGGCGGTTTTCAATTGAAGACGGTTGCCGGCGATGAGTTAATTTACAGTATCATTAATTTTTGTTCGAAAACCGCCTCGGTAGCTGAAACGATAGGGGCGTTAATGACTCAATTCGGATTGGAGGCGGAAGTCTTGACCGATATCCTGCAACAACTGATCTACTTGGAGATTCTGTTTATTGACAGTCGGCCGAATATAACCGGCTCTGACTATACCTTACGCCGAGCGTTGAGTAATTTGCCCGGTGCCGTTTACCGCATTGATCAGCGTGCTGTTGAAAATGATGCCATTCAGGCTGAGATTTTCGACGATCTGGGTGAGTTTTTACAGTGGTGGCATAAAATCTTGCCGAACCGTCCGCAACCCGATTTGAAAAATTTCATGCAAGCTTTCCGGCGGCGCTTTGGCGATACCAGCGTCCCGCTCGGCGAGGCGCTGGATCCCGAATTAGGGGTCGGGTACCTCGGTCTGGAAGAAGAGGTGACGGCCTCAATGGATCAACAATTATTACGGACCGGAAAGCAGACCGGGGCCAATGGCGAGGCTTCAGCGGGACTATGGAATAGTGAGTTATTGACATGCTTACGCAATGGCATCGCCAAAGGTGACCCGATCCGGTTGGAAGCGTTTAAGGTGACCGCTACAAACCATCGCTACCCTTTGCCGAATACTTTTTCTGTGCTGGTGAGTTTCCAGGACGGTGTGCCGGTCCTGGAAAATGCGGGCGGTTGTACCGGGAACGCCCTGCTCGGACGTTTTACACTAGCCGGAGATGTTTTTAAAACGATGGCCGTAAAACTGGCCGCTATAGAGCAGTCTGCAAATCCGGATGTCTTGTTTTTTGAAATCGCTTATGCAGGGGAACCTGAGATTGATAATATTAACCGGCGGTATAGTCCTTATGATTACGAGCTGCCGCTGCTGACCTGGTCGTTAAGTAAGCATCCCATCCGGTTAGCTGATATTCAGGTTTTCCTCGAGGGGGAGGAAATCATCCTGTGGTCCGCAGAGCACGGTAAACGAATGGTGCCCAGGTTAAGCTCAGCCTATAATTTTAAAAGATCCAATCTGTCGGTTTTCAGATTCTTATGTGACTTGCAGTTTCAGTTGATTGAGGCGGACCTGAACTTTAAATTAAACGAGCTGATTCCGGAATGTGAAGAATACCCAAGGGTATATTTTAAAAACGTCATTGTTTCTCCCGCGATGTGGCAAATCCCGGTTCGCTTTAAGCAATTAAGCGCTGAGGAAATCCGGGATGCTGTTCCTGAATTGGCAGCTTGGCTCAGCCGCGTCGGCGTGAGCCGGTGCTTTAAATTCGGTGTACAGGACCAAACCTTAGTGTTTGACCGCTTTGACCGAAGGGACTTATCATTGTTCCTTCGCCTATGCAGCCGGGAACAATACAGAAATTTGCTGATCTCGGAAACCGGCGTTGCATCGGGGATAACACTCAGCGAAGGAGGCCAATCATATTGCGCGCAGGTTGTACTTAATTATTACCATCGAGCACGTGTTTATACCACACCAGCTATTCTTGACCTGCAGAAGCGTATCTTGAGTCATATGCATTCGGCTCCAAGATCGCTTTTTTTGCCGGGTAGCGACTGGATGTATTTCGAAATCTATGGTCATCCCATCAGAAGCAACGGGATCCTGCTTCAGGAGTGCCGCGCTTTCATTACCAGCAACGATAAGCTAGTCGATAAATGGTTCTTCATTCGTTACGACGCGCCATCGCCCCATATCAGGTTGAGATTAAAGCTCAACGACGAAGGGGATGCCGGAATATTGCTCGCCGGCTTTGAGCGGATCCTGAGACCTGCCATACAAAAAAAATATATTTATGATGTTCAGGTAAAAAGTTATTTTCCCGAATATCAGCGTTACGGTTTAGCCGGTATGGACTTGGTAGAAAGTATTTTCTGGCACGATTCCGTTTATGTCCTTTCTTTATTGGCCGAGCAGCGCTCCCTGGAGATGTTGTACACGGTAACCTTGCAATTCATGGATCAGGTCTTTTCCTGTCTTTACTTCAGTTTGGAGCGAAGAATGGACGTAATCCGGAAAATAGCGTCGGGCTTTGCCAACGAATTTGAATGGAATACAGCGGCATTTAAAGTAATCAACACCCGCTTCAAGCGAATCAGTGGAAACTTTCATCCTGATGCCCGTATGGACGAGCTAAAAATCCCTGCTCAGCTGCTCAGCCGGATCAGGCAGGTCTGCGGCCGGCATGATCTTGAGCCGATGTTGATCGAAAAGCTTGTGACGGATATGATCCATATGCATATTAACCGGCTGTTCTCAAGCTATCAGCGCGCGCATGAAGGTATTCTCTACCAATACTTGTTCCGTTATCTGAAGATGCACGCTGGTCGGTCAATAAATCAGCAGGTATCGTGATACTGATGCGAAAGGATGCGCGGTCGGATGTTTGGAGGAAGGTATAGCCGTATTGGCCATAAGCATATTTCAACCGTTGCTGGATATTGTTTAAGCCGCTGCCGCCGGAGGCTTTAGGCTCATGAAAATCGCTGACCGCATTAATGGTATCAATGCAAAGCTGTTCATTTTTTACTTTAATCGATAAAGACGCAGGTTGAGCAGCATCGCATAGATCGGCGTGTTTAAAAATATTTTCGACGAGTGTCAACAATACCAATGGTATGATATAAAGATTCCGATTGCCAGGAATATCGGTCGTAAAGCGAAAATATAAAGGGCCTTTCTTCCTTAGTTGAACCAATTGCCGGTAATGATGGACCTGTTCAATTTCATCCGCGAGTAACACGCAGTTGCCGCGTTTACCAGTATCAATCGCAAAGCGCATCATATTCGAAAGCGAAATGATCGTGTTGGCAGCGACGGGCGACAAGGTTAATACATTATGGTAAATGAAATCCAGCGTATTGAAAAGGAAATGCGGATTAATTTGCGCCTTCAGCGAGTCGTTCTCCGCTTTTGCCAGTTTTTGCTCCATGGCTTGCCGGTCAATGATTTCCTGAAGCTGCTGCTTCTCCAACTGGTTCGTCCTTTCCCTTTCCTGATAAAAGTTCTTCAGGAAATAATAGCCTGTTCCAAAGCCTATAAAAAGCGTTGCCCGGTATAAGATTCTGAGCGCATAATCCGTTGTCAGGGCAAAATGTCCCTGAACTGTACTTATTCCGCTGTTGATAAGCGCGAGATCCAGCACGAAGCTTAATAAAATATAGGAGGCTATTTCACCGCCAAGGATTAGCGGTGTCCTCCAGAACGCATTTAATCTCCCCTTTAGACCCCATTTCAAGACAAGATTGCTATGAACATAGAATAAGGTAATGGAGAGTAAATAATGGCCCGCGTACGCGAGCGGGTGGCCGAAGACGCCGGACATGAGCCCAATGACCAGGCTTTCATAAGTGATAAACAGTGTCCAAACCAGGATATGAATTTTAAAGGCCTGGTAGGTTTCTTGCAGCAATGTTTTCATGGCGATTCATCCTTTCGTATCGGAAATTACAGGTTAGGAATAACGTGCTTTAAGCGTGCCGTTCAGTACCCTAAATTTCCTAAAAATATTCATTATGAAAAATTCAAAAATTAAAATCGTGCAAGTACCGCTGTTTAATTACACGGCGCCGGCCCACCTTCGTCTGACGGGAGCTTTTGACACAACTACCGATCCGACAACGACCGTTGTTCAAACAACGGTGAGCACCTCGATCATCGCCATGCGATGAAACTGCTACTCAAGACAGGTTGAAACCCGTCTTGAGTAATTTGTCTTGTATAAACTGCTGAAAGGAATTCCGGTACACATCCCCGACGGTAAATTCCAGTCCATTATCCATTCTTACACTATTTCCGGTTATCGAGTCAATATGGCTTTTAGCAATGATAAAGCTGCGCTGAAACTGAACGAAGTCAGGATATTCCGTTAAAGTCCTGGCGATTTCCCTAAGGGACATATAAGTTAGCACTTTCTTCTGCACAGTGTGCAGGAGTACATAATTCTGCTGGCTCTCTACGGCGACAATATCCCTGTGCCAGACCTTTACCAATCTATGCTGTTCATGCTTATTCTTAACAAAAAAATATTCCTCCACTGCCCGCCCGGCCGAAGGGAGGAACTTAAGGTCAGCCAAGGCTTTTGTTACAGTAGCCATGAATTTCTGTAAAGTAAACGGCTTGAGCAGGTACCCATCCGCTTCTGCTTCGAACGCTTCATAACCATACTGCGTATAGGAAGTGGTAAAAATTAGCTTTTGAGTTTTTGACCTAATGCTCTTCGATAACTGGATGCCAGTCATTTGTGGCATATGGATATCCAGCAGGAGCAGGTCAACCGGGTGGATATCCTGAAATTCGACGAGTGCCGCAACCGGGCTTTCATAACTTTTAATTAATTCGAGGTTAGGCATTGCATTGATATAAGCAGCCAAACTGTCGATAGCGTACCTGTCGTCGTCAATGATGATACATTTATACTTTTCCATTTCGATATTTTTTTCGCCAAAAAATCACGGCGCCGTCCCAAAAAAGCAACTATTGGTTGAATTTTACGTGAAGAGACCGCGATTATTTCGGCGGAAAAGGCTTGTTTCGTCCAGAAAAAAGCCAAATTCGGAAAGGAAGAGCAGTTTCGTTAATCCTCATGCCCAGTTTTTGCGTTTAACTATACGTAAAAAACCTAAGTCATATGTTACAGTGCATAGTTATTGATGATGAAGAATTTGCCATTGAAGCTTTAAAGAAATACATAGACCTCTTACCGCAGTTATCGATTGCCAGAGTCTATACAGATCCGCAAATGGCGTTAAAAGAACTGGTGAACGGGGAGGTTTACGATGTGCTGTTTCTTGATATTGATATGCCGATGATTTCGGGGCTTGAATTGGCCCGGTTACTCCGGGGAACGGTCAGGAAACTCATATTTACTACAGCTCACCCCGAATTTGCCCTGGAAGCATTCGATGTAGAAGCAGATACCTTTCTGCTTAAACCGTTTTCACTTTCCAAGTTTTCTCAAACCGTTACCAGGCTTTTTCCCGATGCAGATGTGGTTCAGGCAGGCGCAGCTGATTATTTCCTGGTCAAGAATAAAGATGAAGACCTGCGTATTGTGAAGATTAAGTTCGAGGATGTCGTTGCTTTCGAGAGCATGCATAACTATATCAAAATTTACCAGACCAATAGCAAGGCTATTACGGCGTACCTGAACCTCCAGGATGTCCTGGAACTGGTTAAGGGAAGGGATAGTTTCAAGCAGTTCCACCGTGGCTTCGTCATCTCTACCGACTGGATCAGCTATATCGAAGGAAACACCCTGAAAATGGCAGGCAACCTCACGTTTAGCGTCGGGGACCGCTTTAAGGCGGAATTTAATGACTACCTGGCGAAGCGGTTAATCACCACGAACCGGAAGCGGTAAAATATCTAAAAATAACCAAGCCAATAGACAGGTAACATTTTAAACGTCCTTCAAAATTGATGAACATGTTGTACGGTATACCGATTGTTTTATTTCTCGGCGGCTGCGCATTGCGCTACTGGGTCGGCCGGAGGCGATTTTATCGTCGAAACGGTTTCGGCATGGAGGAGTTTTCAAGCTATGAACGATCCAAGTTGACCCATATATTCGAGGAATTGCTGACCTTTATCGCGATATTCCTGATCGTTGCTGCTCTATTGCTTACGGCAATAGTCTATAGTTTGACGCACTCCCAAAGGATGTAATTTGCAATTAGCGATTTTTGAGAAGCTCTAAAATTTCGTTGGATTTGTCGAGTAGCATAGAACCGAGCGTCTCTATCGTCGCATTTCGTTCGTTTAGCTGACTTTTTAGTAGATCAATAAGATCAGACTTCTCTCTATTATCGCTTTGCAACAGCTCTATTTTATTTAATAACTGTTGCTTTTCTCTGTTTAATATGGTTTTTAGGGGCTCATTTTGGCCATAATAATCGAGAAATAAGTCCTCGTTCAGGAGAACACAAAGTTTAGCGAGCCTATCTGAGTAAATATCTTTGTTGGGATATATTTTTGAGACGGTGCTAACAGAAATGTTGAGCGCATTAGCTATGGCCTTTTTATCCAATTTCTTTTCTTTGATTCTTCTTTGGATGTACTTGCCTAAATCGCTACTTTCCTGCATCTCTCAAAAATCACAAACTATTTCCTAAGGATCGCTTTTTTATGTTCCAAATTTTGGTATTATAGTGACCAAAATTTGGAATTTTGAGTTGGGATTACTAATATTGTTATTTGAGAATAATCAAGAGTTAAAGCTAAATAATGATAAATTTGTAGTCTTCTTGACTACTCATGAGCCTCGCCCGCAAATCTGGTAAATTTACACGCGACGGTAAGTGGAGCATTAGGCCCTATATAGAAATAGGGTCGGTGCTCGCTTATACCAATGTGTGTACCCTTTGAAAGAAGGGCGGCTTACCAGAGCCAGCGGCGTTGGACAGAGCGAGTTACCGGCCCTATTTTTAATTAAAATAAGATAGTAATCCTCCTGTCCAAAGGCTTGAAACCAACAAGCTGATGGCAACTGAAAATTTAAATACCACATTTCTCGTTCAGCAAATGCAGCTCGGCAGTGAGCAGGCATTTACGCGGCTTTACGATTACTTTAGTACACCCTTGTACCGGAATATCTTTCGTATGGTCAAAGACGAGGATATTACAGAAGAGCTGTTGCAGGACTTGTTCCTCAAGCTGTGGACAAAACGCAGTGACCTTGATCACCGCAAGCCGCTAAAACCTTACCTCTATAAAATTGCTGCCAGTCTGGTTTATAATTACTTTAGAAAAGTTGCACAAGATAAGCGCCTGGTCGGCCAGTTGATTTTAAGTACAGTAGATCATATAAGTAGCGTTGAAGACGAAATAGTTGGCAGGGAAGCTTTGGATTTGTTAAAGGAAGCCATTAACCACCTTCCGCCACAGCGAAGACTAGTATTCACCTTATGTAAATTGGAGGGTTGTAGTTATAAGGAAGTAGGTGATCGGCTTGGCATATCAGGCGCCACCATCAACGAGCATATTGTCAAAGCGAACAAGGCAATAAAGGATTTCTTTTTAACGCACCAGGATGTAGCCCTCGCGCTGTTCACCATCAGTTTAATGAATGCTACCCAAGCTATCCATGATAACATTATCCATTAAGGCCGCGATAAATTAGGATAATCACCAGGCTAATTCTGTTCCGACAAGAGTCTGTTATAATATCCCATCAACAGCTAATATATACCGCAAAATTAACGTTAATAACTTTAATCTAAATACCGGTTGCTGTAAGCATGGAGACCAAAAAGCTGGACTCACAATAAAGAACTAAATATCATAGAACATCTCTATAACATAGGTCAACCAATGGATATTAAAAGAATTTAACTAATTTTTTTTACGACAACCAATGATAATCCTCTCTGACGTGTTTTAGGGTAAAATGTATCCGTGAAAGATCAAGCAGTTTTATCGATTCTTATTAAAAAGTACTTCAATAACGACTGTACACCTGATGAAATCCGTCAATTGTTTGAATTGATCGGGGAGGATCAGCATGGTGATTTTTTTAAAAGGCTTCTTGCTGAAGAGATGTCCGATAATGCCGGCAGGGCAGTCGACTATGAGTCGGAACAAGCAGCCATCGAAAAGATTAAGATCAGGTTGCTGGCCAAACTGTCAGCGGAAAGCCATAGCGACAAGAAGAACAACGATAAAATCAGGCCCTTGGTCCGTCCCAGCTCGTTCGTTGCCGCACTGTGGACATTGTTTGCAGCGCTATTAGGCCTGCTGCTATACCAATACGGTCATCATCGCAGGCAAGTCGCTTTTCAGACGCTGGTCACGCCAAAAGGAAAAAGTCGTTTTGTACAATTATACGACGGGACAAAGATCTGGCTTTGTCCGTCCAGCACACTTCAATACCCTAACCGGTTGACGGGGAAAAACCGGGAAGTGACACTGAATGGTGAAGCTTTTTTTGAAGTGGCGAAAGATAAAACACATCCTTTTATTATCCATAGCGGACTGATGCAAACAAGGGTGGTCGGTACGTCCTTTGATGTTAAATCTTACAGCGGCTCAGATCAGTATTGTGTAACAGTTGTAACGGGGATTGTACGCGTAGCGCTACCGGCCGGACCCAGCAACAAGATGACAGCCGTTGTTTTAAAGCCCAATCAACAAACGACTTTCGACATTCGTGCCAATTGCCTGACCGCTGCGAAGGCGGCGAATACCAAGCCTATACTCAATAGGCGTCAGGGTATTTTGACTTACGAGGGGCTGCCGGTAGCCGAGGTAATCGCGGATTTGGTGAGATATTATAACGTTTCGATTACGATACAAAATAAACAGGCAGGTTGCCTGTGTTATGGCCAGTTCGATTCGTCACGGCCTGTCGATATTACCCTCAGACAGGTAGCCGCGTCGATAGGTGCAATGGTTGAACAGCGAAAAGACGGATATGTCCTCAAAGGAGGCTGCGATGAATGACCATCCCAACTAATCCCGCATCCTGGGATAGATAACCCATCATAAGCTTTTGATATTAACACTGCAGAACATGAAAAATTGCTTTATGTGCTTGCTATGGCCTTTACGGCCGGCGTGCCGCTGTTCACCTCCATCTTTGGCAACGGTTTTATGCCATGCCAATTACCATATTCCTCAATTGAAAACCATACTTGATGCTATGTACCTAAAAACCAAACAAAAGGCAATTGTGCTGTTGCTGCTGCTTTACGCTTCCGTTCAAGCCGTCCATGCCCAGGAACGAAGCCGTCCCAAGGCACTTGACAGAAAGATTACGATAGAACTTAAACAAAAATCATTGAAGGAGGCACTCGACCTGATCGCCAGTCGTGCTCACATCGTCATTATTTATAGCAGCGCAGGCGGGAAAATCAGCCACACGGTAAGTTTGTATGAAAAAGATCAGTTGGTCGGCAAAGTGCTTAACGACTTGCTTGCGCCACTTCAGTTAACCTTCGAGCCGATTGACGGACGGATCGTTATCAAACCAAATATCAGTGTTTCCCCACTGGGACCGCCAGGCGTCGGAAGCCCGCGTTTTTCCATTAGCGGTAAGGTCACCGGGGATAAAGATGAGCCCTTGTCAGGTGCCACCATCCGGGTGAACGGAGGTCCCCTGTTAGCGACCGCTGGCAATAGCGGTGAGTTTGCCCTGCAAAATATTGCGGACGGCAGTGTGCTTCAAATTTCGTTCGTCGGCTATACCGCTCAGGACGTCGTCGTTCATGGACCCGCTTATTTGAATATTATGCTACAGCCGGGCAACGCACAACTGAAAGAGGTATCGGTTTTGGCTACCGGTTACCAATACCTGCCAAAAGAGCGGGCTACAGGCAGCTTTGCCCAGCCAGTCAAAACGGAGTTTGAGGACCGGGTAGCTCCGGATGTGCTCTCAAAATTAAATGGTATTACCAGCGGCCTGGTGTTTAATGCTAATACGATAGCGTCCAAAACAGGTAACGATATCAATATCCGGGGACGCAGCACTATCTTCGCCAATGACCAGCCCTTGATCGTGGTCGATAATTTTCCCTACAACGGTGATATCAATAATATTAATCCCAATGATGTCGAAAGCGTGACCGTACTCAAAGATGCGGCCGCGGCAAGTATATGGGGCGTCCGGGCAGGCAACGGCGTGATCGTTATCACGACAAAAAAGGGGAAAATCGATCAGCCGCTGCATGTTGTCTTTAACGCCAATGTAACCGTGTTTAATAAACCAGACCTGAATTATAATCCGAACCAGCTCGATGCAGCTTCCTATATCAGCCTTGAACAATTTTTGTTCAGCAAAGGATATTATAACGGTAATATCAATAATACCACGACGGGGCCCGTCATTTCTCCAGCTGTTCAACTATTGGCGGCCAATCGCGCAGGCACCCTGTCAGCGGCGGACTTGAACAGCCAGCTCAATGCGTTGGGTGTGCTGAATGTCAATAATCAGCTCAGCCGGTACTTTTATCAGCGGGCATCCAACCAACAATATGCGCTTAGCCTGTCAGGCGGTACTAAAAAAGCGATCTATTTTTTCTCGGCTGGATATGATCGAAACCTGTCCGGCATAGTCGATAATGGGAGACAGCGTATCACGATCAATTCCGCTAATACCTTTTACCTCCTTAAAAACCTTGAGTTAACAACCGGCGTAAACATCGTTCAGGCCGATGCGCAAAATGATGGCACACTTGCTGCTATCCAGACGCATCTTTTTCCCTATTCGCAATTTGCCGGCGCGAGCGGTAATCCGACAGCTATTCCTTATCAATATAACCAGCAATTTATCCAGGCAGAAACGGCGAAAGGATTTTTGGACTGGTCCTATATACCATTAGCAGAGTTAGGAGGATCCCGTAATACCACGAAGACTTTTGACGCTCGGTTGGCCGGAGCACTGAAATACACGTTCGTCAAGGGCCTCGCAGCAGAAGTAAAATATCAGTACGAGAACACCAATGGCCAGAACAGGTTGTACCAAAGTCAGCAAACCTATTATACCCGCAACCTGATCAATCAATTTTCAATACTCTCGGGTGGCGAGGTCAGCGGTTACAATCTTCCTTTAGGCGGTATTTTAAGCCAGTCCAATATTAATGGCCTCTCGCAAAATTTCAGAGGTACATTAACGTATAACGGAGCCTGGACTGATCACCAGCTCTCCTTACTGGCGGGGTATGAGTTGTCCCAGGTGTCCGGTGATGGAAATAATGCCGTGTTATATGGTTACAATGACAATCTATCCACCTTTACCAACATCAATCCGATCACGAGCTTTGTAATGAACCCAACGGGCAGCGGTACGATTCCCAGCGGGCTGGCCATCAGCTCGACTCTAACGCGACTGCGTTCATCGTTTGCAAACCTGGCCTATACCTATCGCGATCGCTATACCATATCAGGAAGTGCGCGCGTGGATGGATCTAATTACTTCGGGGTTGCTACCAATCAGAAAAGTGTGCCCTTGTGGTCCGCGGGCGTGAAGTGGGCGCTTGACAAGGAACATTTTTACAACATTACCTGGCTACCGGTATTAGCTCTTCGCGCCAGTTACGGCTACAACGGTAATCTGATCTCCTCTATTACCGGCGTAACTACTTTCCGGTATTTCAGTAACGCGGCCTATACCAGCCTGAACTATGCGCAGCTCTCCAACATCGGTAATCCTGATCTCCGGTGGGAAAAAGACGCCATCGCCAATATTGCGGTCGATTTTGCGACTAAAAACAACCTTATTTCCGGCAGCTTCGACTATTTCTTAAAAAAAGGAAGCGACCTGCTCGGTTTCAAGACCTTTCCCGAGAACAGTGGTATTACATCCCTCGAAGGCAATTATGCCGGCATGACCGGTAAAGGATTTGATCTCGATCTAACCGCTCACCAGGTCAATGGGGCACTGCAGTGGTCGACGACCCTCTTGCTCAGCCACGCTACGGATGAAGTCACCCACTATGACGTCACTCCGGTAGCTAACCAGCTTGTTGGTGCCGGCGGTGCCACGGTGCCGAATGTTGGAAGGCCTGTTTATGCCTATTACGGTTACCGGTTTGCCGGCCTTGACGGTGCTACTGGTAATCCCATTGGTTATCTGAATGGAGCAGTCAGTCAGAATTATGCTTCGATCGTTACCACTACCCCGATCAGTGGCCTCGACTATATCGGTCCGGCCCGGCCGACGTGGTTTGGGGGCCTCTATAATCGTTTTACCTACAAAAATTTTGCGCTGGGCATCCAGCTGAACTATAAATTCGGCTACTACTTTATGGCCCCGACCATATTCTACAGCCAAATCGGGGCTGCAGGCAACGCATTTTTGAAAGTGAACCGGGATTTCAATGCGCGCTGGCAAAACCCGGGAGATGAACGGCGAACGACCATCCCTTCGCTGGTTTATCCTTTTGTTCCGGCGCGGGACCAGTTTTATCAGTACAGCACCGTTAATGTCTATAACGCTGGTCATATTCGCCTTCAGGATATCAGCCTGAGCTATATGTTTAACAAAACCGCTTATCGCCGGCTACCTTTTGCATCCTTGCAGCTATTTGCCTTTGCGAACAACATCTGGCTGCTGTGGAAAGCCAATCGCATCGGCTTGGACCCGGACGCGGTACCTGGCATAGCTGACCCGTCGACAACCTATGCGCCAAGATCTTTTTCGATCGGTTTAAAAGGGAATTTTTAAACGGGGAAGCCAGAGCTAAGATGAGTGATCAATGAAAATCCAAGACATCATGAAAACGATTTACAAAACGGGCACGTTGATGCTGGCGATTGTATCGCTGTTGCTGTCGCCCAGCTGCAAAAAGGATTGGCTGGACGCGAAACCCAATAAGGCATTAGTCGTGCCTTCTGCGGTTGCCGATTACCAGGCGCTCCTGGACAATTCGGCCAATATGAACACCCAGTCGCCGGCGCTCAGTATGGTCGGTGATGGAGACTATTATATCACAGACGCGGTATACAATTCACTTTCACAGCCTTTTGAAAAAGGCGCCTACAGTTGGGCCGCAACGGCTGATTTCTACGGTGGCCAGCGACTACCCGATTGGACGGTTGCGTACCAAAGGATCTTACAGGCGAATGTCGTTCTGGACGGTTTGCCGTCACTGCCTGTCACCAGTTCCACACAAGCCGCTTACGACAATGTCCTTGGCTCCGCACTATTCTATCGCAGTTTTGATTTTTATTGTTTAGCCCAGCAATATTGCAAACCTTATAATGCGTCAACTGCTGAGACAGACCTTGGTCTGCCATTGCGTTTATCTTCCAATGTCAATCTTCAAGTGAGCCGCGCAACGTTGCAAATGACTTACGATCAAATGGCGAAGGATCTGCAGCATGCCTTACGTTTGTTGCCCAATAGCCCGCTGTACCGGACCCGGCCTTCAAGACCGGCAGCCTATGCTTTGCTGGCAAGAATTTACCTCGCGCAGGAAAACTACGGGACGGCTTTGCTGTATGCCGACTCTTGCCTACAACTGCAGCATACATTAATGGACTTCAATCAGCTGAAAATAGGCGCCTATGATCCGGGGATTCCGGTCTTTAACCCGGAAGTCGTTTACTGGACCCAATTGTCGATGTTCACCACCACCGACAATTATGTCTATATCGCTGACCCGGCTTTGACAGGCTCCTATGCTGCCAACGACCTGCGCAATAGCATCTTCTTTTTTACTTACGGCGGGCACAAAGCTTTTTGGGGCACTTATATCGGTGACGGCTATCACAATTTTGGGGGAATCGCGACGGACGAAATGTACCTGGTACGCGCCGAGTGCTACGCCCGCACCGATAACGTTGACGCGGCTATGTCTGATCTGAATACCCTGCTCAGGACGAGATGGAAGACAGGAACGTATGTTGATCAGGTTGCGCCGAGTGCTGATGCGGCGCTGTCCCTGATCCTGGCTGAGCGCCGAAAGGAGCTTTGCTTTCGCAATATCCGTTGGAGTGATCTGCGACGACTCAATAAAGACAGCAGGTTTCAAGTAACGCTTACGCGCACCATTAATGGCCAGACGCTTACCCTACCGCCGAACTCACCGCGTTACGTCTTACCGCTTGACCCCATAGAGACTACTATTGGAGGCCTAACTCAGAATCAACGATAAAAGATAAATAGTTTAAAAATGACTGCAATGAAAAGAATTATTTTGATGCTCCTCCTGTTGGCGCGTGGAAGTCAGCTGACTGCAGAAAGCAAGCCAGCTAATCCAAAGGAAAAGATAGCTACCTATATTACCTGTAAGATAGGGGCAGGTGTCAAACATGATACGCTTTCCCTGGTTTTAAACGGCCCCTGGTATAACTATGTATTAAGTGGAAACCAGGAACTGTATGCCTCACAGACGGTGACCGCGGTCGCCGGCGCCGACGGCTCCTTCCGGTTTAGAATAATGTCCGGACCATCGCCCTTCCATGTCACGCTTTACCTTTCCAGTCACCGGCTTGCCAGTGGCGTTTTGATCAGTCACGGGGACCTGTCTAATTATTTGATTATGCCTGGAAGTGATATACAGGTCGACTTTAACGCCGATACGGTCACCTTTTCAGGAAAAGGAGCGAAGATATTCGAGGCAAGGTACGCGCTAGACTCTTCCGATAAAAATGCCAGGTTGCTGGATAACCAAAACTTGCTATTCGCTGACCATCACCCTGATCAGTGGCTAAAGCAAAAAGATTCGCTTTTAAATGCCCATTTAAAGGTCCTTTCAGCCTATAGGCCAAGTATGCCGTCCATCTATTACTCCATCCTCCGGGCCGATGAGATTGGATGGAACAGGGCGGTAGTTTATCAGATGCTGGGCTACACCATGCCATTCTTTGTGTCCGGTAAGCCGTTGACATCGGAACTAGCCCGTGTCTACAACGACCTGACCCGGCGGCCGGCGTACATCGATCCTGGGGATCCTGCTTGCCTAAGTCCAAAATATACCTGGTATTTGTATCAGAAAGCCAAGATTGATACCAGACATGACCGTTTGTTAAACCACACTGACATTTTCAAAGATTATAATTATTCAGCAAGAATTATTCAGGATTATAGGGGCGTCGTCCGCGATAAACTCTTAGCCTGGTTAATGATCGATCTAGCTACCTTCAATGATCTTAAGCCCGAATACGTGCAAGCTGCCCTCGCGGTGATGAAGACCCCACAGTTCATCAAGATCGTTGAAAGCATAAGGAATACGTATAAGAAAGGAGAACCGATCACCGACTTTGGCTTTAAAGATCCGCAAGGACATACGGTTCATCTCGCGGACCTCAAAGGGAAAGTGCTGATCGTAGATGTCTGGTTTAGCGGTTGTGGGCCATGTGC
>Ga0157369_10001811_pt1 | contig 25864 bp, 20 predicted proteins | sample C25metaG_FD_113461 | JGI IMG/M metagenome (GOLD analysis project Ga0157369, IMG submission 113461) | Corn rhizosphere microbial communities from Kellogg Biological Station, Michigan, USA - C2-5 metaG | ecosystem: Host-associated > Plants > Roots > Rhizosphere > Soil | place: USA: Michigan... | reverse complement strand
TGATCGAAGAACAGCACGTACAGCACCTTCGACGGCCGCAAGTCGTCCAGTCCGGAGACCGCGAGCCCGCGTTGCGCCGCGATGAACGTGTCCGGATCGTGGGTCAGCTGCAGCGCATGCGCGTCGGCGCGGGCCTCGATGTGCCGGCTGATGAGGTTGGTCAGCGGGCTGACCGCGAACCCGACAATCACGTACGCCGCGAGTAGCAACGGCACCGACCGCGCCCGCGCGACCCGGTCACCGGCGAGCAGGAACAGCGCGCACATCGCCGCGGCGACCGCGAGCGCGCCTTCCATCGTTCCGGTCAGGACGTCGTCGTGCTTCGCATGGCCGAGTTCGTGCGCGGCGACGACGAGGATCTCGCGCGGCGTGTCCTTCGCCAGCAATGTGTCGTCCAGCACCAGCCGCCGGCTCGCACCGAAGCCGGAAACGTGCGCGTTCTCGGCCGTCGTACGCCGGCTCGCGTCGGAGACGAGGATGTCGTCCAGCGGCTGGTGGTCCCGCGTCGCCATCGCAAGGATGTCGTTGCGCAGTTCGCCGGCCGGTAGCGAGTGGAAGTTGTTGAACACCGGCTCGACCACGAGCGGGTAGGCGAACGATCCGCCGATCACCAGCGCCGCACCCGCTCCCGCCGCGGCTATCCACCAGCGCCGTGGAAATCTCCGCGCCAACCCCATGACCACGAGCAGTACGACGAGGGTCGGCACGAGACCGACGAGATAACCGCGACCGACGTCGCTCCACCAGCCGCCCCAGCTCTGCGTGCTGAGACCGAACCGGCGCAGGATCACTTCCTCGCGCGCGGCGATCGGCAACGACACGAGCGTCGTCACCAACGTCATGCCGATGGTCGCGATGACGACCTGCACGATCCATCGCCGCCGTCGCAGCCGGTCGACCAGTCGCGCGCCGAGCGACGTGAAACCGAGCAACGCCGGCACCAGCAGCCCGATCGCAAGACCGGTGAGACCCCACGGCCGGATCTGGTCGTGGTACGACGTCTCCCGCGCGATCTGCGCCGGGGTGAAGTCGGCCGCCGCGTCCGGGCGGACCGCGCCGCCGGGCACGTGGCCGGGCAGCGGATGCCAGGGCGTCGCGACGATCACCAGGGCGATAAAACCCAGCAACAGCAAGCACATCGTCACCGCGGCGGCGATCCGTGAGCGGCGCACGCACGTACTGTGGCAGACGTCATGACACACCTCGACGCGCGACTCACCCGCCGGGCGCTGCTGGCCGCCGGGCTCGGCGCGGTCGCGGCCGCGTGCGCGGCGGGTTCGAAGCGGCCGGTCGCGCTGCGGACGCCGTCGGGCGGCCCCTCCGTCGCGCCAAGCGCGACCGCGAGTGCGACGTCGGCTCCGACCACACCGCCGCCGGATCCCGCGAGCGTCAAGGCGAACGAACTCGGCGTGATCCCGGTGCTGATGCACCACCGGCTGGTCGACAAGGTCGAAAGCGAGTACGACATGACGCCGGCGTGGTTCCGCGCCGAGCTCGAGCGGTTGCTCGCCGAGGGCTACTACCCCGTCACGACGCTGCAGGTCGCGCGCCGCGACCTCGGTCACGTGCCGGCTGGGCGCGCGCCGGTCGTGCTCACGTTCGACGACTCGACCCGCGGACAGCTGCACTACTCGGGCTCCACGATCGCGAAGGACTCCGCCGTCGGCATGCTGGTCGACTTCGCCCGCGAGCACCCGGAGTTTCCGGCGGTCGCGTCGTTCTATCTCAACAAGGATCCGTTCGCGCTCGGCGACCCGCACCGCGTCGTCGCCGACCTCGCGAACCTCGGCATGGAGGTCGGCAACCACACCTACGACCACGTGCCGTTGCGGCTGCCGGCAGCGAAGGTGCAGGAGCAGCTCGGCAAGCTCGCGGCGATGGTCGGCACCGCCGTGCCCGGGCTCCAACCGCGCACCATGGCGCTGCCGCTCGGCGTCGAGCCGTCGCTGCCGAAGCTCGCGCGCGCCGGCCGCTGGCGCACCACGGCGTACACCAACGAGGCGGTGCTCCTCGTCGGCGCCGAGCCGGCCCACTCGCCGTGGCACAAGTCCTGGAATCCCAACAAAGTTCCGCGGATCCGCTCGTCGTCGTACGGCGGTGGGAACGGCGAGTTCCTCTCGACGTGGTGGCTCGACCAGATCAAGGCCGGCGCGCTCACCCGCTACGTCTCGGCCGGCAACCCCGGGCACGTCACGTTTCCGAAGAAGTACGCCGACCGGCTGGCGCCGGCGTACCGCGCTCTTGCGGTCGCGTACTGAAGTGAAAGGGTGGGCACATGGCCCCACCCGACGACAGCGAACGCGCACGGCTCGCCGAACGGCGCGCGGAGCTGAAGGCCCGCTACGTCAAGCCGATCGCGGACCGGCCGGCAACGAACGGGCGCGGCATCCATCACGCCGCATTGATCTGCAGTGACGTCGAGCAGACGATCCGTTTCTACGACGGGCTGCTCGGGTTCCCGCTGGTCGAGCTGACCGAGAACCGTGACTATCCCGGGTCGTCGCACTTCTTCTTCGACCTCGGCAACTCGACGCTGCTCGGCTTCTTCGACTTCCCCGGGCTCGGGCTGCAACCGGCCGAGGAACGCATCGGTACCGTGCAGCACATCGCGATCGGGGTGCCGCCGGACCGGCACGCCGAGCTGCAGGCGAAGCTCGACGCCGAAGGCATCCCGTACGACGGGCCGCAGCGCGGCATCCCGGAGTCGCTCTACCTGCGCGACCCCGACGGCATCGGCATCGAGCTGCTCTCCGACGAGCTCATGTACTTCGGCGGCGCCTACCTCGACCGCTGAGCCGCGCCGGAAAATGGACTGCCCGGCCCCGCGGGACACGGCGGGACCGGGCAGAATTTTGTTGATTCAGAACAGGTTCAGCTGGTGGTGCTGTCGTTCTGCGTCGCGGTGCTGCCGTTCGCGGACGTCGTCACCGGGGTCGCCGGAGCCGGCACGACCGGCGTCGCCGGGGTGGCCTGCGTAGGGGTCGTGACGGTGGCCTTCGGCGCGGCCTTGGTGACCGGGCTCTTCTTCACCGCGGGCTTGGCGGCCGGCTTCGCCGCGGGCTTCGTGGTCGCCGCAGCCTTCGCGCCGAACTTGCCACCGCGCAGGTCCGTGACGATCTGCTCGCCGCGCGCGGCGAACTCGTCGTAGAGCTTCTCGGCCTTGGTGCCGAAGTCCTCGCGCAGTTCCTTGGCCTGGGCCGGCAGCGTCTGCGCGAGCGCCGGCAGCGACTTGACCTGCTCCTGCACCTGCGCCGGGACGGTCTTGAGCGTCGTCGGCAGCGCGGTCACGCGGGTGCGCAGCCGGGTCAGCGCGGCCTCGCCGGCACCGACGTAGGCGTAGAACGGCTTCGCGTTCGGGACGTTGGGCATGGTGTTTCCTCCAGAGTTCGTGGGTGATGCAGTGATGAAAGACGGATCAGCTGGTCTTGCGGGTTCGCGGCTTGCTGGTCTTCGCCGGCTTGGTGGGCTCGGTTGCGACCGGCTCGGCGGGCACCGGCTCGGTGACCGCGCCGGGGCTCTCGTCGTTCTCGCGGCGGAACGACTCGTAGATCTCGAGCAGCACCTGCTTCTGCCGCTCGGTCAGGTTGGAGTCACCCATCACCGCCGACGGGACGTCGCTGTCGCCGTACCGCTCGTCCAAGATGCCGGCCTGCACGTAGAGCGCCTCGGCCGAGATCCTCAGCGCCTTGGCGATCTGCTGGAGGATCTCGGCGCTGGGCTTGCGCAGGCCGCGCTCGATCTGGCTGAGGTACGGGTTGGAGACGCCGGCGGATTTTGCCAACTGCCGCAACGAAATCTGCGCGCTGTTGCGTTGCTCGCGGATGTAGTCCCCGAGGTTCCGCACGTCCAGCTTGGCCACGAATTGACCCTAGACCTAGTTGCTAACTCTTGCAAGCACCCAGCAAGCACTCATTGCCGGATGTGCCCGACGTCACACCGGTGGCTTGAGCGGCGGGACCTTGCCGAAGCCGGCGTACGACGTCGTCAACGTCACCCCGGTGCCGCCGGAGGATGTGCTGACGACGACCTTCGTCACATGCCCGGCGGCGTCGATGGTGACCGTGATCGCGGCCGCCGACTCCGACGGGAGCTGCGCGGCCTTCGCGGCGGCCGGCGGCAGCGACCCGCTGACGACCTGCGCCGTGCCGGCGGCCCGGACACTCGGGTCGGTGAGCCCGGTGAGGACCGCGAGCAACGTGCTCGCGGGGTCGGTCACCGGCCGCGGCTTGCGCAGCTTCGACCAGTGCCCCGGGACGGACCGGACGTACGTCGCGCCGGCGAGCCGCACGACTTGCGACGTACGCCCGTTCGCCACGAGGACGTAGGTGACGCCTTGCCCGCGTACGACGCTGCCGTGCACGGAGGTGGTGTGCGACGCGTTGCCGGAGAAGACCTCGGTCGCGACGAAAGCGAAGGAGCGGGTGGCCCGGACGACGGCCTCGGCACGTGCGAGCGCGGCCGTCGCTGCTGCGTCGACCGGTGCGCTCGCCGACGCCGTAGTGGACGGCGACGGGAGCGCCGCTGCTGCATGCTTCGCCGGTGAGCCACCGCAGGCGGTGACCGTTAGGGCGAGCGAGAGCAGCAGCGGCGCGACCCGCATGTCAGCCGTGGCTGCCACCGTCGTCCGAACCGCCGCCGCCGGAGCCGGAGCCACCGTCGCCGGAGCCCGAGCCGGAGCCGGAGCCGTCGGAGCTACCCGAGCCGGACCCGTCGGAGCCGCCGCTCGAGTCGCCCGAGCCGTCCGAACTGGTGCTCGTCGGCGTCGGCGCCGGCGTGGCGGACGAGCCGTTGTCGTCACCCTGGTCGGTGCCCTGGTCGTCGCCCTGGTTGCCGCCGCTCGCGTCGTCGCCCTGGTCGTGCCCGGACGTGTCCGTCGTCGAGTTGTCGCCGTGGTGCTCGGTCTCGGCCGGCTCGGCCGGATCGTCGCTGCTGCCGAGCTGGATCGCGTCGGCGTCGTTCTCGACCTCGGTCGCGTCGTCGTCGCCGGCCGCCGTACCGGTGACGCCACCGTTGTCGTCGACCGTGTCGTTGAGGTCGACGCCGGTGCCGGGCACCTCGGTCGAGACGTGGTGGGCGGTCGCCGAGTGCGCAGGGGACGCGAGCGCGCTGGTCACGCCGAGCGCCCCCGCGCCGGTCGCCGTGAACAAGCCCATGGCCAGGGCGAGCGCTGCTTTCGAAGGTGTACGCATCGGAGCCTCCGCTGTCGTTGGTGAGTCGAGCTACTCACGCACGTCATCGCTCGCATCGACGGCGGGGATACGGGCGGCGGGAAATTCGGCGAGATTCCCCCGGACGGCCCAGCCTGCGGCTCAGTTGCGGCTCAGTCGGTCGCGATGCGGAGTACGCCGACCGGCTCGCCGTGCCCGAGCACGGGCGGCACCAGCGACTGCAACGGCTCGACGTCGACGCCGAGCCGCGCCAACCCGTGCAACAGCAACGGCATCCGGGCGCGCGCAGCGCCGTCGTACACCTTGACCGCGACCGCGCCGCCCTCCGCCGTCACCGCCGCATAGACACCCTCGGCGCCGTCCTTGGCGACCAGTCCGGGGACGGCCTGCATCAGGCCGGTCACGTCGCGGCCGGTGCCGCCGACGAGATCCGGGTGCGCGCGCATCGCGCTCGCGACCGGAGACCCGAGTACGTCGGCGAAGCCGCGGGCGAGACCGGTGAGCGACACCGCGAACAACGGCGCACCGCACCCATCGACAGCGACCGCGGTCACCGGCTCACCGCACAGATCCTCGACGGTCCCGCGAATGGCGACCTGCAACGGATGCGACGGATCGCGATAGCCCTCGGTGGGCCATCCGGCAGCGACACAGGTCGCGAGCATCGCGGCGTGCTTGCCCGAGCAGTTCTGCCGTAGGTGGTCGGGATCCGGAGTGTTGTCGAGGACCGACTCGTCCAGCCCGGCCGCGGCGAGGATGCGCCGTACGACCTCGATGTGCCGCGGCTCACCGGAGTGGCTCGCGGCTGCGAGGGCGAGGCAGGAATCATCCGGCGGCGACCAGCCGGCAGCCAACAAAGCCAACGCTTGCAACGGTTTCAGGCTGCTCCGCGGAAACATCGGCGCGGACACGTCGCCCCACGCATCGAGTACCGACCCTGAGGGATCGAGTACGACGGCAATGCCGTGATGAATGCTTTCGACGAACCCGTTGCGCGTGACCTCGACGACGAGCGGCCCGGTCATGCCTCGCTGGGCAGCAGGTCGCTGGGGTCCGCGTCGCCGTCGCGGTAGCGGCGGGTGATCTCGGCGGTCAGCACGTCCATCGCGGACTGCACGGCGCGACGCTGTACGGAGACGCGGCGCTCCTCGTCCTCGAGCCGGACGAGCACCGCGCGCAGCGACGCATCGTCGTGCGCCTCCGGGTTGGACAGGTCGACATCGGCGATCATCGCCTCGACGTGGCGGCGGTGCGCGTCGGCGCGCGACGGCTCCGCGGACATGTGCCGGCCGAGACCGCGCGGCGCGTGCGACGCGTTCGTCATGTCGTCGGCGAGGATGCGCGGCAACTCCTGCACGAGATCGGTGTCCTCGCCGCCCCGCCGAGCGAGCTCGGCGCGCAGGATGTCGAGCCGGCCCTGGAGCACGCGGCGCAGGTAGGAGAGGTCGGTCTCCTCCTGCTCGGCCTCACGCCGCCGCTCGCGGATCTCGGCCAGCGGCAACCCCGCGAGGTCGGTGATGAAGTCTTCGGCGAGGACCTTGTCGATTCGCCGGTTGCCCTGCACCATCAGCGTGCTCCTGTTCGCTGTCGTACCCCCAGCATGGCCCGGGCTTCGTCCGGTGTCATCGGCGGGCGCTGCGCCAAGCGGGCGAAAGCGGACGCGCGCTCCACCAGCTCGGCGTTGTCGCGGACCGGCTGACCCGGGGCGAACGTCAGCGTGTCTTCCATCCCGACCCGCAGATGGCCGCCGCCGGCGAGCGCGGCGAGCATGACCGGCAACGTCGTACGGCCGACGCCCGTCGCCGACCAGGTCGCGCCGGCCGGCAGCGCGGCGACACAGGCGGTGAGCGCGCCGAGCGTCCCGGGCATCCCGCCCGGCACGCCCATCACGAGATCGCAGTGGACGTGCCCGCCGTACGGCGCGCCGTGCTTGTCGAGCAGGCGGTGCAGCGTGGCGGCGTGCCCGAGGTCGAACAGCTCGAACTCCGGGACGATCTCGCGGTCGCGCATGTCCAGGAACAGCCGCTCGATCAGCTCCCAGCGGTTGAGGAACACGTCGGTGCCGAAGTTGACCGTGCCGCAGGTGAGGCTCGCGGCGTCCGGGCCGGCGTCGAGGACCCGGAGGCGGTCGGCCTCCGAGTCGGTGACGGCGCCGCCGGTCGAGACCTGGACGACCAGGTCCGTCGCCTCGCGGACCGCGTCGAGCGCCGCGGTGACCCGGCCGAGGTCGAGCGTCGGCTGCGCGTCGTCGTCGCGGACGTGGACGTGGATGACCGCGGCCCCGGCCGCCTGGCAGGCCTTCGCGGTCGACACCAGCTCATCGAGGCTGCAGGGCAGCGCCGGCGCGTCCGCTTTCGCCGTTTCCGCCCCGGTTGGGGCGACGGTCAGCAGCGTCGGCGCCATCCCGCCATCCTAGGTGCCCCCGAACCCCTTGCCGCCAAGATCATCGCCGCCACAGCGACCTCTATCTCGCTGTGACGGCGCGACCCTTCCGCCACGCCTGGGCGGTTCGTACTGATTCCCCCAGATGGCTCAACACCAGGCTCCCTGCTGCCGATGCAAATGGAGCATCCAAGGGCGACGGCACGGCGAGGAGGTCAGGCATGCTCAAGGGCGACCTCACCTCGACGCCGTTCGCCCCTTTGCTCCTGTCGCTGGCCGATGAGGAGTCCACCGGCTGCCTGCACATCTCCGACGCGGAGGGTGATGAGGCGCTCATCTACTTCCGGACCGGTCTGGTGTACGCCGTGTCCGTGCCCGGCCGCCGCCCGCAGCTCGGCGCGAAGCTCGTCTCGTCGGGCGCGCTGGCGCCCGAGGCACTGGCCGAGGCGCTCGAGGCGCAGCGCACCGAACTGCAGGGCTGGAAGCTCGGCGAGCTCCTGGTGCACCTCGGGTACGTCGACCAGCCCGTGGTCGAGGCGTTCGTCAAAGAGCAGGTCAACGACGCCATCTGGGACCTGATCCGCTGGACCGAGGGCCGCTGGCGGTTCCGCAAGGGTGAGAAGACCCGCGAGGACGTCGCGCCGCCGATGCCGGTGGCCGAGCTCCTGACGACGCTGCGCGAGCGCGGTGTCGAGTGGGAGGCGATCTCCGAGGTCGTGCACGGTCCGACCGCCGTACCGGTTCTGTCCACCGGCGGCGGGGGCGCGCCCGAGATGACGCTCGACGCCGATGCCTGGTCGATGCTGTGCAAGATCGACGGCGAGCGCTCGGTGGCCGAGCTGGCGCGCGACTGCGGCTACACGCTGTTCGAGGCGGGCCAGGTGCTCGTGAGCCTCGTACAGGCCGGGCTGGTCGACATCGAGGAAGACATCGAGGTCGGGCCGACCGCCGCGCCGATGACCGCTCCCGCCGCCCCGGAAGCTTCGGACGACTCCTTCTGCGGCGCTACGTCGGTGAGCTCGGCGTTCGCGGCCGAGGCCGCCACGCCTTCGTCGGAAGACGACGACCCGCTGGCCGCGGTGACGGCAGCGGTGGCCGCGTTGAGCGCCGAGTCGTCAGCAGATAGTGCCGGCAGTGACGAGGCCGGCGAGGAGGACGACGACCTTGCCGCCTTGGCGCGGCTGGTCAGTGAGGTGGCGGCCGGCGTACGCGAGGACGAGGCTCCCGCGGCGACGCCCGCCGAGCCCGCCGCGGGTTCGGTACCGCTGCGCCCGGACAGCCAGGGTTTCGCGACGTCGGTCGAGCGGGTCTCCGCCGCGCTCGCCGAGGTGCTCGGCCCCGCGAACGTCGTGGACGATCCGTTCGAGGTCCCGGCCGAGATGCGGGTCCGCCGTACGAAGAAAGAAAAGCCGAAGGGCCCGCCCCCACTCGACCCGCGGGCCGCGCGGGTACGTGCGGCCGCGGCCGAGGAGCTCGCGGCGGCGCACGCGTTGGCGCAGGCGCTGCGCGAGGCGGCGGCCAGCGAGCCGAGTGCTGACGAGGTGGCGCAGCAGCGCGCAGCGAACGAAGCCGCCCGGGCCGAAGCCGAGAGGTTGGCGGCCGAGCAGTTGGCGGCCGCGCAGTTGGCAGCCGAGCAAGAAGCCGCCCGCGTCGCCGCCGAGGAAGAGGCCGCACGTCTCGAAGCCGAGCGCATCGCCGCGGAAGAAGTGGCGCGTCTCGAAGCCGAGCGCATCGCGGCCGAAGAAGAAGCCGAGCGCATCGCGGCCGAGGAAGAGGCCGCGCGTCTCGAAGCCGAACGCGTTGCCGCGGAAGAAGAAGCAGCGCGCCTTGCGGCGGAAGAAGAAGCTGCACGCCTCGCCGCCGAGGAAGAGGCCGCGCGACTCGAAGCCGAACGCGTTGCCGCGGAAGAAGAAGCAGCGCGCCTTGCGGCGGAAGAAGAAGCCGCGCGCCGTGCGGCCGAGCAAGAGGCCGCGCGTCTCGAAGCCGAACGCGTTGCCGCGGAAGAAGAAGCAGCGCGCCGTACGGCGGAAGAAGAAGCTGCACGCCTCGCGGCCGAGGAAGAAGCTGCACGCCTCGCCGCCGAAGAAGAGGCAGCTCGCATCGCGGCTGAAGAGGAAGCGGCGCGGCTCGAAGCTGAGCGGTACGCCGCCGAGGAAGCCGCGCGCATCGCCGAAGAGGCCGCCGCGCGGGAGGCCGCCGAGCGTCTCGCCGCGGAGAAGTCCGAGGCCGAGGACCAGGCCTGGGCGGAGTACTGGTCGCGCGAGGCCGACCGCATCGCCGCCGAGGAAGCCGCCGCGACGGCCGCCGCCGAAGAAACCCAGCGCCTGGCCGCCGAGCAGGCCCGCGAACTCGCCGAGCTCGCCGCCGAGCGGGCCGCCGCCGAGGCCGAGGCCGAGGAGCGCGCCCGCGTCGAAGCCGAGGCCCAGGCCGAAGCCGACGCAGCAGCCGCAGCGGCCGAAGCCGAAGAGGCGAGCCGCCGCCTGCACAACAAGTCGGCCGCCAGCGCCGCGCTCGCCGAGCTCGCGCAGGAGCTTCCGACGCAGCCCACGGCCGCCGACGAGGACACGCCGACCGCCGAGGAGTACCCGGTCGAGGAGCCGGTCGCCGTACCGGTCTCGGTCGGCGCCCCCTCCATGGAGATGGCCGATACCGCGGCGTTGCTGCGCGAGCTGTCCTCGCTCGGCCTGGACGACGAGCCCACGCCGCCCCCGCCGCCGCGGTCGCCGTCCCGGCCCGCCCCGCCGCAGGTCGACCCCAAGAAAAAGAAGCGCGGCCTGTTCGGTCGCTGACCCGGCGAAGCCGCCGCCCATCGGTCACTCGACAACCCGCGGGCGGCCGAACCGGGCCGTGAAGTGACCGCGCCGGCTACGTCTACGCCGACGCCACCAACGGCTCGATTGCCGCGGCCATCCCCTCGACCAGCAGCTGGGCATCGTCGGGCACCTGCCGCTTGACCACCGCGAGCGCGATCGGCCCGAGCTCCGCGTGGTGCACCGCCGTACCCAGGAAACCGACCGGGCGATCGGCGCCCACCGCGCCGACGGCCACCCCGGGTCCGGGCAGCACTTCCTCGGTCCCGTCGAGGTGCAGCAGGACAAGGCGGCGCGGCGGCCGGCCGAGGTTGTGCACCCGCGCGACCGTCTCCTGCCCGCGGTAGCAGCCCTTGTCGAGGTGTACGGCGGTGGCGAGCCAGCCGATCTCGTGCGGGATCGTCCGGTGGTCGGTCTCGAAGCCCAGCCGCGGCCGCCCGGCCGCCACCCGCAGCGTCTCCCAGGCGAGATGCCCGGCGAGCAACCCGCGCGAGGGCGCCAGCTCAGCCAAGGACGCCCGCGGGACCAGCTCGTCCGCGCCCGCCAGGCCCCCGGGCTCGACGGTCGAGAGCACCGCCCACTCGGCGGTCACGTCCTCGACCGTGACGTCGGTCCAGAAGACCATCGAGCGCAGGTAGCCCACGAGCGCATCTACCGTGCCCGGCTCGACATGCGTCCACGTCGCCGTACCGTCGTCCACCAGCACGAGGTGGTGCTCGACGTGCCCGTGCGGCGAGAGGATCAGCGCCTCGCGCGGCTCCCCGACCGGCAGCGACTCCACGTGCTGGGTCAGCAGTGAGTGCAGCCAGGTGAGCCGCTCGGGCCCACCGACCCGTACGACGCCGCGGTGCGAGCGGTCGACCACCCCGCCACCCTCGATCAACGCGCGCTGCTCCCCCAGCGGGTCGCCGTAATGGGCCGCGACGGCGGCGTCGACGCCGGTCCCGGCGACCGCGCCGGGCCGACCGAGGAGCGGGCTGGCCTGCATGCCTTCGAGCGTAGGCCCGTCACGAACTGGCCCCACATTCGTTGGGGTAGCAGGAGAGCCCGCGCGAGCGGCGAATAGGCCATTCGTCACCACCAATATCAGGAGGAAGTCTTCAATGAAGACCGCACAGCGTGTGCTGGCCACGGGGCTGGTCGTCGCCGCTACTGCCGCCGGGATCACGGCCAACGCCTCGACCAAGTCGGCGGGTGGGCCGGTCGTGAAGTTCGCGACTCCGGTCGTCGTCGACTTCTTCCACCCGGGTTACGAGCCCGATCTCGCGACCGTGCCGGTCGGCCAGTACAAGGGCTCGACGTTCGTCTCGGTTCCCAACGGCTTTTCGACCACGATGTCCTACATCTGGCGCTCTGACGACAACCGCCGCAGCTTCCACATGGTGGAGGGCAACGCGATCGGCAAGTCGACCACCTGCGTCGGCGGCGGCGACTCGGAGCTGCAGGTCGACCCGGTCAACGGCGCGGTCTACTTCAACGACCTTCAGGGCCTGACCAACTTCACCAACTCGCGGTCGAACGACGCCGGCCACACCTGGCAGACCTCCTGCGCCTCGGTCAACGGCGCGGGCGTCGACCGGCAGTGGCTCGCGATCGACAGCAACGGCGGCAAGTCCGCCGTCGGGACCGGCGCGGGCGATGGCCGGCTCTACTTCGACTACGACAACGTCGCGCAGGACAGCGGCCCGAACGGCATCGGCGGCAACCAGCTCGTCATGAACGAGTCGCAGGACGGCGTGCACTACGGCGCCGAGTGCCAGGGCGCCAACGGCCCCGCGGGTGGCGGCGTCACCGTCGGCCCGCAGAGCGTCTGCGCGCTGCCCCCGGCCGTCATCAGCTACGACGAGGGCATCCCCGGCAACGTCATCGTGGACGACGTCAAGGGCCACAAGTACCAGCACCGCGTCTACGCGATCCACACCAGCAGCAACGGCGACGCCGTCATCGTCTCGTGGTGCTCGGGCAAGAAGGGCGACAACACCGCCGCCAGCGTCGCGAACAACTGCACCGACCCGACGCAGGTCGCCGTCGGCGACCGCGACCGCAAGAACGTCAACTGGCACGACTCGTACGCTCGCGCCAAGGGCACGTGGCAGACCGGCCAGCTCTTCCCGGCGATCCGGATGGACGCCGCCGGCAACCTCTACGCCGTGTGGTCCGAATACCCGGGCAAGGGTGCCCCGACCGGCCCGGGCGCGATCAAGATGTCGGTGTCGCGTGATGGCGCGCAGCACTGGAGCAACCCGATCACGGTGTCGCCGTCGTACCTGTCCAACAACGTGATGCCGTGGATCATCGCCGGCTCGGCCGGTCGCGTCGGCGTCGCGTGGTACGGCTCGGCCGCCGCGCGCAACTCGAAGGGCCAGTACGGCCCGGACGCGGTGACCGCGAACGGCAGCTGGAACGTCTACTACGCGATGACCACCAACGCGCTGTCCAGCCACCCGAGCTTCGGTGTGACGAAGGTCAGCGACCACCCGGTCAAGTACGGCGACATCTCCACCGGTGGTCTCGGCGGTAGCCACGACCGTTCGCTCGGTGACTACATGCAGGTGCAGCTCGGCCTGCACGGCGAAGCGGTCATCACCTACGTCGATGACACGTCCAACGACCGCAACACGGACACCTGCGGCACGATCACCGGCGACCCGGACACCTGCAGCAACGCCAACGGTGGCACGCCTGCGGAGGCAGCCGGCCCGGTCATGGTGTCGGTGCAGAGCGCCGGTGCGAGCATGTTCGCCGGCAAGAACGTGCCGAGCATCCCATCGTACGTCGGCACGGTGCGCAACGCCCCGGGTGACGCGTTCCTCGCGGCGGGCGGCCAGGATGTCGCGGCGCCGAAGTCGCTCGACGTTGTCGGCGCGAGCATCAAGAAGAAGGACGCGCACAACGTCACGATCACGCTGACCACGAACGACCCGAACCTCGCGAGCGATCTCGTGTCGGCTCCGCCGGTGGGCGGCGCGGTCAACACGTGGACCGTGCGGTGGGCGGCCCCGGACTACAAGGGCCTCGGCGACGGCAACATGTTCTACGTCGGGATGGAGTCGAACGGCAGCGGTGCGACGTACTACACCGGCACGACCCAGGCGATCACGTCGACGCACACGAAGTACTTCACCTACCCGGCGACCACGAAGATCAACGGCACCATCCAGGGCGCCACGATCATCTGGACGCTTCCGCTCTCGGCGGTCGGCAGCCCGAAGCCGGGGCAGGGGATGTTCTCGGTGACCGGGTTCACCTCGACCCAGGTGGCGCCGGCCGCGCCGGCCACCGCCAAGGTGCCGAACCAGGGTGGCGAGATCGGCGACCCGAACATTCCCAACCTGATCAGCGCGACGACGCCGTTCACCTACATCGTTCACTGATCAGATGAAGACGCGGCGGCAGCTCTTCGCCGCGGGGACGTTGGTACTGGCCGGGGCACTCAGTGTCCCGGCCAGTGCCGTCCCCGCGCCGGCACACATGCAGGCACACACGCGGGCACACCCGCAGGCGCCGGCCATCACGGCGGTGGCGCCGCGTGTCTACCTGTGGCCTACCAGCACGGGCGCGACCCCGCGCGCGACGAAGGGGCCGCAGCAGCTCGCGTACGGCGCCGGGCACAACGGCCACGGCGTCGACACGCAACCCGCCGTGTACCTCGTGTTCTGGGGCTCGCAGTGGTCGAAGACGGACCCGTACGCGGCGTACGAGAAGAAGTTCTTCACGGGTCTCTACGGCCGCGGTGACGACTGGACGACGTCGCAGAGCCAGTACTGCGAGGCGGTGCCCGTGGCGTCGGTCGACTGCCCGCGCAAGGGCCCGCACGTGGGCGGGCCGTCGCACCGGCAGGTGCTCAAGGGCGTCTGGTTCGACGACGCCGAGATGGCCGTCCCGACGGACGTCGGTGTCACGGTCGGCGCTGACGGCACCGGCGACACTGTCGCGCAGGAGGCGCTGCGCGCGGCGCAGCACTTCGGCAACGGCAGCCCTGATCGCAACCGCAACGCGATCTACCTCATCAACGAGCCGTCCCATTACGACAGCCCGGAGTTCGGGCTGCGTTACTGCGCCTACCACTCGGCGCTCGCATCCGACGCCGGCGACATCGCCTACGCCGTCATGCCGTACATGACCGACATCGAGAACCCCGTGCACGCCGGCGTGAGCTGCGGGCAGAACATGGTCAACAGCGGCAGCGCCGGGATGTACGACGGCGTGAGCATCGTCGGCGGGCACGAGTACCTCGAGGCCGTCACCGACCCCTGGCCGGGTAACGGGTGGATCGACTCGCAGGGCGAGGAGACCGGGGACAAGTGCGCCTGGAAGACAAGCGGGCCGGGCTCGCTCGGCGACGTCCATCTCGCCACCGGGACGTTCGCCGTACAGGGCATGTGGAGCAACCTCGCCAACAACGGGCAAGGCGAGTGCGTCACCCACCAGCGCTGACCACTGGGCTCAGGTGCGCACCGGCCCGATGACGGCGAGCGCCGGCGGCGCGGTCTGCCGGTACGGCGGGCAGTCGTGCACGTCGAGCGACACGAGCGCGAGCGGGTCGGTGTACGACGTGTCGCCGTCCGCGGCGATGACGAGCCCGCCCGGATAGGCACCCGCGTGCGCGACGAGCAGCGGGCAGGCGATCGGATCGACCGACGACTCGACCACCGCGCGCAACGCGTCGGGCACCTGCGGCGGGGGCACCGCCTGCTCGGTCGGCGCCGGGTCGCACGTCTGCGCGGCCGTGCCGTCGTCGTACGCGAACCGCTCGCAAACGAGCACCGAGTCGGTGTCGCGAAGCGCGAACGCGACCTCGGCGAGACCGGCCTGGACGACGTCGTCGTTGGTAGTGAATCGAGTGTCGGGCACCTCGAAGCCGTTGACCTGCATCCAGCAGGTGACGCTCGCGCCGACCGGGTTGCCGCCCGCGTCGCGCGTCGCGGACGCGTCGAGCAGCAGCCCTTGCGTGACGAAGTTGGTCAGCGAGTCGACATCGACCGCGACGACCATGCAGCCGCCGTCCGCCGTGTCGACTCCCGTGCCGGAGTCGGTCCCGGCGGCGGCGAGCTGAGCAGCCAGCATCGTCGCGGCACACGCCGTCGCAACGAGCAGCCGCGCCCTCGACATCAGCCGGCGTACGGCGGGCAGTCGTAGACCGGATCCAGCCCGAGACCGAGTGGATCCGGGACGGCGACGTCACCGGTCGGGTCGATGACGACGCCGCCGGGGTAGCTGCCCGCCAACGCACCCAGTTGCCGGCACGTGATTCCGGTTGCGGTGTCCAGGAGGTCGGCCACGACCTGCGGCGGGAACTGCGGGCCGCCGCTGACGGCACAGTCGCTCTGCGTCGTGCCGTCGGCGAACGTCACCGAGTGGCAGAGCGCCACGAAGTCGCGGTCGGTCGCGACGAACGAGACCGGGTCCGAGCCCGCCTGCACGCCGGGCACCGCGCCGGCATCGCCGTACGAGTGGGTCGTGCCGGGTGCCGGGACGCCGTTGATGTCGATCCAGCACGTCACCGTCGCGCCGATCGGCGCGGGCGGCGTCGTACCCGTCCAGGTAGCGGAGACGTCGCCGATCACGCCGTACGAGCGGCCGTCGGCGATCGGCCGATGCGAGGTGGTGTCGAAGTAGCAACCGCCGGAGATCACGTCCGGCGTGGCCGCCCGCGCCGTAGGAGCGGCGACGGCGGCCGCCAGCACGGCTGCGCAGGCGTACGAGAGCGTCCTCATACGCGTACTACCGCCCGGCGGCGGCATCCCTTACGGCGTATCGGTCAGCGAAATGCGCGCGCGTACTGCGGCCGGGCCTTGCGCCGGCGCGCGTACGACACCGCGAACCCGGCCATCATCAGACCCGCCGCCCCCGCGACGAAGCCCGTGTCGTCGCGCGAGGGACGCCGGCTCATCTGCACCGTCTCGTCCTCCGTCGCACCGCCGAGCTCGAAGCCCTGGTCGGCATCGGCGAACGCGAGCTGCCGTTGCTGGTCCTCCTGCTGCGCGAAGCCGGCGTTGGCGTTGACCGCGGGGTTCGGGTTGGCGTTGCCGGTGCCCTGCGCGGGCGGGTTCGGCGGCACGGCCGGCGCAACCGCTGCCACCCCGACCGCCGGCAGGATCTCCGCGGCCGGCGGGATGACCGGCGGCTTCGGCCGGGGCGCGCACGCCAGGTCCGCCGCCGACGACGTCAGCGACCGGATGCCCGCGACGGCTTCCAACGACATGCTCCACTTGTGCCCGGCGTTCGTGTTGGGGCAGGTGTAGCGCACCGTGTAGCTGACCGTGTTGTCCGCGCGCAGGTTCTCGATCGGCGCGCTCGGCACGGACACGATGGACGCGACCGACGCCGGCGCGCCCTTGATCCGCAAGCCCACCGAGGACAGGTCGGGGATGTTCGCGGCGAGGTCCACGATCGCGTTCGCGATGTGCAGCGGCGCCGGCGGCGCCTGCGGAACGACGCCGTCGACCGGGCTCTTCTGGTCGGCGGGGTGCGGGATCTTGCAGACGAGCGCGTCGCCCTGCGGGATGTCGATGAAGCCGTCACCGTCGCAGTCGACGCCGCCGATCGGCGCGAGCGCACCGGTGTCGCTCGCCATGCGCCGCTCGTCGGTCAGCGAGTCGAAGCCGGTGGGCTGCCCGCCGCTCATCGTCTGGACAGCGAGGCCGATCTGGTGCACGCCCGCGTCCTGCAGCGCCTGCACGGCCGCCGCCCACTTCGGAGTCGGGTAGTCGGACTCCTTGTGGTACGCCGCGTCGGTCGCGACGACCGCGAGCCGAAGCGATCCCGAGCGGTACTGCGCCTCGAGCCCGGGCGCGATGACCTGGCGGCGCTTGTTGTCGACATTGACAAGCTGCTGACCCGCGCCGGTCGTCGACTGGTAGAGCGCGGTAAGGTCGGCCTCGTCCAGGTCACCGCCGCCACTCGGCTTCAGCGCGTTGAGCGCGACCTTCAGCGAGGCGTTCGGCGGCCCGATGACGCGGCGCAGCTTGTAGGGATAGTCCGTGGACTCCCCGTTGCCGAAGTCGTCCGGCGGATAGTCGCGGAACTCGGCGACGCCGAACTGCGCGTTCAACCCGACCGCACCCAGCTCATTGACGACGGTGCCGAGGTCCTGCCGTACGCCGTTGAGGGTCGAGTCGGTGGACGACGTCGTATCGACCAGGAACATCAGGTCGACCGGCGACGGCGTACGCGGCAGCAGCAACTGGTAGGTGACGTCCTTGTGCTGACCCGGGGCGAGCGACACGGTCTGCTTGCCGGGGAAAAGCGACGACGGGAACTGCTTGAGCGCGTGCGGCACGAGCTGCACCGGCGTCATCGTCACGCGGATCTTGACCGTGCCGACGGTGAGGACGAGCAGCCGCGCCACCAGCGCGTCGGACGACTGGTTGGGGCGGATGATGCCGCTCGCCGACATCAAGAAGAAGTACGGCGCGGCCATCGTCACGTTGCTCAGCGGCCCCGCTGACGGAGTGACCGCCACCGACTTGTACGACGCGCCGTGCGCGACCTCGAGCCAGTCGGAGTTGCCGTCGCCGACCAGCACGTTGTTGGACAGCGCCGACGTCGCGATCATCGACGCGGCCACCGGGCCCCGCTGGGACACGAACGTGTTGCCGCCGTTGGTCGAGCGCTCCCAGCGCGAGCTGTCGGAGTAGCCCTGGACGAGCTGGATGTAGCCGGCGCCGGCGGCCACGTCGTAGCTGGACGACGGGCTGGTGTGGCTGACCGGGCTGAACGTCGAGCCTGAGTCGGAGCTGACCTCGAGGCCGGACGCGAACTCGCCGAACAGCGACGTCGGCACGGCCGGGTTGACCTTGAGGCTGCCGTGCTTGGGCTGCGCCGGCGACATGAACGTCCACGTCTGGCCGAAGTCGATGCTGCGGTAGAGGCCGGTCTTCTGGCTGCTGTTGTCGATGACGCTGGCGTAGACGATGTTGGGGCTCGTCGGAGACGCCGCGATGTCGGTGACGGTGCCGATCGTCGGCAGGCCCGACTGGTGGCCCTGGAAGGACAGGCCGCTGTCGTTGCTCGCGAAGACGTACGGCTGGGTCGCCGGCGACTGCGTGTCGCTCAGGGGCGACGGCAGGCCGCTCGTGTCGGACTGCGGGATCGTGAGGTGCGCGGCGAGGTAGACGAACTGGCTGCTGGTCGCGCTGCTGGGCGCGGTGATCGCGTTGACGTGCACGGCACCGGCCGGCACCGAGACGGGCAGCGGGACCGGCAGCGGCGGCGCGTCGACGATCGGCGTCGGGGGAAGGACGAGCTGCTGCCACAGGCAGCCACCGTCGTCGGTGCGGGACACGTTGGTGCCGTCGGTCGCGAACATCTCGTCCGGCTGGTAGATGACGGACGTTTGCTCCGTCACCGCACCGAGGCCCTGTGGCTTGAACGCGAGCCACCCGCCGCCGGCGTACGTCGGAGAGGAGTTGCAGGCCTGTGCCCCGGCCAAGGGGGTGACGCCGGAAAGTCCAGTGGCTGCCGTCGCCACGAAGGCGACGGCAGCCAGGACTCCCCGAACACTGCGTGAGCGAGAAAGCATGCCGGCTGGGTTCCGGCGGGTCAGCGGACCGTGGTGCTGCTGCGGCGAGTCCGCGTGCTGCTCTGCGTGACCGACGCACCCTTCGCCCGAACGCGACCCTTGCCGGCCGGGAGCATCTGCGCCCGGAGGGCGTCGAGCTCGGCCTGAAGGGCGTTGCCCTCGAGCGTCTCGTGCTCGGCGAGGGTGGCGGCAAAGCTGTCGAGCTGGAGCCGGTAGTGCTCGAGCAGGACGGTCGCCGTGCGCTCCGCCTCGGTGATGAGGCGACGGATGGCGACGTCCATCGCGGCCTTGGTCTCCGAGGAGATGTCCGACAGCGGCGTCTCGTCGCCGAGGAAGGCCGACGAGTCCGGGCCGAAGAGGCGGGCCATGCCGACCTCCTGGCTCATGCCGAAGCGGGCCACCATGTCGCGGGCGAGCGCGGTCGCTTCTTCGAGGTCGTTCTCGACACCGGTCGAGATCTCGCCGAAGATCATGCGCTCGGCGGCGGCACCGGCGAGCTTCATGGCCAGGCGGCCGCGAAGCTGCGACTCGGTGAGCAGCAGCTCCTCTTCCTCCGCGCGCAGCTCGGTGGTCGCGATGACCTTGCCGCGGGTGAGGATCGACACGCGCTGAACCGCCTGCGACTCGTCCTGGCTGAGCGCCACGACGACGTGCGCCGCCTCGTGGTAGCTCGCGCGGCGACGCTCGGCGTCGGTCATCAGGTGACCACGGCGCTTCGGGCCTTCGAGCACCCGGCGGATGGCCTCTTCGATGTCGCTCGAGGTGATCTCGCTGCGCAGCTCACGGATGGTGAGAAGCGCGGCCTCGTTGGCGACGTTGGCGAGGTCGGCACCGGTGAAGCCCGGCGTCCGCTCGGCGACGTCCGCCCAGTCGACGTCGGACGAGAACGGCTTGTTGCGCGAGTGGATCCGCAGGATGCGCTCGCGGCCTTCGGCGTCCGGACGCTCGATGGTGATGTGCCGGTCGAACCGGCCCGGGCGGCGAAGCGCCGGGTCGAGGATGTCGGGGCGGTTGGTCGCACCCATGACGACGATGCCGCGGGAGACGTCGAAGCCGTCCATCTCGACCAGGAGCTGGTTGAGGGTCTGCTCGCGCTCGTCCGAGCCACCGCTGCTGCCGCCGCCGCCACGCTTGCGGCCGGCCGCGTCGAGTTCGTCGATGAAGACGATGGCCGGCGCGGCGGCACGGACGCGGGCGAACAGGTCACGGACACGGGCCGCACCGACACCGACGAGGGCCTCGACGAACTCGGCACCCGCGACGGAGAAGAACGGAACCTCGGCCTCACCGGCGACGGCCTTCGCGAGCAGCGTCTTGCCACACCCGGGAGGACCGAACAGCAGCAGGCCCTTCGGCGGGGCAGCGCCGAGCGCCTCGTACTTCGACGGGTCCTTCAGGTAGTCGACAACCTCGCGAAGCTCCGTAATGGCCTCGTCGACACCACCGGCGTCTTCGAAGGTGACCTTGGAGACCTTCTTGCCGACGCGGCCCTTCTTCATCTGGCTGAAGTCGGTGACGTCGCCGATGCCGCCGCCGCTGCGGCCGCCGGGGGCGAGCAGCAGGGCGAAGACGGTCGCGAGAATCATCAGCGGGACGAGGAACGTGGCGACGAGGCGCTCGGTTTCCTTGCCGGTCTGCTTGTCGATCGAGACCTGGGCGCCGTTGTCGACCAGCTGCTTGATGAGCGTGGCCTCGACGCCGGAGTTGGCGGAGTAGTCGGTGTAGAACTTCGTGGTGCTGGTGCCGTCAGGGTTGACGATGCTGCCGACGATGCGGTCGTCCTGGTCGAGGAACGTCGCGTCGGTGACCTGGTGCGCGGCGGAGTACTGCGCGAGCAGGTTGAGCGACGCCTTGGAGCCCGGCTCGGCGGAGCTGAAGATGGTGTTCAGCAGCCAGAAGAACAGGCCCAGCAGGACCAGCAGCAAGAGGACCAGGCCGCGGTTGAAGCCACGCTTGCGGCCCTTGGCGGCGCTGCGGCGCTTGCGGTCGCGCAACCAGGCGACCGTGGCGGTCCTGGCGCCGGTAAGTATCTGGGCCGGCGAGCGGCGGGCCTCCGGCTCCGTGGTGTCCGCCAGATCAGCGGGCGCGGTGTCGACCATCGAGTTTTCTCCCTGACGAAGAGCGCACGGGGCCGAGTCGCCCAGGCGATATTGGGGTGTTGTTCGAGAATGACATATCTTGCACCTGCTCGCTAGGCCGGTTCATGTCCGTCACATTTTGGATACTCCCGGCGAAAGCGGGCGTCACATCTGACTTCGATTGCACAACGACCGGTCGGGACCGGAGGTTGCGGCCTGACCCCATCGCATCGCCGTTTGGCGGGTGGCGGACATGGCGAGGGCCCCGGGCGCGGGATGCGCTCGGGGCCCTCGGCCGTCGTACGGGGTGCGGCTAGCGAGCTAGCTGCGGGTGAAGGTGACGACCTGGCTGTTGCCGCCGATGTTGCCGTTCTGGCTGGCGAAGTTCGCGTAGAGGTTGAACTTGCCCTTCGGGAACGCCTTGGCGTACGCCCAGGTCGACTTCGAGCTGATCTTCACCGAAGCGATCCGCTGGTAGCGGGTCGAGCCGGCCGCCTTCGCGTAGATGTTGATGACGCGACCCGCCTGGTTCGGCGAGATGTGGCCGGTGATCGTCACCGGGTAGGTGTGCAGCGTCGAGCGCGCGGTGACCGTGTCGATGCGCAACGAGACCGCGATCAGCGACCGGACCGACGAGCTCGACGGCTGGTACAGCGGGTCGGCGTGGGTCGTGTTGAACGTGACCAGGTAGAGCGCGTTCTTCGCCGGCTTGAGCGAGACCGCCCAGTTGCCCAGCGAGTTGGTGGTCAGGTGCATGACCGCGCCGGTGGTGCCGTTGTCGTAGCGCGGCGTCACGTTGACCGGCTCGTTCGCGATGCCCGCGCCGAGGTCGGTGCGGGTGAGGCGGCCAGACAGCGTGATCGTGTTGCCATAGACGACGAGCGCCTTGCTGACCTTGGCCGTCAGCGAGGTGAAGTACGCCGGCGTCGCGTTGGTGCTGACCGTGTTGCACGGACCGGCGACGTCGTTGAGCGCGCACAGCGTGATCGCGTACGTGTGGCCCGCGAGGAGGCCGGCCTGGGTGGCCGACGTCAGGGTCGGGGTGTTGACGGTGACGCTGTGCGCATCGGTGTCGACGGCGTTCGGCGTCGTGTCCTGGTAGGTGTAGCGGTAGCCGGTGAGGTGGCTGTCCGGGTCGCCGCTGGCCAGCGGGGCGTACCCGTCGTACGACGGAGCGGCCCAGTGCAGCGTGAAGCTGCTGTCGGTGACGGAGACGGACAGCGACCGCGGAATGCTCGGCCGTGCCGCGAGCGTGACGGCGTCCGTGCCCGTCGTACCGGTGTTGCCGGCAGCGTCGGTCGGGATACCGCTGATCGTGAGGGTGCCGTCAGGCAGAACCGCGAGCGCGGCGTTGTCCTCGACGTCCTGGGCCGAGCCGCTGCCGTTCAGCGTGACCGGGTGGCCCTGATTGAGCGCGAGCACCGAGCCGCCGCCGTTCGACTTCGCCGTGAGCGCGACGGTCGAACCCGGTTCGCCGGTCACGTCGATCTCGACCTTGCCGACGTTCGCGCCGTCGATCGTGCCGGCCGGAATCGTCGTGATGGTCGGAGCGGCCGGCCCGTGGGTGTCGACCGTGAAGACGAACTTCGTCGCCGTGTTCGGCACGTAGATGTAGTCGTTGTACTCGGGACACGGGGTGGAGTAGCTCTGACCCGGGCCGCCGAGCGCGACCGGCGTGCTGTCAATGTCGCAGACACCATTGCCTTCGAACACGTCGACGTGCAGCGTGTACCCGCCGTCGGACAGGCCCGCGGGCGGAGTGACGAGGAGGGTGCGGTGCATCGGGTCCGTGCTGTCCTCGGTGTAGGTCCCGTTCAGCTTGTTGCCGCTACCGCTGTTGTCGGTGAAGTACGGCGCGTCAGCCGACTTCGGGGCAAGGTGGCCAGGCAGGTTGGGGTTGCTCTTGTCGTTCCGCGTCGTCGTGATGGTGTTGTTGAACACGATCGCGATCTGCGCGGGCGCCTGGATCGCGTGGTTCGGCCGGGCGAGGACCGTCGGGAACGGCAGGACGTCGCTGTTGGCGAGCCTGAATGCGCTGGAGCCGAAGACCAGCTGCATGCCGGCGTTCTTCGTTACGGTCCCCGTCACAGCGGTTGCCTTGTTGCCGTATTGGTCGACGGCGGTAACGGAAACCGTGAGTTGGCCGTCATCAAGGCTCGACACGTCGATGTCGTTGATCGCGGTGCTGTTGTAAGCACCATTGCCGGTGACGGCTCCGTTGCCGGAGTTCAGAACGATCGGGTTCGGGTCCGCGCCTACCGCGTGACCGTGGGCGTCGGTGACCTTCACGTTGTAATGGTCGAGCTGGGCGTCGTTGTCGGTGCCCGAGATGTGCAGCGTCGAACTCTGGGCGGGCAACGAGGCGTTGAGCGACGGGGCGGCTGGCGCGACCGTGTCCTTGATGATCGTCACGGGCGCCGACGGCGTCGAACCCGCGTCGTTGATCTCCGTGGCCGTCCAGCTGCCGTTCGTCGTGTCGTTCATCGCCGCGTTGGTGACCGGAAGGTTCACGGTCCAGGGGCAGCTAGTCGTGCTCGCGCAGGTCGGGATCGTGACCGGAGTTCCGGAGTTGGTCACCGCGCTGTGCACGCCGTCAGTCACCGCGACGACGATCCTGTCGCCTGGCCGGCCGTTGCCGGTGAACGGGACAGACGACTGGTTGTTCGAGGTGATCGTCGGCGCAGACAGGTTGGTCGGCGCCGGAGGGGGCGTGTTGTCCAAGACGAAGGTGAAGGTGTCCTTCGATTCGGCTTTGGGGTTGTAGACGTAAGGGGCGCTTGAGCCGGTCACACCGAACGCGTCAAGATCAACTTCGTACGTGCCGGGCGCCGTCGGTTGTGAGTCGGGGGTGAAGATGAGCGACGTGCCGTTGTTCGCGTCGCTGTTGTTGATCGGCGGGTTGACCTTGCCGCTACCGGTTGAGGTTGCGCCCGTCAGCGGCGTTCCGCCTGCGGGGTTGCCGTTCAGATCGCTGATCTGTTTGACCGTGATCGTGGAGTGCGCGTCATCGATCTTCTCGTTGTAGTTCACCTGCACCTTGCCGCTGGGCAACGCGACCACCCTCTGGTTCGCGGCCGGCGAGGTCGGGGGAACAATCGTCGGCACGTCAACCATGAACGTCGTCGTGTTGTCAGCGGTCTTTGCCGTGTTGGCCGCTTCAACCGCATGAATGGCGACTGAGTAGGTGCCCGACGTAAGGAACTGCGAATAGTTGCAGGTGATCGTGTTCCCGCTGACGACCTTCGTGCAGCCGATGTCCGCGGCGCCCTTGGTCACCGTGATCGTGGACGAGGGGTCGAGATTGGCGGCGACGGAGTTGTCCGTGTAGCTCGCGCTGATCGTCGGCTGCTTGTCTTGAACCGTCTGGCCGTTGGTGGGGGTGACGGAGGATTGAGTCAACGCCGTATCGGCAAAGGCCGACCCAAGAAGCGGGGCCCCGGAAAGGACCACCGCGCTGCTCGCGACGATGATGACGGTGCGGCGTAGCGCTGGGTGCATGAAACGATCTCCGTTCGGGTTTTTCGACACTCGTCCCCCGGCGTCTGTTAGTACTTCGCCGTACCTCGCACGGCTCCTGCTGTCCGGTTTCGGCCGGTTATGTGCCGGTCGACCGGATCGGTTCTGCGATCAGTCAACGACCGTACGACGCGAATGGTGACGCCGTACGCGAAGTCGGGCATTCGCCGCGGGAAGTCAGGCATTCGTCGCGCCGCAGTCAGAGCACACGCCGAAGATAGCGAAGTGCCCGACGTCGACGGTGAAGCCGTGCTGATCGGCGATCGAACCGACCGCCGACTCGAGAACAGCAGGGGATACCTCGGCTATTCCCCCACATTCCCGACAAACAAGATGTAAATGGTCGTTGTCATCCGCGGCGTGGTACGTCGGCGCGCCGTGGCCGAGGTGGGCGTGCGTGACGAGGCCGAGCTCTTCGAGCAATTCGAGCGTCCGGTAGACGGTGGAGATGTTGACGCCGCTGGCGGTCGCACGTACCCGCTCGGCGATCTCGTCCGGCGTGGCGTGCCCGAGAGAGGTGACGGCCTCGAGGACGAGCTGGCGCTGGGGCGTCAGCCGGTACCCCCGCGCCCGCAGATGCTCATGCCACGCTGAACCTTCTATTCGAGGCACGCTCGTAGGTTATCGATGCAGTGAACTACAAGCAGCGCGCACGCGTCTTCGGTCATGCAGCCGGCAGACAGGTCGCTGGTCCGGTCGAAGTCGGATAGCTCGAAGTTCCGCCGTTGCCATCGCCTACCACTGTCGATGTCACCTCCTGAAGACAGACCGTGTACGAAACCGCGGGCGTTGGAACCGTCGTGTTGATCCCGCCTACGCATGTGCCAGTCGTTGTCAAACACACTTCGGGGACGTGCACTATGGTCCCGCCGATGCCGGCGTCTGCCTTGATCGTTAGTTGATAGCTATCGCACTGTCCGATGTCGTTTACGGCGTGCGGGGAAGGAAGCGGACCGAAGGTTCCGACCGTCACGATCACCCCGTCGTCCATCGGGCTAACACTGTCGCAATAGGTAGTGCCGTCGTACTCGGGCCCGGCGACAGAGCGAACGACGCCTATTGCGAGCCCTTCGCCGTCTGCCACCAAGGTCAACAACTCGTCTGCGACCTCGGCAGCAGTGGCCTCGGCTTGCACAACCGCCTGATCTACGGGGGCGGTGTCCTGACACACCGGCTGCCCGTCGATGGTGATCGGCAGGCACACGTTGTCCGCCGAAGCGGGCGCAGCCGGCAGGAGCGTGAGCGCAGGGGCGAGGACCGCCACGACGGCCAGGAGCTTCTTCACTGGGTTCCCTCCCGAGGAATGTCTCGCGAGAGGATGCCCATACCGCTCAGCAGTTACAAGACCCTTGCGCGGCCGTTAGCCTCCGTGATACCGCCGCGACG
>Ga0157369_10001805_pt1 | contig 25899 bp, 25 predicted proteins | sample C25metaG_FD_113461 | JGI IMG/M metagenome (GOLD analysis project Ga0157369, IMG submission 113461) | Corn rhizosphere microbial communities from Kellogg Biological Station, Michigan, USA - C2-5 metaG | ecosystem: Host-associated > Plants > Roots > Rhizosphere > Soil | place: USA: Michigan... | reverse complement strand
TAACGTTCGTTGCCTGTCGGAAGGTGTAGACGTTCCGGCGCTGGACGCCGTGCTGTTTCTGACGCCGCGTAACTCTCAGGTTGACGTGGTGCAGTCGGTCGGTCGCGTGATGCGCAACGCACCGGGAAAGAAGCGCGGGTATGTGGTCTTGCCGGTAGTAATCCCGGCCGGCGTCGAAGCCCACGAAGCCTTGAACGACAACAAGACCTATGCTGTAGTTTGGCAGGTTCTGCAAGCACTGCGTTCGCACGATGACCGCTTCGACGCGATGGTGAATAAGCTCGATTTGATCGGCAAAGACACCAGCAAGATGGAAGTCATCGCCATCACCGACAAAATCCAGAAGAAGCAGCAGAAAGGCAAGGGACCAAAGAACAAGGACGCCGGTAAGGGCGGGTTCACCATCGGCGAAGCGGTCAAAGAGCGCACGGAACCTGACCAGCACGAACTGCAATTCGAGATCGGCGAGATCGAGAAAGCCATCTATGCCAAACTGGTGCAAAAGGTTGGCAACCGTCACCACTGGGAAGACTGGGCGAACGACATTGCGAAGATCGCCCGGACCCATATCGACCGCATCACTGGCATCATCGAGAACCCTGAGAACACGAAGGAACGGGAAGCGTTCGATTCATTCGCCGCCGAACTGCGTGACGACCTGAACGGCAGCATCACGGACGGCGAGATCATCGAGATGCTGGCGCAGCATCTCATCACGAAGCCGGTGTTCGATGCCCTGTTCGCCGACTATAGCTTCGCAAAACACAACCCGATGTCACTCGCGATGCAGAGCGTGCTGGACGTGCTGCAAGAACACCGGCTAGACAAGGAAGCCGACACGCTCGAACGGTTCTATGAAAGCGTGAAGATGCGGGCGCAAGGTATCGACAACGCGGCGGGCAAGCAGAAGATCGTCGTTGAACTTTACGATAAGTTCTTCCGCAATGCCTTCCCGAAGATGACCGAACGGTTGGGGATCGTCTATACGCCGGTCGAAGTCGTGGACTTCATCATTCATAGCGTCGGGCATGTGTTGCAGTCCGAGTTCGGCCAGACCTTGGGTAGCAAGGGCGTCCACATCATCGATCCGTTCGTCGGTACGGGTACGTTCGTGACGCGTCTGCTGCAAAGCGGTCTTATCAAGCCCGAAGAACTGCCGCACAAGTACAAGCACGAAATCCATGCAAATGAGATCGTGCTGCTGGCTTATTACATTTCTTGTATCAATATCGAGTCGGTCTATCACGGCATCGTCGGCGGCAAGTATCAACCGTTCGAAGGCATCTGTCTTGCTGATACCTTTCAGCTTTACGAGAAGGAAGACTTGGTGGACGCGGTTCAGGCAAGTAACAGCGCCCGTCGTAAGCGCCAGAAGAAGCTGGACATCCGGGTCATCATTGGCAATCCACCGTATTCTGCTGGTCAAGACAGCGCGAATGACAACAACCAAAATGTGGCGTACCCACATCTCGATAGCCGCATCCGCAGCACGTATGCAGAACGGTCCAGTGCCACGAACAAGAACGCACTGTATGACAGCTACATTCGTGCGATCCGGTGGGCCAGCGACCGCATCGGCAAGAGCGGTGTGATCGGCTTCGTGACCAATGCAGGATTCCTTGAAGCAAACACTGCCGATGGCTTGCGGAAGTGTCTGGCTGACGAGTTCAGCAGCATTCACGTGTTCCATCTGCGCGGAAATCAGAGAACTTCGGGCGAAGTATCGCGCAGGGAAGGTGGTAAGGTTTTTGGTGGCGGCAGCCGCGCACCGATTGCCATATCAATCTTGGTCAAGAACCCGGACGCCGCGCAGCACGGCCAAATTTACTTCCATGACATCGGCGATTATCTGACGCGCGAGGAAAAACTAGCCAAGATCAGCACCTTCGGAAGTATCGACGGAATCACGCAAGTGGGCGGCTGGCGGTCGGTTACGCCCGACCAGCATGGAGACTGGTTGAAGCAGCGCGACGACCGCTTTGGTGAGTACATCCCGCTTGGCGACAAGGACGGTAACGAGTCGTTGGCGCTGTTCGAAAGCTACTCAGGTGGTGTCAAGACTCAGCGCGATGCGTGGTGTTACAACTCTTCTAAGCCCACCGTGATTGCGAACATGACTCGCATGATCGGCGCATATAACAACGAAGTGGCGCGGTTCGAGCGGGCAACAAAGGGGCTGGACAAAAAGGCGCGGGAAGCCAAGATCGAAGGCTTCATTGATACTGATCCTACGAAAATAAGTTGGACGCGTGCGTTGAAGCAAGAACTGGTGAAAGATCGCCGTTTCGAATTTGACGGGCAATGTCTGACTTCCAGCGTGTACCGCCCATTCACCAAGCAGTGGTTGTACTTCAATCGTCGCTTCAACGAAATGGTGTACCGGGTGCCGCGCATGTTCCCCCATGCCGATGCGGAAAATCTGGTAATTACTTTGTCAGGTACTGGTGGGCGTACAGCATTTACGGCATTGATGGTCAACAGCGTGCCAAGTCTGCATACAGCGGACATCGACGGTTCGCAGTGCTTCCCGTTGTACCTGTACGACGAACCTGCCGATGAAATCGCCGAAGCGTCACCTAACGCCGAACTGTTCGATGCGTCGCCCGCTGTCACGGCGCAGCACGAACGTCGAAACGCGTTGACCGACGAAGGTCTGATGTATTTTCAAGCGGCGTATTCGGGTGAACACATCGGCAAGGAGGACGTTTTCTACTATGTGTACGGGTTGCTGCACTCACCGGACTACCGGGAACGGTATGCCGACACGCTTCGTAAAGAACTGCCGCGCATCCCGTGCGTGAAGACTGCTGCCGACTTCTGGGCGTTTTCGAAGGCTGGTAGTAAGCTGGCGGACCTTCACGTCAACTATGAAACGGTCGAGAAGTACCCGGTACAGATCGAAGGCGGCGGGCTGCTGTTGAGCGATGCCGACTACCGGGTCGAGAAGATGCGGTACGGCAAGAACGGAAAGGAAAAGGACCTCACCACGTTGATCTACAACGGCAAGATCACGGTGAAGGGCATCCCGCTGGAAGCTTACGAATACATGGTCAACGGTAAGCCGGCGCTGGATTGGGTTGTCGAGCGCCAGTGCGTGAAGACCGACAAGGACAGCGGTATCGTCAACGACGCGAACGATTACGCAACAGAGACGATGAACAATCCGCGCTACCCCTTAGAACTGTTTCAACGCGTCGTGACGGTCAGTCTGGAAACGATGAAGATTGTGAAGTCGTTGCCGCGTCTGGATGTTCAGTCGCCGGGACCGACTGGCGGACAGTTGACCGAATCAAAGACAGAGCCGGACGCATTGACGGCCTGATGGGCTGCGGTCGAATCGACAACACTAGGAAGTGACGTGCCGCTACGGGCGATTCACGGCGACACCGCCATACTGGCTTTCGACTACGACGCCGATGGTTGGACAAAGTTAAAGGCTGCTTCTCGGGACATGGCCGTCAGCATGCCCTGTTGCGGACGGGCCGCCGTCCCAAAAACAAGCAAGCGCGGAAATTTCTTCTTCGCGCACACAGTGCGTGGCGACTGTTCGTCTGCGCCTGAAAGCCAAGAACACATTTTTCTCAAAAGTGTGATCGCGAAGGCCGCTAAGCGCGCAGGCTGGACGGTCATGACCGAGTGGCGGGGGACTGCATCGAACGGCGAAAAATGGGTCGCCGATGTTTTCTGTCAAAAAGGGAGCGCCAAAGTCGCTATCGAAGTCCAACTGTCGTATCAGACCGTGGAAGAGCTAAATCGGCGGACATCGAACTATCGTGCGTCGGGCGTTCGCGTGGCGTGGGTCGTTTCTGGCCAGAAATTTGAAAGTGATTATATCGCTCCGTCGAAAGAAATCCCGTTTTTTCACCTGACACGGTACAGTTCGGATGAGGAGCCTTTGATTTCCGAATTCAATGTTCCGTTATCGAACTTTACCGCTGGCGCATTGAATAAGCGGCTAACGTGGGTGGAAGTGCCGTGGAAGTATGGGATACATTTTTTAGAAGACGAGTGCTGGCATTGCGAACGTCAGGTAAAGCAAGTGTATGGCTACACCATCGGCGTTTACAGTGACATGCCGAAGACCGTTCCGAACGCATCGGTTGTTCTTGAATCGGTGTCGCGCTTCATCTCAAACGAAGAATTGATATCTCTCCGACTGAATCCGATCAAACGTTTCGATACGTTTAAAGGGAAAGTCACGAAGTTCCCCTTTTGCAATGCATGTGTGCACTGCGGCGCACCGCAAAACAACTATCACTTGCTATCAAAGCTTGAACGAAATCGGACTGTCGATACCCTGTTGCTTGGAACAGCGATATTTACCAGCAGTAGGGAATCGTCTGGGAAATGGCGATTTCACGAGCCGAATTCAGTTCAACCGTGATCGGCCGTCGGGCAGTTGATCGCAGCGAATAAATGGATTGGACGCACTGGCTGCGTAACTTTCTGACACAGGCGAATGTCGAATGAGCCGGGAGCGAACACGCCTGTACATGTGGTGATGGCTTTGGTACACGATCCGCGATGCGTTCGCGTAGACCTTCAGATGCGATCCTAGACTTAGACTTTGGGATTTCGATGCCTTGGGGTGGTATGCACGCCGATATTGGGAAGTGGTAGAGTACGCACCACATTATGGAGATCACATGACAACAAAGAAAACTCCCCAAGTGCCGTCCACGCCGCATCGGGGTAAGGTACAGACGCCGCAAAGGCGTCCTGCGACTGCTGGCGTAACTGGCGGACAAATGCAACCCGTGACGCGCGGCAGTGGTACGCAAGGTGGCGGTAACGGTGGGTCCAAGGGTAACGGGTCGAAGTAGCGATGGCTGTCAATATTGCTGGTTTTACCGCTACGGTTGAAGCTGCCGCCGCTGATGCACAGGCCGCTGCTGCGGCTGCCGCCGAATCCGCCGCTGCCGCTGAAGCTGCTGCGGCAGATGAGCGAAAGCGGCTATACGAACGTTACCGGGATGATCTCTCGAAGCGAGAAATTTCGAATGCCGAGAATCATGACAAATCGATTCTTACGTATTCAGCCACGGGACTTGGTTTATCGCTGGGTCTTTTGAAGGATTTTATTCCTATGGCCCGTGCTGATTACGGCTGGGCGTTATATGGATCGTGGATATTTTTTGTTTTATCGATGATCGTTGTAATCATTTCGTATCCGATAAGCCAGAAAGTAATTCGCCTTCAACTCGATAGGGCTAAAAGATATTATCTTGAAGGAGATGAAGATGCATTTAACGAGAGTGGGAAGTGGGATTTTTGTGCGGATAATCTGAATCGGTGGGTATCGCCGACAACGTTTATCATCGCAATAGTTTTGACGATATTTTTTGTGTCAACGAACTTGAAGGGAGCAACCGTGGCAGAAAGAAAATCTCCCCTTTCCATCGCTCAGGAAGGATTAACCGGGATGCAGATGCAGCCGGTGGCTGAGCCGAAACAAACTGCCCCCAAAGGGACGGCGGGTGTAACGGTGCAGCCGATACAGTCAAATCATCCTTCCGTTTCAATGCAGCAGTCACAGAGCCAATCGAAACAAGATAGCAATTCTTCACAAACAAAACTTTCGCGATGATTTTTGAATTGGCGCGGATAGGTTTAATCGAAACTGGAATGGGATGAAGATAGTGGATAAGAAGACAGGTTCAGTCATTTATGATGGCATCACTGGGATGCAGATGCAGAAGGTGGTTTCCCAAGGTGAAGACTTCGGAAAAGCACTAACTGGAAATCCGATGCAACCACTGAAACCTAGTGTACCAAGCGGTTCTTCAGCACAGCAACCACAGGTTCAGCAGCCACAGTCGGGCGGAACGTCACCAGCGAAACAATCGGAGTGATACTTCGATTGACATCGATAACGGCTGCGAGAGCGTGAAACGAAGTTAGCACTGCCATTGCCGACGACGGCACCATGCCTTAATAGCGGTGGTGTGGGGCTATAGCGACCGTGCGGACGGCGCAGACATTTCAATTCCGGGGTAGCGCCAATGTTGGAGCGGCCGTCGCTGCAACCCGCAATGGATATGTTCGCTGGTCTGCATCGAATGCAGTTCCGGTGGTGCCGACGGTGCATCAGGGGGTAGGGGTGCTATTGAGAGTGCAGGGCATTGGCGCTGACACGACCAGTGGTCGTGTCAGTACGTTGGCCGTAACACTACATTGGCGGTCGCAGGGCCATTGGCGGCGACACTATCATTGCTGGTGACACTACCATTGCAAGTGTAGTGTCATTGGCGGCAACAGTATCGTTGCCGTTGCCGTTGCCGATGCCGATGCCGATGCCGATGCCGATGCCGATGCCGATGCCGATGCCGATGCCGTTGCAGTGCAAGCGGTGTTGCGGCACCAGTGGTGTTGCAGTACCAGTGGTGTTGTAGCACCAGTGGTGTGGTGGTATCGGTGATGGTCACGATGCCAATGGTGTACATACGACGATCTACCGCTCGCGACATTCAATCAGTCTGAACGGTCTCATACCGATGCAACCGCATGCATTGAAGTCACTGTCCACTGTCAGTGTGGCGAGTACGGTTGCAATGGTATCGACTGCCCGGCATTGTTCGGCGTGTCTAATCATTGGACGGTCGGCAACATGACTATGATCGCACTGACCGTTGCCGTATGTCCGGGACAACGTGACTACAACTGCCGACTCCCGTTGTGCGGAACTCTGATGGAAGCAGCAATCACTACAGTGGACTCGCGCCATATGTAGCATTGATTGCACGGGAGTCCGCAACCGTTACCCACGGACGACTGCGATTGCGGGCATCGACCATTGCGCACGGCTCAATGGCAACCCCAACAGTGGATGAACAGGGAAGGCACTGTGCTGCTGACAGACTAGACTATTGGCAGTGATGGACCGACCGCATCCAGTGTCACCATTCGCGGATCGACTATCGGACCGTTGCGACCTACGACCGGCCTACCACTGCTGCGGTAGTAACTCCATCCGCAACCATCGCCACCATGAAAAACGGTTTAAGTCAACAAAAATTGTTGACGCAACTATCAGAAACCTGTATAATGGGCGGCTAGTAGTTGAAGTGGTTTTGTCTTCGACGAGATTCTGAAAAACTGCGAAAGACTAAATAGTAGTATGAGCTAAACATTCGACCTTCTAACGAAGGTAGTCAACGGCAACCAGTTCTGGTCCCGTCTATATGATCCCCTGACAGTTTCCGATGGGACGTTCGCGCGGCTTGTTCGTGTCGAGACAACATCCGCTTCTTGAGAAGAACGGACTGTGCAAACGACGCCGTCTTGGAAAGGGCACATACACCCTTATAAATAAAAACGCACGGAACGGGCAAACAACCTGTTCTCAGAGTGGATCGCAAGCTGCCACTATAAGTCGAACTTGCGCTATCGGAAATACCCTTCTGCCGAATAGTAAAGCATGGTCTACCTACTTGGGAGAAGTCCACGTCATCGATCAGTTAATCACTGGTTTAGTCGGGCTGTCCCCATTGTCACGCTATCGTTTTCCAACAGAAACGTAAAGAAGGGGAAGACATCATTTTTAATCAATCAGTAACAAAACAAATAACTAAAAACAAGTGAATGCGCGAAGCGCAGCGGCGCAGCCGCCAGATTATTATGCAAAAACGAAAGCCGCCAGATCAGCGCCTGTGAAGAACAGGGACCGCTTCGCGACTACCAGTTGTTTGCGATGAAATGGAATCAGTTCAGTTAGCCGACGCGCAGCGGCGGATACACTGCGAAGCAGCTACAAGAAATCCCATCAAACTCCATTGGTGAAGATGTAGCGCGTACCGCGCCGCTTCGCGGATACGTTGCCGTCACATCACTTGTGAAGAAGTAGATCACGACCACACATCGACTGATCGTAACAACTTGGACTTCATCTAGCACCTGCGGTGTCGCTTCGCGAATACAACTGGTCGCAGTCATCGGTTCCAAACAAACCACAGAACAAGCCCATTAGTCACAAAGGGCTTTTCTTTTCCCTTTTTTGCGCTTGCTCATTCGTTCCGCTGCGCGTCACTCACCGCAAGCATGTCGCGTCCGCTTCGCGAACGTCGCCATAGAAACCGATCTGCATCGAACTAGTTCATGTGCCAGTGCCGAGTAAATTTTTCGTCTGATCATGTTCTTACTTGTTTCGATGCGATTGTTGCGTTCAATGGAAGCGACTAGCAGTTCAGGATGTAGCCGTCAGCAATCGTCCACGCAGTAGTCAACAGCTTGACTGCATCTACTTCAGCGACGAGTTCGGGGTTTCCATGGCGCGGTGCCTGTGCTGCTTTTTCCAATAGCCTTGTTGCAGATTCGTCGCATCCAGCGATCTGGCGCAATGTAGTCCACTGCGCCGCCTTGTCTTTTGGGTTCAGCGAACGGGTGGCGATACAGTGATGCCGCAACGATTCAATGGCCCGATAGCAATGGAATGAGACATCATCCGGTTCTTTCATCGCCGTGATTAAGTCGCGCAAGCATCGATGAAGGAAAACCCCCGATTCGCCTTGTAGCTTGGGACGCATGGCTGCAATTCGAGCGTCCAGATCGATTCCTTGATGCAACGCCTTAATGCAAGGCACGTCAATGCCGAAGACCTGATCAAGACCGATCTCCGGACAGATCGCGCGTCGTATCTCGACATCGTAGGCATGGCCCAGTAGATAACCGCCCATGTCCATTTCCAACTGGACGAAGTATTTGACGGCGTTACGCAAGTCCAACGGGTTCCACACAACGTCCGTTTCAACCCACACAGCGACTTGATTCAACAGGATTCGAACATCAGCTTTTGCATCAACGCTGGACGCGGCGTGCGTGAATTTCGCCGAAATGCGGTGGTCCGCGATCTGTGCGCGTTCGGGATGAACTACGCCATCAAGGAAGTATCGGTACATGTGTTGTGGTTGTCCGCTACGTTGTCATTCAGTCTCAAGGTCATCTTGTGGGGCGACCGATTCCCATTCGCACGCGCGACATACGCTTACATACGGTGGATTCGATTCAAGCTCGGGAGCATAGAAGCTGGCGAGTTGATAGGACGAACAACGCGGACACCGGTCGGGCCGTGCCGATTCCTTTCTTACGACGGCGGCAGAGAACACTTCAAGCACATGATGCGTGGCGTCCAACGCCAGTTCTGCATCGATGGCAACCGCGTTGGACGTATGCGTAAGCCAATTTACCAAGCCCCACGCCGAACCTGACAACTGCTTCAAGTACGCGCGGATGTCTTTTGAGTGCGCTCCCGGTGCCGCCCAGTTGGCGATTAAGTCCGCCCAGTCTGTGAAGTTTCCCCGCTTCGGAAGCGCAGCATCGTCTGACAGTTCGACGTATTCGGGCGCACTGGCGACAAAGGTCAATAGACATTCACGGCACTTCATTCCGACCGCCTGAAAGTCTTCGGCTTCCGACGCATTGTCAATTGCCGATGCCGCTTGTTCCCATCGCCGCCATGCTGCGGCAAATCGATCTTGATTTGGAGTTCCCGCCTTGCGGGCGTCGCGCGATTCAACGCGGGCCATCAACCCAATGTGGAAGGAAAGCAGGTAATCGCAGCCCGGAAATTGTGCTTGGGAGTACAGGTTCGTCGGGTTGGTGACGACCCACCATCTCCCGTCAGTTGCGTGGACATCCCAGACCGCGTACTTGCGCCCGAACACGACTTCGGTCTTCATCTTCTCCAAGTGACGCACATTGATCTGATCGTGATCGTCGCGACCTTTGTTCGATTGCCATTCGAAGTACTCGATGATCTCTTTTTCTTCACGCTCTGAACGTCCCAATACGGTGTCGCGCAATTTGTCGATCTTCGGATCGGACGGGAAAGTGCACTCGGCCCCCGATTGCATCTGTTCTTCGTTTTTCACGCTGGTCATTGCGGTCCCGTTCTTTGACACTGTGTTGTCCGAAGATTAACTGATTCGGTTGATCGCGCGTCTGGTTTCGAACGGGTGTACCTGATGGAAACCAATTGAAAACTGGTTCGATATATCGCTTTACATAACCCTAATCGAACTGGTAATATGCGAACCATCCTTAAAAGACCAGTTGGGGTGATTCATGTTCGTTCGTGCATACCTTCGCGCATCAACTAAAGAACAGGACGCCGGTCGGGCGAAGAGTGACCTGATCGAGTTTGCAAAGGAGCACGGACTTCAGATCGCAGCTTTTTATTTGGAAAATGAATCCGGCGCATCGCTTCATCGTCCCGAACTGTTTCGTTTGCTGAGTGATTGCCACGAAGGCGACATCCTGTTGATCGAACAGGTGGATCGTCTCTCGCGCCTTAACGCCGACGACTGGTCAAAGCTGAAGACCGAACTTCAGTCACGCCGCGTCCGGGTTGTCGCGCTCGACTTGCCTACATCATGGGTCATGACCACGAACGGGGACGACATCACAGGGCGGATGATGGACGCTCTCAACTCGATGATGCTGGACATGCTGGCGGCGATTGCCCGAAAGGACTATGAAGACCGGCGTCGTAGGCAGCAACAGGGGATCGAGAAGCTGAAGGCAGTCGGCGGCTATCGTGGCCGGAAGCCGAATGAGCAGCGGAACGCGGCGATCATGCAGATGCTTCAGCGCGGTGATAGCTGGAACACCATCATCGCGGCAACGGAGTGCTCCCGGTCTACGCTTTCGCGACTATCGCGGCAGATCAAGGAAGCATCCAGCGATCTGACCGGTATTGGGCCAGACGGCGTGCCGTGCGCCCTGATCGACTGGTCAGATCGTCGCAAGGCACGCCGTGCATGAAGACTAGCGGTCAGATCATGTGCGTACAGAAATCGGCAGTCGCGCATTCGGCGACTGTCTCATAAGTCCGGTTCGTTAACCCGACACTTCGTCTACGAAGGCCACCACCTTGGCGCGTTGCTTCTTGTTCAGGCGGTGAAACTTCAACAGTAGTTCGGCTTCTTCGTCATCGGCTGAATGAAGGTAGGCGACGGGCACTCTCAAGATCGCGGCGAGCTGTTCGATGACAAGTGGGTCGGGCATACGCCTGCCTAGTTCGTAGCGGTTCATGCGCGTACTGGCCGACATTGGGTCTAGTCCGGCTTCGATTCCAAGCCGTTCCTGAGACAGTCCAGCCCGGAGACGCGCTTCTTTCAGCCGCCTTGCAAGTACCGACATGCTTGCCTTTTCAGTACAAAGACAAGAATCGTCGGGTTTTGGCTCGCGTCGAATACTACCGATTTGGTAGTATTGCGCGCGCATCTCTTAGAAGAAGTACGACAACGCGGGGAACTTCCATATGCAAAACGTCCAACATCAGCCGATTTGGAACCCGTCTCGGGTGGCAAGCTTCAGCTTCCTTTTCACGCCTGTATTCGGCTCGTACCTTCAGTCAGTGAACTGGCGGGCAATGGGGCAGTCCGAACGCGCAGCATCATCAAAGGTTTGGTTGTTCATCAGTTTGGCGGTGCTGGCAGTGATGGGTGCTGTCACCGTTCTGTTCGCGGGGAAGAGCGCGTCAGGCAATGACGCGGTTCGGGGAATCGTGAACCTTGGCGGTCTTGCCTACTTCCTGCTTTGGCATTGCGTATCGGGACGCCATCAAGTCCGCTTCGTCAAGGAAACGTTCGGCAAGGAGTACAGCAAGAAATCGTTGGTGAAGCCTGTGCTGCTGGCAATCGTGGGTGTGTTCGCCTATGCCGCAGTCGTTTTCGGGTTGCTCATGGCAGCGCATTGGAACGACGATGACGGCGACGCCGCCGACCAACAAGCTTCGACCACATCCAAAGGCACGTCGTCGGGTCCGTTATCAGCACTGTCCGGGATGTTTGTGACTGGTCCGAAGCTGGATTGCGCCGCCGAGAGCGTGAAGCAAACCATTGCAGACGACTACGCCGATCAGCTTGTGCAGACGGGCATCCCTGATTTCATCTGGGCCGTATCGGACAAGCACATCAAGGTCCGGGTGGATACGATCCGCGAAGTCGCGCATAACAACCAGTCGAAGAACGCTGACTGCGCAGCCAATCTGGTGATTGACTTCCCGAGAAACGACCTTGAACGGGCAACGCAACAAGGCGAAACCTTCGCTGCCCTGATGCAGACACGTGGTTTTGCACCGCTGACCACTTCGACGTTCCAAGTGGGCATCACTTATCAGGTTGCAGTCCCGGCTGATGCGGGTGAGAAGAAGCAAGGTCTGATCGTCACGATGACGACTCGCGATGATCGCGCCGCTGATCGGCAACTGAAGACTTTCGCCACCTATTACGAAGCGTTGTCGCTGTCGCAACCCGACATCAATGCCCGGTCCGCGAACGCTACGCCGTGGAGCAAGGAATTCCGCGAGAGCGCGATCCAGTCGTGCAGCCAGTCTATGGGCGTCGAGAAATGCACGTGCCGCATGGATACCTTCGCGAAGGTGATGACTGATCTGCAAATGGCCCGGATCACGTTCACGATGCAAGACAGTCCGATCCTTGCCAAGCAGTACATCAACTTCACAAAGTTGGCGACGGCCTTGAACCAGCAATGTCCGATGACGCAAAGCCTTGCATCTGTTTTCGGCGCAGATGGTGCTTCAGCCGGTGCGGCGACAGCAACCAGTGAAACGGCGCAGCCACCGGCAGCACAACAAGCGGCGCAATCCGCTTCAGTTCCTGCACAACCGCCACAGCAAGTTGCAGCATCAAAGCCGGATACCGCGCAGCCGTCCCAAACCCAGATCATCGCGTCGTTCGATTGCACGAAGGCATCGTCGAAGACGGAAAAGCTGATCTGTTCAAGCCCGCAAACGGCAGATGCTGATCGTCGTCTTGCTGCTGCATATCGTTCGGCGGCATCGAAGTCCACGGATCAGACGGCACTTCGGCAACAGCAGCGCGAATGGCTTACGAAGGAACGAAACGCGTGTGACGACGCGGCCTGTCTGGTGAACGTCACCGAAGCCCGTATCCAAGCACTGTCGGCGATGTAACGCAGTTCCGAGATAAGCACACCGACCGCCGTCATTGGCGGTCCTTGATCATTCGAACACTGAGAATCGGAGAAGTTTTTGAAAATTCAATTGGTTATTGGTCTTCTGCTGGCTGCTGGCGTGACGGCAGCGAACGCACACGTCATCGGCACGATTAACGATGGCGGCGAACGCATCACCCTGACGGACAAACGTTCGTGTGATGGCTGCGAGTTTGAGGCGGGTACGACCGCGAAGGGCATGAACGCCACGTGGAACTACACCGACATCGACGGCATCATCGAAGTTGACGAATCGGACGGCAGCAGGCCCGCAGAATCACGCAAGTACAACGTTGGCAAAGATGTGCATCTGACCGCGTTCGGCAAGAAATTCGTCGGACCGGCGAACGACTAAGTTCGACCGCACGTAGCAGCAGGGCGACAAGAAGCCGGATGCCGTCCTGTTCGACCAGCCAAAATCGGCCAAATCCACGGAGAGCCTATTGACGAAAGTCTTTGAAGAATCCGACATCACCATCGAAACCCTTGACGCACATCTTCGAGACAGTGGGCTGATCCCGTACAACGTGCGACCAGACAGCATCCGGCTGCGCACGGAACAGGGGATCGGCTACCGCATCTCTCTCATCACCGACCGGAAGTTCGTTCGGTTCGCCACCTACCTTCCCCTGAACAAGCTTACGTCAATCGACCAGAAGCACGCGCTGGCGAAGCGGCTGAATGAAGAAGTTTTGCTGCCTGTGTTCGTAGTGGACGCGGATGAAGACTTGGGTGTGACGTATGTGCTGCCCTACGCTCATGGTCTGATCGCCGGAAAGTTCGTGGCCGTCGCGAACCGGTTTGCATCGCTGCTGGAATTCATCGTTGAGACCTATAGCGGCGATGGTTTGATCGACTTCGGTGCGCCGACAGCGGTGCCAGCCGTGGCCGACACCGAGTCAGTAGCTATTGAAGGTGGGCTGCTGCACTAGTGGGCCGCCATCAAACGTTCCGCTAGACTGCTTGCTGCTGCATCAGACACGGACGAATATATGAAACCTGCATACTCGGCGGAAGTGCGCTATCACCCTTGGGTCGGTGATGACTACTGGGACCAACAGGAACGCTGGCTACTTCTCGGCGAATCGAACTATGGCCTTGGTCCAACGGAGACTTTTGCGGTGCAGGAGATGATCCGGGCGCAGTACGGTGCGGCCATCGATCCTTCACAGAATGGTACTTACCGGCTTTTTGCGGGTGCGGAACGGCTCATGACCGGGCGGGACTCACTTGATACAGCCAGCACGAAGGAGTTTTGGCAGACCGTCGCGTTTTACAATTATGTGCGGGAAAGCATGACTGATGCTGAGCAGCGTCCCACCGCAAAGGATTTTAAAGCCTCACATCAGGCGTTCAATCACGTGATCTGCCAAACCCGACCGCACGTTGTCCTTGTGCTAGGGTTAGATTTATGGATGGCGTTGCCCGATGAGCGCGATGGTTGGAGCAAGGGCGTAGAACAGGACATAGTTATGCCGGTAGAGCGGTCAGCTTCGCGAAAACTGAGCGTTTGGACTGGTTGCGCCCGCGATACATCCGGCAGTCACCGTTTCGCGTGTTTTCCCGTTACACATCCATCGGCGATAGGGTTCACCGCGAACATTTGGCGTGATTGGATGGATGCGGCGAAGCGCACCGTTACGGCTTTGCAACTTGACCGAAGCAATCATTGAGCATGACGTGACTTACCGGCTCTTCATTGATGACATCCGGGAACCGATTGATTCGGACTGGTGCGTAGCGCGGACATCTGCTGACGCTATCGCACATCTAGAGACGCTCGGTTGTCCGCGCGAAATCTCCTTCGATCACGACCTTGGCGGCGATGACACCGCTATGCTTGTCGTCAAACGGTTGATCGATCTGGACTTGGACGCGGGCGGCACATTCATCGCGTCTGACTTCACATATTCGATCCACAGTGCCAATCCGGTCGGTCGCGAGAACATCCGTGGGCTTCTGGATCAATACCTTGCCGTCAGACACTGACGCTACTTTGCTTCGATAGCAGACAGTAACTACGTAAATGGTCATGGTCATCAGGACTTACGCTACTGCGCGACCCCGGTTTCGATTATAGAATTGCATGGCGTCGGCAAGATAATGAAAGAAAGCTGACCGTATAACTCTGACCATCCGGGGACCATCATGAAATTCAAATCGATAGCTGTCTGCTGCCTTTGCATGATCTCGACCGTAGCATTTGCGCGCGGAAGCGGCTTTGGCGGCGGCCACAGCAGCTACCATTCAAGCAGCGGCGGCGAACACTACGTCGGCGGCTACACCCGAAGCAACGGCACGTATGTGGCTGGACACCATCAGACCAACCCGAATTCGACGAAATACGATAACTGGTCGTCGAAGGGGAACGTCAACCCGTACACCGGGAAGCCCGGTACTGTCGATCCTTCCAAATAAAAGCGGTTACGCCGAAGCTGTACGGTTGCCGCTTGATATGCGTTGCTCTCATCAGGCGGCACCTAACAAGACACTGGATTGACCCGACGTGACAATCGATAAAACGTTCTATCTGCTGCACCGCAGCGGTGCCAAGTTGTACCCTTATCTCATCAAAAAGCGTTCGACTGGAACAGTAGCGTTTCGTGTCGCAGCGCCGGGAAAGCGCGACGCACACGATCTGGGAGAAGAGATCACTGACATTGCCGCAGTGATGGACAAGGTTTATCACTACGGTTATTCCATCAGGGCCAAGGCGGAAGATGGTAGTCGCGATGGCTCGTACCGAGCGGCTGGACGGAGTATTGTCGGCGTATTCCCGGAGCGTTGATTTCCAACGCTGGTAGTTGGCGGGTCACTGAGATTGGGTGGATTGCTTCCATAGCGGCGGCACTCTGAAATGCAGCCACAGATGTAGAATCATCCGCAATTCAGACGATTGCAGCGACGGTGCCATATGCCAATATGCTTCGTAATTCAGCCGTTCACCGATACCTACAACAAGCGATTCGCCGATCTGTATAAGCCAGCCATCGAAGCTGCCGGAATGACGGCCTATCGGGTCGATCAAGATTCAGCGGCGACTGTGCTAGTCGAAGCTATTGAGACGAACATCAAGCGGTCGGCGGTGTGCCTTGCCGACATCACGGAAGACAATCCGAACGTCTGGTACGAGCTTGGATTCGCGTTCGCCGCCGGTCGTCCGGTGGTGATGGCCTGTTCCGATGAGCGGCAAAAAGCCGGAAAGCGATTTCCGTTCGACATCCAGCACCGGGCCATCGTCACCTACAAGACAGAATCGCCAAGAGACTTCCAATCGTTCACGGACAATTTGACTGAACGATTGAAGGCCATGCTGGAACAGGGCGAAGTGCTCGAAGAGATGGCAGAACAGTCGAGTGTCGCCAGTGTTGATGGACTTTCATCGCAAGAACTGAGCGTGCTTGCTGTAACGGCCAACAGCGTAGCCCAGGACGATCACGCTACGTCCATATGGTCTGTGAGGAATGACTGCGAACGCGCTGGATTGAACAATCTCGGGTTCAACCTTGGATTACGTAGGTTGAAGGTCAAGAAGTTAGTCGAAACGGTTGAAGTTGAAGACGAGCGTGGCGATCCATACCCCGGTATCCAGGTGACCGACCAAGGGTGGCAATGGATTGAAGTAAACGAAGACAAATTCACCTTTCATTCGTCGAGCGCGAAGAAGTCCGCCTTTGATGCGATGGATGACAGCATTCCGTTCTAGTCGGTCTCTAGGTGGACGGATGGTGTATCGGCAAGGACGAACGCAGCTAGTGTTGCCGCCACGGAACGCCACAATGGTTGGAGTGGTCCCAGTTCAAAAGGTGATTCAAAAGACTGGGCCATGGTTAATCGGAAGCATCCGCACCGCCGACGCGAACTGATGAGTCGATACGGGCGAATCGCAAGTTGGCACGCGAGTCTTACGGAGCGCGTGGACCGGCCACGTGGTTACCCACCAGAACGCGAAAGCCGCGCATCGATTCTGTTGGAAGGGGAGTTCACCGAAGCAGTGCGCGATGTAACTCAGTTTCTGATCCAAGTTTCGCCGACAGAAAAGCCGGATATGGGCAATGTTGGCGTGCCTAATGTAGGTGCATTCATTTCTATCAAACCGGTACTACAGGGCGTCGTTGACATGACGGAGCGCCAGTTTCTTGCATTGTTGACTATCGCCGCGTCTGGCCGCTTGGAATGGTGCCACGTCGCGTTCACGGTTCCGTTTCGGCGGTCCGCGTTGATCGTCAGTGTCGATTTCACGACGCGGCCGCCGGATGAAGCGACGTGAAATCAGGCTGACCCGCCACCGGGCGGGTGCAGATACCACGGCATTTCCGGCACGTTCAGCCAAGCTTCATTGCCAATTCGCCGGGGTCAATTGACACGTACCGTTGAAGCATGTTGGCCGTTGTGTGACCAGATATGGCGCGAAGTTCCAGAATCGAAAGCCCTTGCTTTGCCAGTCTTGTCAACGCGTCGTGTCTGAGATCGTGGAAGGTGAAATTGGCGATTCCGGCCCGCAGAACCGCTCGTTCGTATGCCTGCTTGACAGTCTCCATCGATACAGGGAACACCCGTCCGTCAAGGCTGCGCGGTAATGCTTCAAGCATGGTGACGCACGTTGTGGATAGCGGAATCCTTCGCGGCTGCCCTGCCTTTGTAATCTGTAGGGTCGCCGTCCGACGTGCCAAGTCAACGTCTTGCCATGTCAGTGCAAGAATCTCGCCGCGCCGTGCGGCGGTTTCGAGTGCAAAGATGACGACCGGCTTGATCCATGAGTTATGACACTGGCCGCAAGCCGAGACAAGGGCCGCCCTTTCTGCTGCCGTCAACACGCGGTCACGAGCTTTGCCGGATCGTGGCTTTCTGATAAGGCTAACCGGGTTGCTTAGAAGCCGGAAACCCCATTCCCGCATCGCGATGCTAAAGATATGTCCAAGAAGTTGAAGCTCTCGAAGTGCCGTGCCTGAAGAAACTTCGTTCAGGCGGGCGTCACGCCATGACGCGACCATCTGTGGCGTTATAGTCGAAAGGGCATGCTTCGCGAGACCGAGTTTCTTGAAGCTTTCAATCCTGTAGGACTCAGCCCGCCTTCCGCGCTTGCTGCTACTCACTTCGGCGGCGTACCGTTCAAAGAGTTGCGTCAACGTAGTTTCGCGCTCCTTGGAATCATCAACCAACAGTCCCGTGTCGATAAGTCGTTCCTGCTCCCGGGACCATCTTTCCGCATCTTTTTTAAGGTCGAAAGTCTTCGTTAGGACCGGGTGGCCTTTCCGTTTCACGATTGCCTGCCAGCGGTCATTGCGTTGTCGAATCGTTGCCATCACTACTCCAAGGGTGACAGCAGGGTGACAAACCAACTCAGAAAACAGAGAGCGACGCGCTATGTCGTTGAATAATTTGCACGTTGGGGGGGTAGCTCAGCTGGGAGAGCGTCGCGTTCGCAATGCGAAGGTCGGGAGTTCGATCCTCCTCCTCTCCACCAAGGAATATCAAAGGGTTACAGGTGATTTACCTGTAATCCTTTTGTGTTTCTGCGGGGCGTGTAACGGCTGTGTAACCAGATTTGTTCCTACTCGATCCATCTCAGTCCACTTACCGGAGCCACCAATTCCTTCCCCGCGGCGTCGGACGACCCCGCTAAGAATTTGTGTCGCGAACGGATGACGATTTGGCTGCTCCCGGCCAGGAAGCGACGTTTGCTCGGACTCTTGCCAAGAGGGCTAAACGCCCGTTCTGCCACTCGAGAGTGGCAGTAACAGCCGATCGTATTTCTTTCCGTGCCCCTAACGTTTTCTTTGCAGTTGCCGTATACAGGTGCTGGATGACCTCAGATCAGGCAAGCAATTGGAAGCCAAACAGGAAATATACATACTCGACACGTCGGCAATCGTGCAGGCTCCGGAGGTGCTGGCGAAGGCAAGCGACACCGTCAAATTTGTGATCCCCCAAGCAATACTTGGCGAACTCACGAAGTACTTTTCAGGTTCCTTGCGGGACCAGGCGCTTCTTGCCTTGCAGCTTGCACAAAACCACGGAGCAGAGCTCGCAGCGCGACCACGATCACAAAGTCTCCTCACAACAACGACGTTGGATTTGTCCCGGGGAGACATTGAGATAGCGGAGTTGGCACGGGAGCGAACGGAAGAGCAAGGACAGTTTGCCGACGTTTATGTCGTGACAAATGATAAGGAGCTTATGGCCTATATGCCTTCCTTGGGCGTATCGACCATTGATGTGAAGCAACTTGTAGCACGACTTGTTGAGCAGCCGGACGTCGCTGAGGTGAGACGGTCCGCAGACAAGCTAACTTCTTCGCAACGCCAGCGCATTGTGAGTTCCGTCGCTGCAGGAGCGTCAATATTTGCAGCGCTAGTTCAGTTGACCGAGTTCCTAACGCGCGTTGGACTACCGAAGCCATACCTCGTCGTTGGTCTGGCTGTAGTCGCGCCGTTAGTTGCCGGTGTCTTACTTTTCGCCATTCGACAGCGATTTCGACTCACGTATGGAGTCGCCGAGGTGCTGGCGGGCGTCTATGCCGCCTATGAAGCTTTGTCGCGTATTACCGATGTCAATCTGCTAACCATTGCGGGTGCTTTTCAGGTTCTTGGTGGGCTTTACATCGTTGTACGTGGAATGGACAACATCGGCAAAGGACTCGACAAAAGTCGTTACGGAGAGGTTTGGAAGAGTCTGTTCGGCGAGAGATGAATTAATGCTCTTTTTTTGGCATCTTCATTTTCCGCAAACCTCAGTATGAGGTTGAGCGGACTAGCGTGTAAGGGAGGCGTCGTCAGGTTGACCGGCCGGCGGTAGCATGCGCACATTTGTGCGATTCTCTCGAAAGCGATCGTTCGAAGCAGTTCTTTCGGGCGATGGCGAACCTGCAAACTGGTCGAACAAATGGTGGTCGGCAAATCTGTCCCAGCGGAGAAATGCATTTCGGAGCGGCCATTTAAATTACGCCGGGCCGACGGGCTGAATTGGGTCGACTTGAGCCGGTAGCCGTCCGACCGGGTTCGGCCAGAAGCGGGCTGTCACCGTTTCCGAAATCTGACGTTCAAGTGACTGCTTAACTCAGAAAGCTGCCGTATCCCCAATTCTTGCTCGTCGGCCGAAGCTGACGCTGGCACATTGGACAGATTCAGTCCGCGACCAATTCTTCTGCGGACATTCGTTGAGGTGTAGTTTGAGCCAATCAGTATTGGCGCCGGTTAGAACTCGAATCCTGCAATCCTCCAGCCCTAGGTGATATTGAGGCGAGCAGTGCATGCGTCCCCTTGCCCAATATTCCGCTTGGATTGTCTGATTATCCCGGACAGTGCTATACACTGCCGGTCTTTGCCAGACCATTGCCACAAAAAAGCAGCCGATGACCACCATCCTTGCAACTCTATTCAAAGACAGCGCCTACAAGCTTGACCAATTCAAGCCCGCGCATATCGCGGCGCTTGAAGCCTCCATCAGGCTTCAAGACTCGGGCAGGACGGCCGCCCCCTACGCCACCTGCCTGGTGCGTGGCAAGCCGATCAAGCTCACACCAGAAGAAGCGGTACGGCAGCTTTATGTAATGGTATTGCGCGACGACCTCGGCTACCCCGTCAGCCGCATGAAAGTCGAGTACGAAGTCACCTTCGGCCGCGAGAAGAAGCGCGCCGACATCTGCATTTTCGACAAAGACAAGACCACGACGCCGTATCTTCTGGTCGAACTCAAAAAACCCAAGCTAAAGGACGGCAAGGAACAGCTCAAGAGCTACTGCAATGCCACCGGTGCGCCGATGGGAGTTTGGACCAACGGCGAACAGATTTCCTATTACCACCGCAAGGACCCCAACTACTTCGAGGACATTCCGGCGATTCCGTCGGCACACCAAAAACTGTCCGACATCCTTTCCGAGCGCTGGACCATCGACGACTTGGTGAAGCTCGACAAGCTGGTCAACGAAAAGAAGTCACTCAAGGACCTGATCCTCGAAATGGAGGACGAAGTTCTCGCCAATGCCGGCGTCGACGTGTTCGAGGAGCTGTTCAAGCTGGTGTTCACCAAGCTCTACGACGAAATGGAAGGTGGCCGCGACAGGAAGCGACACCTCGTTTTCAAGAACTACGGCGACACTGAAACCGAACTTAAGACCAAGATTCAATCCCTGTTCGACAAGGCACGCGCCAAGTGGGAAGGCGTATTCCCCGAGGGCGCGAAGCTCGAACTGACACCCAGCCACTTGGCCGTATGCGTTGCCTCGTTGGAAAAAGTCAAACTGTTCAACTCCAACCTCGAAGTCGTTGATGAAGCCTTCGAGTATTTGATGACCAAGTCCAGCAAGGGCGAGAAAGGCCAGTATTTCACGCCGCGCTACGTCATTGACATGTGCGTGAAGATGATGAATCCCAGGGAGAACGAAACCCTGATCGACACCGCCGCCGGCAGCTGCGGCTTTCCAGTGCACGGGATCTTTCATGTCTGGCATCAGATTCGGGAGGAACAAGGTCTCCCGATTAGCCCTCATTTCACAACTGAACAGCGAACTGCCAGAGAGCTTGATTACGTACAAAGCAAGGTCTTCGCTATCGACTTCGACGAAAAGGCCGTCCGCGTCGGGCGCACCCTGAACCTGATTGCCGGCGACGGCCAGACGAACGTACTGCACCTCAACACGCTCGATTACGAGCGCTGGGACGAAAAAACCAGCGACGAGGAGTGGACGGATGTTTACGGCGAAGGCTGGAAGCGCCTACGCAAATTACGCACCGACAAGAGGAGCAACCGAGATTTCGGCTTCGATGTGTTGATGGCTAATCCCCCCTTTGCCGGCGACATCAAGGAAACGCGCATCCTCGCCAAATACGATCTTGCTCGCTCCGTCAGCCTCGCCAAGATCGCCAAGATCGAGCCAACCGACCCGGGTATCATAGACGCTACGACGCGCGGACCCAGCTTCACCGAAGCCCTGCACGCCAGCCACGAAACTATTTACCAAATGGCCGACGGCAGCTATCGCAAGGTCAAGGTCAAGAACCAGAACACCGTCGGGCGCGACATCCTTTTCATTGAGCGCAACCTGTCCTTCCTCAAACCCGGCGGGCGCATGGCGGTCGTCCTGCCGCAAGGCCGCTTCAACAACGCCAGTGACAAGGATCTACGTGAATACCTTGCCGACCATTGCCGCATCCTGGCGGTTGTCGGCCTGCACGGCAATGTCTTCAAACCACACACCGGCACCAAGACCAGCGTGCTGTTCGTGCAAAAGTGGAACGATGACCCCAAGACCGGCCCACTGTGCCCGAAGAAGGACGATTACCCGATCTTTTTCGCCACCATGCGGGAGCCCAGCAAGGACAATTCAGGCGACAAAATCTACCGGCAGGATGCCGATGGTGCGCCGCTGCTTGACGACCACGGTCATCTGATCGTCAAGCACGACCTGTTCAATCACGACGGCAAGACCGAAGATGGTATTGCCGAGGCATTTATCGAGTTTGCCAAGAAGGAAGGGCTGAGTTTTTTTCGATAAGCCCCTTTGACGGCGCTCGCTATGCGCGTTTGACGAAGGGGCTGGAGGTCAGTGAAATTCATATTTCGCAAGCGCATCGTGCGCACTATGATTTCAGGCTGGATTCGGAGTTCTATAGCCAAGCCAACTTGCGTAAGGAAGATGCCATTAAGAGGCTACCGCACAAAGCGCTGAACCAAATTGCTGATCTCATCGCAGGGCCTTTTGGCTCCGCGATAACAGCGGCGCAATATGATGCGGCCAGCCGGTATCGATACATACGGGCTACCGACGTCAAGTCATTTTTCATTAACGAAAATTCGCCGGTGTATGTCCAAGAGAGCACCTTCAACGCTTTCCCTCAGTTTCATCTTAGAGAGGGCGACATCTTGCTGACCGTCGTAGGGATGCATTTCGGAAAATCCGCGATCATCTATGAGGCAGATTGTCCATCTATCTTTAGCTGCAAGAGCACGCTGATTCGAGATGCGAAGGTGAATCCATGGTATCTCCTCACCTACCTTTCGTGTGCGATTGGGCATGGCTTGATTCGACGAGGCCAGCGTGGGGCTGCTCAACCTGGGATCAATCTGTCTGACATTGCAACGGTTCTAGTCCCGATCCTCAGCAACGAATTGCAAACGCAAGTCGAGGCATTGATTAAGCACAGCCGATCTTTAGTGATCCAGTCCCATTCGGTATATGGCGCTGCGGAAATGCTCCTTCTCACTACTTTAGGGATGGCTGGCTACAGTCCTGCCGAGGAAACCATCAATGTCAAATCACTTATGGATTCCTTCCATCTTACGGGACGTATAGACGCGGAGTATTATCAACCAAAATATGAGCAAATCATCAGCCGGATAAAAGCAACGACACACGCTGCGCTTAGCGATTTGGTTAGCATTGTCAAGTCTATCGAGCCTGGTTCAGACGCATATACGGAAGATGAGAATGGACTTCCTTTTCTGCGCGTAGCAGATTACAGCAAGTACGGCATCAATAGCCCGCAAAAGTGTTTGACTGCATCTTTTGTTTCTGCGAATAAGGCCGAACTCGATGCGCTCATGCCAAAGAAGAATACAATCTTGTTTTCCAAGGATGGCAGCGTTGGAGAAGCATATTGTTTGCGCGAAGATGCGAATCTAGTTACATCCAGCGCAATTCTTCACCTAACCGTTCGCGACCCAAGCGTCGTATTGCCGGATTACTTAACGCTTGCCCTAAATTCGATACTTGTGAAGATGCAGGCAGAACGGGACGCCGGTGGCTCAGTCATTCTTCACTGGCGCACAAACGAAATATCGAATGTAGTTGTGCCGCTCGTGGCAATGGCGACTCAACAGGAGATCGCCGAGTTGCTGAAGCAAAGTTTCGAGCTCAAAGCTAAGAGCGAGCGTGTACTCGACGTTGCTAGGCGCGTTGTCGAAATCGCTATCGAGAAGGACGAAAACTCCGCGCTGGCTTTCTTAAAGGCACAAGTATGAACGGCGACTACCATAAGGAATTGAGCTTCCGATACCCGAGCTTTGGAAACAGACACAGAACAAAGGACCCGGCGACTATCAGCCGAACCTTTGGAGTCCTGTCCGATGGACAGAATGGCAATTCAAGGAGTATGACGAAGCGCCCGTCGTGGGATACCTTGAAAGACCAGTGCAGGTGCGGTTGGCCGATAACCACGGTGCCCCCTTGCGGGAGCAGACGCAGGCAGCCGCACTTCGGGAAGGTTGGCAGCGGTTGGTCGGGACAGGTAACTCGGTGGCGAGGCCCGCACGGATCTTTTTCGATACGACTGGGAACAGGGAATCTGTGATCCCACTTACACAGGCTCTGGGAACGGAATCCGAAGCTCCATCAACGGGTGACGTGAAGGAGGGCTACGACGTTGGCTACCGCCTCGGCAACACTGGGATCGCCTCCGGAGCCGTGCAGCTTGCGCTGTCACTCATTGCCGGCTTTCAGGACGGGAAGGCAAGTGCTGCGGTCATACGAGATGCGAGGGGGAATGCAGAACTGGTTCTGATTACTCCCCCAGATGCTCTTGACAAAGAACGCAATCTTGCAACCAACGAGAAACCGTTTAATTGACCATGAGCGAAACCTTGGACAGGCAGGAGAGGAAACAGCCAGACTCCCCTTTGGCGAACTCTGGCGGGCCGTTCTGGGCCCGATTTGCGGGGCTTGCCGCGCTCGGCGCAGTCCTTGCGCTTGTTGCGATCGCGGGCGGTTCGACGGTCTACTGTCGCAGCCTCTTTGGGACGATCTTCTGGACTCTGCTCTTAGGCCTTGCGGATCCTGTCATGGGACTGACCCACGAACCTGAAACCGTTCTGTTGCCGCTTGCTGCCTATTTGCTTGTGGTATTTGTGGTCGCAAGGTTCACGCGTTTCAGACCAACGCTGTCGAGGTTTACGATCGCCCTCCTTGTCGTCTACGCACTTGGCGCTGCGATTGATTGGACGCTCGGATGGACGGGCGGGGTCTGCACCCTCTAGGCGTAGGTGGAAGCACGGAAATGCGTTTGGCGTTATTCAATGTTCACGAAGGGGACGGTCTTGCGAGGGGTGATCCGAGTTGGCGACTCTACGAGCCATGGCGGTAAGGTAATCACTGGCCGCGACGGTTCGACAGTCATGGAGCGAGCCGTTGCGTGCGTAGGCGACAAATGCACATGTCCAAAGTCGGGGCACAACAACTGCGTCATTATCGAAGGCGACGAAACAGTTCAGGTCGACGGGCGCGCAGTGGCGTTTGACGGGCACAAGACATCCTGTGGCGCTGTCCTCATCTCAAGTACATCAATGTCGGGCTTGGCATGATGCTGAAGTAGCGGCCTTCTTTGGAGCAAGATAAGCTGCGGCATCTCGCGTTGCTGCCATGCCACTGATTCACTAGCCCCGACCACACGGGGGGCCTTTGGCCTGCTTGGTCTGCAGCGATTCTTGCTTGAAGTCGCAATCAAGAGCCAGGAACGAGTTGGTCCGCGCGGTGGTGCACGGGGTGGCTGGCTAAAGAGCCGCATGCGCGGTCGCCTTGAATGCGGCTGGGACGCTTGTCACCTCCCTCTCGGAGCCGATCGTCACTAGCGCCGGCTCTTGCAGTATCTTGCGTCGGCCACCCGTCGTAGCTGCGAGCCGGAGTCGACCATTTGCCTTGTGACCTTGGTGTCTCGTCGAACGCATAGCTACCACTTCATACGTGGGGGCAAATGTGAATTTACAACCGCGTGCCGGTGCTGATCGACGAGTCGAAGGGCGCAGTGCGGAACCCCTGGGGCTTCGACTACATGACGAAAATGTTTGACATGGCGGATAGTAGCGTCCTATTCCGAAATGCTCGACAGCTGGGTGAGGAGGGGTGGCAGCGGAGCGGCACCGATTGGGTCCAACTGGACCCTTCAACAGGTGCGACCACGTCACCGGAGACGCGCTACGTTCCCCTCTACG
>Ga0157369_10001803_pt1 | contig 25905 bp, 27 predicted proteins | sample C25metaG_FD_113461 | JGI IMG/M metagenome (GOLD analysis project Ga0157369, IMG submission 113461) | Corn rhizosphere microbial communities from Kellogg Biological Station, Michigan, USA - C2-5 metaG | ecosystem: Host-associated > Plants > Roots > Rhizosphere > Soil | place: USA: Michigan... | reverse complement strand
TCCACCGGCTGGGGCTTGTCCTGAACCTCGCGGTAGTCGGTCAGGAACAGGTCGTCGATCCGGCCGCCCTGAAGCGACAGCGACCCCTTCAGCGTGCCGGACTGGATCGGCACCCGCGCGGCGGTGCTCAGCGCCTGGCTGCGGTCGGTGACGAAGGTCGGGCCCTGCGGGCTCAGCGCCGTGCGCGCGGCGTTATCGGCGGTCTGCGACTGCTCGGCCTGGGCCTGCTGTTGCACGGCGCGCCGCTCGGCCTGCGGCCGCAGCACGGCGAAATAGTAGATCCCCATGATCAGGACCGAGCACACGATGAAGATGATCGTGTTGCGCGTGTTTTCGTTTTTCATGGATTCTGGCGGTCCTGGCCGGAGGGGGCGCGGGCGTGCGAAGGCCGGTCGGCCTTGGGTGTCGCCAGCCTTGTAAGCGTCGATTTCACGTCGTCAAGCAGACGGTCCCACGCACGCTCGGTCGTGCCCATGCGGGCGATGAAGACATAGTCGCTTCCGGGCACGCCATGCTGGGCCAGCATGGCGCGTGCGGCCTCGCGCAGACGGCGTTTGGCGCGGTTGCGCTGAACCGCCCCGCCGATCTTCTTGGTGGCGGTGAAGCCCAGGCCGATGTGCGGCGAACCGTCGCCACGCTCCAGCCGCTGGATCACCACGGCGCCGCGCGCCTCGGAAACGCCTTTGGCGGCCGCCAGGAACTGGGGCCGCCGCAACAGACGCTTGATCTGTAAAAGGTCGCTCATGCGTCCAAAAGATCCGGACGCGTAAGCCGCTTACGCCGTCAGGCGCTTGCGGCCCTTGGCGCGACGGCGCGCAACAATCTTCTGGCCGTTCTTGGTGGCCATCCGGCTGCGGAAGCCGTGACGGCGCTTGCGCACGAGTCGCGACGGCTGATAGGTCCGCTTCACGGTCGGCTCCTGACGTTAAAAGGTTGGGCGACGGGGCAAGAGGCGTCCGCCGCAGGAAGGGCGGGCGTATAAGTCGCATGTCCGCGTGAGTCAACGCTCGGACGGCATTTCGGGACGATGAAACGGATGGCGAAACGAACGGCGAAGGAATGGGCCCTGCGGCTGGCGCCGCTGGCGGCCATCGCCGGGCTGGTGGTCGCCTTCTTCGCCCTGGGCTGGAACCGCTATCTATCGATGGATCTGATCCGCGAGCACGGGCTGAACCTGCAAGCCTATGCGCAACAGAACGGGTGGATCGCGTTCGTCGCCTTCATCGCTGTATACGCCCTGGCGACCGCCTCGACCATTCCCGGGCCCGTTTTCCTGACCCTGCTGGGGGGGATGATGTTCGGCCCCTATGTCGGGGCCCTGGCCCAGTCGACGGGGGCCACCATCGGCTCGGTCGTCATCTATTATGTCTATCGCACCTCGATCGGTTCGTGGCTGCGCGCCAAGTTCGAGGCCGACGCCGGTTTCATGGATCGGCTGGCCAAGGGGATCGACCGCAACGCCTTCACGACCCTGTTCACCCTGCGCGTGATCCCCAGCGTGCCCTTCGTCCTGGTCAACGCGACGGCGGGGATGATGGCGGTGCCGCTGAGACCCTACATCATCGCCACCTTCATCGGACTGCTGCCGTCCACCTTCATCTACACCTGGATCGGATCGCAGCTGGGCGGTCTGCTGCGCGCCGGCGTGCGGCCGGACCTGCCGATGCTGCTGCAGCAGTTCTTCTGGCCTTTGATGGGCGTGGTCTTCCTGTCCCTGCTGCTGCCCATCGGCATCAAGCTGTTCCAGATGATCCGCGCCCGGCGGATCGGGGCGACGGCGGCATGAGCGCCCTGTTCGACCGGATCGCGGCGCGGCTGAACCTGACGCCGGACCAGGCCAATCTCTGGCGCGAGCGCCTGACCCCGCGCGCGCCCGACGGCCTGTCGGCGCGGCTGCTGCTGCTGACCGTCGCCTTCACCTTGGCGGTCGAGGCCCTGATCCTGGGGCCGAACCTGGCGGCCTTCCACGAGCGCTGGCTGCGCGACCGGCTCCAGGCCGCCGAACTCGCCTCGGTCGGCGTCGAAGCCCTGCCCTATAGCGCGGTCGAGGACGACACGGCCGCCGAGTTGATGCGGATCGGCGGGGTTCAGGCGGTCGCCCTGACGGAGCAAGGCGTGCGCCGCCTGCTGCTTCAGGCCCCCAACCTGCCCCGCGCGCCCGAACTGATCGACCTGAGGCGTCAGGACAGTTGGTCGCGCCTGACCGACCCGTGGCGCACCCTGTTCGGCCATCCCGACCGCTCGCTGCGGGTCCAGGCCAAGCCGCGCTATCGTTCCGGCGACTTCATCGAGATCGTCACCCCCGCCCAGCCGTTGAAGCTGGAACTGCGCGCCTTCCTGCTGAACAGCCTGCTGGTGTCCCTCCTGGTGTCGGTGACGGCGGGCGCGCTGCTGTATGGCGGTCTGGCCCTGCTGGTGCTGCGGCCGCTGCGTCGCGTCACCCGCTCGATGGAGCGGTTCGCCGCTGACCCCGAGAGCGAAGCCGAGGCGCCGTCCGACCGCCATGACGAGATCGGCCGCGTCGAGCGCGAACTCAGCCGGATGCAGGAGGAGGTGCGCCATTCCCTGCGCTCTCGCGCCCGTCTGGTCGCGCTGGGCGAGGCGGTGGCCAAGATCAACCATGACCTGCGCAACATGCTGACCTCGGCCCAGATGGCGTCCGAGCGGCTGGCAACCTCCGCCGACCCGCAGGTGGCTAAGGCCCTGCCCCGGCTGGAGCGCGCGCTCAGCCGCGCCGCCGGCCTGTCGCGCAATGTGCTGGAGTACGGCAAAAGCGAGGAGCCCGCGCCCCAGAAGACCCGCGTCGTCCTGACCAAGGCCCTGACCCTGGCGGCCGAGGACGCCGGGCTTGACCCCGACGGCGTGCGCCTGGTCAAACAGCTGCCGCCCCGGTTCGCCGTCGAGGCCGACCCGGATCAGCTGTATCGCATCCTGGTCAATCTGATGCGCAACGCCCGCCAGGCCATCGAGGCCGATCCGACGCGTCCGCCGGAGCGGCGCGGCAAGGGCGCCATCACCGTCAGCGCCTTTGGTCAGGACGGCTTCTGCGTCGTGCGCATCGCCGACGACGGCCCCGGCATTCCGCCGCGTCTCGCCGAGCGTTTGTTCGAACCCTTCGTCAGTTCTAAGAGCTCGGACGGCTCGGGCCTGGGCCTGACCATCTCGCGCGAGCTGGCCGCCCTGCACGGCGGCGACCTGCGTCTCGTCGAGACCGATGGCAAGGGCGCCGTGTTCGAGCTGCGCCTGCCGGCCTGACGCGCCCTATTCCAGGCCGTCGTCCGAGACGACGAACGGCCGGTTCTCCGCCTTGGCATGAGCCGCCAGTTCTTCCTGGACCAGATGCCAGCGACGCAGCCGCTCATAGTCGATGGCGTGCTCCGGCGAGGCGTCCAGCCAGTGACGGAAGTCCTCGATCTGGAGCCGGGCGTCCGAAGCGGTCGTATCGGGCAGGGCCGGCACGTTCGGCAACTGGCGCGCGACATCCGCAGGAATGGGGAAGTCGCCGGACGCGGTGCTCAGGATCATCGCTCTTCTCGGATAGGCTGCGGTCGGGAGAGATCGACCATGACGCGAAGCCAAGCCTTTCGCCACCTTTTCATCGCTGCGGCGTTTTGCAGAAGGATCACAATGGCCAAGCTGCGGGTAACGCCTCGGCCTCGGGAGAGACAGTCATGATCGTTCGCACCGCCGTCGCCGCCGCCCTGCTGGCCGCCGCCCTGACCGCACCCGTCGCCGCCCAGACGACGACGGCGCCGGCGACCGCCGACCCCTATCGCGATCAGCGCGCCCTGCCCGATCCGGCCGATCCCGCCAGCCGCGACGCCCTGCTGAAGGCGCGGGGCGAGGCCTATCACCGGGCCAGCGACGCCCAGCAGACCGAAGAGGAACTGCGCACCACCCGCGCCCTCAACGACGAGATCGCCGCCCAGAACGCCCTGGCCGACAAGACCGACGCCGCCAACCGTCTGGACTACGACGCCGCCCTGGCCCGTCACCAGATCGAGGTCAGTCAGGCCGAGGAACAGGCGCGCGCCGCCGCCGAGACGGCGCGTCTGGCGCAGGAGAAATACGACCGCGACTACGCCGCCTGGCAGGAACAGGTGCGACTGTGCCGCACGGGTTTCCGCCCCGCCTGCACCGCCCGACCGGCGTGGGTCGAGCCGGCGCAATAAGCGCCATCAGTCCGCCTTGGCCTTCGCCTCGGCGATCAGGGCGTCGTCGATTTCGCGGGCGCGCACAGCGGCCGGGCGTGTCGTGATCCGCTCGGCATAGGCCGTGAAGGCCGGCCGCTCAGGCAGGCTCTTGAACATCAGCCCCCAGGCGATCTGGCTGCCGACATAGACATCGGCGGCGCTGAACCGCTCGCCGAGGATCCACGGACTGCGATCCAGCGCATGCTCCAATCCATCGACGACCTGATCGAACGAGCCATAGCCGACCATGGCCGACTTCTCGGGCGGCGGCAGTTGGCCCAGCGACTTGGCCGTGACCGCCGCCTCCACCGGTCCGGCGGCGAAGAACATCCAGCGGTAATAAAGGCCACGCAGCGGATCGTCCGTCGCCGGCGCCAGGCCGGCTTCAGGAAAGGCGTCGGCCAGATAGGCGCAGATGGCGGCGCATTCGGTCACCACGATCCCGCGATGGGCGATGGCCGGCACCTTGCCCATCGGATTGATCGCCAGATAGTCCGGCGACTTCATCGCCGCATAGTCGATCACGACGGTGCGATAGGGTTGGCTCACCTCCTCCAACATCCAGCGGACGATGCGTCCGCGCGACATGGGGTTGGTGTAGAAGACGATCTCTTCATTCATGGCGTGCTCTCCCTTTCGGGAGAGCCTACGCCTGAACGGTCTCTTGGCCTACCGCTGCCCTGCTTGAGGCCTGTCAGCCCGCAACCAGGCTCATGTCGCGCCGCGCCATCATGCGGTCGAACTCGGTCCAGACGCCGTCGGCGCCGTGCCAGTTGCCTTGCGTCGCCGCCTTGGAATATTCGGTGGCGCGGGCCTCGAAGAAGTTGGCATGTTCGACGCCGCTGAGCAGCGACTGCAGCCAAGGCAGCGGGTTTTCCGTCACCCCATAGACTTCCGGCAGCTTCAGCTGACGCAGGCGCCAGTCGGCGATGAAGCGGATGTATTGCTTGATGTCTTCGGGCGTCATGCCCTGGACCGAGCCCATCTCGAAGGCCAGGTCGATGAACTTGTCCTCCATGTTCACCACCGTCTTGCAGCAGTCGACGATGTCGTCTGCCACGGTCCTGGTGACGGCGCCCGTCTCCTTGTTGAAGGCGTGGTACAGCTTGATGATGCCTTCACAATGCAGGCTCTCGTCGCGCACAGACCAGGACACGATCTGGCCCATGCCCTTCATCTTGTTCTGGCGCGGGAAGTTCATCAGCATGGCGAAGGACGCGAACAGCTGAACGCCTTCCGAGAAGCCGCCGAACATGGCTAGGGTCCGGCAGATGTCGGCGTCGGAATCGACCCCGAACTGGCCCATATAGTCGTGCTTGTCCCGCATGGCCTCGTATTCCATGAAGGCGCCGAACTCGCTCTCGGGCATGCCGATAGTCTCGAGCAGCAGGGCGTAGGCCGCGATATGGATCGTTTCCATATTGCCGAAGGCGGCCAGCATCATCTTGACCTCGGTCGGTTTGAAGACCCGACCGTAGCGTTCCATGTAGTTGTCCTGAACCTCGATGTCCGCCTGGGTGAAGAAGCGGAAGATCTGGGTCAGCAGATTGCGTTCGTTGTCGTTCAGGGTCGAGGCCCAGTCCTTGACGTCCTCGCCCAGCGGCACCTCTTCGGGCATCCAGTGGACCTGCTGCTGCTTCTTCCACATGTCGAAGGCCCACGGATAGCGGAACGGCTTGTAGGCGGCGGAAGGAGTCAGCAGGCCGGCGGCGCCGGGACGGATGATCGGGGTGATGGCGTTCATCGAACTGGACCTGAAGCGATTCCGGAGAGGCGTTCACCATGCGACTCATCACGACCGGCGCCAAGCCAAAATTGGTCTATGTTGCGATCACATTTTGCTCGACCCGCTACATGTAGTAGATCGGGGATAGCAAGCTGGGGAGGGAGCTGGGGATGAAATATCGCATCTATGGCGCGGCTGGTTCCGGCTCCGTCCCGGTCGAGGCGGCGTTGACCCTGATCGGCGCGCCCTATGAAGTGGTCGTTGAGGCCCCCACCTGGGAAGGCGATCACCAGCGCGACCGCGTGGCGCCCGTCAATCCGATGCGCCAGCTGCCGGCCGTCATCGCTCCCGACGGCGAGACGATGACGGAGAGCGCGGCCATCCTGATCTGGCTGGCCGAACGGCATCCGCAGGCCGGACTGGCGCCGGCGGCGGGCGATCCCGGCCGGGGTCAGTTCCTGCGCTGGATGACCTTCATCCCGGCGTCGATCTATTCGATGTACTGGGTGCGCGACGTTCCCGCGCGGCTGGCGGGCGACGACGCCGACGATCAGGCGCGCATCCTGGAGCGGACGGCGGATCGGATCGCCGAATGCTGGCGGACAATGGACGGCCAGCTGTCGCCCGGCCGGTTCCTGCTGGGCGACCGGATGACGATGCTGGATCTCTATGTGACCGTGGTCAGCCGCTGGCTGCCGATGCGGCGCCGCTTCTATGCCGAGGCGCCCCGGATGGCCGAGGTGGTCCGGCGGATCGACGCCCTGCCTGAACTGGCCGACTTCTGGGCGACCCGCTATCCCTTCGACGAGGGCTGGGAAGGCTGAGGCCTCAGGCCGCGCGCACGGCGTCCGTCCGCTCGGCGACCGTGTCGAACACGGCCTCGATGGCGGCGTAGAGCTTGGCCTGGGTGACGGGCTTGGCCAGGTGGCCGTCCATGCCGGCGGCGATGCAGCGGGCGGCGTCCTCGGGCATGGCCTCGGCGGTGACGGCCAGGACCGGCACGTCGCGCAGGGGCGTATCCAGGGCGCGAATGGCGCGGGTGGCGGCGATTCCATCCATCACGGGCATCCGGACATCCATCAGCACCAGGTCGAACGAATGGACCGCCAGCACCGCAAGCGCCTGTTCGCCGTCGGCCGCTTCTGCGGTCTCGCAATCGGCGGCCTGAAGCATGATCCGCAGCAAGTCGCGGTTGGCGGGATGATCATCGACGATCAGGATGCGCGTGCGGCGGCTGTGCAGAGGCACGCTCTCCTCGCCCTCGACGGCCTCGACCACCGGCGCGGGGATCGTCAGGGTGAAGGTCGAGCCGCCCCATTGCCTGCTTTCGACCATGACGGCCCCGCCCAGGCAGGCGATATGGTTCTTGGCCAGGGCCAGGCCGACGCCGGCCCCTTCGTGGGCCCGAGTGGTGGTGGCGTCGCCCTGTTCGAACAGGCCGAAGACCCCGGCGCGGGTCTGTTCGTCCATGCCGCAGCCGGTGTCCGACACGACGATGGACAGTCGATCCTCGATCCGGTCCACGGCCACCGTCACGCCGCCGCGTCCGGTGAATTTGACGGCGTTGTTCACCAGGTGATGCACGGACTGGCGCAGACGCCGGGCGTCGATCATCACCTGGCCCTCGGCCTCTGGCGCGAGGGTGAGGGCGAAGGCCAACCCCTTGATCGCGGCCCATTCGCGCGACGGCGCGATCGCCTCTTCCATCATCTGGCGCACGTCGTTGGCCTTGGGCGTCACCTCGGCCCCGCCGCGCGACACCTCCAGCAGATCCTCGACCAGACGCAGCATGGTCTCGCCGCAATGCCGGACGGCGTCGACCTGGCGCAAACCTTCGTCGTCCATGCACGGGCGCCGCGACAACAGGTCCGCATAGCCGGTGATGCCGGTCAGGGGCGTGCGCATCTCGTGGCTCATCATCGCCAGGAACCGACCTTTGACGGCATAGGCCGCTTCGGCGCGCTGACGGGCCGACAGCGCCGCCTCGGTGCGCGCCTTCAGCCGTTCGACCAGGCGACGGCGCTCGGTGGACAGGGTGGTGATGGGCAGGGCCGTGCCGACGACCGCCAGCAGGAACAGGTGAAAGACGCTCATCTGACGCATCGTATCGGGAACGCCGGCCAGGGCGGCGTCCGGCGTCAGGCGCGTCAGGGTGATCGGACCGTGCCCCAGCAGGGTCGCCGCGCCGCCCACGACGGCGATCAGCACCACCGTGCCCGCCGTCCAGGGCGGGGACAGGCGAAAGGCCAGCAGGATCAGGGGCGGAAAGATCATGAACAGGACCGGCGCCTGGTTCTGGAAAAAGATGGCGGCGGTGGCCAGCACGACAAGTCCCGCCAGGGCCGCGACCTCGGGCCAGCGCGCCAGGGAATCCGCTGCGAACCGATGCTGGCGCGCGAGCAGCAGCAGGGAAGGCGTGACGATCAGCATCGCCAGCGCCTCCATCTCGAACAGGTAACGCAGGCGGAAGGACAGACCGCCGAGAGGCAGATTGTGTGCGGCCAGGACCATCATCGCCGCCAGGGCCGTGCTGATCGCCACGGCGGGCGCCAGCGCGACGGCGAACCGCAGCAGCCGCATCGGGCGGCGCATATCCAGCGCCGCCCCGCAGAACCGCCGAACCAGAACGGCGGCGACCATCACCTGGATAATGTTGAACAGGGCGTTGCCCCACAGGAACAGGCCGGGATCGCCCCGCACCGCGTTGCTGGCCAGATTGATCGCGAAACAGGCGGCCAGGGCCACGACCGCCTGCGGACGATGCAACTGCAGCACCGCCGCCAGAAGCACCGCGTTGGCGGGCCACATGATGGTCACCGCAAAGGTGCGCGCCATCCAGATGCCGACCAGTTGGCAGAGCGCGAACAAGACGATGTAGGCCCAGGCCGGCGGCCCCGCAACGCGGCCGGCGTCATGGCGAAACAGCCGCCATCTGATGGACTTAGTCTCAATCACGGACACGGTCATGTCTCGGTTCTGACACAAACACCTTAACGATAACGATGTGCATCGATTACGTAATTACACCGAGACGCCGGAAGGAACCCCCGTTCAGCGTCGCCGTTTTCCTGCCCTCGCAGGAAAGGCCCGAACCGATGTCAGACGTGATCGCCGAACCGACGTTCGAACCGCCTGCGGACGCCCTGGCCTTCTATGAGGAAAGCCTGCGCCTGCTGAAGGAAAGCGGCATCCCTTTCCTGCTGTCGGGCACCTATGCGGTCACGGCCTATACCGGCATCCGCCGTCCGACCAAGGACCTGGACGTCTTTTGCAAGCCCGGCGACTACCCCCGCATCCTGGCCTTCTTCCAGAAACACGGCTACCGCACCGACGTCGAGGACGAGCGCTGGATCGCCAAGGTCTGGAAGGACGAGAAACACTTCTTCGACGTCATCTTCGCCATGTCCAACGGCACCATCGCCGTGTCCGACAGCTGGTTCAGCGAGGACCGGATCACCGTCTATGGCCATCAGGTCCAGATCACCCCGCCCACGGCCCTGATCCTCTCCAAGGTCTTCATCCAGGACCGCTATCGCTACGACGGGGCCGACGTGAACCACGTCATCCTGAAACAGTCGGACGCCATCGACTGGAAGAGCCTGCTGGATCAGATGGACCTCTATTGGGAGGTCTTGGCAGCGCATCTGCTGAACTTCCGTTTCGCCTATCCGACCGAGCGCGACCGGATTCCGCGCTGGCTGATGGAAGAGCTGGTCCAGCGACTGACGGCCCAGATCGACCTGCCGGCGCCGCGCGTGAAGGTCTGTCGCGGTCGCCTGTTCAGCCCGCGCGACTATGTCGCCGACGTCGCCGAATGGGGCTTTGGCGACGTGGTGGGCAAGGGGCTGGAGGAACGCCACGACCCCGTCAACCTGGGTCACTGAGAGGGAAGCCCGCCATGACTGACGCCATCCCCGCCCCCCAGACGACTCAGCCCGGCCTGGAGCCCGGCCCCGCCAAGAAGATGCGCGTCGCCGCCGTCGGCGACCTGCACGTGGGCGAAGCCACCGAGCACAGCTATCGCGACCTGTTCGAGCGGGTGTCGGACGATGCGGACGTGCTGTGCCTATGCGGCGACCTGACCAACTACGGCAAGACGCCCGAGGTCGAGCGGCTGCTGGAAGACCTCAAGCTGTGCAAGATTCCGATGGTCGGGGTCCTGGGCAATCATGAGCACGAGTGCGGCCAGCCTGAGGTCGTCACCAAGATGCTGACCGACGCCGGGGTCAAGATGCTGACCGGCGAGGCCTACGAGATCGATGGCGTCGGCTTCGCGGGCGGCAAGGGGTTCGTCGGCGGCTTCGGCCGCTACATGCTCTCCTCGTTCGGCGAGGCCTCAATCAAGCGGTTCGTGCAGGAGGCGGTCGAGGACGCCAATCTGATCGAAAACTCGATCCGCATGCTGCGCACCGAACGCTCCGTGGTGCTTTTGCACTACGCCCCCGTGGTCGAGACGGTGATGGGCGAGCCGCCCGAAATCCATGCCTTCCTGGGTTCGTCGCGCCTGGCCGAGACCATCGACCGCTACGACAATGTCCGCCTGGTCGTTCACGGTCACGCCCATCGCGGCGGACCGGAGGGACGCACCACCAAGGGCACGCCCGTCTATAATGTCGCCCTGCCCGTGCTGAAGACCTTGGGCGACAAGCCCTATCGGGTCTTTGAAATCTGATCGGACTGTAGGAGGGTGCGGCCGGGGCTGGGATGCAGCCTCGTTCGGGGCCGCGAGGCGGCCCGTCGTGGAGTTTCCCATGCGCCTTCTGTCTTCCGCTGCGGCCGTCGCCGTCCTGGCCCTGACCACCCCCGCTTTCGCCGCCGGTCAGGCCGCCGCCCCTGCGCCTGGGCCCCAAGCCGCTCCGGCATCTGAACCGGCGGAAGAGGCGGACAGCCCCGAAGAGGCCGCCTTCGAGGCCAAGGCGGAAGCCTTCGGTCAGGCTATGGAGACGATGGCCAGCGAGATGCAGGCCGCCGCAGCCCAGGCCGACAAGACCAAGGCCAAGGCCGACCTGGACGCCATTGAAGCCAAATATCAGCCCCAGGTCGATGCCTTCGCTGAAGACGTCCAGACGTTCGCCGTCAGCAGCGGCCAGGCGACGACCGAACAGCTCGCGCCGGCGATCCAGCAGATCAAAGGCATCCCTGCGGAGGTCCGAGGCAAGATCGACGCCGCCGCCGCTGCGCCGGCCGCAGCAGCCCCGGCCCAACCGCAGTAAGCCGAGCCTTACCGCGATTTCACTTGAGACAGGGCGGCTGAGGGCGGAGTTTGCGCGGGTCATTCAACGGGAGCCGTCCCATGATCCGCCTGCTCAGCCTGACCGCCGCCCTGGCGCTCGCGCCCCTCGCCTCGGCCCTGGCGCAGACCCCCGCGCCTGCTCCATCGCCTGCGCCCGCTCCGGCCTCCGCCGAGTCCGCCGAGGCCCGGATGGAAGCCGCCGCCAACGCCTTCGAAGCGCGCATGGAGGCCTTTGGCGAACGCGCCGAGGCGATTTCCGAAGACCAGAGCCTGAGCGAGGCCGAACGCGGCCGTCGCATCGCCGCCCTGTGGTCGGACTATGCACCCGACGTCGCCGCCTTCACCGCCGAGACGACGAGACACGCCACCGAAATGGCCGCTCAGGCCCTGAAGGACATCGACATCGACGCCATTGTCGCTGAGGCGCTGAACGACCCCGAGGTCAAACAGGCGATGGAAGAGGGGATCCAGAAGGGCGTCGTCACCGCCGAAGGCATCGCCCGCAACAGCGCCTGGACCAATCCGACGCCCGAGCAGATGGAGACCTACAGCCTGGTCGCCCAATACGCCCTGGACCAAGCCGCCGACGCCGTCGTCGAGGAGGGCGTCGAAGCGCCCGAGGCCCCGGAAGCGCCCGAACCGCCGGCGCCGCCTGCACCGCCAGCCCGTCCGGCCGCCTGATCTTCTGTCTCCTTCCAACTTGTGGGGAGGGGGACCGTCCCCGGGTCTCGCCTGGGCGAGCCCGAGGACAGGCTGCGCGATGAAGGGACTCTCGAAGTCCTACGGGCTACTGATTGTCTTGACCCAATGCGTCTGACCAGCGACATCGCGCCGCATGTCCGCCCTGCCCGTCGATCCGCACCTCTATTCGACCTTCCTCGGCGTCATGGCGGTGATGGCGATCACGCCCGGCCCGGCCAATCTGTTCGCCGTCGCGACCGGCGTTGAAAAGGGCCGCGCCTCGGCCCTGATCGGCGTGCTGGGCATGAATGCCGCGACCCTGGTGTGGTTCGGCGCGGCCGCCCTGGGTCTCGGCGCCCTGGTCAAGGCCTTCCCCGCCGCCTTCAAGGTCATCGCCGTGCTGGGCGCGCTCTATGTCGCCTGGCTGGGGATCAAGGCGCTGCGCGGCGCCTTCGCCACCGCCGCCGATCCCGACGAGGTCGTCGTCAAGAAGGGCCGCAGCGCCCTGATCGACGGGTTCGCCGTCCAGATCGCCAACCCCAAGGCCATCCTGTTCTTCACCGCCGTCCTGCCGCCCTTCATCGACGTGAACCGCCCGGTCGCGCCGCAGATGGCGATGTTCGCCATGGCGGCCATCGGCATGGATATGGTGTCGATGAGCACCTACGCCCTGTCCGGCGCTGCCCTGTCGCGCCGCATGCAGCAACCGCGCTTCCGAAAGGGCTTCGGCGTCTTCGTCGGCCTGCTGCTGATGGTCGCCGCCGTGCTGATCGTAATGAGGCTCTAGACGCCGCGAAGCTTCGTCATACAGTGGTCGGGAACGCCTTCGTTCATGCTCCGTTCAGCCGTCAGAGCGCCCGAATGGGCGATCAAGGAGTTTGATGTCATGAAAACCCTCCCCCTGAAGACCCTGGCGGTGACCGTCGCCGCCGGTCTGGCCCTGGCGGCCTGCGCCACCGCCACCCCGTATCAACCCGCAGGCTTCAACGGCCAGCGTGGCGGCTATGCCGAGCAGCGCCTGGAGAACAACCGTTTCCGGGTCAGCTTCTCGGGCAATTCGCTGACCTCGCGCGAACAGGTCGAACAGTCGCTGCTGCTGCGTTCGGCCGAACTGACGGTCGAGAGCGGTTACGACTGGTTCGCCACCGTCAATCGCGCCACCGACCGCGACACCCGCTTCGTCGGCACGCCCGACCCCTTCTATTCGGGCTATAACCGCTTCTACAGCCCCTACTGGGGTCCGTCGTGGCGCTACTATCGCAGCGGCTTCTGGAGCCCGTGGGACCGTTACGGCCCGTGGGGCGTCAACGACTTCGACGTCCGCCAGGTCGACCGCTTCGAGGCCAACGCCGAAATCGTCCTGGGTCGCGGCCCCAAACCCGCCAACGACCCCAACGCCTTCGACGCCCGCGAGGTGATTCAGAACCTGGGTCCGCAGGTCACCCGCCCGGCGGCCTGATGCTGAAAGCCCCTCTCCACGGCGTGGAGAGGGGCTTTTTCTTTTATCCCACGCGCGGCGACTTCAGCCGGCGCTTGTTGGAGTGGGTCGCCGGCGCCGTGCCCAGATCTTCCGGCACCTCGCCCTTGAAGTAATAGCGCTGCCACGCCTCCTTGGCCGCGTCGGGATCGCCGCCGGCCAGACGCTGGTTGAAGTCGGTGCGGGCGCGGTTCCAGGCCTCGAACTGGCCCTTCATCACCGGGTTGGATTCCAGGGTGCGGATGATCGGCTGGAACTGCTCGACCTTCTTGTGCTCGATCAGATTGATAAAGCAGAAGGGTTCGCCCTTCTCGAAGGTGATCCGCCCCGGCCGGGTGAAGATCCAGTTCATCGTGAAGGGGAAGGGCAGCCAGTCGGTCTCGATCAGGCCGACCAGCGGCTGGATGCCGTCCTTCACATGGTTGGGCGACCCCGAACACATCATCCCCCAGCCGGGCGGCGTGCGGAACAGATATTGCGGATGCATCGTCAGCACCCCGCGCGAGAAGTGCGAGGTGACGAAATGAGCCAGATCGTGCTGAAGCCGGTCCGGCGTGATGACGATGTCTTCCTGGCGCGGACCGCCGTTCCACTCGGCCGAGAAGCCGAACGGGCACAGGATTTCCCACCCCGTGGTGTTGGCCATGTTCAGCGGCAGGCAGCGATAGGGGTGGCGACTGATGAAGGCGTCCATCCAGTTGCGCGACTGGCGGCCGGGCACCAGATCCGGCGGCCGGGCCGTCATCGGATAGCATTCCAGTTCCAGCGGGCGCGTGTTGACGGTATCGACCATGACCATTTCCTAACGCCCGAAACCCGACGGCTCAACCATGACTGACGCACCCGCTTTCGACCGCGAGACCCTGACCGTCTGGCTGAAGGCGAACGGCGTGGATCACGTGACCCACGACCACCCGGCCGTCTTTCGCGTCGAGGAAGGTCTGGACCTCAAGGCCGACCTGCCCGGCGCCCACACCAAGAACCTGTTCCTGAAGGATCACAAAGGCCGGCTGTGGCTGATCTCGGCGCGTCAGGACACGGTCATCGATCTGAAGCGCGCCGCGGTCGTCATGGGCTCAGGCCGCCTGTCGTTCGGCGCCGAAGCCCTGATGTTCGAAACGCTGGGCGTCCGCCCCGGCTCGGTCACGGCGCTGGGCCTGATCAACGACACAGACCGCCGCGTCACCTTCGTGCTGGACCAGCGCCTGTGGGACGCCGCTGTCGTCAACTTCCACCCCCTGACCAATACCGCGACCACCGCCCTGGATCAGTCGGCCTTCCGGCAGGTGCTGGCGCTGCTTGGGCGGGAGCCGATCGTCGTGGATTTCGGGGCGCTGTCGGAATGAGACGACAGCATAAAGGCCGCTGTCCCTGCATACACCGGGCTCGGATTATTCGGAGGCAGGACTGATAGCGGCGATAGTCGCCTGACGGGCCACTAAGACCCAGGCCCCGTCGCGCTGCGCCCAGATGTCCGTGAAGGGCCGCATGATCTGCTGGCCTGCGCCAGGCCCCTTGATCGGGATCATCGTGTCGTACCCCATCACCACGGTGATCTCGGGTTTTTCACCGACGAAGGTGATGTGTTTTCGGAAGTCTCTGTAGTCCAAAAAGTCCGACGCCATCACGGAGATGACCTGCTCACGATTCAGGACTTCATTATTGGGCGAGTTGACCACGAAGTCGGAGGCCCACACGGAGCGAACACCATCTGCATCGTGCGCACGGATCGCGGAGCCCAGCCGTCCGTAGGCCGCGCCGATCGCAGGCGGAACGCGCACGGCGTCCGCCGTCTGGCTGATGGCAGGTGAGGCCAGCAGGCCGGCGCACGCCGCCAAAGACGCGATGAAAACCTTGACGGACATGGGACGCCTCATTGCTCGACGGGCTAACTCTGCATCAGCCTGATTGGCGCATCAATCCGGATAACAAGGTTCGGACCGATCGGCCGATGCTTGACGATCCGCGACGCCTCACCATCTCGTGGATCACGATCAATGGGCGGGTGCACGACGGGATTTCAGACGAATTAGACGAATTAGACGGTGTTTTTCGCGACCACCGTCTGAAATCCCGGCGCGACCTTTTCCCGGCTTGATGCCGACGCATCCCGACGCCATCTGAACCGTTGACACTGACCGATCTCTGCGCGGACCTCGCCATGACCCTGCTCGACCCGACCCTGACCCCCGACGCCGCCGGCGACCTGATCAAGGAAGGCACGGACGCCTCCTTCATGACCGACGTGATCGAGGCGTCCAAGCATCAGCCGGTCATCGTCGACTTCTGGGCCACCTGGTGCGGGCCGTGCCGGACCCTGGGGCCTGCGCTTGAGAAGGCCGTGCGCGCCGCCAAGGGGACGGTGAAGATGGTCAAGATCGATGTGGACGCCAACCCGGCCTATGCGGGCCAGCTGCGGGTGCAGTCGATCCCGACCGTCTACGCCTTCGTCAACGGCCAGCCGGTCGACGGCTTCCAGGGCGCCATTCCCGACAGCCAGATCAAGGCCTTCATCGACAAGCTGACCGGCGGTCAGGGGGGCTCGACCGAGACGGCGCAACTGCTGGAGCTGGGCGAGGAATCGCTGGGCCTGAACGACTTCGGCGGCGCGGCCCAGGCCTTCGCCCACGTCCTGTCGATCGAGCCCGAGAACGAGAAGGCCATCGCCGGCATGGCGCGGGTCTATCTGGCGGGCGGCGACCCCGAACAGGCGGCCCAGACCATCGCCATGGCCCCGCAGGATTCCAAGGAACCGACGGTTCAGAGCGTGCGCGCCCAGCTGGCCCTGGCGTCGAAAGCCCCTTCCGGCGCCTCGGCAGAACTTGAGGCCAAGGTCGCCGCCGATCCGAATGATCACCAGGCGCGTTTCGACCTGGCCGAAGCCCAGAGCGCGGCCGGCGACTTCAAGGGCGCGGTCGACAATCTGCTGGCCATCATCCAGGCCGACCGCGAGTGGAACGATCAGGCGGCCCGCAAACAGTTGCTGGTCATCTTCGAGGCGGCTGGCCTGACCTCGGACGTGTCCAAGGATGGTCGCCGCCGCCTGTCGTCCATTCTGTTTTCGTAAGCGCGAAACCACCGGCCTCAAGTAGCCCGAAGGGCGATAGGCCAAGGAGAAGTGATGCCTCAAGGCTATGTCCGCGCCCTCGACCTGCCCCAGGTGATCCCGGTGTTCCCGCTGGGCGGGACCATCCTGCTGCCGCGCGGACAGCTGCCGCTGAACATCTTCGAGCCCCGCTATCTGAACATGGTGGACGACGCCATGGCCGGCGACCGGATCATCGGCCTGGTCCAGCCCAAGGGCGGCACGCCAGCCCTGCCCGGTTTGTCGCCGGTCGGCTGCGCGGGTCGGATCACCAGTTTCGCCGAGACCTCCGACGGGCGCTATCTGATCACCTTGACCGGCGTGTCGCGTTTCCGCATCGCCGCCGAAATGCCGTCCAGGACCCCCTACCGCCAGGTGCGCGCGGCGTTCGAGGCCTATGAGGACGATCTGGTCTCCCCGCCCGAGGAGCCGAACTTCGACCGCGACGCCTTCCTCGACGCCCTGCGCGCCTATATGGCCCACCGCCTTCTCGACATAGATTGGGAGACGGCCGAAACGGCGCCGATGGAGGCCCTGGTCAACAGCCTGTCGATGGCCCTGCCCTTCGAGCCGGCCGAGAAGCAGGCGCTGCTGGAGGCCATGGGCCTGATGCCCCGCGCCGAGGCCCTGACCGCCCTGATGCGCATCGACGCCGCCGACGGCGGTGACGACACTGCGCCGTCCATGCAATAAGCGGCCACGCTTTCAGGAACCTGCCATGAGTGACGCCTTCAATACGCCTGTGTCCGTCGATCCCCGCCTGCTGGAGGTGCTGGTGTGCCCCGTCACGCGCGGCAAGCTGACTTACGACCGCGACGCCAACGAACTGATCTCGGCGGGCGCCAAACTGGCCTATCCGATCCGCGAAGGCGTGCCGATCATGCTGGCCGAAGAAGCGCGTCAGCTGGACTGATTTCATACTCCGCTCATCCCCGCGAAAGCGGGGACCCAGCGCTTTGGGCGATCCGCGCATCCGCCCGCCTTCGTTCTCGATCCAACGCAATGCCGAGCGAAAGAACTGGGTCCCCGCTTTCGCGGGGATGAGCGGATGGGGTTGCGGTGGCACTTCCTCGCTCCCATTCCATTCGTGCCTGCCAAAGCAAGGAAAGCCTCGATGCTTAAAGTCGCCATCCAGATGGACCCGATCGAGACCGTCGACATCGCCGGGGACACCACCTTCCTGATGGCCGAGACGGCTCAGGCGCGCGGTCACAAACAATGGGTCTATGACTTTCGCACCCTGGCGCTGGAAGAGGGCCGCCTCTACTGCCGCGCCCGCCCGATCACCGTGCGGCGCGAGGTCGGAAACCACGTCGAATTCGGCGACTGGGAAAAGCTGGATCTGGCCGAGGACGTGGACGTGATCCTGATGCGCCAGGATCCGCCGTTCGACATGGCCTATGTGACGGCCACCTATCTGCTGGAGACGGTGCATCCACGGACCCTGGTGGTCAACGACCCGGCGCAGGTGCGTTCGGCCCCCGAAAAGCTGATGGTCACCGCCTTCCCCGGCCTGCAACCGCCGACCCTGATCTCGGCCGACCCCGTCGCCTTGGACGCCTTCCACAAGAAGCACGGCGAGGTGGTTCTGAAGCCCCTGCACGGCAATGGCGGCTCGGGCGTCATCAAGCTGCGCGCCGATGATCCCAACCTGGACGCCCTGATCGAGATTCACGCCGCCGGCAGCCGCGATCCGCTGGTGATCCAGAAGTTCATTCCCGCCGTCTCCAAGGGCGACAAGCGTATCCTGTTGATCGATGGAGAGCCGGTCGGCGCCATCAATCGCGTGCCGGCGGCCGGCGCCGTGCGCTCCAACCTGCACGTCGGCGGCACGGCCATGCCTGTCGAGCTGACGCCCCGCGACCTGGAAATCTGCAAGGCCATCGGCCCGACGCTGAAGGAACGCGGCCTGATCTTCGTCGGCATCGACGTGATCGGCGACTATCTGACCGAGATCAACGTCACCTCTCCCACCGGCGCCCAGCAGTTGAAGGCCTTCACCGGCATCGACGCCACGGCCCTGATGTGGGACGCCATCGAGGCCAAGCGCGCCGCACAGGTTGTGTGATCGCCACTTGAATTAGATTTCGGTTCATGGTTCGTTCTCTAACTCAGGTGGGAGAACGACATGGTCGCGCGGGTTGTCACGGTCGCCTTCGACGGGGTCGAGGCCCGGCGCGTGGACGTCGAGGTCCAGCTGATCGGCAATGATGGGCCGACCATCTTCAATATCGTGGGCCTGCCGGACAAGGCTGTGGCCGAAAGCAAGGAGCGGGTGCGCGGGGCCTTCGCCGGCATCGGTCTGGCCCTGCCCGCCAAGCGGATCATCGCCAACCTGGCGCCGGCCGACCTGCCCAAGGAGGGCAGCCATTTCGACCTGCCCATCGCCCTGGCCTTGATTGCGGCCATGGGGGTGATCGCGCCCGATGCGCTCGACGGCTGGGCCGCCATCGGCGAGCTGGGGCTGGACGGCCAGATCGCGCGGGTCGGCGGCGCCCTGCCCGCCGCCGTCGCCGCCGACGCCATGGGCCTGGGTCTGATCTGCCCCGAAGCGACGGGACCGGAGGCCGCCTGGGCCGGCGGCGCACGCATCCTCACCCCGCGCTCGCTGATCAGCCTGGTCAACCATTTCAAGGGAACCCAGGTGCTGCGCGCGCCCGAACCCGGACCGCTGGCGGACGGCAAGGCCGTGCCCGACCTGCGCGACGTCAAGGGTCAGGAAAGCGCCAAGCGCGCGCTGGAGATCGCGGCGGCTGGCGGCCACAATTTGCTCTTCATCGGCCCGCCAGGGTCGGGCAAGTCGATGATGGCGCAGCGCCTGCCCGGCCTCTTGCCGCCCCTGACCTCGCAGGAACTGCTGGAGACTTCGATGGTCTGGTCGGTCGCCGGCCTGATCGAACGTGGCGCCCTGACCCGCGATCGCCCGTTCCGCAGCCCGCACCATTCGGCCTCGATGGCGGCCCTGACCGGCGGGGGCCTGCGCGCCAAGCCCGGCGAGGCCTCGCTGGCACACAATGGCGTACTGTTCCTGGACGAACTGCCGGAATACAGCGCCCAGGCCCTGGACTCGCTGCGGGCGCCGCTGGAGACGGGCGAGATCGTGGTCGCGCGCGCCAACGCCCACATCCGCTATCCCGCGCGGTTCCAGTTGGTGGCGGCGATGAATCCGTGCCGCTGCGGCATGGGCGGGGCCGGGCGCGGGGCGTGCGGCAAGGCTCCGCGTTGCCAGCGCGACTATCAGAACCGCGTCTCGGGTCCGATGTTCGACCGGATCGACCTGACGGTGGAGACGCCGCCGGTCACCGCCGCCGACATGGCCCTGCCGCCGCCCGCCGAGGGCACGGCCGAGGCCCGGGCGCGCGTCGCGACCGCCCGCGCCATGCAGGAGGACCGCGTGCGAGAGGCGGGGCTGGACGCCGCCCAAGGCCTGAACGCCCGCGCCTCCGGCGGCACGCTGGATCGGTTCGCCACGCCGGACGAGGCGGGGCGGATGCTGCTGATGCGGGCAGGCGAGGCCGGCGGCCTGACCGCGCGCGGCTGGACCCGCACCCTGCGCCTGGCGCGCACCATCGCCGACTTGGACGGCAGCACCGGGGTTCTGCGCCGCCACATCGCCGAGGCCCTGATCTATCGCCGCACCACCATCGGCGCCGAGGCCGACTTCGATCGGCGCGTCGCAGGGCGCGATACGGCCTTCGGCATGCGAGAGGACGACGGAAGGCAGACGCCCTTTCTTCATTCGTGACGGCCGCGAGATGGAGGGATCCTTAACTCGCAGCCGCTAGGATCCGCGCGAACGGGGAAGCGACCATGGCGCGACACACGGTGACGAAGCGGGCCGACGACCAGGCGGTTCAGCCGGCCGATCCCGCCCAGCAGTTCCTGCGGCTGATGAGCCACGAGATGCGCACGCCGCTGAACGGCGTGATCGGGATGATCAACCTGTTGCAGCGGACGCGGCTGGACGGCGCCCAGCGCGCCTATGCCGAGAACGCGCGTCAGTCGGCCGAACATCTGCTGGGCCTGGTCAACGACCTGCTGGACTATGCGCGGCTGGAGGCCGGGGCGCTGGAGTTCGATCTGGCCCCCGTCGATCTGGAAGGCCTGGTGCGCGGCGTCGCCGAACTGCTCAGCCCGCGCGCCCACGACAAGGGGCTGGAGATCGTCTGGTCGGTCGCCGCCGACGCGCCCGACGTGCTGGCGGACGAGGGCCGGCTGCGTCAGGTGCTTTTCAACTTGGCGGGCAACGCCGTGAAGTTCACCGAGACCGGCGGCGTGCGGATCACGGTCGAGCGGGCCGGCGGCAGCGCGGCCCGCCCGCGCCTGGCCTTCCTGGTCGACGACACCGGGCCGGGCGTCGCGCCAGAGGCCCGAGCGCGCATCTTCGAGGAGTTCGGTCACGCCGATTCCTCCGACGCCGTGCGGCATGACGGCGCGGGCCTGGGCCTGGCGGTCGTGCGCAAACTGGCCGCCGCCATGGAAGGGTCGGTGCGGGTCGAGGACCGGCCGGACGACGCCGCATCCGGCAAGGGCGCCCGCTTCCGCTTCGAGGCCGCCTTCGCCGCCGTCGCCGTGGCGCGGGACAGGCCGTTGCGGAACCACGCGGTCGCGGTCCGATCGCCAGACCCCTTCGTCCTGTCCGCCGCCAGCGCCCAGATCCAGGCCTCCGGCGGCGCCGTGTCGGACGCGGCGCCCGTCACCCTCGTCGATCATGCGGGCGTCCCCGCCGGCGCCTTGGCCGCCCTGCCTGCGGCCGGTCGCGGCATCGTCCTGCTGAAGCCGTCCGAGCGCGATCTGATCGCGCGCTATCGGTCCGCCGGCTTCCACGGCTATCTGATCAAGCCCCTGCGCCGCGCCTCTCTCGCCGAACGGGTCCTGGCGGCCGTCGGCGCCGAGGCCGGTGATCGCAGCATCTCCAACACCCCGAGCCCCGTCGAGGACGACCGCGTCTCGCCCGTGCAGTTCGCGGGCGTTCGCGTGCTTCTGGCCGAGGACAATCCCGTGGGCGCGCTTCTGGCCCGAACCCTGCTGCGCCGCGAAGGCTGCACCGTCGAGACCGCCGCGACCGGCGAGGAGGCCGTCGCCGCCCTGAAACGCGCGCGCTACGACCTGGTGTTCATGGACATGCGGATGCCCGGCATGGACGGCCCCGCCGCCGCCCGCGCCATCCGCGCCGGAGGCGACACGACGCCCATCCTGGCCCTGACCGCCAACGCCTTCGCCGAGGACCGTCGCCTGTGCCTGGAGGCGGGCATGGACGACCATCTGGTCAAGCCCCTCGACGCCGACGCCCTGCGCGCCGCCCTGGCCCGCTGGACGAAGCGCGCCAACCGCGCCAAGGTCGGCTGAGTTACAGGCGCCCGCATTTCCGGCCGCCGCGCCGGAGCCGTGCATGACGAACACCCTGACCCCCGCCGAAGAAGTCGCGGCCCTTCGGCCTCAGCCCAAGGGATTTGGCGTCATCAAGGCCGCCTTTCGCGAACGGCGCACCCTGGCCATGCTTTTGCTGGGGTTTTCGGCGGGGCTGCCCTTCGCCATGCTGTTCGGCACTTTGAACGCCTGGCTGTCGGAGGTGGATGTCTCGGTCGCGACCATCGGCATCCTGTCCTGGGTCGGGCTGTTCGGCGCCTTCAAATTCCTGTGGTCGCCGGCGGTGGGCGTTCGACTGCCATTCGTTGCACGGATGGGGCGTCGCCGCTCCTGGCTGATCGTCTGTCAGTCGGTTCTGGCCTTCGTCTTCATCGTCATCGCCTCCTCGCATCCCACCGGCGGAGCCATCGGCGTTCTGGCCATGGCGGCGGCCGTGGGCGCCTTCGCCTCCGCTACTCAGGACATCGTCATAGATACCTGGCGGATCGAGGCCGCAGACGACGACCTGCCGGTTGATCTTTTGTCCTCGGTCTATCAACTCGGGTTCCGCACAGCTGCCCTTGTCGGGGGAGCCGGCGCCCTGGTCTTGGCCGATACGGCTGGCTGGCCGGCGACTTTTATCGCGGCTGCGGTCCTGATGGGACTGGGGCTGGCGGGAACCCTGATCGCGCCGGAGCCGGCCGTCGCGGCCGAGCAAGCCGTGGCGCGTGAACGGGTCGGTTCGCCACAGCTCCGCCGGGCCGCACTTCTGATCACCCTGGCAGCCTGGGCCTGGGCGGCCTTCATGCTGATCCGCTTCATGATCACCGCCCTGACGACCGTGCCCGCGCCGAGCGCGGGTCAGTTCATCCAGTCTTGGGGTCCGGGAATTGTGTCGGCGGCGGTTCTGCTTCCGGCCGCCCTCGCCGGCGCTCTGGTCTGGCGCGGCCGATCGGCTGTCTCGACGGGTCAGACGTCGATGGGCGTCGAGGATCGCTTCTATGATGCGATCCTCGCCCCGCTCGTGGAACTGATGGGCCGGCTCGGCTGGGGCGCCCTGATCGTGCTGGGCTTGGTGCTCAGCTATCGCATCACCGACGGCGTCTGGGGTCCGTTCGCCTATCCCTTCTACCTCGGAACGGAGGGCGGCGGTCTGGGGAGGACGATGACGGAGGTCGCGCTGGCGTCCAAGACGTTCGGCGTCGTCATGACCATTCTGGGCATCGGCCTGGGCGGATGGGCTCTAGTGGTCGTCGGGCGCATGCCCTGTCTTCTGATCGGCGCGGTCCTGAGCGCGGCCACCAACCTGTTGATGATGGATCTGGCAATGGGCGCGCCCGTCATCGACCCCTTCATGAGGTCGACGGGCCTCTACGGCCTGTTCGGCGCATTCGGGGTGGGAGAACCATTGGCGCGGCTGATGGCCGCAATCGCGGGTGAAAACATCGCGGGCGGTTTCGCCGGCGCGGCGTTCGTCGCCTATCTGTCCGCCCTTTCGAACAGGCTATTCGGGGCGGTTCAGTTCGCCGTCTTCGCTTCCTTGGCCCTGTTGATCGGCACCTTGGGGCGCGCCCCGTTGGGAGAACTGGTCGATCGCGCGGGCTTTGCGCCCATGTTCCAGTTCGCCGCGCTCATCGGTCTGGTGGCGGTCCTCTTCTGCGTCCTGGAATGGATCCGTCTCACGCTGGAACGCCGCAAGCTGGAGCGGGCGACCATGGCGGTTGCGACGACCGAATAGCTCGCTTCACCGCTTCAGAAAACCGCCGATCATGTCGCCCAGGCCGCCCGGCAGCTTGGCCAACAGGTCGTCGGCGCCGTCGATCTGACCGCCGGGGGTAAGGCGGTCGATGGCTTCGGGCAGAAGGCCCGCCAAGGTCTCGCCGGCCTGCTGGGGAGAGACGCCCATCTTGGCGGCGATGTCGGCGATGGGGCCGTGGCCGAGGACGGCCGTGATCTGCTCGGGCGAGATGTTGGCGTTTGGCCCCGTGCCGACCCAAGAGCCGATGACATCGCCCAAGCCCGCCTGACCGAACTTTTCGGCCAATCCGCCGACGCCGCCCTGACCCTTGAGCAGGTCGCTCAGACCGCCTGCGGCGTCGTCGCCCAGACCCTTCACCACATTGTCCAGAAAGCCCATCGCCGTCTCCTGAATGATGGCGCATCGTAACACCGTCATGCGACGGATACGAGAAAGGCCCGCCGGGATCCGGCGGGCCTTTCCAACATCGGCTTTGAGAAAACCTTAGTTCTTGGCGTCGTTCGCGCCTTGCGTGACGGCCGAACCGGCGGCCGAGACGTCGCGGCCGGCGCCGGCGATGGTGTTGCAAGCCGAAACGGCCAGAGCGGCGGCGACGATGGATAGGGTGATGATCTTGCGCATGGTGGAACCCTTGTTGGTATGGTCAAGTTTCGTCGAAACGCCGACCCTGAGCTTGGGTTGCATCAAGCGACGCCGTATCGAAAATTTTGCTTTCGACGTGTCGGATCGCCGCAACGGCGGCGGCATTGATCGCTTGCGCCCCGCGCACGCGACCCCGAAGGTGCGCCCCTGTTTCACGAGGGGTTGTTCATGCGTCGTCTTCTGATCTCGTCCGCCGCCATGATGGCGGCGCTGTCCGCCGCGCCCGCGCTGGCGCAAACCTCCGCCCCTGCACAGACAGCCGAGGCCCAAAGCGAGGACGCCCGGCTGCACGCCTTCTTCGAACAGGCCTTCCAGGCGCGGATCGCGCTGAGCCCGCAACAGATGACGTCGCTGGGCATCAAGACCGACTACGACAAGCTGGACGATGTGTCGGACGCCGCCGCCGATCGGGCCCTGGCGCTTCAGGAGGCGCAGCTGGCGCAGATGAAGGCCCAGTTCGATCCGCAGAAGCTGGGGCCGCAGGCGGCGCTATCGTGGCGGATGTTCGAGTATGGCGTCCAGCAGGCGCGACTGTCGAACCAGTGGCGCGACTGGGGCTTTCAGTTCGCCGCCAACGGCAATCCGACCACCAGCCTGCCGGTCTTTCTGATCAACAACCACCGGGTCTCCAGCGTGGCCGACGCCGAGGCCTATGTCGCGCGGATCAAGGCCGCCGAAATTCAGATGGATCAGGTGGCCGAGGAACTGCGTCAGCGCGCGGCGGCGGGCGTCATCTCGCCCCGCTTCGTCTTCGCGCCCTCAATCGCCAACACCCGCAACGTCATCACCGGCGCGCCGTTCGACGATGGCGCGGACAATCCGGTCTGGGCCGACTTCAACAAGAAGGTCGCGGCGCTGGAGACGGATCAGGCGACCAAGGACCGGCTGCTGTCGGAAGCCCGCGCCGCCCTGACCGGTCCCTACAAGGCCGGGTTCGAGACCGTGTTGACGGCGCTGGCCGAGGTGCAGCCCAAGGCTGACAGCGACGCGGGCGTGTGGCGCCTGCCGCAGGGCGAGGCCTATTACAACGCCCGGCTCCAGCTCTCGACCACCACCGACCTGACCGCCGACCAGATCCATCAGATCGGTCTGGCCGAGGTCGCCCGCCTCCAGGCCGAGATGGAGACCATCAAGACACAGGTCGGCTTCACCGGCTCGCTGCAGGCGTTCTTCACCTTCCTGAAGACCGATCCGCGCTTCCAGTATCCGAATACGCCCGAGGGCAAGGAGCAGTATCTGACCGACGCGCGCGGCTTCATCGCCCAGGTGATGTCGGCGGCGCCGCAGTGGTTCTCGACCCTGCCCAAGGCGGCGTTGGAGGTGCGCGCGGTGGAGCCGTTCCGCGAGGCGACGGCCTCGATCGCCTTCTACAACTCGCCCGCGCCGGACGGATCGCGACCGGGCATCTACTACGTCAATCTGTCGGACATGACCCAGGTGCTGAAGCCCCAGATCGAGGGCATCAGCTATCACGAAGGCGCCCCGGGCCACCACTTCCAGATCGCCTATGCGCAGGAAATCGAAGGTCTGCCGCGCTTCCGCCGGTTCGGCGGTTACGGCGCCTATGCGGAAGGATGGGGGCTGTACGCGGAACAGTTGGGCAAGGAGATGGGCTTCTATCAGAACCCCTATTCCGATTTCGGCCGGCTCTCGACCGAGCTGTGGCGCGCGGTGCGTCTGGTGACCGACACCGGACTGCACGCCAAGCGCTGGAGCCGCGAACAGGCGATGGACTATTTCCGCCAGAACTCCCTGCTGTC